>Ga0302326_10022168_pt1 | contig 12996 bp, 6 predicted proteins | sample Palsa_T0_3_FD_202264 | JGI IMG/M metagenome (GOLD analysis project Ga0302326, IMG submission 202264) | Peat permafrost microbial communities from Stordalen Mire near Abisko, Sweden - Palsa_T0_3 | ecosystem: Environmental > Terrestrial > Soil > Palsa > Peat permafrost | place: Sweden: Abisko... | reverse complement strand
GACCTGTAATGCCATCACGCTTGAAAACGCCCACGCAATCGTTGATTGGAACATATCTGGCTAAGCGAACACGGCGACCATTAACCCACCGCCATCGCAGGCCGGGTGCTACGGTAATTGGCGCGGTACTCGCGCCCATGAGTCAACAAGCAGGCGGTATTGAATACCCGAACCGGCCACTCACGAACGGCAACTCGGGGGCACGACCGGGCATCGAGGGTTGGGTAGACTAAAGTGCCGGGTTCGGACCGTAGTGCGTAGGGCGAAAAATGAATCGACGCGCTTGTCTCGCCATTGTGGCTGCCCTATTCACCAGTCCTCTGTCTACGGCGATCTTGTCGAGGATGGCGTGCGCGGAGTGCATATCGCGCAGAAACTCGGCGTCAGCCATCCGACCGTCAGCGAACACGTGAAAGTCCTGTCGCAGGCGAGCCTCATCAAGGCGAGGCGCATCAAACAATGGAGATTTTATAAACGCGACGAGGCCAAGCTCCCGGAATTCAAAGCGCGCATCCTCACGAAGATCTGAAGTCCGCCGATAGGCTGACGCTCGCGGCACTAGTCCTTCGGTTTGTAAATATAAGTCGCAAGCACGTAGCCCCACGGCACGGCGATGATCGGCAATATCACCCACAAAAACGCCGCGGTCGTGCCTTCCGCCCGTGAGCCTGCCAATGTGCCGTTTGACCACAGCGGGTACGCCACAATAATGAGCCACAGTACTTTGTAGAATATCTCCAGCAGCAGGATCGGCAGCATTTTCAGCGGCCGGAAGATTCCCAAGACCGCCAAAGTCGCGAACGCCGCCCAGATGCACCACGCGATGGCATCAGTTTCTTCCCATGATCCGCGGTGCGTGAGGATGTGCGTCCATGTCACCCGTCCCAGCACGAAAGACATCAGAATATAGACGAGCCGCAGCAGGTAGATATTGATCGGGCGGACGCCTTCGTAACGCTGGTCGGGTCGAAAAATGCGCATTGGGCTGACAGGAATAGAGCCTGCGACTCCTGGGTATTGACGGCCTGGCGCCGGCCGGTTCGCAGTGTTAATCAACCAACTTAACTAGACAACGGCTATTTAATGTCATTGATAGTTCTGCGCTTCGTCACATGACGCAGCACGTCTCAATTGCCCGCTTAATGTGAGCGCGCCGTCGCGCGTCCAAGGTTTGCCGTGATTTGCGCGAACAGATACCTCCCCACGCTGCGGTAGGTTCCGCCGAGAGTATTGCCGTTACAGTAGATTTCGTCGCAGTCGGCGCCGCTCGCCAGGAGCGGCGGCACCTTGTCGAAAACGTTGTTGACTCCGAGGCGCAGTGTGACGTTACTGCCGACGGCGACTGCGCCCGTCAGGTCGAAGTAGCTGTAGGGGCGGATGTGCGACAGCGGGAGGTATGCATTGCCGGCCAGGAACGGATTGCCGCTCGTGAGCTCCGACTGCGTGCCGGCCAAATACTGCCATCGCGCGCCGACCTGCAGATCATTCCAAGGCAGCGACCAGGTCGAATTCAGCAGATGTCGCCATTTGGGAGCGACGCCACAGGTCGTGCCGAAGTACCCCGCGCAATCGTATGAGCCCGAGCCGGAGAGTGGCGTCGTCTGCAGGGTTCGCAGCCACGTGCCGCTGAATGACACGAGCAGCGAGCCGGCGCGGTGCATCGGCACGCGGTAGCTGACATCCGTGTCGAAGCCGGAAGTGGCTAGCTCGCCTTCGTTCACTTGCAGGTCAGAGACGTAACCCTGAGGCGTCAGCCACAGTGTGCCCTCAGCGTCACGATGAATGAGCGGGCAGAAGCGCGCCGCCTGCTGTGGGTCGCCGACGCTAGCCAGGCAGTTGTGCACGATCGTGTCGGCGCCGATGACGCCCATCACTCCTGCTATCCGAATGTTGAAATAGTCGACCGACAATTGCAGTCGGGGCAGCTCCGGCGGCTGCAGGACGACGCCGGCGGTGTAGGTATGAGCAATCTCGGGCTGCAGCTGCGGGTTGCCGCCCTGCAGACCGTTGTAGACACCGAGAGGGCTTGCGAGGATCTGCCCGTACTGCGCCTTCTTCACGCCACTCAACTCACAGGCTGCGAGCGACGCCGTCGGGGCGGGGCCTTCGCACGGATCGACAGAGCCATCCCCACTGATGGATTGCGGAGCGGCGAATTCGCCGACATCCGGAGCGCGCACCGCCCGCTGGTAGCTGCCACGCAGGCTGACACCGGCGACCGGAGCCCACAGCAAGCCGAGCTTGTAGGTGTCGGTCTTGACGCCGCTGCTGTAGCTCGAGTAACGCAGGCCAGCCTCGACCCAGAGATCCTCGGCGAGGAACTGCCGGGTTGCGAGCGGCAGCCGCGCTTCGGAGAACACTTCCCGGACCGTGAACCCACCGCCGACCGGCAGAATGGGCGCTCCGAGTCCGCTGACATTACCCTGCTGAACCTCATCGTTAGGCAAATACGTCGATTGCTCTTCGCGCCATTCGGCGCCGACGTTGAGCTGCATACCCTGCTGCGCTGCCGGCAGCTTCACTCCGTACTGGCCCAGATCGGCTGTCGCGGAGCCGGACACGACCTGTTCTGTGACGCTGCCCGACACCAACAGCGGCACGTACATAGACTCGAGGGCCGCGGCAGTCACGCCGCCCGGCGTCCAGATATTCCACGGCACGCATTTGGGATTTGCATTGTAGGCAGTGCCCGAGCCGACGCGTGGATTGCTGGGATTGCCGACCGGGCCGCCGCAGACTGCGCCGGTGGGCCCCGGAAGCACATTCAGTGCCTGCTGCAGCTGGGAGTTGCCGAAGTAATTATCGAGACTGTCGTGAATATCGGTGGTGCCGCGCTGCGCGTGCGCGTTGTAGGTCCACGCGTCGCCGAAGGCTCCCTTGATCCCGATCACCCCGCGCAGCATCTGGTTGACGAAGGTTTCGACGCGGCTGCCTCCCTCGACGTTGCGGCGGCCGATCATCAGGTTGAGGCCGGGATAGGCCTTGCCGTCGAAGACCTCGTAGTTGGCACCGTTCGCGGCAAGATTGGCCGGCGAGCACAGGGTTGCAACTTGCTGCGCGCTCAAAAGGGGATCGGCGCAGGGAATGAAGGAGGAGCCGTAAAAGTCACCGCCCGGAGCGGTCTGCGCGCTCATTGAGTTCCGCATGTACATCACGTTCGTATACAACTCGGCGTGGGGATCGAGCTGCCAGTGTCCGAAGGCACCGGCGGTCCAGCGCACATTCGGGGTCAGGTAGTAGTTCTCGGGCTGAAAGTTATAGTCATCGCGCGGCGTATACGGGCGCAGGGCGCCGGTTCGCTGATCGACCGTGTCATCCAGCAGCGTCCGGGAACCGTCGCTGCTGAACGCAGAAAACTGGCCGCTGGCCGAGACTCCAGAGCCCTGGCATCCCAGACTCGTGAACGGCGCTCCCGTCTGCGGCAGTGGCGTCACCTGGCAGGCGCTGTAATCGTACTGACTCTCAAGGGCCGGGGCCTGCTTGTCATAGGTTGCGTAAACGGTCACGTTGGCGGCGTGGCCGGCGAAGTCTGACCCCGCGAGCAGCGCCGCGCTCTTGCCGAAACCGGTGTCCACCCGGCTCGGCGGCAAGGGATAGCCGGCATCCCTCACGATTGCCGCGACGCCGTCCTGGTCGCTGTTGCTGTGCTCGTCAAAGTGATAGCCCGCATCGAAGCGCACGCCCTCGAAGTGCTCGTTCAGGATGAAATTGACCACGCCTGCAACGGCATCTGCGCCGTAGACCGCGGATGCACCACCGGTGAGCACATCGATCCGCTGCACCAGGGCCGTTGGTATCTGATTGACGTCCGACCAGTTGCGCCCGTCCGCCGAGCCCGGGCCGAGCCTCAAACCGTCCACCAGCACGAGCGTACGCTGCGTGCCCAGTCCGCGCAGGTTGACCGCTGCAGTGCCGTCCGCACCGTTGGCCACGTTTGCGGTCATGCTGGCGAAGAACATCGGCAAGGTATTCAGCACGTCCTCCACGCGCGTCAGACCGGTTGCGCTGATTTGAGCCGCCGACACGGACGTGACCGGACTCACGGAGGCGTTCGCGACCGGCGGCAGGCGCGAGCCCGTAACGATGATCTCCTCGAGCGGATCGGATGTGGCTTGCGCGAGCGGAGGTTCCTGGGCAGCAAGCGGCGCCAGGCGCAGTGCGAGGAGCGCCGCGAGGGCGGTAAGCCGACCGGCCGGGTCCAGGCTGCGGCGCAAGCGTCCAGTCGAGCGGTTCGTCATGCGATGCGCGCCCACTCCATGCGGCTGCGGCGGCGGAACCTGGAGGGCGCGAGGTCGAAGGCTGCCGCTTTTAGTCTCCGTGCCCGCAAGCGCGCCACAACGATCGCATCAAGCCGCAAGCAAAGGCCCTGATTTCAGATCGCTTTTTTGCTTCTCAGGCGAGCATCCGGCGCTGTTTCGCGCTCGTTGTACGGCCCTGCCGCGCCCCTCGACGGCAAGCATGCGCCCGCCGGGCGGTGGCGGCAAATTGCTCAGTCTGATGGCGAAGCGGCCCGGTTGCGCCGCCCGGATGGCCGCCAGCGACGAAACTTACCTGAGACTTACCCGCATCTTCACGCGCGGCGCGCCTGACGGGAGGACGATGCGCTCGCTGCGCACGGATCCTAGCGCCCGGCCCGCGTTCGATCGCGCGAACGGATGGGAGGGATGGCCCCAGAGGCGTCGGACCTATTACCCGCAGCAGGGAGGGATTGTCATGTCTTCTTCAATTGAGATCCGCAAATCGGTCGCACTCGGCATCCTCGCAGGGACGCTCGGACTCGGCGCTGCGGTCAGTGCAGAGCCGCCGCCCGTCATCAAGACCTTCGAGGCCCCGGGAGCAGGCAACACGCCCGGCACTCAGCAGGGCACGGTGGCGAATGACATCAACGAATTTGGCGTCATCGCCGGCCTCATAAGGGACGAGAACAGTGCGCGACACGGGTTTCTGCGCTACCCGGATGGCAAATACACGCTGTTCGATCATCCGGATGCGGGCACCAACGGCGCAACCGGACAGGGAACGCGCGTGAGCAGTCTCAATGCGCTGGGCGCGGTCGCGGGATCAGTACGCGACTCGACAAATTTTGATATCCCCTTTGTCCGCGACCCTGAGGGTCACTTCTATTCCATCGGCTTCCCGAATTTTGGCGGCGGCGATGGCCAGGGCATCAATCTCTGGGGCGCAATGGTCGGAGAGTTTCTCAAACTGAACGAAAACCAGAGTGTGATGTTTCACTTCCACGGATTCATTCGCAATCCAAACGGCTCGCTCACGTTCTTCGATCCGCCGGGCTCGCAGGAAACGGATATACCCGCTCCGGCGGCCATCAACGATTTTGGCGCGGTGACCGGGGATTACTGGACGTGCAACGCCGACCTTTCCAGCTGCACGGTGCATGGGTTCGTCCGCGAGGCGAACGGCAAGTACGTGACGTTCGATGCGCCGGGCGCGAGCCCCGACGGTATTGACGGCGGCGGGACTTATCCGCAAGGCATCAACAATCTGGGCGAAGTGTCCGGTTACTATGGCGATGCGAACTTCGTGTATCACGGCTTCGTGCGCAGTGCGAATGGCCGCATCACGAGCTTCGATGTGCCGACCACCTGCACGCAGACATCGAGCCCGCCGGCCGACTGTGCCTACAACGGCACGTTTCCTGGGGGCGTCAACGTTCTCGGCAGGGTTACCGGGACCTACTACGGTGAGGACGGCAATCCGCACGGCTTCTGGCGCGACGCCGATGGCTCCGTTAAAAAGTTTGACGTCCCCGGAGCCGGGTACTTCACCCAGCCCACTGCTATCAACGACTTTGGGCAGATCACCGGGCTCGTTTACGACCCGAATCTGGTCGTCCATGGACTGCTGGTGTATCCGCAGTAGAGAGCGAATTCGGGCGGGCTGAGCGGCGGGGGAGTTGCAGCGGTGGGAACCGCGCTGCTTGAGCGCGGTTCCCATTGGGGCTCAGCAGTTGAGTCGTTGGACCCGGTTGATATGCCGGCCGATGCGGACCGGACCGCTCTCAGGGCTGCGGCGCCTGCAGAGCAGCGACCACGGTCGACGCACAGGGGTCCGCGGTTGCCTGGGCGGTGCGCACCGGCAGTGTGCCGGCGCGGCGCTCCGCATCGACCCGCGCGCGCTCCTGCTGCGACCAGGTACGCATGTCCGCGAGCAGCTCCTGTACGCGCGGTTCGCGACGCAGTCGCTTCATGGCCGGATGCCGCTCGATCCACACCCACCACAACTGGCGCGCCAGGGTGTCACGCTGTGCCTCGAGAATGTCGAGTGCCTCCTGGTCGCGGCCCAGCAGCGCGAGCGCCAGCATGCGGATGCGCTGCAAATGGCCCGCGCTGTTGCCCTGAGTGCTCGGATCATCGTCCATCTGCAGCACGCGGGTCGCAATCCGCACGGCTTGCGCCTTGTGTCCTGCGAGTTCTTCGAGTGTCGCCACCTGCAGCAGCGGCAGCGCGTTGCCAAAGCTGTAGTCGAACGCACCATGGTCATCAGTCAGCCAGGTCATCTTGACGAGCTCGGCGTTTGCCGCGGCGTAATCGCCGTCGCGCACCGCCTGCTCGACGAGGGCCGTGATGCTCGCGGCCAGCGCCACACCGCCGGTATCGGTGTGGGGACTGCTGAGCGCTGGTCGCAGCCAGGCGACCGCGGCATCCAGGCGATCTTCGCGGTAGCACAAAAGCGCCGGACCCTCGTGCTTGTTGGGCTCTGGGAAATGCGCGAGCACATCCTGCGCTGCCACCAGGTCCCCGAGATCGATGTACATCCGCGCCAGGTTTTCGCGGCTCCAGCTCACCGCCGGGTCGATGCGCACCGATGCCTCGGCTAATCCAATCGCTTCAGCGAGCCGTCCCTGACCCCAGCGCAGCATCGCGAGACGGTTGTACGCGGGAAAGAAATCCGGTGCCACCTGAATCGTGCGCAGATACAGCTCAGCCGCCACCTCAACCTCGTGGCTCGATTCCTGGATGAACAGGCCTTTGAGATAGATGAGACGTGGCGCGAGCGGATTCAGTCGCATGCCCGCGTCCACGACCGAGATGGCCTCTTCGGGCTTTTGCCGGAACGCATTCAGGAATTCTGCGTAATAGGCGACGCCGGCTGCGAAACCGGGACTGATCGTCATTGCGCGCTGATAATCGGCCTCGGACGCGTCGAGCTCGCCTTTGAGCTGCCGGTACTTCGCGCGGATAAAGAGCGCAGGCCCGTTGCCGGGGTCCAGCTGCAGCGCCCGCTCGAGGTCAGGCTGCATTTGCGCGAATAGGTGCTGCGCCTGCTCATCGAAAGCGCCTATCACGAACAGTCGCTGAAAGCGCGCCTCCGCCCGCCCGGCATAGGCGGACGCGAAGCCGGGCGCCACGGCGATGGCGCGGGTGAATTCCTGCGTCGCGGCGTCCGCGTCTGCGATCTTGCGCGTTGCCAGGAGCGCCCGGCCGCGCAGATAGGCGAGCGTCGCCTCGGCGCCGAACTCCTGTTCTGAAGCATTTTCCGGATGGACCGTGCCGAGCAGGAAGTAGCTGACGCGTCCGGCAATGTCGTCCTCGAGATGGAAGAGCTGCGCGGTCGAGCGCTCGACCAGGAGTGCCCCCACGTGTCGTCCGGCATTGACGTCAATCACCTTGGCGGTCACGCGCACCTGCGACCCTTCGCGCTGCACGTTGCCGTCGATGACGTAGTGCGCGCCGAGACGCCTGCCCATCTCTACTGCCGATTCCGCTTGCCCACGCGGCGCGAGCGCCGAATCAGGCGCAATGACGCTGAGTTCAGGTTCGCTCGTCAGGCGGTTGATGACGAGTTCGGAGATGCCGCGCCCGAGCTGCACATCGTCCGGGCCGCTGCTGATGGCCTGAAACGGCAATACCGCAACGGAGTAAGGCGCGCCGGCTGCGACGCCGGCGGCCGGCCTCTTGGCGATACTGCCCTGTGCGTCAGGATGGCTGCCCTGGGTAATGAGATCGATCAGACCCGCGACCAGGAGGAGCGCGATCGTGAGACCCAGTGCGACCACGATGCGGCGTCGCGGCGGCGGCGCGACGGCCGCGGGTGGTTGCAGGACGGGCGCGTGTCTGCCGGGATCTGCCGCCGTGATCGGGGCCGAGGAGGCAGGGTTCAAGATAGCGACCGGTGCAATGATCCGGTAGCCGCGGCGGCGCGCGCCGGTCAGGTAGCGGGGCCGCGCCGCATTGTCGTCGAGCGCCCGACGCAGCAGCTTGATGCGCTGGGCCACCGTTTCGACGCCCACGACCTGGCGCGGCCAGACGCGCTCCATGAGATCCGCGACGCTCACGGTGTTGGGGGCGGCGCGCAGCAGCGCGAGCAAGAGGTCGAAGGAGAGCTTCGGCACGTGCAGCTCGGCGCCGGTCCGGGTCACCGTCTGCCGGCCAGCATCGATCGTAAGATCGAGCATCTGAAATCGCATTGCTGCGGTTGAGCTCAAGCTTTCGCTGGGACTGTCGCTGTGCATGTTCTTTTAAGAAGCGGAAGTGGGCGAGAGCGCGCGCCGCGGGGCGCTCCGATCCTATTTCGGGTCAATTGTATGCCCGGATCGGTTGGAAGCGACGGTTCTCGCGTCCGTGCGGCGTGACGCATCAGCTCACTGACGTCGAGCAGAGGATCCGGACTGCGCCTAGGCGAGATCCGCCAGCGCTGCAGGCACGTGGCGGCGCAGGAGAACGTTCTGCGCTTCCCAGGCGTCTTTGGCATTTAATTCCTGCAGAAATTTGACCTCGCCCGCAGCGAGCACCGCAACCGGCAGCCCGTCGCGGTACAGAAGCCGGTTGCCCGTGAGCGCCGCCAGCCGCGCGCCGGGCGTCAGAATGCCAACGAGGTTCAAAGGATCGGCTGCTGACAACGACACCCACTGAGCATCGGGCGTTTTCCTGCGCATGTCACGCAGCAGCCCGACCGCTTCCGGAGTCGCATACTGCTCGCCCGAGAAACCCGCAACGAAGCGTCCACCACGGATCTCCCCGCGCGCCTCCAGACGCCGGCAGGAACGCAGCAGGTCGCGCCACGGCGGCAGCCAGTCCGCTTCGCGCGCGAGCAAACTCCAGAAGAGTACGCCCCAGCGACGCAGGAGTGTGCGCACCACATGCTCGACCGCATCCGCGTCAGCACTGTCGGCCGGCGGTTCAGCCTCAAGCGACGCGCGCCGGCGCACGAGCGACCAGCGCCCCGCATCCGCCATGCCAAAAAGCGCGAGGCGTCGCCGGCGTGGCGCGCCAGAGTGGGATTTGCGTCGGTCAGCCGGTACCAGCAGGGCGCGCAAGCCGCCGAAGCTATCGGAGTTCACGACACCCAGCGCCACGAGTTCAGCAAGCGCCGCCTCGACCTGGGTGGGCAAGAGATGCGCACACTCGATAAGATCATCAAAGAATGAGGCGCCCTCGTCACGCAGACAGTCAGCGACCGCGCGCGCATTGGCCGTGAGTTGATCCGCAGGTGGCGCACTCGTGAACGCCGACCAGAATTTCAGATTGCGCCGGGCGATGAGGGCGATGGGGGTGGCGCGCACGGGCGCCGCACCGCGCTCAGGATCGGCGTTGCGCGCCGCCAGCCGCGTCCACACGAAGCGTCCGGCGATGCAATGCTCATCGAGCCAGGCAGGCTCGTACTCTGAAATCCGCGCCGGCAGAATTTCCGTCTCCCACGCGCCCGCCGGCAGCTCGCAGCCTTCGAGCTGACCCAGCACCGCTGCAACCGCATCCGGGCCTTGCATGCGCGCCGCCGGCGCCACGCGCTGCCATTCGCACAGGAAGCGCAGAAAATCCCGTGCCGGCACGGGCTCGATCTCGGCGCGCAGCCGGTTGACGGTGTAACGGTGAATGCGTGCGAGAAGCCGCCGCTCGCACCACTCATCAACCGCCGCGCCGGGACTGAAGCGCCCGCGGATCGCAAAGCCTTCCGTCTGCAGTGCCAAGAGCGCGCGATCGATTTCGGCGCCATCGAGGCCGAGTGCAGCGGCGATGGCAGGAGCGCTGATGGGCCCTGACCCTTCGAGCCTGCCGCGCGCGATTTCAACCAGCGCGGCCGCGCGCGTCGCCGCATCATTGAGGGCGGCAAAGAGCCCCTGCCGCTCGGCGGCCACCCACACGCGCTTGCCGTCGCCGACATTCAGCTCTTGCACGCGATTCGCCTCGCGCAGAATTTGGATGAGCGCGGGCCAGGCGGCGTTGGCGGCAACTTCCTCCAGCGTGAGGAACGTGAGCCACAGGAGCGCATCGTGCAGCTCATCCGCGGATGCCGCATCGGGCCAGGCCTGCGCGCGCACGCGCTCCACCGCTTCCGGGTCAAGCCTGCCGATGTCCGCCGCGCTTTGCGGATCAAGCCAGCGGCGACTCATCACCGCCTGCGTGCGGCGCTCTTCGAGCGGCGCGTCGTCAAGATAGGCATACGGCCGCGCCGTCAGCACTTCAAGCGCAAGCGGCGAAGGTTCGGTCAAGTCGCGCACAACCACCCGGATGCCGCCCGCCTCAAGCGCGTTGAGCACGCGCACGAAGCCGTCGATGTCCATTGCCTCTTCGAGACAATCACGCACCGCCTGCTCGATGAGCGGGTGCTCGGGAATCTCAAGCTCGCCCGTCAGGTTTTCAGCGCAGGCCACCTGGTCGGGGAAGATCGAGGACAAAAGATCCTCGGCATTCATGCGCGCGATCTGCGGCGGCACTTTCTTGCCGCCGCGGAAACGCGGCAGCGCAAGCGCAACGCCTGCCACCCAGCGCCAGCGCACGCCAAACATCGGCGCCGCACACAGCGCCTGCACGAGAATCGCGCGCACGCTCGCCGAATGCAGATAGTGCGCGACATCCTCGAGATCAAAGCTGTGCGCGCTCGTGAGCGACAGCACGAGATTGTCTTCGGTCGCCGCCGCCTGCAGCTCAAAATTGAACTTGCGGCAAAAGCGCTTGCGCAGCGCCAGACCCCAGGCGCGGTTGACGCGGCTGCCGAATGGCGTGTGAATGACGAGCTGCATGCCGCCCGACTCATCAAAGAAGCGCTCGAAGATGACCGTGTCCTGGGTGGGCAGGCACCCCAGCGCCGCGTGGGCGCTCGCCAGATACGCCGCGATCTGCGTGGCCGCCGGCGCCAAGATGCCGATGTCATCGGACAGGAACGCGAGCGCCGCTTCAAAACCCACCGCGAGCTTCTGTTCGAATTCGCGTCTTAAGCGCGAGACTGCGAATGACAGCTCATCGCTCCTGCCCGGCGCTTCGCCGAGCCAGAACGGAATCGTCGGCGGCTGGCCGCGCGCATCTTCCACCCGCACGGTGCCGCGTTCCACGCGCAGGATGCGATACGAGGTGTTGCCGAGCTGAAAAACATCCCCCTGCAGGCTCTCGACGGCAAAGTCCTCGTGCACCGTGCCGACCACATGCGACTCGGGCTCGAGCATCACCTGGTAGTCAGCGGTGTCGGGAATCGTGCCGCCGGAGGTGAGCGCAGTCAGGCGCGCGCCGCGCCGCGGCCGCAGCATGTGATTGACCGTATCGTGATGGATGAGCGCGCCGTGTCGCCCGCGGCGCGTGCTGAAGCCCTCGGCGAGCATGACGAGCACGTCATCGAAGGCCTTTCGCGCAAGCTTGCGATACGGATAGGCGCGCCTTACGAGCTGATACAGTCCCTCCTCGTCCCACTCCTGCGCGGACACTTCCGCCGTGATCTGCTGCGCGAGCACATCGAGTGCATCGGCCGGCACCTGCAGGCGGTCAAGCTCGCCGCGCCGCACCGCATCCAGAAGCGCTGCGCATTCGATGAGATCATCGCGCGACAGCGGGAAAAGCCGGCCCTTCGAGGTGCCGCCGACCGCGTGACCGGCGCGCCCGACACGCTGCAGGAAAGCGTTGATCGAACGCGGCGAGCTCAACTGGCAGACAAGATCCACATCGCCGATGTCAATTCCGAGCTCGAGCGACGCGGTCGCAACGAGCGCCTTCAATTCACCGCGCTTCAAGCGCTGCTCGGCATTCAGGCGGCGCTCTTTGGCGAGGCTGCCGTGGTGCGCCGTAACATGCGCATCACCCAGACGCTCGGACAGATGCCGCGCGACGCGTTCGGCGAGCCGGCGCGTATTGACGAACACGAGGGTCGTGCGATGCTCGAGGATGAGCTCGGCCAGACGATCGTAGACCTCGGTCCACACCTCCCCCGACATGACCGCTTCCAGCGGCGAGCGCGGCACCTCGAGCGCAAGGTCGCGCGCGCGTGCATGTCCCATGTCGACGATCGTGCAGCCCGCATCATCGGACGCGCCTTGCACACCGACGAGAAAGCGCGCGATTTCAGTGATGGGCTTTTGCGTCGCGGACAAGCCGATGCGGGTGAGATTGCCGCCCGCGAGGCAGCGCAGCCGCTCGAGCGACACCGCCAGATGCGCGCCGCGCTTCGTGCCGGCGAGCGCGTGGATCTCATCCACGATCACGGTGCGCGTGGTCGCGAGCGTCTTTCGGCCCGACTCGGAGCCTAAGAGAATGTAGAGCGATTCGGGTGTCGTGACGATGATGTGCGGCGGCCGGCGGCGCATGCTCGCGCGCGCCTGCTGCGTGGTGTCGCCGGTGCGCACCAGGGTGCGGATCTCGACATCCGGCAGATCAAGCGCCGCCAACTCCTCGCGGATGCCGGCGAGCGGCACCTCGAGGTTTCTTTGAATGTCGTTCGAGAGCGCCTTCAAGGGCGAGACGTAAACGATCTGCGTCTCATCGGCGAGGCCCTTGTGCAGTCCCTCGCGCACGAGCTCATCGATCGCGGTCAGAAATGCCGCGAAGGTTTTGCCCGAGCCGGTGGGCGCTGCGATCAAAACGTCCTGGGCCGAGCGTATCGCAGGCCAGGCTTGCTGCTGCGCGGGCGTGGGCGCATCGAAGCTGCGCCGGAACCAGGCGGCGACCGCCGGGTGAAATGACTCGAGCACGCTAATGTCGGACCTCGACGCGAGTCAACGGCGCCGGCGGTGTCAACTCCGGCGCGGAGACGGTGAAATGCCGGACCTCGACG
>Ga0302326_10022167_pt1 | contig 12996 bp, 12 predicted proteins | sample Palsa_T0_3_FD_202264 | JGI IMG/M metagenome (GOLD analysis project Ga0302326, IMG submission 202264) | Peat permafrost microbial communities from Stordalen Mire near Abisko, Sweden - Palsa_T0_3 | ecosystem: Environmental > Terrestrial > Soil > Palsa > Peat permafrost | place: Sweden: Abisko... | reverse complement strand
CGAGATGCTGCAACTTGGCATCAACGTCGCCATTGGCACAGACAGTTGCGCCAGCTCGCCCGACCTGAACCTGGTTGACGACCTGCGCCTGCTGCACCAACTCGCCCCGGACATGCCCCCCCGCCAACTCTGGCAACTGGCCACCACCCGCGCCTCCCGCGCCATCGCGGCCGATCCTCCCGCCGGCCAATTAACCATTGGCGCTGTTGCCGACTTCACGATCTTCCGCGCCGCCAGCGACGACCCGCTGCGCGAGATTCTCGAAACCGACACGCTGCCGATTTCGACGTGGATTGCGGGAACCAATGAAAATCACAGCGCTTTCCCCCGCTGCCAGAATCGTTCGATATGACGTCACTCATGGAACAGGCTATCAAGCGGCTGCAAGCGGTTCCGGCAAGCGAGCAGGATCGCCTGGCGCGCTTTCTGCTGAACGAACTGCAAGAGGATGAGCGGTGGACGGCATCCACGGCGGCGCATGCCGACAAACTTGAGCATCTCATCGGTGACGTGTTGGCGGACGATGCTCGTGGCGCTTGCGAGCCGCTTGATCCGGAGCGGCTTTGATCTCGCGCGTGCATCCATCGTTCCGCCGCGGCTTTGCCCGGCTGCCGCGCGACGTGCAACAGCGGACCCGCGCGGCCTACCGTCGCTTTCAAGCTGCTCCCCTAGCTCAATCGGTTCCAAGAATCGCGTCTGTGGTCACGAGAATCACGAAGCCCACTACGAGCGTGAACACGAACCGCCCCAGCGCAAGGATGGCACTCGAGACTTCGCCCTTGCGAATGAAGACGACCAGCATGATCGCGAAGAACGCCAGCGGAATTCCGCAGGCGATGCGACGACCCAGCGAGGCGCAGCTTCGGCATTCTGGATTCAGTCGCCCGATGGTGCCCAGCACAATGGCCGTCGGTGTGCAGAGGCAACCCAGCGTCACGATTACTTCGGCAATCATGATCGCCGGCGCGCTGAGCACCGGGCGGCGTGATGCGAAAAAAGCCAGAAAGCATCCGCCCGCGATGGCCACGGCTGCGGCCAGCGCGAATGCCAGGGTGATGGTGCCCACGATGGGACTCACTCTTGACGGCCGGGCCTGCCCCGGCAGCGGTCGCGGCTTGGCGGCTTTGGCGTAACCCAGTACTTCGCCCGGAGCCCACGCAGGCTCGATCGGCTCCGTTGGAATCGCGTCGGCCGGCCATTCGCCGATGGTGTCGGCGACGCCCTCCGCGTCTTCCGCTGGGTCAATCCCCTCACCTTCGGGTTCGCTCTCGGCCAGGTCGTCCGGTGACATGACCTGTATTGTAACCAGGAATAAGCCGAAGGCGGATCCGGTTCTACCATCAGGGGCCTACTCCGATGCATCCGATTCGCATCTGTCTCATTCTCGCGGCTTGCGTCACGCTCGTTGGCGGGACCGTGGCGACGCGGGCCTTCGCGCGGCCGCGCAATGCGGTGTTGGTTTTGTTCGCGCCGGCGGGGGTGGAGCTGAGCGATGCGGAATGGGCGGATGCGAATACGGCGGCGGGGTTGGATCGGCTCGTCGGGGCGCTGTCGGCGGAGCATCGAGCGGTGCCGGGGTATTTGGCGGCGCTGCGGGATGAGTATGCGGGGAAGCCGACGGAGTCGGCGAGCTTTGCGGTGGGGTGTTATTGGGAGGGGGAACGGGATCTTGGGAAATTGGATGGCGTGGTCGCCAGTCGAACGGGGATGCTGGGAAGCGACGAGGTGGTGCAGGTTCGATTCGATCCGCGTGTCATCGATGAGGCGAAACTGGTTGCGACTGTGAAGGCGATGAGTTGTTACCGGGGCCTTCGGCCCGGGGATGCGAAGCTGGCGCTCGATCCGCAGCAGCAGCACGATCTGTCGATGCACCCGGAGTATTTTTTTCTGCCGCTGACGGCGATGCAGGCGACCAAGGTGAACGCGGCATTGGGCGCGGGGGACAATCCAGATGTGCTTCTCTCGCCGATGCAGATTCGGCTCAAGACGCGGCTGGCGGCGGCGATTGCCAAAACCGGCGGAACGCCGGACTGGGTCGGGGAGTTGCAACCGGATCGCTCGCAGAATGGGTTGCCGGATTATCTTCGATCGCTCGAAGCCTCGCTGGCGATCGACGGGGTGTAGACCTTCTGGTTACCCGGACCGTTCGCGGGCCGGACGGGTCGCAAGCGACCCGGCTAACACCAATAACGTTCAATGGGGCGGCGTTACAATTTCCGTTAGCCCCCGGCTCTGCCGGGGTTTATGTCGAAACGAGTCCTGTAATTGATATCACCGCCGATTTCGGGCGACCCGAGGCAAAAACCCCGGCGGAGCCGGGGGCTAACGGAAAAATGGGCGACGCCCCATTGAACGGTATCGCGGTTAACACGAACTTGAACCACGACGTGCGTCTTTCATCCCCCCCCGCTATGACTTGACAAATGATGAGATGGTGCAATGGAAAAGAAATGGAAAAAATGGAAACCGCCCCACCTCGATTTTGATTCAAAAACGCGGTTTTTTACCATTTTGTCCCGCACGATGGAAAAAATGGTGAATGGCGTTTTGGAGGGCTATTTTTCAGCGCGGGGGGCGTCAGGTGCCGGCTTTGGCGCGGCGGATGGTGTCGTTGAGCTTTTGATTGATCTCGGTGGGCTTGGCGATCATTTGCCAGAGGCCGCAGGGGCGCTCTTCTTCCTGGGGGATGATCTCGATGGTGCCGAGGCGCAGCAGCTTCTCGCGGAAGGTGCGGAGGACGCGGGTGCGGGCGATCTTGCGCAGGGGGCAATCGTAGATTTCCGGATTGAGCATGCCGCTGACGCGCAGGACCCGCTGGTCGGTGAGGATGTAGAGTTGGCCGATCCAATTCAAGGTGGCCCAGAAGAGCCGGCCGGCGAGGCAGAGGACGGTGGCTTCGCCGTATAGGTGCGTGTAGCGGTGCGCCGACAGGCCGGCGGCGATGGCCAGGATGAGCGTGACGGCGATGAAGCGCAGGGAAGAGAGCACGACGAACCAGACGGAGGGTTTGACCACCAGAAGGATCAATTCGCCATCCCGCAGGAGGTGGCGGGTGAGCAGGCTGGCGGTGGGAGTCGCCAGCGGGACAGGCACGGCGGCGGCGGAGTCGCCGGCGAGAAATAGCTCGTGGCTCGCTCCGCGCATCGGCCGCAGCGGCAAGATGCGGCGGCGAGAGGGTCGCCGCGTGGAATGGAGCCGGCGGAAGCTTCGGGGGGCATCGCTCACGATCGGCCTTTCAGCGCTTCGGGTTTGAGCGTCACGACATCGGGGAGATTGCGGTAATACTTATTGTAGTCCAGCCCATAGCCGACCACGAACACGTCGGGGATGTCGAAGCCGACGTAATCGACCTCGACGGCCTTGGCGTCGGGGCGGTCTTTGCGGAGCAGGACGCAGGTGCGGAGGCTGGCGGGGTGCATTTGCCGCAGCAGTGGGATGACGGCGTTGAGCGTGCCGCCGCTGTCGAGAATGTCGTCCAGCAGCAGGACGTGTCGGCCGTGCAGGTCGCCGAGCTGTTGGGAGAGGAGCTTGGCGCCCTGGCTGACCACTGAATGTCCGGGATAGCTGCTGACGGTGCAGAGTCCGATGCGCATGGCGATGGGTATTTTTCGAATCAGGTCGCCGCAGAAGATCATCGCGCCAGTGAGGATCGGCACGATGGTCAGTTCGTCGCCGGCGGCAGCGGCGAGATGATCGTGGGTGATCTGGGCCGCGAGGCTGGCGATGCGCTCGGCAATGGCGCGCTGGGGAATCAGGACCCGCTCGATGTCGCCGTGCATGAGAGCAATGTACTATCGGATGGGGCATGGGGGCTAGGGGGAGCGGCGAGGGTTCAGGGGTCAGGGTTCAGGGTTCAGGGTTCAGGGGTCAGGGGTCAGGGGTCAGGTGAAGATGGTAGCGCGGCCGGGATCTGGTGGGGCGCTGTTGCCGCCGTTTTAGCGGCGCTCCCGAGGGACGCGCTTTGGCGTTCGAAACGCGTCCCGTCGGGATCTCCGCTAAAACGGGACGTTCACCCCCTACACGACGGCGCGCGGTCCGCTTACAATCCGGCGGCAACTGGAGTGCATGTCGGCAGAACAACTCATCCAATCTGATCCCGGCCGCCCGCGGGACCCGGGCGCGGCGGTGCTGGTTCGCCCTTCGCGGTTGGTTTCCACGTGCTGGTTTCTCGGGAAGAATCTGCTCGGGTGGGTGCTGATTCTCAGCTCCTGGGTGACCGGGTTGCTTTCGCCGATCCCCATCGGGTTTTTCCTGTTTCTGCTTGGCTTCGGCTTGATCTGGTTTCCCGGCAAGCGGCGTTTGACGGCGCAGATTCTCAGCGGCAGACCGGTTCCGCACGATAGCCGGGTGTTTCGATTCGGATTGGCGGCCCTGGCGGTGGTGCTCCCCACGCTGTTGATCGTTTACCTGGTCAAGGCATTTCATGTGCATTACCAACTGACGGATTGGGTCATCGCTCTGCTGGCGCTGGTGTACGTCGCTGCGACGGGGCTGACGCTTTTCTTCGGATTGCCGATGATCCTGTTGTTCAACCGGGCGCTGGCGCTGGTGCCGCCGGGACGCCGCAAGGCTCGGCCGTGGCTGCGGCGTCATGGCATCGAGCTGCTTCCACCGCGGAGAAGACGACGGCGCACCGAACCAGGCGAGGCGATGACCGATTCCTCCGACGAGAACATCATCGAAATCGACCAGCGCCATCAGGATGCGGCGTGGGGCGCGTGGGCCAAAGTGCGAAAGTGGTCGCGGCGCGGCGCGGGCGTGCTGGTTACGCTGGTGATTTTCGCGTGGATTCTCAAGCCGGTGCTCAAGAACTGGGACCAGGTGAAGGACCGGGTGGGGCAAACGGATTGGAGCCGGGTGCTGCTGGCGTCGGCGATGTTCGCGGCGTTTTTGTTCGTTTTCCGGGCGATGTCGTGGCGAAGGATTCTTGCCGGCTTTGGCTATCGGCTGCCGGTGGCGCCGGCCACGCGCATCTGGTCGGCTTCGGAGCTGGCGCGCTATCTTCCCGGCGTCATCTGGCAGGTGGTCGGGCGCGTTTACCTGGTGCGCCCCTACGGCGTGTCGGCCGCCGCCTGCTCGACGAGCCAGATTCTTGAGCTGACGATCTTTCTGTTGGCCAACGTGCTGCTGGCCGTCGGCTGCCTGACCTGGTTCGGGTTCAAGCAGATGCACGAGACGGCCCGGGCGTGGCTGGTGCTGGTCTCGCTGCTGGCGCCGGTGCTGCTGGTGGTGTTGCATCCCAAGATTTTTTACGGCGCGACCAATGCCATCCTCGCCCGCATGGGCCGGCCGCCGGTGGTTCAGCGATTGCGGTTCCGCGTGCTGCTGGCGCTGTTGGGGTGGGCGATGTTGGGGCTGCTTTGGCAGAGCCTGGCCATCTGGCTCATGACCACGGGGCCGCTGCATTTGCAGTTCACGAAATGGTGGGCCGTGGGCGGGCCGTATTGCCTGGCTTGGTGCGCGGGGTTTCTGGCGTTTTGGGCACAGGGGGGATTGGGTGTGCGCGAGTTGGTGTTCGTGGCGGCGATGCAGGTCACGCTTCCGCCGGCTGTGCGGCGGCAGTTTCCCGATCCCAAGGTGTTGCTGGGGTATCTGGCGTTTCTCAGCGTGCTGCTGCGGCTGTGGGCGACGGCGGGAGAATTGATGCTGGCAACCGTGAGCAGCCTGGCGGATGTTCACGGTTTTTTGGGCCGGCCCGATGCTCCAGGCCGGGTCGTCGCGCCGTCACATCAACCAATGCGCTCGACCCGCGGCAGCCCGGATTCGGCCGGCGTCTGATTACGACTCGGCCGGACCGTCAGCAGATACATCAACAGCAGCGCCACGATCCAGAGGGCGACGATCCCCACCAGAATCCAGAACAATCGCCGCTGCGGGCGCAGCGGCGGAGTCTGATCGAGGGGCGTCGGGGCGGGCGCCGGCGGGCGCTTGGCGGGCTTCATGAACCGACCGGAATGGCGTATTCGGTCTCAAGGGCCCGCTTCATGTCAAACTGATCGCGAAAGTCATCGAGCGTATCGGTGTCGGTCTTCTGCATCTGACCGATGTCGATCAGCGCGAAGACAATCCGGCCCAGGTCGATGGTGCGGGTGATGTTCCAGCGGCGGAGAACGGTGTAGGCCAGCAGCCCCCATTGACCCAGGGCATACTCGCGCAGGCCGGCGCACAGGTCCTGTCCCGTGATGTGGCGGGAGACCGAGGAATCGACATTCTGGAGCTTGCCGTGGAGCTTCTCGACGGTATATCCTAAAGCGTCCTGCACGAACTGGTATGCGGGTGCTGGATAGACGCCCGCCTCGTCCACAAGTTCCTGTAACGACTTGGAGCTGCCTTTTTCTTGCGACGGAGGCATGGAGGGATCATAACAAAGTCATTTCTCGCCGCCAACGTATCAAACTCTCGCAACAGGGGATCGATCGGATTCTCGGACTTGTGTGCATCAAGGGGCGGGGAAGCGGTTTTTTATGGATTCGAGCGGTCAATAACGGAAGAACGATCGGGGAAAGTGCCGATGTCTGGGCGGTGGGGACGGCGACTCGGGGCGGGACGGGGCGCGCCGAGCTTTTGGATTTGTGTGTCGGGGGTTGCTGGCGGAGTCCGGCTGGCGATTTATAATCCGCCACCCAACAGGGCGTATTGAGCGGGCGATGAAAGAGGGAGCATGCACAGAACAGTACGGATCGCGGGGCTTTCGGTTGCGACGGTTCTTCTGGCCGGATGCGGTCTCCAGCAGCCCGCGCCGTTCGACCCCGGGGTTTTGCAGGAGCCGGATCGGAGCAGCGCCCAGCAGTTGACACCCGCGCCGATGAGGCCCCTGCCGACGACCCTGGAGTCGCTCCCGCCGACCACTCAAGGCGCCGCTCAAGGCGCCGCCCCGCAAAGTTCCGGCCCCCGACAGGCCACCGGCCACCCGGCGGGCGATCTGCCGACGATCCGCCTGTCGTTGCGGGAGATCGTGCAGCGCTCGGTGGTCAACAGCCGGGAGGTGAAAGTCGCCGGCTACGACGCGGCGATCGCCCAGACGCGCGTGGTCGAAGCGCAGGCACACTTCGATCCGATCTTCTTCACGAATCTGAAGTACGAACACCAGGATGCGGCGACCGCCGGCCAGTTGATTCCCGATCCGGCGGACCCGTTGAAGAACATTCTGCTCAACGTCGAGCGCGGCGACATCTATACGATCGAGCCGGGGGTGAAGGAGCAGCTGCCCAGCGGCGGGCAGGCGTCGATCAGCTATCAGTTGCAGGACAGTCATTTCTCACCCAAGACCTTCGAGGTCAATCCCTACTGGGAGAATCAGCTCAAGCTGGAATTCGATCAGCCGTTGCTGCGCCAGTTCGGATACGACGTGAACCAGGCCAAGATCACCATTGCCCGCAACGATCAGCGCGTGAGCATTCTCGACTTCCGCAAGGCGCTGGAGGAGAACATCGCCAACATCGAGAAGGACTATTGGGACCTGGTCGAAGCTGAGCAGGAGGTGCTGATTCAGGTCGAGCTTCTGAATCGCACGATGGATACCGCGGACGTGCTGATCGGTCGGTTTGAGGCGGGAGGCGATGTTTCGCGGGTGCAGACCTCGCAGGCCACCGCGTCAGTGCGGTCTCGCGAGGCGGTGCTGATCGCCGCGCGGGCGCGGCTGGGCGACATCTCCGACGACCTCAAACGCCGGATGAACGATCCGGAATTTCCCGTGGCCGGCGAGGTGGTCATTCTCGCCTCCGATCTGCCGCTGGAAACGATGATCCAGTTCGATCCCAAGGACCAGATCGACACCGCCATGGAGAATCGCCTGGAGCTGGGCCAGCAGCAGCTTCGCATCAGCTCCGCGGACGTGGCCTCCGATGTCGCCAAAAACAATCTCCTGCCCAAGCTCGACCTGCAGACCACGGTCGGCCTCCAGGGGCTCAAGGCGGACGAGGGAAATGCCCTGACGCAGGACACGGAGGACGGCCATATCAGCTATTCGTTCGCGCTGCAATTCGAGCTGCCGATCGGCAACCGCGAAGCGCGGTCGGTCTATCGCCGGGCGGAGCTGCAACGGTCGCAGGCGATCGAGCAATACGGGTTTCTCGTCGAGCAGGTTTCCCAGGACGTGAAGACCGCGCTGCGCGAGGTGCAGACCACCTGGGAAGAATTGGGGGCCCGGCGCCAGGCGCGGTTTGCCGCGTCGGATTCGCTGCATGCCATCGATCAGCAGGAGGAGCACGGCGAGGCGCTGACTCCCACGTTCGTGCAGCTGAAGCTGGACTCGCAGGAGCGGCTGGCCGACGCCCAGCGCGAGGAGGCGACTGCCCTGAGCAGCTACAATGACGCCATCTCCCACTTGGAACGCGCAAAAGGCACACTTCTTCGCTACAATGATGTCGTCATGCAGGAAGATCCTTCCCTGCACTGAACTGGCAACATTGTGGGTATTTCCGCAAGCTTCCCAAGCGCCCCCCGTGGGGATCGCACGGTTGGAGCCGCCGCCGGCCCGCTTTCCGCGAGTGTTTCGTGCTGACGCTATTGATTATTCAGGGGCCTGACAAAGGCCGCCGATTCGAGTTGCCCGACACGACCACCCTCGTCGGCCGCGACAGCCGCCAGCTTCCCCTCACCGACAACACCGTCAGCCGCCGGCATTGCGAGCTGGTCCCCGACGACGGCGAATGGCTGGTGCGCGACATCGCCAGCAGCAACGGCACCTTCGTCAACGGCGTGAAGGTCAAGGAACGGCTCTATCTGAAAGTCGGCGATCAGGTTCGTGTCGGGCGCACGCTGATGGTCTTCGGCGCAGCCCCCGGCGTGTCGCGCAGCAGCAGCGTGAACGTCAGCCTCAGCGGCGAAGAGAGCGGGATGGACAGCGCGATCATGCACACCGTCGCCAGCAGCGACGACTCGGTGGTGCTGGCCGTCCCCGAGCCAGCTGCCGCGGCGGCGGCGAATCTCAAGGCGCTCTATCAACTCAGCGCGGCCCTGGGAAGCAGCTTCAACGTCGATCAGATTCTGGAAGTGGTCATGGACCTGGTCTTCGAGCACATCAAGGCCGACCGGGGCATCGTGCTGTTGATCGACGCCAGGACCGGCGAGCTGGTTCCCAAGGTCGTGCGCGCCCGCGAGGACACCGATCCGCCCCCCACCCCCGCCGCCGGCGAGGCCCCGCAAGACGCCGCCGCCAAGCCCGCGCCGGAACAAAAAATCCATGCCTCCCTCACGATCATCAATCACGTCATCACCACCGCCGAGGGTGTGCTCTCCAGCAACGCCATGACCGACAAGCGATTCAGCAAGGGAAAAAGCGTGCACAACCTGGGCATTCGCTCCGCCCTGTGCGTCCCGATCAAGGCCAAGAAGCTGGCGCTGCAATCCAGCGACGAAGTGATCGGCGTGATCTACATCGACAGCTCAGTCAAAAATTACACCTACGCGCCCGATCAACTGCGGCTTCTCACGGCGATCGGACTCCAGGCGGGCATGGCCATCCAAAATGCCAAGCTCTTTCAGGCCGGCCTGGAAGCTGAGCGCCTTGCCGCCGTCGGCGAGACCACCGCGGCCTTGTCGCATTCCATCAAGAACATTCTGCAAGCGCTTCGCGGCGGCGGCGACGTGGTCGAGCTGGGCCTGCGCTCGGGGAATCTGCCACAGGTCGGCAAGGGGTGGCGGATCGTCGAGCGCAACCTGAACAAGATTTACATGCTCACCATGAACCTGCTGGCCTATAGCAAGCCGCGCGAGCCGCAGCTCGAGCTGGTGAACCTCAAGTCGCTCGTGGACGATTGCCTGGAACTGATGGCCCAATCGGCCAATTCAAAGGGCGCCATGGTCGTCGCCGACGTCGAAGAGGACATCCCCGCGATTCCGCTGGACCCCTCCGGCATCCATCAGGTGCTCATGAATCTGCTCAGCAACGCCCTTGATGCGGTGGAGCCGAAAGAGGGGCTGATCCGCGTGGTCTGCCGATACGACGAGGACAATCGCCAGACGACGCTGGAGGTCGTGGACAACGGCATCGGCATTCCGCCGGCCATGATGAACCACATGTTCGAGCTGTTCCACTCGACCAAAGGCAACCGCGGCACCGGACTTGGCCTGGCGGTGGCGCGGAAGATCGTCGAGGAACACGAAGGCTCGATCGCAGTCAGAAGTGTTCCCCGCGAGGGGACGACCTTTACCGTGGTGCTCCCCGTCACCGGCGCCGACCCGTCGCAAACGCACGGCGCGCGAGAGTAGCTTGGCTATTGCGTCGGCTTCTTCCCTGCCTTCGCATGCTTCGAAGGCGATTTGATCGGCCGCTTCCCATAGCGCGTTCCCTCACCGCTCTCGGCGACCCTGGTGCCGCCGAGGGGGGATAGCGCGGGGCGCCGCGCCTTTCCCGAGGCCGCCAGCTCCTCATCCAGGGGCCGCCACCAGTGCTTGCGCACGCCGCCGCGAACCTGCTTCACCGCCTCGGCGGGCGTATTCACGATGCGGAAAATGTCGATGTCCTCGGCGTCGATGAACTCGGAAATCAGGCGTTTGCGCATCCAGTCGATCAGCCCGCTCCAGTATTCCGAGCCGTAAAGCAGAATCGGAAACGCCTCGATCTTCATGGTCTGCACGAGTGTGAGCGTCTCGAACAGTTCATCGAGCGTTCCATATCCGCCGGGAAAGCAGATGAACGCCGAGGCGTATTTCACGAACATCACCTTGCGGGCATAGAAATAATGGAAATCGAGGCTGATGGTCTGATAGCGGTTGGTCTCCTGCTCGTGCGGCAGCGAGATGTTCAGCCCGATCGACGGGCCGCCGACATCGAAAGCCCCCTTGTTGGCCGCCTCCATGATCCCCGGCCCCCCGCCGGTGATGATGGCGAAACCCGCTTTGGACAGCAGACTGGCCGTCGCCACCGCGTCGCGGTAATAGGGATTCGCCGGCTTCGTGCGGGCGCTGCCGAAGATGGTGACCGCTTTCCCGAGCGTCGCGAGTTCTTCAAACCCCTCGACGAACTCCGTCATAATGCGAAAAACCCGCCAGCTCTCCCGACCGTCATATTCCTGCGCCATGCACCAACCGTCCTTTCCTTCCGTTGCGGCGATGGTAGCAGATGCAGAGTTGAGGGGTCAGTGTTCCGGCCTCCATTTTAGCGGCGTCCCAAAGGGACGCGCTCCCGTTTTGCAATCCCGCCCGCTGCGAATAAACTCCCCGCGTGTCCGAGTCGGCGTCGAAAAATGAAGGGAGTCCCATGTCCAATGCCCAGTCGCTGGTGGAACCGGTGGTCGAGGAAGGTGGCGTGAAGCTGCGACGCAAGCCCGAGGTCTATCTCGTCGGCCGAACAACCACCGAGCCGGACGAAATCGATCGCTTCCTGGCCGACCACGGCGTGGAGCATTGGTCCACCGACACCGAGGAAGCCGGCCAGAAGCTCACCGAGATCGCCGGGCGAATCTGCTACATGTCCTTCGCCCGCCCCCGCCCCGGCGGCAACAGCGCGTATTTGAACAACATCATCGAAGTCGGCCACGGCAGCGTTCTCGAACACGCCAACTACAACTTCGTCATCACCGGCGTCTCCCGCAGCTTCACCCACGAGCTGATCCGCCATCGCGCCGGCTTCAGCTATTCGCAACTGAGCCAGCGCTACGTCGATGAATCTCAGTGCGAGTTCGTCGAGCCGCCGGTGATCGCCGGCGACCCGGAACTGCACGCGCTGTTCGTCAAAACCGTGGCCGAGGCCCAGCGCGCGTACGTCGAGCTGACCGACAAGCTCTCAAAGCGGATCGAGCAGGAATCGCCCGATCTTCCGAAGACCGACCGTCGCAAAATGGCCCGGCAAGCCGCCCGGGCGATTCTGCCCAATGCGACCGAGACAAAGATCTTCGTCACCGCCAACGCCCGGGCGATTCGCCACTTTCTCTATCTGCGCGGCAACTTCCACGCCGAGGACGAAATCCGCACCGTCGCCATCGCCATCTGGGAGATCATGCGGCGTGAGTCCCCCAACTTCTTCACCGACTTCGAACTGAGAAAAGAGAACGGCAAGGACGTGCTCTTCACGCCGCATCCGAAGGTGTGAACAAACGGAGACTTTAGTCTATCCCCGAACGCCCACGGAGCTTGCTCCGTGGGGATCTTCTGTCCAACAATCCGGCGCCGCTCCACAAAAACCCCAGGGAGCAAGCTCCCTGGGCGTTCGGCGATACGCTCTGCTGCCCCCCGTCAACCCACCGGCATCACCGCCCGCAGCCGGCTGATGATGCCAGGGAGCGTCTCAAGCGTTTGCTCGATCTCCGCATCGGTGGTGTAGCGGGAAAGACTGAATCGGATGGCACCGTGCGCCAATCCGTCGGGGATGTGCATCGCCTTCAATACATGCGACGGCTCGAGGCTGCCGCTGCTGCACGCGGCGCCGGCGCTGGCGCAGATGCCCTGTTCGCTGAGCAGCAGCAGGATCGCCTCGGCTTCCAGATGCGAGAAGCCGATGTTGGTGGTGTTGGCAAGTCGCTGATCGGTTCGGCCGTTGACGGCGGTCTGCTCGATGCGTTCGAGAATGCCGTGCTCAAGCCGATCACGCAATGCTGCGACACCGGCCATCTGCGGCAATGACTCGAGAGCCAGCTCCGCGGCCTTCCCCATGCCGACGATCCCCGGCACGTTCTCGGTGCCGCCGCGCTTGCCGTGTTCCTGCGGGCCGCCGACGATCAGGGGCGGCATGCGCAGCCCACGCCTTGCGAACAGCGCGCCGACTCCCTTGGGCCCATGAAATTTGTGAGCCGCGACGCTCATCGCGTCGATGCCGAGGGTCGCGACGTTCATCGGAATTTTCCCTATCGCCTGGGTTCCATCGCAATGGAACGGCACCTTCGCCGCCCGGCACTGCCTCGCGATCTGCTCGACCGGGAAGAGCACGCCGGTCTCGTTGTTCGCCCACATCAGTGTGACCAGCGCCGTCTGGTCGTCGAGCAATTGCTGCAACTGATCGAGGTCCAGCGAGCCGTCGCGGCTGACGGCCACCTCCGCGATCTGGTATCCCTGACG
>Ga0302326_10022166_pt1 | contig 12996 bp, 10 predicted proteins | sample Palsa_T0_3_FD_202264 | JGI IMG/M metagenome (GOLD analysis project Ga0302326, IMG submission 202264) | Peat permafrost microbial communities from Stordalen Mire near Abisko, Sweden - Palsa_T0_3 | ecosystem: Environmental > Terrestrial > Soil > Palsa > Peat permafrost | place: Sweden: Abisko... | reverse complement strand
TCGCTACATGCACCAGGATGGAGTGCGCTCTCCCGTTTTGTAGCCGCCATACGGATACGCGTCCCCGGTTAGTTGCCGCCGAATCGGATGACTACGCCGGCGGCGATGCGAAGATTGTTTTGATGATCGTTCACGCCGTTATCGAAACGAGTCAGGTAATAGTCCACTTCGAAGGCGCGCAAGGCGATGTGCCGGGTGAGGCCAATATCGAGTCCGCTGCCGGCAATCATGGCGAAAGCGTTCGCCGAACCTGCGAGGCCGGAACTGCCGGGAGCCAGCGCTCCGCTGGCGTGTGCTCCGCCTACCAGCACTTGCGCGAACGGCGTGAAGTGGCGGGCACCGGTCCAGCGATAGCGTGGGCCTGCCAGATAGGAGGTGAGCGTCAGGTCGGCGCTGGTGCCGGAAACGTCGGACGCATGCTGGCTGGCAAGCTCGGCCACGATGCCGAGAGAGCGCTTGAAGTTGAATGCCGCCCAGACGTTTCCGCCGTTGAGCGAGAAACATCCGCAGCCTCCTGGCGGCGCGTTGCTCCAGACATAGTTGTAGTCGACGCCTATGTCCATGCGGGAGGCGCTTTGCGCTTGCGCGGATAAGGGCGTGATGGCGCTGCATCCGAAAGCCAGAAGAAGCAGGGCGACTGTCCTGGTGAAGACTAATTTCCGCATGGGATTTTGTCCTGTCATTGTCTTGTTTCGACAAAAATCTGTTTCAAGAAATCTGTCTCGAAAAAAGCCGTTCAAAAGAAACTTGATTGACGAGATATGTTCAAAGAGACCTATTGTCAAAGTGGGGTGGGCGGAGACGCAGAGTTTCATGCTCACTCCACCACCAGGGTTATCGTGGCTGAGGACTGAATCGCTCCACTCGTTCCCGTGACTGTGACGACATAGGTTCCCGCCTGGGTGTGGGGGACATTCTGGAAACCACCGTTGCAACTGCTGAGCAGCGAGGTGGTCATCCCGAGACCAGCCAGCGCGATAACCAGCACCAGCCCCCGCGGAACGCGCTTGCGTGCCAGCACGGCGCCGAACAAAACGACGGCGAGACTCAGGGACGCAGCCGGAAATCCTCCGCGGTTGGCGGGGAGCGGGCGGCCGGGAATGCCCGCGCTGAGACTTGCAAGTTGTATGGTCATCACTGTCGGCGCGCCCGTGGTTCCGGGAACAACAGTGGGAGGATTGAAGGTGGCGGTTGCGCCCGCCGGAAGTCCGGACGCAGAGAGGGCGACGGCATTGTTAAATGCGCCTCCCAGGGGTGGAACCGTAATGTTGACGGCGACGAACCCTCCCTCGGCCACGTCGAATGGCGTAGCCGGAGCGCTGATGGTGTAGGACGTTGTTACTGTTAGAGAGAGAGCGGCGGAGACGGATGCGGCGAATCCTGAATTGCCGGAATATGCAGCCGTGATGCTGTCGGTGCCGACCACCAGGCTGCTGAGCGTAAGCGTGGCGACCCCGGAGGCGCTGAGCGTGCTTGTACCCAGCAAGGTGGTTCCGCTGTAGAAGCTGAGCGTGCCGAGAGGAGTACCAGTTGGGGCTGGACTCACCGTGGCGGTAAGCGTCGCGGCCTGTCCGTCGGACAGCGGATTGGGCGAGGCCGTGAGCGTTGTGGTGGTTGCGGTGACGGTCAGTGCCGCCGTCACTATTTCAGTAACTACAGTCGATGTCGAGCTGGCGAATGCTGTATTGCCGGAATAGACTGCTGTGACACTCAATGCTCCGACCGGCAGGCTGCTGGTGATGAGGGCCGCGATGCCGGACGAGTTCACCGTTATCGCGCCCAGCAGCGTGGTGCCGTTGTAGAAGCTGACCGTTCCCGCGGGAGTGCCTGTAGGCGGGGGCGCGACCGTGGCGGTGAGCGCTACCGATTGCCCGGCAACGGCAGGATTCGGCAATGCCGTCAGCACGGTAGTCGTGCTCGTTGCCGCCGCTGTGATCGTCTCCGTGTATGCACTCGATGTGGACCCCGCAAAAATGGAGTCGCCGGAATACACCGCCGTCAGGTCGTCCGCTCCCACGGGCAGCGTAGTCGACGACGATGTGGCCACTCCCAACGAGTTGACGTTGCCGCTGCCCAGAAGTGTCTCGCCATAGTAGAAGCTGACCGTTCCGAAGCCTGCTTTTTCCGGAACTGCGTAACCTTGCCGGATCGTTGGGAGGATCGGGGGCGGGATCACCGTGGCGGTGAGCGTCACCGACTGGCCTGCGTTAGCCGGATTCGGCGCCCCCGTCAGGGTAGTTGCGGTTATGTTCAGGTTAACGGTCAGAGTCTGGGCGGTTGAAGTTGAGCCGGCAAATTCGGCGTTGCCGGAATAGACGGCGGTAACGCTCAAGACCCCTGCCGACAGGCCGCGAATCGAAGTCGCGACGCCGGAAGAGTTGACGCTTGCCGTGCCCAGCAAGGTGGACCCGTTGTAAAAGCTCACCGTACCGAGAGGCGTACCTGTGGGCGCGGGGGTTACGGTCGCCGTGAAGGTGATCGCTTGCCCGACGAAGGCCGGATTGGGCGCCACCGTGAATGTCGTTACCGTAACCGTCTGCGGAATCGTCGCCAGGGCCACGGTAGTCGATTGGCTCGGGGCACGGTCGGCGTCCCCGGGATAGCTGGCGAGAACGTTATGAATGCCGGTTCCGTAGACCGCCTGCCCGGTGGCGACGGCGGTCTCGGTCTGGGCCGCGAGCAGAATGCTCGCTGTAAACGGGGCTGCGTAACTGGCGTTGGCTACCGCCAGGTCGGGAAGCCCATCCCCGTTCAAGTCGCCTGCGGCAATGCCTATGGGGTTGCTCGCAACCGGGAAAGTGAGTTGGGGTTGGAAGGTTCCCGTGCCGTCTCCCTGGTTGAGCAGCAAACTCACCGTGCTGTCGCCGAGATTGGTGACCGCCAGGTCCAGGTGTCCAGTGCCCTGGAAGTCGGCGGCCACGATTCCAAATGGGGCGACTCCCACGGTATAGCTCACGGGCGCTTGAAAGGTCAGACCGTTGATGCCCAGGAACACGTAAACGTCGTCGTACTCCGCGTCTCCGACCACGAAGTCGGGAATTCCGTCTCCATTGAAATCTCCGACCGCGATCGGGGTGAGATCGGGCTCTCCGGGGATAGTAAGAACAATCTGGCTCTGGAAGGTCCCATCGCCATTTCCCAGCAGAACGCTGACCGAGCCGTCTTCGGGGTTGCTCACGACCAGGTCGGCATTTCCATCCCCATTGAAGTCTGCGGTTGCAATCGCCACGGGATAGCTGCCGACGGCGAAGGTCGCGGGACTATCCGAAACGAACGTGCCATCGCCCTGGCCGAGCAGAATGGTTACATCAAAACCGAACGTATTCACCACCGCCAGGTCAAGATGTCCGTCGCCGTTGAAATCGGCGACCGCAATGCCCTGCGGCCTGTGGGCGGTAGCGTAGGTCACCTGCGGGGCGAAGGTTCCATCCCCCTTGCCCAACAGAACGCTGACGTTGTCGTCGACATAGTTGGACACGACCAGATCAAGATTCCCGTCCCCGTTGAAGTCGCCCATCGCAATCCCTTCGCTCTGATGCCCGACTGCATAGGTGACCTGGGGCTGAAAGGTTCCGTCGCCGTTTCCCAACAGGACGCTGACGGTTTGATCGCCTTCGTTCACTACGGCCATATCGAGTTTTCCGTCGTGATTGAAGTCGCCCAGAACCGTGGCTTGGGGAACCTGGCCCGTGCTCACCGGCGAACCGACAGTGGGCAGGAAAGTGAAGCCCAGGCTGGCGGGATTCAGCGCCGCCGTTCCCACCACCGCGTTGTCGGCTGTGGTGTCGAGGAAAGAAACCGTCCCGGTTGGTACGAGCGCTCCGAAAGCGGTGACCGTGCCGGTCAGCGTGTAGTCGCCGGCAATCCCGCTATCCGCAAGGGTTGTGGAGGAGAAGTAACTGGCGGCGCCGGTCACCGTCAACGGCTGCGCCGCGGACGCGCTGGCCGGAATGCCGCCGATGGGTTGAAAGGTTGCGGCAATACTGTAGGAGCCCGCTCCGAGCGTCAGCTTGATCGCGGCGGTCCCGGCCGAGGTCAACTGCGCGCTGCCAAATATGGCGGAGCCTTCGCAGTGAGCGGCCGCGGCATTGCAGAAAACCACCGTGCCTTCGGTGAGTGGAAACGTGGTAACGCCCGTGTCCGCCATGACCGTCGCGGTCAAGGTCACCGCGGTCCCAGCCACGACCGGACTGGCGGGCGCGATGTTCAAGGTGATGGTGCTGGACTGGTCCGCGTTGACGTTCACAATCTGCGGGGGGGAAGTCGAGGTAAGAAATCCCTGGTTTCCGGAATAAACGGCGGTAACGCTGAAAGCTCCCACCGGCAGTTGGCCGGTGAACGTGGCGATGCCGGAAGAGTCGACGGTTGCCGTGCCCAGCAGCGTTACTCCGCTGTAGAAGCTCACCGTACCGAGAGGCGTACCTGTGGGGGCGGGGGTTACGGTTGCGGTGAGGGTAACCGGCTGTCCGGCAAAGGCTGGATTGGGCGCGGCGGTAAAAGTAGTGGCCGTGGCGCCGGGCGCTGTGCCGGTTAACGGTACCGTAGCCGACAGACTCGCGCTGCGCGCCGCATCGCCGGGGTAGCTGGCCAGAACATTCTGTGTACCCGTGCCGAAGACCGTAACCCCGGTGGCGGTCGCGCTTTCCGTTTGCTGATTCAACAGCACGCTCACCGTGTTGTCGGAAAAGTTAGTCGCAACCAGGTCCGTAAGCCCATCGCCGTTGAAGTCGCCCGCGGCGATTCCCCAGGGCCCGGCGCCCACGGTGACTGCGACCGGCGCCTGAAATGTCCCATCGCCATTGCCGTAAAGTACGCCCACGGTCGTGCCGCTGCCGAAGTTGCCGTTGGTGAGGGCCAGGTCCAGATTGCCGTCCTGATTGAAATCGCCCACCGCGATGTCGTTCGGTCCGGTGCCGGTCGGGTAGGTCACTTGACCCTGGAACGTACCGTCGCCATTGCCCAGCAGTACGCTGACGGTGTTGTCTACGGAATTTGCGGTGATCAGATCGAGCCGGCCATCGTTGTTGACGTCCGCTGCCACGATGTAGTCGGAGTTATACGAACTGCCGGCGCCGACGGGATAGACCACTTGCGGCTGGAAGGTGCCGTCACCATTGCCCAGCAGCACGCTCACCGTCGAGATGGTGGCGCTGTTGAGAACCGCGAGATCTACGATTCCGTCGCCGTTGAAGTCGCCCGTGGCCAGAAAGAGCGGTTGGTTCCCGACTGGATACTCGATTTGGGGCTGGAAGGTGCCGTCTCCGTTGCCGAGCAGGATGTCCACAGCACTACTTCCGTCGCCACCGACGGCCAAATCCAGAATGCCGTCACCGTTAAAATCTCCCACGGCTACGCTTTCAGGATAATCACCCACGGAATAGGCGACCTGGGGACGGAAGGTGCCATCGCCGTTCCCCAGGAGCACGCTCACCGAATTGCCGGGCCCATCGGCGCCATAGGCATTGGTCGCGACCAGGTCGAGTTTGCCGTCGCCATTGAAATCGCCCGCCTTCAAATCAACCCCGTAACCGCCGATGGGATAGGTCACCGCCGCCTGGAAAGTGCCGTCGCCGTTGCCTAAGAAAATGCTTACCGTGGGAACGTTGTCGTCGGCCACCGCGAAGTCCAGGATGCCGTCGCCATTGAAGTCGCCGGTGACCACATTTTGCGGCCCGTTGGCCTCGGCCAGCGGCGATTTAGCCGCCGGGATCATTCCGTAGGCGCGCGTCGCCGGATTGAGCGGCGCCGTGGCCACCACCGCGTTGCCGTTGCTGGTATTCAAAAACGATAAGTTGCCGTTCATTAACGTGCTGCCAAAAGCGGCGACCGTCCCCGTCAGCGCGTAATCGCCCACGCTTCCCGTCGACCCGATGGTTGTGGTCGAGGCATAGGTGGCAATGCCGGTCACGGTCAACGCCTGCGCACTGGACGCGCTGCCCTGCACCGCATTGCTGCCGGCAAACACCGCGTCGATGCTGTAGACGCCCACTCCAAATGTCAGCTTCAGGGCAGCAGTGCCGTCGGCGGTCAGATTCGCCGTTCCCAGAATGGCCGCGTCTTCGCATGGGGACACATTCGCGTTGCAGAAGGTGACGACTCCCGACGTAACCGGAGTGACTCCGTTCAGCACGGTCGCGGTCAGGGTGGTAGCCGTTCCCGCTGTCACCGAAGCTGCCGAGAGAGCCAAAGTCGTGGTGCTGGTGGCCGCCGCCGTGATGCGGGCGATTGAATTCGATATCGATCCGTAGAGGCCCGCGTTGCCGGAATACTGCGCCGTGATGCCGTGCGCGCCAGCGGTCAGGCTGCTGATGGTGAACGTGGCTACGCCCGAGGCGTTGACGGTCGCGACGTCCAGCACGGTTGTGCCATCGGAAAACGTGACCGTACCAAAGGGCGATCCCGGCACCGGCGAGATGGTAGCCGTCATGGTTACAATCTGGCCAAAAATTGCCGGATTGGGCGCGATCGTGAGAGCGGTCGTACTGGTCACCAGCGCCGAACCGCCGCCGGTGAGCGCCAGTATCGCCGATTCGCTGGGCGCGCGGTCGGCGTCGCCCGGATAACTGGCCAGCACATACTGGCTTCCGCTCAGCGGGGCGGAGACGCCGGCGGCGATCGCCGTCTCGGTGTGCTCCTGCAGCAGGATGGTCGCGGTGCCATCGACACTGTCCGCATCGGCGATGTCCAGCAGTCCGTCGCCGTTATAATCCGCCAGGGCAACGTTGAACGGCCCGACGCCGACGCCGTACGGGGTTTGCGTCCCGAACGTGCCCGTGCCCGTGCCGATCAGCACGCTTACTGTGTTGCCGAAACCACCGCCGAGCCCGTAGTTTGCGCTCACGATGTCCAGAATGCCGTCGCCATTCACATCGCCTAGCGCGACTGCTTGCGGTTTGGAAGCCACAGGGTAGGCAACCCGGGCCGGAAAGGTTCCGTTATTGTTTCCCAGCAACACGTAGACATTGCTTGATCCAGAGTCGGCAACGACCAGGTCGAGGGTCCCGTTTCGCCTTAAGTCGCCAGTGGCCAGCCCGTAAGGACTTGCCCCGTCCGGCAGACCGAGAATCGTTTGCTTCGCGAAAGCTCCGAGGCCCGTGTCGAGCAGGATGCTCACCGTGCCATCGGCATTGTTAGAGACCGCCAGGTCCGGGTAACCGTCGTTATTGAAGTCTCCTGCCACAACGCCGATCGGGTTGGCCCCCACGCCGTAGGGTATTTGTGCGGCGAAGGTTCCACCGCCGGCGCCGAGCAGTATGCTTACCGTGCCATCGGCGCTATTCGTCACTGCAAGATCCGGGACGCCGTCGCCGTTGAAGTCGGCGACGGCAACGAAACTGGGAGTATTCCCCGTGGCATAGGTCACTGCCCCCTGAAACGTCCCGTCGCCGTTACCCAGCAGAACATCCACCACATTATCCGACTCATCGGGGACGATCAGATCGAGGTTGCCATCGCCATTCACATCGGCTACAGCCACCATCGCGGGGTTTAGCCCGGCTCCGTAGTTCACGGGGGCCTGGAACGTGCCGTCTCCATTCCCGAGGGCGATGCCGACGTAGTTGGCGCCGTCGTTCTCGGTGATCAGCGCCAAATCGGGAATTCCGTCATTGTTAAAATCGCCGGCGGCGACAAAGAATACGCCATCGGGCGGGCTCAACGGCGAACCCGGTGCGGGAGGAAAGACCGTTGCCAGCGACGCCGCATTCAGCGCTGCCGTTCCCAGCACGGCGTTGCCGTCGCTGGTATCGAGGAAAGAGACCGTCCCGGTCGCAGTCGTCTTGCCAAAAGCCGTCACCAGGCCCGTAAGCGTGTAATTCCCCACGCTCCCGCTCTCCTCGATGCTGGTCAGGGAAGCATAATTCGACAAGCCAGTTACCGTGAGAGACTGCGCCACCGAGGCGCTCGCGCCCACGCTCGGGCTCACGCCGGTAAAGCCCAGGAATTCCGCCTGGATGCTGTAGCTGCCGGCTCCCGGCGTGAACTTGAACTCCGCCGTGCCGTCGCCGGTAACTTGCGCTGCGCCAAACACCGCTGCGCCATCGCAATACGTGGCCGTGGCGTCGCAGAACAGCACCGTTCCCGCCGTGGCCCCAGTTACCGTCGCCGTCAACGTCACCGCGGTTCCGGCATCGACGGAGCTGCCTGGCGCAATGGCCAGCGTCGTGGTGGTCGCCACGGGCAGCGCTGCGGCTGACAGAGAGAAAGCGCAGACCAACGCGGCGACAAGCAGACTCACAACAGCGGTTGTTGCTTTGGACATGGTTGTCTCGATCCCGAATTAATTCGGAAGATTTTTTGCTGGCTGAGAGAGTTCTTAGTGACGCCGCTCACTCGGAAAAGAATAAGCATCTGGATTTCCGGACGTTACTTCCGGTTCGAAATTTGGTGCAGCCGGCGATTCACGAAAGGTCGTAGCGATTCGGGAGAGTGGAGCGAATTCCGTCTCGATCCAAGAAAACAGGCTCGCAGCAAGGGTTTGCGGGGATCAGACGGCCAGCCATCAGACCATGCTCGACAGTCTTCAAAGACCAGTGTGGAAACGTCGGCGGCGGAAAACCCGCCTGCCGCCGAGCCATTGCGAACCGGAGTTCGCCGGAACAATTCAAAAAGGAAAAAAGCGGGATGCCAGGATCTGATCCGGGAAACCTGACGTTGTTAAGGAATCAGGCCGGAGGGTATCTCGGAAAAAGGATTTCTAGGCGGAATGGATTTGTCTCAGAAGTCGCTCGATAAATAAGATCGAATGAGTGTAATGCCTGATTTCAACAATGGACGCGTCAACATCACCCCATTGCAAACCAGAAATTTCTTGACCAGCTTGCGACATGGCGCGATTTTGTCAAAATGTGCGATGATATGCGACGGCAAGCGGGTGCTACGCCTTCGGAATTGCTCATTAAGTTGTTTAGAATATGTTGCTTGTAACATTGCGGCCCCGTAGCTCAGCTGGATAGAGCAGCGGTTTCCTAATCGCCCCATGTTTCCGGGTCCACAATAGAATCAATGGGATAGCTTGGACGCTTTCGGGAATAGATGGGGTTTTGGAGGCCGTCCGTCATCAAAATCGAGTTAATGGGAAGTCGAATGGGAAGTAAAACTGGAGGTCCGCGATGACACCGAAAACTGAACTCCGAAAAGAACGCAAGTACGAGATTCGCATCTCAATCACGGTCTCCAGTTCGCAGGAAATCACTCCGTACCTTTTAGAAGATGCATTGAGAAAAAAGATTCCAGGCCTTGTCGAGAGCAGTATTCTTCTTTCGGTTGAACGTGGCAAATTGTCCAAGCCTGATAGGTGCGATGTAGATCAAGTCAAGATCATACCTGTGTAGAGCCGAGGCCCTGGCCTTCTGATTCTTGACTTCGGCCAACGTCCGGCAGCATCCTTAGCTGAGTAGATAGAGGTGTTCAAGATGGCAGACTTCTACCAATATTTCCTGAACGGTGGCGTCACCCGAGAGATAAATCTCGACCGAGTTTTATACCTCGACCGAGGTCCAAGCATGGACGATTCGGTCGTCATTAACCTCGGCCCTGGTCACGAGATCAAGCTGGAGGGCCGCGAGGCGCGGCGGTTCGTGGATATGTGGGAAAACCGCTGGAGAAAACCCCACGCGGCATGAGGAACCGGATTTTCGTGCTCTCTAAGCCGAATAGGACAGGGAGTTCCAACAATGGGAAAAACTGAAGTTGTAAAGGTTGTGAAGGACGTTTTATATGTGAGCCTTGTGGGTCTTGCGTTGGCGACACATCAAGCAGAGCACCCCGACATAACCCGCTATGTGCCAGTAATTCCAATCGTGCACAACGGCGGTCAAGTCGCAACATCGACCGCATCCGCGATGTTGATTTGGAAATAGTGAGACCAGGAACCGGACCTCCGGGTCACCCCATCGGTCCGGTTTTCTCCACGGCCAGCAGTTTCCAGCCTAGGTCGCTCACCCGCGCACATTCCCGAAGGACATACACACAACGAAAGACGTGCGCTCTCAAGGGCTAATGATGCTGGACTGGAACCGCCAAGCTCAAAACTTCGGCTCACTCCAGCGCACCGAGGACTTGAATTTCGGTGGGTTGAATTTCGTTGGTAGCGGCTTCGGCTTCACCTGTGGTGTGGTTCTCACCTTCGTTGCTGGGCTGCGTGAACCTCGGTTAGCGCGGCTCATCGGCTCACTCCGAATGCTGGACGCTCGGAATTGTCCAGCTTGGCGACGTGATCGGCCAGGGTTATCCAACACTTGTTTTGCGATTCGATTTTTGTGAGCAAGCTGCGGTTAATTTGGATGAGTTCCGCGATTTGCCCCTGCTGTTTTTCCAACTGCTCAACTAGTTTGCTATCGAACATATTTTTCGCTCCCTTAAAGAAAAATTGCCAGGTATCGGGGTCTCTGCGACCTGGCCGCGCATCAATGGGGTCAAAGAAGGTAACCCCGCCCCTCGGTGACAGGCTGACCGCCAAGTCCACCCATCACCGCCGTGCACTGCGTCCACAGCTTGTCGGCGTATTTGGAAACACGCTCGCCAAAGGCGCGTCAGGGGATTTGTTGCTGCGCCGCATACAACAACTCCCGCCCTGCTCGGGGAAACCGAAATTCCTGCCCTTTCGGACAGCGCGGCAAACTCGTTACTGAAAATTAAATCCCCATCAGGGACCCCTCCACTCGCCTGAATCCGTTAACAGGGCCGGGTTTCGCCTGATGGGGACGCCTCGGGTTATCAGTCCGAGACTTCGCCGTCTTACCAACGGCAAACTTAATCTTTCGTGAAATGGAAGCCCCCACGATTCGTGGTTTCCGGCTGCATTCCAGACTTTCCGCTGATCAACTTGCGAGCAACCTGCCGAGCCTGTTCGATGCGCGAGAACTGCTTGTGCAACTCGAAATATCGCGGCTTGAGCTTGTCCACTTCCTCGGCCTGACGAACTTGCCCCTGGCAAGTTCGGTGCGAGCGATCGGCTTCGTTCTTGGCACGGCGCAGGCTGATTTCCAGCGAGGCAATCTTGCGCCGAAATGTGTGTACGTCACATCCACAAGCGTTGAGCACCTTGTCGGAACACGTTGCCCCTGTTCGCAGCCCAACGCATCGAGATGCGGCAGGACTTTCGGAAAGCCCTGTCAAGTAGGCGACTTCATCCGTGAACGCCTTGACGATGGATTCGTTCTTGGTCCGTTGCTGTTCGGCATAGGCGGCAGCCTCTGCAGCCGACCACGATTTCCCATTGGAAGTCCGGCGACCAAGGTCCTCGTACTCGGCTCGCAACGCTTCCACAGGGTCCGCTTGTTTCGTGTTGGCGGTGTCCGTGATTTTGCGCCGTGCGGCTGCATCTTGTTCAATTGCCGAGATGTCCAGGGTCATCAAGCTGGCTGGAGTATTTTTCAAAACAACGTTCATCGCGTTCTGCTGCTCTGGTGTAATTGTCATAGTGGTTGTCCCTTCGGTCCTTCGATTTTGTTACTGGTCGCCTGGTTGAAATTACGGCTTGCGAATGGTTTCGTTGATTTCCATGCGAACCCTGCCCGCCGCTTCGTTGATGAAGATGACATTCTTGGTCGTGAGAACATCGTTCTCTTGAATCTCCTGGCGGCTCAACCCATCGCTGATTTTCCGGCCGATTTCTGTGAGGTATTGCCGCGCCTCGCGGTCGGTTGCATAGAAAAACTCGTCACGCTCGGTGAATTGCATTTTGTGTTCTCCTTGTGTGAAATTTGGTCGCTTCTAAAATTCTTCTTCCGCCTGCTGCCTAGTCAGGTAATGAGCGCACGCGGTAATCGCCTCTTGCATGTTCTCTGGCGTGCGAGGCTTGCCTGTGTGGTAAAAATAGTCATCAAGGAACATCTCCGCTTTTTTCATCAGTGCTTCATGTTCCTGCTTACGGTGTTTTTGCCACACGGCAAACTGCCGCATGATTTCAGTTTTTGCGGCCTCACGCCTCTGAATGTAATCTTTGACTTGTTCGTCATCTTGAATCATCGCCGCCCCTTTCAAAAATCAAAATCTTTCATGCGTTCGTTCCAAGAATGCTCGGCCATCAGGTCGTATGCTTCTTCCGATGGGGCAGGCAGTAACTTCGGTGTTTGAAAGTCGCGCCCGGTGCCGGTAAATCCCCTCATCGCATGGCAGAAGGCATCTACGCTGTGGTCCCGGTCGCTGGCTGGAAAATTCGCCAAGTCCGTAATGAACTGCGTATTCCAACCTGCCCGCAATAAGCTGACGGACCTTGCCGAAGTAAACGGTGTCACCGCCTCAGCCCGGACAACCTTGCTATGCACGGGCTTTGCCTTGAGCAATGGAAGGTTCGGAAACTGAGCTTCGAGAATGTCAATCAAGGCGCGTCCCGAATCGGCTTCTTCCACCAACAAATACGCGGGGCATTGGGGAGCGCCCGCGCACAACTTGCGGTATCGCTCCAGAACCACAGGCAGCAGCCTGTCAAAGGTCGCCTTAATCTCGAAGTTATCGAGCACGGTAAACCCCCCATCAAGACGGCGACCGACTATGCAGTTATCGCTCGGGTCATTCGCAGCCTTGGTGCGGCTGGCCGTATCCCACGCGGAGATAATCAGGCTGTAGTCATCCATGCTGACCCGCTCGATAAACTCCCAACAATCCGATGGGAACATCTGGTCAGTGCCATCAATAGGAACTCCCATGTACAGCGGGCTATAGATGCGAGGTCCTAAGTCGGCCTGCTTCCCTCTAAAGTCATCCTCACTGAAACTGTAAGGTTGCCCCGGCTTGGTTGGACCGGAGCGATACGCTGGAATCTGAATCAACATGATGTATCCTCGATGTAGCTTTCACCGTGCAGGTTCGTGGCAGCGAGGTTGATGTAACGAAATTGTCTAGCGCGGGGATTGCTCTTGGCCCGCTTGACTAACTGCCCGATGGGGTCATCCAGATGCCAGCGGGTGTGAATCCCGAAAATTTGACCACCCGGCAGTAAACGGGTCTCGGCTGCGGAATTGAAGTTTGACCACACCGTTTGCCTCGTTGTCT
>Ga0302326_10022163_pt1 | contig 12997 bp, 10 predicted proteins | sample Palsa_T0_3_FD_202264 | JGI IMG/M metagenome (GOLD analysis project Ga0302326, IMG submission 202264) | Peat permafrost microbial communities from Stordalen Mire near Abisko, Sweden - Palsa_T0_3 | ecosystem: Environmental > Terrestrial > Soil > Palsa > Peat permafrost | place: Sweden: Abisko... | reverse complement strand
GCGATGATGCCGACCTTGAAGCCCTGCGCCTGCAGGACGCGGCCGATGATGGCCATGCCGAAGCTGGGGTGGTCCACATAGGCATCGCCGGTCACGATGATGACATCGCACTGCTGCCAGCCGAGCGCATCCATTTCGGCGCGCGAGGTCGGCAGGAAGACCGCCGCCGGGTTACCGGCGGCGGGTGCTTCGAGGCTGGAAAATAGGGGGGCGGCGCCTTGCATGGGCGCGATTAGATAGGAATTAGCGCGCTAAGTACAACCGAAGCGACTTATCCCAACTCGACCGGGATGTAGATCTGCGACTCGTCGCGCTGAATCAGCAACGCCACGCTGTGGCCGGCCTTGGCGACCTCCCTTTTCAGGTCCGCCACCGTGCCCACCCCGGCGCCGTTGACCCCTAGGACCACATCCCCGGTCCGGAGGCCGGCCGCGAGCGCGGGGCCGGTCACCTGTTCGACCACCAAGCGCCCGCGGGTGTGCAGCTCCTGCTGCTCATTCGGCGCCAGCGCGCGCACCGCCAGCCCTAAGCGTCCGCCCCCGTCCTCGCCGGCAGCGGCACGCGCCACCTGCGTGGGCGCATCCTCCAGCAATACGGTCTTCACGCCCAGCTCGGTGGTCTTGCGGTCCCGCCAGATGCCGAGCGTCGCCGAGGTGCCGGGGGGCAATGTCTCAATGGCCGCCGGCAGGTCCCAGGAGTGATCGATATTGTGGCCGTTCACGCTGACGATCACATCGCCGGGCTTGAGGCCCGCGCTCTCCCCGGGTCCCTTCGGATCCACGGCGCTGATGAGCGCGCCATGCGGCGTGCTTAAGCCAAAGGTCTGCGCCAGCTGTTGATTGATGTCCTGCACCACCACGCCGATGCGGCTGCGGCTCACCTTGCCCTTGGTCATCAACTGATCTTTGACGTTCATCGCGACGTCGATAGGAATCGCGAAGGACATGCCCATGTAGCCGCCGGTGCGGCTGAAGATCTGCGAATTGATGCCGATCACCTGGCCGTCGAGATTGAACAGCGGGCCGCCCGAGTTGCCGGGATTGATGGCCGCATCGGTCTGGATGAAGCGTACGTCGGATCCCGCACCGCCGTTCTCATCCGGCAACGGACGGCCGATGGCGCTGACCACGCCCGCCGTGACGCTATTTTCGAAGCCGAACGGCGCGCCGATCGCGACCACCCACTGGCCCGGCCGCAGGTGCGTGGAATCGCCGAAGCGCACGGTGGGCAGGCCGGTGGCGGCGATCTTGATCAACGCGATGTCGCTGCGCCGGTCGACGCCGATCACCTTCGCGGTAAATTCACGCCGGTCGGTGAGCTTGACCGTCACCACCGAGGCGTCGGCGACCACATGCGCATTGGTGAGCACATAGCCATCGGGGCTCACGATGAAGCCCGAGCCGATGCCGTGCGTGGGAGGCAGCTGTTCGGGATTGCCGCCGCGATAGTGGCGGAACAACTGCGACAGCGGGTCCTCCGCCTCCTCCGAGTCGACGTCACTGGGCTTGCGAGCCTTTTCCGTGACACTGATGTTGACCACCGCCGCGCCGTTGGCGGCAACCAGCTCCGAGAAATCCGGAAGTCCCGTGACCCGGCCGCTGGCCGGCGCCGGGGCCATCGCCGCGGGCGGGGCAGCCGGCGGCGCTGCGGTCCCGGACTGCGCATCGGAGCGTTGATGCGCGATTACCATCACAAAGATGCCCGCAACCAGCGCGAGCGACCAGGTTCTGATGCTACCCATTGAAATTCGTCCTCTCCTAGAAGGTTGACACTGACCTGCTCTACAGACCTCTAAATCGGGTCATAGGTTTCAATTTTCCAGTCCCCTTGGCCCCGCATTTTGCCAGCATGCGCGTTTTAAGCGCCTGGAACCGTCAAAGGCGCTGGAAATGTGAAATCCCGACGGGCAATGAGGGTCCGTCAGGGGCTAGTCTGAATGCCCTTTTGCGGCTTGATTCCTATGGCAGACGAGACCGGTCCAATTCTGCTGGTGGTGGGTGGCGACACCAAACGCCTGCAATGGCTGACTCACCACGTGACCAGCCATTGGCCGGACGCCGAGGTGACCACCGTGCCGGCCGGCCAATCGGCTGCCTTGAGCAACTTCCTCGAGAGCCGCGAGCCCGACGCTGCCATCCTGCAAGCCGACTTCGCCGATGAGCCGCGGGCGAATTCGGTGCTCAACCACATGACCAAGATGCAGCGCACGCATCCGAATCTGTACTGCATCCTGCTGGCGGAAAACGGCGATGAGCTCTCCGCGGTGCGCGCCATGAAGAACGGTGCCAAGGACTATGTGCCGCTGGCGCGAATCACGCGCGAAGTGCTGCTGGGCGTCATTTCCGAAGCCTGTGCGAAACATCGTGCCGCCGCCATTTCCGCCGCCGCCATCTCGATGTCGGGCGATGAAAGTCCGGCCATCCAGGTGCCGGGCTATTCCATCTTGAAGGAGATTGCCACCAGCAATTTCTCCTCGGTGTTTCTCGCCAGAAGCGAACGCCTGCGGCGCAATGTGGTGCTGAAGGTGATGACTCGCGGCAGCAGCACGCGCGAAATGGATGACGCGGGCCGGTTCCAGCGCGAATACGAGATCATCTCGAGCATCGCGCACCGCTCGATCGCCGAAATCTACGACTACGGCACGCTGCCGCAGCACCTGTACCTGGCAATGGAATACTTTCCCTGCGGCGATTTGCGCGACCGGCTGCGCAATCCCTTGAGCACCGAGGAGAGCCTGTACTACCTGCGCGCCATCGCCGAGGCGCTGCGCGTGATTCATGTGTTCGGCATCTTGCACCGCGACTTGAAACCCGCCAATGTCATGTTGCGCGAGGACAATTCCCCGGTGCTCATCGACTTCGGCCTGGCGCGCCGCTCGGTCGATGAGGCCGGAACCACCAGCGCCGGCCAGGTGCTCGGCTCGCCTTACTACATCAGCCCCGAACAGGCGCAGGGACAGCGCGTGGATGCGCGCACCGATCTGTACAGCCTGGGCGTCATGTTCTACGAGATGCTCACCGGCCAGAAGCCCTATAGCGGCCGCAGCGCCATGGCCATCATGGCGCAGCAAGCCAGTTCGCCGGTGCCCACCCTGCCGCCGCCGGTCGCGGCCCAACAGGTGCTGCTGGACCGGCTCATGGCCAAGGAACTGCGTGATCGCTATGCCTCTGCCGATGAATTGCTGGCTGATTTAGGCCCGCTGATCGCCGCCGTGGCTTGAGGCTTGCGTGACGGGCGTCACATTCGCACATCGGCAGCAAGGGCCGATTAATCCAACGCCCTAGGCTGTGACACCGATCAAGCCCCCTTGGGCGGGGCTTTGGCACCCTGTCAATATGTTCACCTTCAAGCGGCCGGAGCGCAAACCCCCGGAGCCGGTTCCCGCCAGCGGCCGGCTCAGCGATGCATTGCTGCGCAGCGTCTCTCAGGGCATTCTATTTCTCGATTCCACCGGGCGCTTGCTGCCGCAGGCCTCGCAGTCCCTCGCCGCGCTGTTCCGGCGGCAGGAATTCGTCGATTTGACCTTCGAGAAATTACTCGCGCCGCTGGTCACGGCGAAGACCTTGAGCGCCGTTCGCGCCCAAACGACGCGGCTGTTCCGGCCCGAGACGGAGGCCAGCGCCGAGGACCTGAGGGTGCTGCAGGATGTGGAGCTGCGCCTGCCGAATCTCCCGGACGGCTCGAGCACCCGCGCGCACTACGCCTTCGAGTTCTGCGCAATGGACGACTCTTTCGCGCCGTTCGCCTGGCTGGTGACCGTTACCGACATCACCCAGCGGGTGCAATCCCTGCGCGAGCTGGAGGATCTGCGCGCGCAGCTGCAAACTCACAGCGAAATCCTGCGCTGCGTGATGCAGTACGGCGGCGCCCATTTCGCGGCATTCCTGCAAAGAACCGACGCCTCGATGAAGGCGATCAATACCGTGCTGAAGAAACCAGCGCGCGAGCAGGCCTCATTTCGCGAAAAGCTCGAGCAGACCGTGGAAGAGGTCGATCGGCTCAGAAAGGAGGGGGCGGCGCTCAAGCTCACGGCCATGGAGAATGCGGCGCGCCTGTTCGAAGATTCCCTGCAGGAATTGCGCAATCGCAAGACCTTGAGCGGCGGCGACTTCCTGCCGCTGGCGGTGAAGCTCGATCAGCTGTACACGCAATTTGCCCAGGTCCGTTCACTCACCGCACAGGCCGGTCCGGCCGCGCGCGGCGAAGCGCCGCAGTCCGGACCGCGCATGACGGACAACGGCACGCAAATCATCGACGCGCCGCGCTTCGTCACGGAAATGACGGCGCGCAGCTCGCAGCGCTCGGCGCAGGCGGGCAGCCTGGAGAACACGCTGATGGTGCTCACCGAGCACATGGCGCAGGAACACTCCAAGACCGTGGTTCTGGAATGCGAGGGCCTGCAGGCGGTGCCGGCGCAGTATCAGGCGGCGGTCAAGAACATTGCCATTCAGTTCATTCGCAATGCCGTCATGCACGGCATCGAGACACCCGAGGAGCGCCAGTCCGCATCCAAGGCGGCGCACGGCACGCTGCGCTTGGAATTCAAATCGCTGGCGGACGAGAGTTTCGAGCTGCACTTCCAGGATGACGGGCGTGGGATCGACCCGGATGAAGTCCGTGCCATCGCGGTGAAGCGCGGCCTGCTCACCGAGGAGGCGGCGGGGAAGATGCGCGATCGCCAGCTGATCAAGCTGATATTCAAGTCCGCCTATTCGACGCTGTCGAATACACCCGGCGATCCGAAGCACGGCACCGGCATGTCGCTGGTACGGCGCTACATCCATGAATCCGGCGGCAGGGTTGCGCTCGCGAGCCTGCTGGGCCACGAGACCCGCTTCAAGGTCACATTGCCGGCGATCGCGGTCCCCGAGTCCCAGGTGGCCGGCGCGGCCTAAGGCTCGACCGGCGTCAGCTCCACCAACACCGCCCCAGCCGCCACGCGATCCGCCAGCGCGAAGGGAATTCGCGTGACCACCCCGGCAGTGGGCGCGGTCAACGTGTGTTCCATCTTCATGGCCTCAACCGTCACCAGTGCCGCTCCGCGCGCAACCCTCTGACCGGTGCTCACATGCACTGCGACGATGGTCCCCGGCAGCGGCGTCACCAAGGATCCCTCGTCCTTCTGAGAACTGGCTTGCAGCGCATCCTCGGTCTGCGCCAGGCGCAGCACCACCTGCCCCTCGCGGCGAAACAGATGCAGCTCGCGGCCGATTTCCAGCGCGCCAAGCCGCAGCACCTGGCCCGACAGTTCCACCTGCAGCAAGTCCGCGCCGCGTTCGATCAAGCGCACAGTGAAGCCGTGTTCCGCGACGCGCGCCGAGAAGCTTGCGGCGCCCTGCCGAGCGAGCCACACGATTCGCTCGCCAAACCGCCAGGCGCAGCCCGCGCTTGCCGTCAAGCGCCAAGCGCTGCTGTCCGACCAAAGCGCAGCGGGGTCGATCGCGCGGGTGGCGTGCCAGAGTGCCGCGAGCACGTAGTCCTGCACCGTGGCTTCGGGGTCCCCGAAGGCCAAGTGTTTGCCTCTCAGCTCGAGAAAATCGGTCGCGACGGCGGCGCCTCGAAACTCCGCATCGCCAAGCACGCTGATCAGCAGCGCGCGATTGGTGGTGACGCCCACAAGCTCGAGTTCGATCAGCGCCTGCCGCAGCCGGTCGCCGGCCTCGCTGCGCGATTCGCCCCAGGCAATCACCTTGCCGAGCAGCGGATCGTAGAATGGCGACACTTCGTCGCCCGCATCGACGCCGCTGTCGAGCCGCAGGGCGGCGCTTGGGCTTGGCCAGCGCAGATGGGCAATACGGCCGACGCTCGGTAGATAGCCGTGCGCCGGGTCCTCCGCGTAAAGACGCGCCTCGACCGCGGCCCCATGCAGCGTGATCGCTTCCTGGCGCATCGGCAGGCCCTCGCCTTGCGCGATGCGCAACTGCCATTCCACCAGATCCACGCCCGTGATCAGTTCGGTCACCGGATGCTCCACCTGCAACCGCGTGTTCATCTCCATGAAGTAGAACCCCTGGGCTTCATCCACCAGAAATTCCACTGTTCCTGCACCCACATAGCCCACCGCGCGCGCGGCCGTGATGGCGGCCTGCGACATCGCGGCGCGCACCTCCTCGCGCAGGCCCGGCGCGGGCGCCTCCTCGATGATCTTTTGATGCCGCCGCTGTACCGAGCAATCCCGGTCGAACAGCGTCACCACCTCGCCGTGCGAATCCGCAAACACCTGCACCTCGACGTGCCGGGCCTTGGGGAAGTAGCGCTCCATCAGCAGGCGGTCGTCCCCGAACGCCGTGCGCGCCAGGCGCTGCGCCGATTCGATCGCCGCCGCCACCTCCGCGGCCGAGCGCACCACCTGCATGCCCTTGCCACCGCCCCCGGCGCTGGCCTTGATGATGAGGGGAAAACCGACGCGCTCCGCCTCGGAGCGCAGCCGATCGATGGATTGCTCGGCGCCGTGGTAGCCGGGCGCGACCGGCACTCCGACGGCGGCCATCGCCGCCTTCGAGGCGCTCTTCGAGCCCATGGCCGTGATCGCGGCGGCGGGCGGCCCGATGAAGGCCAGCCCGGCCTCGACGCAGGCCTGCGCGAATGCCGCATTTTCGGAAAGAAACCCATAGCCCGGATGCACGGCATCAGCGCCCACGCGCTTCGCCAGGGCCAGCAGCTTCGCGATATCCAGATAGCTTTCGGCCGCCGGCGCCGCGCCCAAGTGGTAGGCCTCGTCGGCGAGGCGTACATGCCGCGCATTCCGATCGGCGTCCGAGTAGACGGCAATGGTCGTGATCCCCAGCCGCCGCGCGGTGCGCGCGATGCGACAGACGATTTCGCCGCGATTGGCGATGAGCAGGCGCCGTATCACCATGGGCTCACATTCTAAAGATGCCGAAGCGGGTGGCGGCACTTTCCTGGGTTTTTGTCAGGGCCAGCACCAGCCCCAGCACCCGGCGGGTATCGGCCGGATCGATCACCCCGTCGTCCCACAGGCGCGCTGACGCATAGAACGGGTGTCCTTGGCGCTCGAACTGCTCGCGGATCGGTGCCTTCAGTTGCTCCTCTTCCGCATCGCTCAAGGTTTTTCCCGCCCGCTCCAGCGCCTCGCGCTTGATGGTCGCCAGCACGCTGGCCGCCTGCTCGCCGCCCATCACCGAAGTGCGCGCATTGGGCCATTGGAACAAGAAGCGTGGACCGTAGGCGCGGCCGCACATGGCGTAATTGCCCGCGCCGAAACTGCCGCCGATGACGATGGTGAATTTCGGCACCGCCGCGCATGCCACGGCAGTGACCAGCTTGGCGCCATCCTTGGCGATGCCGCCGGCCTCGGCCGCCTGGCCCACCATGAAACCGGCGATGTTCTGCAGGAACACCAGCGGAAACCCCTCGCGGCAACACAGCTCGATGAAATGCGTGCCCTTCAGCGCGCTCTCGGAAAACAGAATCCCGTTGTTGGCCAGAATGCCGACCGTAGTTCCCAGTATGTCGGCGAAGCCGCATACCAAGGTGCTGCCGTAGAGCGCCTTGAATTCATCGAACCAGGAGCCGTCGACCAGGCGCGCGATGATTTCGCGCACATCGTAGGGCTTGCGCGAATTCTGCGGTATCACGCCATACAACTCCGCGGCGGCGTATTGCGGTTCGGCGCAACGGGCGGCGGCGACCGCCGCGGGCGCGCGCAAACGCGCCACGGCACGGCGCGCGAAGGCCAGCGCATGCAAATCGCTCTCCGCATAGTAGTCGGTCACCCCGGAGCGGCGGCAATGGACATCGGCGCCGCCGAGGGACTCGGCGTCGATTTCCTCGCCGGTGGCCGCGCGCACCAACGGCGGCCCGCCCAGAAACACCCGGCCCTGATTGCGCACGATGATGGCGTGGTCCGACATCGCCGGCACGTACGCACCTCCGGCCGTGCAGGAGCCGTGCACCACGGCAATTTGCGCGATGCCTGCGGCGGAAAGGCGCGCCTGGTTGAAGAAAATGCGGCCGAAGTGCTCGCGATCCGGAAACACTTCGTCCTGGCGCGGCAGGAAGGCGCCCCCGCTCTCCACCAGATAGATGCAAGGCAGCGCGTTTTCAGCGGCGATTTCCTGGGCGCGCAGGTGCTTCTTGACGGTGAGCGGGTAGTAGGTGCCGCCCTTCACGGTGGGGTCGTTGCCGACCACCATGCATTCGCGCCCGGAGACTCGGCCGATGCCCGTCACCATCCCCGCGCCCGGCAGATCCTCCCCGTACACCCCCTGCGCCGCCAGTGCGGAGAGCTCCAGAAACGGCGAGCCCGGATCCAGCAAGGCATCGATGCGCTCGCGCACCAGCAGTTTTTTTGCCGCGCGGTGCTTGTCGCGCGCCGACTCGCTGCCGCCCAGCGCATTGCGCTGCAACGCAGCGTGCAGCTCTTCAACCTGGGCGCGCATCGCGGCGCTGTTTTCGGCGAATTCCGCCGAGCGTACGTCGAGTTTCGAGCCGATCGTGGCCATGGGGTTACTCCGCCATTGTCTTTATTGCCGCCGAAATGGCAAAATTGTCCGACAGTCCGATTATCCAACAACTTGGGGGCCGATGACAATGGCCGCTTCAGCGTACCGTGAATTCAGTTTCGGCCTTGGCGAGGACATCGACGCCGTGCGCGAGCAGGTGCGGCGCTTCGCCGAGGAGCACATTGCGCCCCGCGCCAATGAGATCGATCGCAGCAACCTGTTTCCGCGCGATCTGTGGCCGGAGATGGGCAACCTAGGACTGCTGGGTCTCACGGTCAAGCCCGAGGACGGCGGTGCCGGCTTGGGATATCTCGCCCACATCGTTGCCATGGAGGAGATTTCACGCGCCTCGGCCGCCGTGGGCTTAAGCTACGGGGCGCATTCGAACCTGTGCGTCAACCAGCTGGCGCTGAATGCGAACGCCGCGCAGAAGCGCCAATACCTGCCCAAGCTGATCAGCGGCGAGCATGTGGGCGCGCTCGCCATGTCCGAGCCCGGGGCAGGATCGGATGTGGTGTCCATGCAGCTCAAGGCGGTGAAACGCGGCGACCGCTATGTGCTTGACGGGCGCAAGATGTGGATTACCAATGGTCCCGAGGCGGACGTGCTGGTGGTGTACGGCAAGACCGCTCCGGAGGCCGGCGCGCGCGGCATCAGCGCCTTCATCATCGAGAAGGGGTTCAAGGGATTCACGTCCGCGCAGAAGCTCGACAAATTGGGCATGCGCGGCTCCAGCACCAGCGAGCTGGTGTTTGATGCCTGCGAGGTTCCTGCGGCCAATTTGCTCGGCGCCGAGAATGAGGGCGTGAAGGTGTTGATGCGCGGGCTCGACTATGAGCGCGTGGTGCTCTCCGGCGGCCCCTTGGGGATCATGGCATCGGCGCTGGATGTCGCGGTTCCGTATGTGCGCGAGCGCCGCCAGTTCGGCCAGGCCATCGGCACCTTCGAACTGGTGCAAGGCAAGCTGGCGGATATGTACGCCGCCCTTAACGCCTGCCGCAGCTACGCCTACACGGTGGCCGCCGCCTGCGACCGCGCCGATTCGACCCGCAAGGATGCCGCGGCGTGCATTTTATTCTGCGCCGAGGCGGCCACCCGCGCCGCGCTGGACGCGATCCAGATGCTGGGCGGCAACGGCTACATCAACGATTACCCGACGGGACGCTTGCTGCGCGATGCCAAGCTGTATGAGATCGGCGCCGGCACCTCGGAAATACGCCGCATGCTCATCGGCCGGGAATTGTTCGGGGAAGCGCCGTGACCGATCTGTTTCAGCCGCTGGACGACCATCCTGCCTACCGTCAAATCGCGGATCTCATCGAGCAGCGCATCATGGGCCGCTCGCTGCGCACCGGCGACCCCCTGCCCTCCGAGGTCGACCTTGCGCGCCAGTTCGGCGTGAATCGCTCCACGGTGCGCGAAGCCATCCGCGCGCTGGAAACTCAAGGCCTGCTCGGCCGCGGACGCGGCGAGAAGCGCTTGCGCGTGACCCGCCCGGAACCGCGCCGCATCAGCTCCGGCGTTAGCCGTGCATTGGCCTTGCACGACGCCACCTTTCTCGAGCTGTGGGAGGCGATGATGGCGATTGAACCGGCCGCCGCCGAATATGCCGCCTCGCGCCGCAGCGCCGCGCAGCTTGAATCGCTGACCCGCGCCGCGCAGCGCTTCAAGCGCGAAGCTGCCGATACCGACGCCGCAGTATCCGCGGTGGTTGGATATTTCAGCGCAGTGGCGCTCGCCAGCGGCAATCAGGTGCTCGCCCTGTTGCAGTCGCCGCTCAACCTGTTGCTGGTGCCGGAACTCACCCGCATCATCGAGCGGGTGCCGCAGGCGCGCGCGCGCATCCAGGAAGCTCAGAGTAGAATCACTGCGGCGATCCGCCAGCGGCGCAGCGACACCGCGCGCACCTGGATGGAAAAGCACATTCGGGATTTCAGGCGGGGCCATGAGCTCCAATCCAAATTAAAGGTGATTAAATGACCCACAAGGCTCTCGACGCTACGGCTCTGGATACCCTGTTTCGCGAGGCACGCTCCTACAACCGCTGGTCGCAGGCCGCGGTGTCCACGCAAACCCTGCATGCGCTCTATGATTTGCTGAAATTCGGGCCCACCTCGGCGAACTGCTGCCCTGCCCGCTTCGTATTCGTCACCACCCCTGCCGCCAAGTCCAAGCTCGTGGCCTGCCTCTCTCCGGGGAACGTGGTCAAGGTCGAGCAAGCGCCGGTGACCGTGATCATCGGCATGGACGAAGACTTCTACGAGAAGATTCCGAAACTGTTCCCGCAGCGTCCGCAAATAGCGGAGATGTTCAAAGGTCCCGCCGGACCCGTTCACATGATGCGCAATGCCACGCTTCAGGGTGCGTATCTGATGCTGGCCGCGCGGGCGCTGGCTTTGGATTGCGGTCCCATGTCCGGTTTCGACAACGCCAAGCTGGACCAGGCGTTTTTTTTCGGCACGTCGATAAAGTCCAATTTCATCTGCGCGCTGGGAACCGGCACCACCGAAGAGCTGTATCCGCGCAATCCGCGCCTGGACTTCGACGAGGCCTGCAGCATCGTCTAGCCGCCGCGGTCTCGCCTACAGGATTTGTTCGCGCACGGTGTCCGACCCTTCAGGGTCGTGCAACATGGTGCTGAAGCTCACCAGCACCAGCACCCCAGTGCCGGTGTTGCGAAAGGCGTGCACCACGCCGGGAGGAATGGTCAGCCGCCAGGTTTCCCCCTGCGGAATGTTCAGGTCGCGGATCTTTCCGTGTTCCTTCAGCCGAACCAAGCAGGGACCGACCAGGGTGGTGGTTTCCACCGCCCGGCGGTGGCAGTGATTGCCGCGGACCTGCGCAGGCCCGGTGAGCACCACATGCACGTTTTTCTGCCCCGCAAGCTCGGCGTCGGTCAACGGTTCGAACACGTGCCGCGCGCATCGCGATGGGTCTTGACCGATTCGATCACGACGGCGCTGTCCGGGGAATTCATCGGCTCAATTCTACCAGGTCGATCCGTCCCGGTGCGCCTCCCGCCGCCGAGAGGTAGAATGAGGCGCTTGAGCGCAGCACACTCGACGAGGATTCCGCGATGACATACGACAATCGGCAGTTCTATATCGACGGCGCCTGGGTGGACCCGGCCTCCCCTAAGGTATTCGAGGTGATCAATCCGGCGACCGAGGCGGTTGCCGGCGTGATATCGATGGGCGGCGCGCAGGATGTGGATCGTGCGGTCGCGGCGGCGCGGCGCGCGTTCGATGCGTATTCGCGCACCACTCCGCAGGAGCGCCTCGCCCTGATGGAGCGCATTCTGGTCGCCTACAAGGCGCACTATGATGAGATCGCCCAGGCCATCTCCACCGAGATGGGCGCGCCCATCACGCTCGCGAAAGGCTCGCAAACGCGCATCGGCGTGGGGCATATCGGCGCCATGATCGAGGTGCTGAAGACCTTCAAATTCGAGGAAATACGCGGCAAGGTGCGCCTGGTGCAGGAGCCCGTCGGCGTGTGCGCGCTGATCACTCCGTGGAACTGGCCCATGAATCAGGTGGCGGCCAAAGTGGTGCCCGCGCTGGCCGCCGGATGCACCATGGTGCTGAAGCCCTCCGAGTATTCGCCGTTCAGCGCCATTCTCTGGGCCAAGGTCATGCACGAAGCCGGCGTGCCGGCCGGCGTATTCAATCTGATCAACGGCGACGGCATCCATGTCGGCGCGCCGCTGTCCTCGCATCGCGATATCGACATGGTGTCCTTCACCGGCTCGACTCGCGCCGGCACCGAGGTGGCGCGCAACGCGGCCGCCTCCGTCAAGCGGGTGCATCAGGAGCTCGGCGGGAAGTCGCCGAACGTATTGCTGGACGATGCCGACTTCGAGCGCGCGGTCAAGCAAAGCGTGCTGCATGTATTCCAGAACTCCGGCCAGTCCTGCAATGCCCCCACGCGCATGCTGGTACCGGCGGGAAAAATGGCGGAGGTCGAGGCCATTGCCAAGCGGGTCGCGGCGACGGTGGTGGTGGGCGATCCGGCTTCGGAGAAAACCAACTTAGGCCCCGTCGTGTCCAAGCTGCAATTCGATCGCGTCGAGGGCTACATCGAAAAGGGCATTGCCGAAGGTGCCAGCCTCATCACCGGCGGCACCGGGCGGCCGGAGGGCTTGGCCAAGGGCTACTACGTCAAACCGACCATCTTCTCCAATGTGCGCAACGACATGACGATTGCGCGCGAGGAAATATTCGGGCCGGTGCTGTGCATTTTGCCGTACGCAACCGAGGAGCAGGCCGTACAGATCGCCAACGACACTCCCTATGGGCTTGCGGCCTATGTCTGGTCCGCGGATAACGTGCGCGCGCGCCGTGTGGGCAATCGCATCCGCGCCGGCCAGGTTGCGCTGAATGGCGCTTCGGGCGACATGAGCACGCCCTTCGGCGGCTTCAAGGCCTCCGGCAATGGGCGCGAATACGGAGAGTTTGGATTGCGCGATTTCCTGGAGGTGAAGGCGGTGATCGGAGTCGACGCCGCTTGACACCCGTGGCGCATGGGGACTG
>Ga0302326_10022162_pt1 | contig 12998 bp, 6 predicted proteins | sample Palsa_T0_3_FD_202264 | JGI IMG/M metagenome (GOLD analysis project Ga0302326, IMG submission 202264) | Peat permafrost microbial communities from Stordalen Mire near Abisko, Sweden - Palsa_T0_3 | ecosystem: Environmental > Terrestrial > Soil > Palsa > Peat permafrost | place: Sweden: Abisko... | reverse complement strand
GCGGCATAAACATGCCGTTTGCGGAAGCCGTCGAGCAGCGATTCACGGGTCACATCCCCCTTCACCACGATATTTGCGTAGCTGATGTGGGTGGATACGTGATCGGAGCTGGCTTCAAAGCCGAGGCGGTAGCCTTTGTCGAGCGCCAGGCTGATGAACCCCTTCGGACGCCATCCGCCGATAGAATCCTTCTCGCTATTCGCCCGCGGCCCATCGGGGATTTCATAGTTTTGCCGCATGCCCTGATAGATTTCGACAACCGGTTCGACCTTAGGATCGTTGTCGCGCCAGTCGGTACCCATGGAGGTGGCGCTGGTGTGCGATGCGGAGACGCCGTCGAACTGATGCAGATAGGCATAGAGCATTTGCGTATCGGGTGCGTGCGCGAAGTCGTTCTCCGAAGAGATTGGCAGCCGAGGCAGTGGCCGGATGCCGCGCTGGGCGAAGAGCACATTGCGGTGCCCTTCCGGATAGGGGACGCTGCGTTCGTAGGCAAAGAGTGGTGTGAACTTACCCGGCGCGTAAAAAATGTCGGTCAGCTTTTGAATGATCCACCACGAGTATTCGCGGCCGGATCCATTGTCATGGTCGCAGCAGCCGATCCAGTCCATGTCGACGGCATCCAGTACATAACGCCACTGATCAAGCAGTGTGCCGTCTCCGCCGCCATCCATGGACACCTCGCTGTGGCGATGGAATTCGCCACGCACGATGTGATAGGAGCCGTCGGGGCCCGCTTTGTATTCGCGAATGGCCTTTGCCCCAGCGACCTCCACGCTCTCCCATGTGGGCGCGGAGGGCGTTCTCTCGGATTGAGAAAGCGCAACCACGGGGAGAACCTGGTCGCCAGGTCCAAGATCGAGATCCTGACTCCAAAGGTCGTTGTTGTACGGATCCTTCGTTCCTTCCCGCTCGCCCATAATGGAGCTTGCGGGAACGAATTTACGCCGGCCGTCTGAGGAGTTGACGATCAGCAGTTTTCCGGGCGCGGTCGAGAGCACTGCCGGACGATTGTCGAGCAGGTTGTCAGAGTGATCGAGATAGATGGGCTTGGACCATTGCTTGCCGTCAAAGGAGATCACATACTCCGACCACACTGTCCCAATGGGGCTCCACCATACAGGGTGGGCGGTGCGAAAGGCGACGGAGATGCGCCCGGAGTCGTCGATGACCAGACGCGGCAGGGTATTCTTCGCAGTTGTCTGGACGCCACCTTCGGGGGCCTGGTCCGGTTTGCGAGTGACTGCGCTTTGTGTGTCGGGATCTCGCGGTTCTCCGTCCAGTTGGCTACCTGTGACATCAGGGCGCGCGGAGGGTATGCCGATGAGATTCTTGTCAATCGATGACTGAATGGTGACCAGCCGTCCATCCGGCTCAAGCGCGCGCAGGCGAATGGCGCGGCCCTTGTAGAGCGCAATCCCCGGGCTCGCGTAGGCGCCGAAATCCTGGCCCCATCCTTCGCCGCCTTCTTCATAGGCTACCCAAAGGCGCCCCTTGGGATCGAAGGCTATCGACGGGTAGGCTTCATAACGAGCCGAAGCGGCAATGGGAACCTCCGCCGCCCAGGAGTTGGACCAGGTGCGCGCGTAAACGTCGAAGTTTCCGTTGCGGTAGGAGTCCCAGGCCACCGCGACACGCCCGGCCTTGTCCGCCGCAATCGCCGGGTCCCACTCGTTTTTGGCAGAGTTCGAAATCTTCTCCGGCTGGGTGAAACCGTTTCCGTTCTGATGTGCGGTAAAGATGGCGGCCCGGCCGTCGCGCCAGCCCTGCCACGCAACCCAGACTTTCCCGTTCGAATCGGTGACAGCCACGGGATCAATATCGGATCCGCTTTCTTTGGAAATCTGAATTTCACTCTGCGGTCCAGACTGGTCCGTGGGGCTGGCAAAGATATCGAAGTTTCCACCCCGGTTTTCTGACCAGAAGACCCAGGGCCGGCCGCTTCCATCCACCGCAACAGCGGTACGGTATTGATCTTTGCCGGCCTTGGTTACGGCGACGGGCGGCTGCCACTCTCCGCCTGAGTATTTCTGCAGCCAGATCTGATCTCCACCGACCGGTTGCTGTAGTGGCGAGAAATCCTTGAGCGGCTCATGCAGTGGCGCGGCTAATTTCACATGATCGGGACTGTGGTGGAACTCTACATAGGCCATCCACGCGTCGCCGTTCTTGTCTTTCGCAATCGATGGATAATCTTCCTCCTCAGGCGTGCGGGTAAGACGGTAGGCCGCCGGGACACGATCGATGTAGACCCGCTCCCCCAGGCGGTGGATGCCTTGACCGTACGCCAGATCAGAAGCGCGGAACTTGAAATCTCCCTGCGCGGTGGTGAAGGAGAACTCGCTGCTCTCGGTCACTCGCTCCGCCGTCAGAATAAAGCCGTTGGGAACAATCGGCGCACCTCCACCAGGAGTCGAGCCCGCGAATCGGATGTCAGGATGGGTAGTGAAATGAAAGAGCTGCCCGTCGATATTATCGCCGGCAACGAACTTCCACTCATCGGCCGTAATCTTACCTACCCGTTCCCCGGAAAAGGTTCCATCCCATCGGGTCGGGGCGGTATCGGTTACGCCAAAGAGCACACGGTACGAGACGGTGCTTTGCGCATGCACTGTGATGCTGAGAGCGAGTGGGACATAACCTAGCCAGGCCAGAAAAGTCTTCTTCACAAGAGCTCCATGTTGCTAAGCCGGCCCACAAAGGCTGCGGACCGGTTTCGCGGTTAAGAGAAGCACAGCAGATGCATCCTCAAAAAGCGAGGTGCAGGGCCAGTTGCAGAATTCGCGACTGGTTGCCCGTTTGCAATGCGGTGACCTGGCCGAAGTTACCGTTGCCAAACTGAGTATTCGGATTTGCCAGGTTGGCATGGTTAAAGACATTGAGTGCTTCGGCCCGGAACTGCAGAGTACTGGATTCAATAATCTTGAAATCCTTCAAGAGGGATGCATCGGTACTCGCGAGCGCCGGTCCCCGGCCGACTGTGCGCGGGGCGTTGCCAAAGGTAAACGCGGGGTTCTGTGCAAACGCGGACGTATCGAACCATTCGTGTGTCCTCTGCGCCCTGGGTCGCGAACCACCGAGGTCATTGGGGTTGCCGACGAGGTTCGGCCTTACTCCGTCGGAGTAGGTGCCGGTATTATTTGTAGCGTCGACTATGCTGAGCGCTGTCCCGGAATGAATTTCCGAGATCGTGCCTACTGTCCAGCCGGCAACGACTTCGTTCACCAAATTAGATGATGGATGAATCCATTTTCCAGGACCGATGGGGAGCTCGTATAGCGCATTGCCAATCACGCGATTGCGAATATCGTTCCCGGAAAGGCCTCGGCGATCCTGGGGATTGTAGTAATCGGTGAACGCATCGGTGCCAGGATATGCGGCCAGCTCGTTCCTGGCTTCCTGGTTGTCGATGAATTTTGACCAGGTGTAGTTGAGCCCATATTGGAAGCCGCCGGCGTAGCGCTTCTTGATGCCTGCGTTCAAGGCGTTGTAGTTCGATTGCCCCTCATCGGTAGCGATGATACTTACGTTGCCGAACTGAGGGAATGGACGAAGGGTCTGCGTGTTCTTGGTCGTCGCCAACAGGGCCATATTGCTGGGCGAGACCTGGTTGGTATTCTCCGCGTTGGTTGCAGACAAATGATGGCCGAAGGTCCCCAGATAGCCCACGGTCAGCAATAGCTGATTGCCTAACTGCTGCTCGATGTCAAGACTTCCCTGGTAGAGATAGCCAGTCACCCGATCCCGTTGAAAGTATTGCGGTGCCTGAACAACCTTTTTTCCTATCGGCACGGCACCGTAGCCAGGAGTCAATTGGGCGGTAGTCGGAATGGCCGCTGTTCCCGTGCCATCGGTCGCATTGTCCTTCAACAGAAAGGCAGGTGCTCCTGTACCAGCATTGGGTGAGGAAAGGCTGATTTGTTTGGCAAACCCGGTATAGGCGACGATGGGCGTGGCCTGATCGTATTCTCCGGGAAAGAGAATCGCGCCGCCGCCGCGCACCACTGTGCTGCGATTGGCCGTGTATGCAAAGCCGACATGTGGGCCGATATTGTGGTAATCCCAGTTATTCGCGTACTTGCTGACGCCATTGAGCCCGGAGAACTGGATGATTCCAGGCGTGCCCGACACAGGATTGATGGCTGTGGGATCGAACGAGTTCTGGCGGTTATGTTCTTCCACGCGCGGTGCGTCAATGTCGTAGCGTAGGCCGACATTCAAAGTGAGCTGGGGGGTCACACGCCAGTCATCCTGTGCATACAGTCCCCAGGAGTACGACGTCGTAAGCAAGGTCTCCGCCTGCTGCAGGGTGGCAGAATTGACTCTGCCGAGCAGAAGATTTGCCAGGCTGCCCAAAGCCGCATTCGTGCTGATACCCGTATTGGTGAAAGCAAAAGAGCCGCCCGCGGTGGGGAAGTAGTTGTCTGTATTGTTCGACGTACGAAGCTCTGCACCGAATTTGAATTGGTGGTTGCCTTTTTGCAGGGAGACATTATCCACGTACTGGTTGCTGTTGATCGGTGTCTGCAGTCTCTCCTGCTGGGTGGTATTGCCAAAACCTGCGAGGCCGGAGAGGGTGACCGTGGGGAAAAAGGCCGCGTTGGTTCCCTGGATGCCAATCTGCGAGGCCAGGCTCGTATTTGCCCCGCCGGAGATGCTCAACGCCTGCCGGCGCGAATAGGTAAAGCGGAACTCGTTGATCAACGTGGGCTTGAAGTTGTGATACCACGTGCCCGAAGGATTGTAATAGTAATTGTGCGCGAGTACTCCAAAATTGTCCGTTCCCGGAGTTGGGTAAATCGACGCGGTCGGCTCGTGATCGGTTTGGGCCAGGAAGCGGCCAAAAATGCGGTCTTTTTCGCCAAACACATGATCGATGCGGGCAACGTACACGTCGTATACTCCCTGCGTTGGATCGTTGGCGCGGAAATTGGAAATGTTGGGGGCCGCGCCGGCAATGTTCGGCGCCGGATAAAACGAAACCAGTTTCACGGCGACCGGGTCAAGTTCGCCTGGCGGCAAAACGTTCAATTTACCGTTATAGACTGCCTGTTTCCCTGTGCTGGGATCAATTACTGGCGTGGAGAAAGCAGAAAAATCACCGGTAAGCTCGGCGGCGGTGGGGACGTTGATGATCTGGGTCACGGTAGATGTTTGCCTGCGACCCTCATAGTTAAAGAAAAATTGTGTCTTGTCTTTCTTTATGGGGCCGCCAAGACTGGCTCCGAAGAGGTTATAGCGAAGTTCCGGGTTCGTCTTGGAAAAGTAGGGCCTGGCCTGCAAGTCGTCATTGCGGAAGTATTCGTAAACGGCCCCGTGGAATTGATTGGTTCCCGACTTGGTCGTCATCTGCACGACCGCGCCCCCGCTGCGCCCCAGCTCAGCGGCATAGTCGCTGATGGAAAGATTGAACTCCTGCACCGACTCGATCGGTGGATCAAACATGAGTGTTGGCACGCCAAGCAGAAGGTTTTGAACATTTCCGCCATCGACCAGGTAATTTGCGTTGTTCCCTCGGCCGCCCCCCACCGCGAACGTGGCGTTCGATCCGGTCCCGTTGCCAACCACAAACCCGCTCAAGCGCTGCAGCTGAGAAGAGCGCCGGTCGATCAGCGGCATATTCGTGATGGTCTGGTTCTCGACCACGTCTTCTACCGCTGAAGATTGTGATTGCAAGAGGGGAACGGTCGCATCGACACTTACAGTCTGCGCGATTGCACCTACCGCGAGCACCACATTGACTGTGCTGACGGTTCCCGTTTCGACGATGATCCCTTTCTGATTCTGCGTCTCGTAGCCTTCCTTCTCAACCTTCAGATCGTAATGTCCGGACAAAAGAAGCGGAAATGAGTAGTAGCCTTCGTTGGTCGAGTGCTGTTGCCGGACGTCACCGGTTTCCACGCGGGTGAGCGTTAGTTGAGCGCCTCCGACTACCGCTTTGCTTGCGTCCACCACCTGGCCTGAAACCTGAGACGTTTGGGCGAAGGCGGAGGATGAACCAAGCAAAACCGCAAATCCGCTGACAAGGAGAGAGAATAAAAGGAACGAGAGCGAATACCTGCGCAAGTAGCGAACAGACATGGTGGCGCCTTTCTTTATCCTGAGGGGCTAGGACGCTGGAACCGAAAATGCACTAGCAGCGTGCGGGAGTTGTCAGGTGGGATGCCGGGAGCGGCGGACAACATCGTCTGGCGCTGCCGTGCTGTGCTGCGGGTTGTGAGATGGATTCCATGTCGTTCAGTCAGGTCTTGAAAATCAGAGACGGTTATACCTGTATCGGCAACTTGCCCAGTTCGAATTCTTGGACAGGTTCACGTGATTCGCTATCGATTCTTACCACCGGGCCATCGGCAGACAACTCACTGCCGGGAATATTCGATTTGAATATCGGCCACAAAAGCTGCGCATACCAGGGATCGCCTTCATAGTGCGAGATGCCGTACTCCCTGGGATATTGACGGGAGATGTGGCCAGTTCCGAAGATCACGTCCCACAAAAAAAACATGTTGCCGAAGTTCCCCTTGTAGAACCCGATTCCATCGTCGGTGCTTGATGCGTGGTGCGCATGATGGGTCGCCGGTGTGGAGATGACTCGCTCCACAACCCAGGCGATCGGGTGAAGCGCGTTGTAACGGTAGAGCGGCTTGTCCCAGGGAATACTGGAGTGGGCCAGCGTAGTAATGGTGGACTTCACGCCCAGCACGACCACTGCGGCCGGCCCAAAGCCAAGATATACAAGGATGCTGGTTAGATAGGTCTGCGAGAAAAATATGGAGTAGATGGCATTTTGACGGCCGGCCATCGACATACCCATGTAGGGAGCCGAGTGGTGTGTCCGGTGAAATCGCCACAACCATGGAATCTCGTGATGCACACGGTGGTACCAGTACTGGGTCAGGTCATCGGCAATGCAGAGAATGAGAACGCCCCAGAAGAACGGAACCCACCCGAATGCATCGTGCTGGCGTGGAAACAGAATGGGAAGTATGGTCAGACTGAACCAGGCAAAGAATGGAGCGAAAACCAGCTTTGGAATTGCGAAGCACACCAGATCGAGTGCCTTTTCATTCCTGGTCCACTGATGACCGTAAAGTCCAAAAGAAAACTCCACCACACCAAGAACTACAATGAAGAGCATGAATCCGTAGCCATGTGCATGATTCGAAACGGCGTGGTGCATGCCTGAAGAGCCGCCCGTGATGGCTCGCGCATTCTGCCAAGGCCTGCTGCCCTTCACGTACAGGGTTAGAAACATCAGGAGTACAGGCAACGCGTAAATGAATACGCTGAGGGCTGCATTCCTTATCATCCGGCGTTGCAAACTGGGATCAATCTTCATAGTCAGGTCGCAATTCGTCTCTCATTCGTACAACTATTGGCCCAGGAGTCTCTGCGTAACCCAGAGCCCCCCGGCGAGGATCCCCAGAGGTATCAGCGTTACCGCGACACCGACTGCGATTTTTTTCAGCAACAGACTGCAATCCGCTAGTCGCATAGGGCCGAGACCGTCTACCACACTAGGTGGCAAACGATATTCAAGACGGTATTTGGCTGCACCAAATAACGCTTGGATTTGAAGGCTAAGCTAACGTTTGAGGGGTGGGTTCTCTATGCCGGAAGGCTCAGCAGAACATGCCCTAAACACATCGATCTCGTTACCTGTTGAGGCAACAACAACCTAGAAGAGTCGAGATGTTCGGCAACCGGGTGGTTTGCATAGGCCTAAGCTGTGCAGCAAGAAATAGTGCTGCTCGTTCAGATAATGCGATTGGAGGCGAGTTTTGTCAAGCGGTTTATGCCGATATCATGGGGTCACCCACTCAAGCCAAACACGGCTTGAATCGGCCACCCGTCCGTCATTCAAAGCCAAGACAAGCTTGAAGGGCAACCCTTTGTCACTGTCTTGAACCTGTCACGTTAGTGAGCAAGAAGACCTTCAACGATAAACACGCGGCTTTTTGATGCACTTTGCCTGATCGGTCTGATCGCAGCATAGGCGGGCGAGTCGTACCACTCGCGCGCCGTCTCTACGCTGTCAAAGGCGATCACCACAAACCTTCCCTTGGGCGCGTCGCCTTCTAAGGGCTGGACCTTGCTGCTTCGAACGACGAAGTGGTGATTGAAGGGCGCCAGGGTTTCCTCTACCTTCTGCGCGTAGTTCTGTAATTTGGCGGGATCGGTTACCTCTGCTTCCGCGATCAGGTAGCCGGGTGGCGTTTTGAGCTGCTGCCCTCGGATCGCTATGCCGCCTGCCATGCCAACTGAGGCGCTCACCAGTACCGCAAACATCAGTTTCAGGTTCGTCTTCATCAAGTCTTCGACCCTTCCTCTTTAGATATTGCGTTCGTTGACCCTCACGAGATACTTTTCAGTCAAAACTCAAGCCGCAGCATGAATTGGATTTGGCGAGGGGTACCGGTCCCTACCGGGCTCGTATTCACAGTGGTAACGATTTGTCCAAAACTGGAGGACGAAGAGTCAGCTTGCGGCAGCCCGTATTGCGCGCGATTGAAAAGGTTGAAGAACTCACTCCGAAACTGTAACTGTACGCGCTCAGTTAGGGGAATGCGCCTGGCCAGACCGAGGTCGGCCTGCCACAGGTTCGGACCGCGGGCAATATTGCGTGGCGCATCGCCGTAGCCCGAGCCGGTAACGGGGGTGAATGCCGCGGGGTTGATCCAGGTTGCCACTGTCTTGCCGCCGGGCGGAATGAGGGAGACGCCAGGAACAATGTTCGGGCGTTGGTTCGTTGTATAGCCGGTGGCAACCGAAGTGCTCGAACGATCTTCGGTCACGTTGATGGGTAGGCCGGAGCGCGCGGCGACTATGTTGGTGACACTCCAGCCGCCAAGTACCGCGCTCGCGAAACCGGGTTGTGAGAAGAATGACTTTCCGTGGCCAAACGGTAGTTCGTAGACGACGTTCGCACTGAGCACCTGGCGGACATCGAAATCTCCCGAGGCTCGTTCGCAGGGCAGGCAGGCGGGGTTCTGTGGGTAGTCCGAATCGCCGCCGCCGGCCGAGTCCTGGTCGATCTCATGGGAGTAGGTATAGTTCGCCGAAAACAAAAGACCGTTGGAAAAGCTGCGCTGGAGGCTACCGACGAAAGCGTCGTATGCGCTGTTGTTGACATTCCCCCGCCACTGCACCTGCCCAAAGGCGGGGTAAGTACGCAAACCCGTAGCCGGATCGATGAGATTGACGTATGAGGTCGTCAGCAGGTGAGTGCCCTTACTTCCAACATAGGAAAGGGTGCCGACAAAGTCGTGGGGCAGCGCTTGCTGCGCGGAGGCGCCCCATTGGGTGACATACATGTCTTTGCGGCGGCGATCGTCATCTCTTGCCGACACCGTGCCCGGGCCATTCAGAAAAGGTGTGACTGGATAGGAAAGCCCGGGCGTTGTTTTTGAGCTGAGCGAGTACTGGCCCACTTCGTTGCTGATGGGGAGATTCTGGTCATCGAGCTGGCCATCGCCGTGATAGATACCAAAGCCACTGCGGACAATCGTCTTGCCATGCAGCGCATGGGGCGCCCAGGTAACCGAGAGCCGCGGATCGATATCGAGCGTGTTCGGCTGGCCGAAGCTGGCGCCCGCGGCGCAAAAGCCTGCCGGACCGCAGGTCGCAAAGTCGAAGGGGATGGCCTTTCCGTTGACCTCGTGGAAGAGGTTAAAAAAGATATACCGTACGCCCAGGTTGAGGGTGAGATTGGAACGATACTTCCAATCGTCTTCGACAAAGGAGAAGACCGAAGTTTTGCGCAAACCATTGATGGGGAGTTCCGCGGCGTAGGTGGCAGAACTAATCGAATTTGTCAGGAAGTTTTTGAGCGAGGAATAGGTGATTGTTCCCGAGGGGGTGTTGCCCTGGTTCAACTGAATGCGGCGGACTTCTACGCCAAACTTGAGGGTGTGCGCGCCACGGATCAGGGTGAGGTTGTCAATATAAGAGTAGGAATTGCCGACACCTGGTTTGTACTGGTTGCCCGCGAGGGTGGTGAAACCGGAGACGGCAACGGTATATGGAATGTTGGTCTGTCCCTGGTTGGTGGTGTAGACATTGCCGCGGTTGAAGCCGAACTTCAACTCGTTCATCCATCGCGGCGAGAAGATGTGCAGCGTTTCGAGCTCCCCGTTTACGGGCCTGGAGGTAACGAGCTGCCGGTCGTTTAAATAGTCGCCGCCTTCGGCAACCGGCGCGTCACTATAGGCTGCGTCGAAGTTAAAGCGGAGGTAGGCTGTGTCCGACGCGGCGAAGTGGTGATCGAGACGCAGCATTGCGGAATCCTCGTGATCCACCTGGCGTCCGGATCCAGAAAACCTATTCTCGTCGGGGTTTCCCGCGACCGGCGACAAGGCTGCCGTTGGATAGGCATTCAGAACGGGCACGAGCGCAGGATTGGCCGCTGCCACCTGCGCGCGAAAAGCCGGGCTGGGGACAAACCCCAACAGGGGCTGTCCGTAAGTTTGGCGGACTCCCTCGTAGTTGAAGTAGTAGAAGGTGCGGTCGCGCACGATTGGACCACCCAGGTCACCGCCAAACTGGTTGAGACGGAAGGGCAGCCGGACGGGAAGAATGGGTTCACGCGCGTCAAGAACGCTGTTGCGCAGAAACTCGAAAACGCCGCCATGGAACGTGTTGGATCCGGACTTGGAAGCCACGGCGATCTGCGCCCCCGGTGTGCTTCCGTTATCCGCAGTGAAGAGCATGGTCTCGATGTGAAACTCTTCGATCGCGTCGGTAGGAATGGCAATGCGCACAAAGGGCTGCTGCGCCTGATTGACAATGTTGGTCGCGTCGATGCCATCGAACACAAAGTTGTTGTCGTCGAGGCCGCGACCCGCGAAGCGGATGCTGCGCTGGTTGCTGCCGCCTGTATCGACTGCGCCAGGGACAAGCGCGGTGAGGGTCGACCAGTTTCTTCCATTGAGGGGGAGATCCCTGACTTGTTTGGACTCGGCACGGCCACCAAGAGCGTCCGTGGTCTGATCCAGCTGCGCCGTCTGGCCGGCGACGAGAATCTGCTGGTTCGCGCCCGCTATCCGCAGTGTTGCATCCAGCGTGCGCGTGCGACCCTCGGTCTGAACCACCTGGTCGATGGTCAGCGTCGCAAAGCCATTCGCTACAAAGCTGACGGAATACGTCCCCACGGAAAGCGCAGGAACCTCATAGGTTCCACTGCGTGTGGTTACGGCTTCGCGGCTGATGCCGTTGGCCGGCTGCAAGACCGTCACGTGTACGCCGGGGACCGCTTTTCCTTGAGGATCGGTGACCGTGCCACTGAGGTCGGCGCGATCGACCTGCGCGAACGACCGGAGCACCATGAACGCCAGCAGGCAAAGAAAGGGTGCGTAACGCAGACCTCTCGAACCATTGCAAACCATGTGTGAGCTGAATCCTCCCGCAATTTTGAGGTGCCGGACCATCGAGCCGGACCATTGGGCCGCAATGGGGAGTTTATCGTTGAGGCGTTGATGGCAAATAAATTGTTGCATCGGGGCGAGCACCCGGTTCGACTTGCGCGTAAGGCTTAGTTCCCTGCCAGGACCGATGGGTTCAGCGGAATAGCCGGGCATCCCAGTGCACGGGTTCTGGATCGCCAGCTTGAATGAGGGAGAATTCCGAATGAGCGGGGTTGAAGACGATGTTGCTCTCCCGCCCTTTGGTAATGACGCTTGGCACTCGAAGAACGGCAGTTCGGCACTCTTCTATCCACCGATCCCCGAAAGCTCTGGAATTGACTCTATCCTCTGCGTCCCAATCGACAACCTCTTCGAGCGGCACCGTTTCCACCGCGACGTTATCGGGTACGATGATGCGAACAACGCGATGATTCTTCGGTGGCTGGGAGTAATTGGAATGAACCAACACTTCCAGTAGAGCGCCTGCATAAGTTTCTGCGGCATAGATGGCTCGACGGCCAACCGAGTTCCAGCGACCACCGTGAAGCGTCGCGCCGGTCGCATCGAAAAGAGGATGGCGGGCATCGGCGATTCGATAGGCAATCATCTACACCGGCAGGCCAAAGAAGAGCTTGTCGAGAAGTTCTTCCACTCTGCGCGCTCCGAGTTCTGTGCGCGCAACTTCCAACGGAGTCTCGTTCTTGAGTTCCCGATGCGGTTTGCTCATCCACTCTCGAGCCTGCTCCCGATCATCCCAAACATATTCGGCGGCCGCGAGAACCCGAGCTAATCGTTCCGTCTTTTGGCTTTCGTCGACAGAGAGCCACTTACTACGACGCTTCCAGGTGGCCTGTGGAACAACCTTGAACTTGTAAGCGCTGGCTACCCGACGATCGTGATAGAGGCGAGCCGAGAGCCGTTCGAGAGAACGTTTGGGCAAGCCAGCGGAAACCGCAGATTCAAGCTCGTGAACAGTCCGCACGGAAGCCCCGAGACCAAGTATTTCTGCGATGGATGCCGGTGCGATCACTGGTCTTCCCTCTGGATCATTATAGCTCACAATTGGGCTCAGCTGAGCTACGACTGACAATCACCGGTCTACGTAGCCTCTGCGGTGAGAGTCATAACAATCGAAACCTGTTGGCCCCGACTCAAACAGGTGGCAATCCGATCCCAAAGCCGCCACCCGCTACGATCGAAGAACCTGTCACGAAGGAAGCATCGTCGCTGGCCAGGAACACGGCGACCCTTGCTACCTCTTCCGGTTGCCCTACCCGTCCCAGTGCGTGCAGCTTGCCTGCGGCTGCACGGGCTGCGGCGGGATCTGGCTGGACATCAAAATACTCCTGTGCCAACCCGGTATCAATGTATCCCGGGCAAATACAGTTGACCCGGATTCCTTCTCTGCCATGATCGATCGCCATAGCCTTGGTCAGGGCGATGATCGCGCCTTTTATAGCGCAGTAGCCGGCACACATAGGCTCGACAAAAAAACCGTTCACCGACGACATGTTAATGACACATCCATTCGTGATCCGAAGATACGGCAGAGAATATTTTGAGCACAGAAACACGCCTCCCAGGTTAATTCCCAAC
>Ga0302326_10022161_pt1 | contig 12998 bp, 11 predicted proteins | sample Palsa_T0_3_FD_202264 | JGI IMG/M metagenome (GOLD analysis project Ga0302326, IMG submission 202264) | Peat permafrost microbial communities from Stordalen Mire near Abisko, Sweden - Palsa_T0_3 | ecosystem: Environmental > Terrestrial > Soil > Palsa > Peat permafrost | place: Sweden: Abisko... | reverse complement strand
GCGCGCACTGGCCAAATGCTGATCGCAAACGACGCCGATTCGCCGCAAGCTCCGGGAAAAACCGTGCTGGAGGGATCGCGTTCGGCCATCGCCTTGCCGCTGGCCTACGCCGATCAGCTGCACGGCGTGCTGTACGTGGAATCGAGCGAGACGTTTGAATTCGGCGAAGAAGAGCAGCGCTTTTTGCGCACGCTGGCCGATTTGATTTCCGGCGCGTTGCACAACGCGGTGACGTTTCAGAAAACGCAGGAACAGGCCATCACCGACGGCCTCACGGGCGTCAAGACACACCGCTTCTTCATGGAAGCTCTTTCCGCGGAATGGAAACGAGCCACGCGCGCCGGGCGGCCATTTTCGCTGCTGCTGATGGACCTGGACCGCTTCAAACTGGTGAACGACGGTCACGGGCACCTGGAAGGCGACCTAGTGCTACAGCGCGTGGGGCGCATCCTGGAACAAAATTGCCGGCGGTCGGACGTGGTTGCGCGCTACGGCGGAGACGAATTCGTGGTCTTGATGCCGGAAACGAATATCGAGCAAGGCCGCCAGCTCGCTTCCAAGCTGTGCACCTGGATCGGCACCGATCCGCTGCTGCACGAAAAAAATATCACGGCCAGCTTCGGCATCGCCAGCTTCCCGCAGCATGGTTCGACGCCGCAGGAATTGATTCAAGTGGCCGACGCTTCGATGTATCTCTCGAAGCATCAAGGCGGCAATGCCGTCTCCACGGCGGATTCCACCAACACCGACGAAACGCGGCAATGGAAGCACGACGTGCTGGAAGCGTATCTGGGCGTTACGCTGAAGCGCCTGTTCTCCACCGGTCCCGAAGCCTTCGAGGAAATTTACCAGCGCCTGGATCATTTTTCGCAATCGCTGACGGTGGCGGCGCCGGAGGGCGGCGCCAACGGCAATGGCCACGGCGGCTCCGAGGCGCAGGGACTGGCGGCGCTGCCGCCGGCCGTGCTGGAGACGGTCACCTCGCTGGCGCTGGCGATCGATTCCAAGGACCGCTACACGCAGGGCCATTCGATGAAAGTGGCCGCGTACTCCGTGCTACTCTGCGAGGCCATGGGCTTGAGCGAAAGCGAGACCGAAGAAGTTCGCCTGGGCGCGTTGCTGCACGATATCGGCAAGGTGGGCATTCCGGAAAACATTCTGAATAAAAACGGACCGCTGAATCCCGATGAGTGGGAGACGATGAAGCAGCACGTTTTGTTCGGCGCGAAAATTCTGGAGCCGCTGCGCTCGATCACGCGCATTCGCGAGATGGTCGGCCACCATCACGAATATTTCGACGGCTCGGGCTATCCCGACGGGATGCACGGCGAAGAAATTCCGCTCGGCTCACGCATCGTGGCCATCGCCGACGCCTACGACACGATCACTTCCGACCGCGTCTACAAGAAGGGCCGCGGGCCGCAGGAAGCCATGGCGGAACTTGAGCGCTGCGCCGGCGCGCAATTCGATGCCGAACTGGTGCGCTTGTTCGTAGCGCGCCTGCGCGAATTGCCGAATCCGCTGCTCGCGGCCGCCGCGCCGCCGGTTCCCGCCGACGCTCACGCCTGAGGCGCCAGCGTTTTCGCGTTGTTATCCCAAACGTAGCGTAATTTTTGAGTTCTTGACGGCGGCGAAATCGATTTCGCTTTGCGTCGAGAGCTGTAAACGTGCGTCGCCCCGGGGGGCTGGGTCCGCAGTTTGCGACGATTTTAGCGTGAGGTTGGTCCGAGCCGGTTTGCCTGTTTTGGTTTCGTAGCGAAGGCCTTCAGGCCTCCATCCTTAGTTTTTTCGGGTGCCTTTCAGGAGGCCGAGGCGGACGAGGCTTTCGGCGGTTGCGATGATGGCGTCTTCGCGCGAGCGCGGCGACCAACCGAGCAAGCGCTTGGCCTTTTCGCTGGTGCCGTTCTTCACCTTGCCGAGTTCTGGCAAGACCTGCTTTACCGCCGGATCGAACACCGCGACCACGCGCACGAGCCAATCGGGGAGCTGCCGCGTGGGTACTCGCTTCGCAGCCGCGCCCATGCGGGACTTCAGAACGTTGGCGATATCAAGGATGGACATGAAATCGCCGCTGACGGCGAGGAAGCGCTGGCCCTTCGCGGCGGGATTGGTCATCGCGCGAATATGCAAATCGACCACGTCGCGCACGTCGACCACGCCGAAATAAAGTTTTGGGCAGCCGGGCACGGCGCCATCCATCAGGCGCTGCACGATCAGAATCGAGGTGGAATAATCTGGCCCAAGCACTGGTCCGAACACGCCGACCGGATTCACGGTGGAAAGCTCTAGCGCGCCGCCTTCCCGGGCGATGAAATCCCAGGCCGCGCGCTCAGCCAAGGTTTTTGATTTCGCATAGGGCTGCACGTCAGCGCCACTTGGGTCGGTCCAATCAGTTTCGTTGAACGGCGCCGATCGCGACGCATGTCCGTAGCCGATCGCCGCGAAAGAAGAGGTGAGCACGACGCGCTGCACGCCGGCGTCGCGCGCGGCGCGCAGGACGCGCAGCGCACCTTCGCGCGCGGGGACGATCAGCTCGTTTTCGTCCTTGGGGACTTTCTCCGGCAACGGCGAGGCGACGTGAAGCACGTAATCGCAGCCGGCCGCGGCGCCGGCCCAGCCGGCGTCGCTCACAAGATCGGCAGCGAAGAATCGCAAGCGATCGCCGGGCTCGGCGCCGCCTTGCTTGAGCATGGCGCGCACGTCGCCTTCGCGCTTCAGGTTGCGCACGGTAGTGCGCACGTCATGTCCGGCGTCCAAAAGCTGCAAGATGCAATGGCTGCCGATGAATCCCGATCCGCCGGTGACTAGAACTGTGCTCATTTGCGGCCTCTAGTCAAATTTGATGCGCGGGGAAATGCACTTGGCACACGCGCGGAAACGCACTTTGCTAGTGCGGCAACGGCTGGCCGCCGCTTTCCGCGGCTGGCTTTTTCGCGGGCGTGCACGTTTTGGAGGCGCTGGATGCGGCAACTTTGTAGATGCCGTCAAAAAGCTGCGAGAGGTAGTCGTCAGCTTTCTTGATGTTGTCAACCGTGGTCTCGTCGAGCAGATCGGCAAAAATGCCCTTGGCCACGCTATCTTCATCCGGGCCGATTCCAATGTAGGGACCGATGCCGTAGAGCAGGCCGCCCCATTTATCCGGCTGGTAGATGATTTCGTCGGAGCAATTCACGCCGATGCGCGAATTGTCGGTGGTCGAAGTGGCGTACAGACAATTTATGATTAGATGGAGATCCCAGCTTGAATCGGATACCAACGTAAAATGCGGATCCGCGGACACCAGCGGCAACAGCGCCGTGCGCACCGCGGCGCTGGCGTCTGGCGTGCCTTCGGGCAATTCTTCAATGTTGATCTTGAGCGTGGTTTGGGCCATTGCGGGCACTGCGATCAACAGCATAAATCCTGCAAACGCTAAGATACGTCGCATGTTGTGGTGTCCTCCGTGCACAGCAGCGGGCCGGCTGCCCGCATCTGGATTTGCCATACTACCGCGCCGGCGGAATCCATACCGCCAATTCTTTTGATCTGGATAAAATTCGGCCGAGAATTGGCGCGACCCGATCCAATACAAAATCTGCGCTGGGAAATCGGCGATGAACTCTTTTATTTAGCCGCGAGTTGCAGCAAGACAGTCTTTGTAGTCTTCGCGCGCAGAATGGTGATGTGGAACTGGGCGCCGGATTTGCCGAAGATTTGTTCTTTGGCTTGCTCGCCGATGGCGGGGGTGAGCGGGTGGCCTTCGACTGCGACGATCTCGTCGCCAGCCTGAATCCCGGCCTTGGCGGCTACGGAATCGGGATCGACGGCGGAGACGATCGCGCTATCTTTACGCGCGAGGTCAAGTTGAAAGCCCGTCGTGCCAAAATCGCCGGTCTTGATGAAGCCGTAGGGCTTGAACACATCGTCGCAGTGCGCGATGGCGAGGCCGCCAGCGAGGCCAGCGCCCATGCAGGGGACGAATTCGCCGCGCCAATCGATCAACGGGCTGACGTGAATGAGCTTGCTGGGAGACTTCGGGGCCTCGGGCGCGGTTTGTGCGGATCGCTTCAGCGTCACGTCGTGCGCGGCGCCGGCACGTTGCAGCGTCAAGTGCAAGGTCTGGCCGCGCGCGCCGAACACGGCTTGCTCCGCGGTCATTCCCGGCGTGGGCTTTACGGGCTTGCCACCCACCGAGATGATCGCGTCGCCTACTTCCAGGCCGGCGTGGGCGGCGGCGGAACCGGGATCGACGGCGGTGATCACGCCATCGTCCTTGCCGGTGGTGCCGATCGTGAGGCCAGAAACGCCCAGCTGATCGGCTTGGATGAAACCAGCCTGCTGAAACATGTCCACGCACTTATCGGCCAGCGAAGCGGCTGGGCCGAGGCCCACGCAAGATAGCTTGGCGCCCTGTTTGGACACGAGATCAACTTTGACTTGAGCGAATGACGGCGGAGCTGCCGAGGCAAACGCGCAGGACGCAAGTAGAAAAACGCGGAACTTTGTCAAAGACGATCTCCTGAATTGATTCTTCATTGTCGCGCTATGGTTATACGCGCTTTCGGCTTGGGCGGCGCGAGTTTTTGTGGCGCGAGCCCGCCAACCAAAATCAGCGGCAAGGCAAAACCAAGAGCGAGGCTGCCACCTTGAAGGGCGGCGCTACAAAATCGACTACCAAACCAACGGCGCAAATCTACGGCGAGAAATTCGCACCTCAGTGGCGCCGCCGGTGAAGCGTCTTGTCACGCTGGGAGCGATTGCGTAGAATCGCGATTCCCACAGCCCGCGGCAACGCGGGACCGCGGACGGAGAAAAAGCCTTATGCCCCAACGCATTGCCGCCAAGATTACAGGTGTGGCCGCGTATCTTCCGCCGCGCACGATGACCAACGCCGATCTGGAAAAATTGGTGCAGACCAGCGACGAATGGATTCGTGAGCGCACGGGAATCCGCGAGCGGCACGTGGTGGATCCCGGCGTGGCGACTTCGCATATGGCCACGGAGGCCGCGCGGCGGCTGCTGGAAAAAACCGGCACGCAGGCGGAAGACATCGACCTGATCATCATCGCCACGGTAACGCCGGACATGATGTTTCCGGCTACGGCCTGCCTGGTGCAGGACCGCATTGGCGCGAAGAAGGCGTGGGGATTCGATCTTTCGGGCGCGTGCTCGGGTTTTATTTACGCGCTGACGGTGGGCGCGCAGTTTGTGGGCGCGGGGACGCACAAGAAAGTGATGGTGATCGGCGCGGACACCATGACTTCGATCCTGGATTTTCAGGATCGCACGACCTGCGTGCTGTTCGGCGACGCGGCGGGCGCTGTGCTGCTGGAGCCGGCGACGAGCGAACGCGAGGGGATTATCGATTTCTTCCACGATATCGATGGCTCGGGCGGGATGTCGCTCTATATGCCGGGCGGCGGCTCGCTCAATCCGCCTTCGCATGAGACCGTGGAGAAGCGCATGCACTACGTGCATCAGGAAGGGCCGCAGGTGTTCAAATATGCGGTGCGCAAGATGGCGGAGGTGGCGGCGCACCTGGTGGAGCGCAATGGATTCACTGGCGCGGACCTCTCGCTGGTGGTGCCGCATCAGGCCAATCTGCGCATTATTCGCGCAATGCAGCAGCGATTGGGCGTGGAAGATTCCAAATTGGTGATCAACATCGATCGCTACGGGAACACCACGGCGGCGACGATTCCGCTTGGATTAAACGATGCGCTGGAGCAGGGGCGCCTGCACGCGGGGGATTTGGTGCTGTTGGTGGCGGTGGGCGCGGGATACACCACGGGCGGCATCTTGATGCGCTGGGCGTATTAGGGAAACGGCGTGCGGCGAGCGGGCCGCTGCGATGCTTGACGGAGCGCCTCTCGAACAGCAGGTCCAGGCCGACAGGCCCGGCACCTGCTGATGAGAGGATCAGTGCACTGGAAGAAAGTCTTAGAAGGATTGGGAGCTTGCCACGCAGGCCGCCACGTGAGCCAGGCGGCGATCCAACATCACGGTTGCGTACTGCGCGCAAACCGTCTTCTCGCCTTCGACCCACGCGGAGAGCGCAGGCACGACGCGGCCAAGCGCGCTGACCGCCGAATAATACGAGCGCACCAGGCTGAGGCCGCCGCCCTGGCCGCCGAGGCCCGGAGTCAGTTTATGCAGGCTAAGAACGGCGGAGAAATCGGGCGAGCCGGAAGTGCCGGCCGCGAGTTGCGCCGCCGCACGAGCACGCTCGGTGACCGGTTGCGTCGCGGCCGTGACCACCAACGCGCGCCAGTAATAAACCCCGAACTGCATCAGGGCGATGGTGGAGAGCACGAGTATGAATAGGGCTAACATTTCTCTTCGCTTCTGTAATCATTTTGGGGCCAACCCCCGCCCGGCTCAATAGTAAGACCGTACCAGCGGATATAACCATCAGTCCTACCGATTTAGGGGGCCGAAAAAAAGTCACACTGGGAATCCTATAAGATATTTATTATCAGCAAGATATGGGAGTTCCTGAGGGCTGGAATTGGCGCCGATTTTAGAGCGCGTGGGAGGGAAATCCGGCCCAGGCGTTCAGCAAGCCAAGGACTTCGCGGACGACGCTTAAAGCGTCGCGGGTATGTCGCCACCAATGCGCCGCATCGAAGGGGTCGGAATCGGGATAGCGCACGATGAGCCAGAGGTCCTGGCCGGCGCGGCGCCTCCAAATCGCGCGAACGCGGCGGGTGTGCGGCTTTGAAGTGACGATGATGACGGAGGTCTTGCCATCGGCGCGGAGATCGTTCGCGATTTCGTCGACTTCCGCTTCGGTGTTGGCCGCGGGCTGATCGAGAATGCGAATGGAATCGGCGGGCACACCGAGAGCGAGCAGAACTTTCTGGCTGTAGAAATCTTCGCCGAGGTAATTGATATTGAGCTTGGCGAGTTCAGCGGCGGGGCTTTCCGGCTGCGAGATCCAAACTTCGCTGGCCATGCCTTGGCGATAAAGCTCGGCGGCTTCAATGGCGCGCTCGGGCATTTCGCCGCTAAGGACGACGATCACGTCGGCCGGAGCGAGCGGATCTTCGACGACGAGCCACTGGCCGACGCGAAGGAAAACGAACGCAGCCGCGGCCAAGAATAAAATAAAAATCGTGAGCGCGATCCAGCGGCCGGTGCGGCGGCGCTTGGGCTTGGGCGGCGGCGCGGGCGGCGTGTACGGTTCGTAGAGTGGCGGCCAATTGAAGCTCATGCGTAAGAGCTAATCTTGACACAGGTTGAGGAGGATTGAAGCAGCGCGCGCTGGGCGGGGATTTGCGCACGCAAAAATCGGCGATTTCAGCTTGAGCTTTTCGCCGCGACCTGTTGCTGAAAATATTCGAGCGTGATGCGCAGGCCTTCTTCGAGATTCACTTTCGGCTCCCACTTCAGCAGGCGGCGGGCTTTTGAGATGTCCGGGCAGCGCTGCTTGGGGTCATCTTGCGGGAGCGGATTGAAAACGATGGGCGTGGTGACGCGCAGCAACGCGCGAATGCGTTCCGCGAATTCGAGGATGGTGATTTCCTGCGGATTGCCGATATTGGTGGGCTCGTGCTCGTCGGAATTCATTAGCCGCCAGATTCCGGCGACCAAATCGGAGACGTAGCAGAAGCTGCGCGTCTGTTTGCCATCGCCGTAGACCGTGATGGGCTGACCGGTGAGCGCCTGCCAGACGAAATTAGGCAGGGCGCGGCCGTCGTTCAGGCGCATGCGCGGGCCGTAAGTGTTAAAGATGCGCACGATGTGCGTATCGACGCCGTGATAACGGTGGTAGGCCATCACCATGGCTTCGGCGAAGCGCTTGGCTTCGTCGTAGACGCCGCGTGGTCCGATCGGATTCACGTTGCCCCAATAGCTTTCGGGCTGCGGCGTGATTAAGGGATCGCCGTAGCATTCTGAAGTGGAAGCCAGAAAATATTTGGCTTTCTTGGCTAGCGCCAAGCCGAGCGTGTTGTGTGTGCCGAGCGCGCCGACTTTGAGCGTTTGAATCGGCAGCTTCAGATAATCCACGGGGCTGGCGGGCGAGGCGAAGTGCAGGACGTAATCGACGGGGCCATCGACGGTGATGTGGCGCGAAACGTCGTGCTGCACGGTGGAGAAACGCGGATTGGATTCGAGATGGCGCAAATTCGCCGCGGTGCCTGTGACCAAATTATCGATCGCGAGGACCTCCCATCCTTGCGCCAGCAAATGGTCGCAGAGATGGGAGCCCAAAAATCCCGCGCCGCCTGTGATTACCGCGCGCACAGTTCGCTCCTCCAGTTGGATGGCTTCCTCAAATGGGTGCTCCAAGCAACGTCGCGCATACTAGCGGTAATCCTCCGGCGCGCCGGAAGCGCGCAGTACCGGGCGGCCGAAAGAATCGTACTCAAAGCCGTGAATGCGCATCTCGAGCGGATCGAGCTGATTGCGCGCGTCGATCACCAGCGGACGCGCCATTTCCTTGCGGATGCGCGGCCAATCGAGCTGTTTGTATTCGGGCCATTCGGTGAGCAGCAGCAGAGCGTCCGCGCCGCGCGCGACTTCGTAGGGATCGGCGCTGTAGGCGATATCGGGATGAAGGGCGCGGGTGCGCTCCATGGCTTCGGGATCGGTGGCGCGCAGGCGGGCTCCGGCGGCAAGCAGGCGGCGAATCACTTCCAGCGCGGGTGCGAGGCGAATGTCGTCAGTGAACGGTTTGAAAGCCAGACCGAGAATTCCGATTTGCTTGTCGCGGACGACCCAGAGGAAGTGCTGAATTTTTTCCATCAGCCGGTCGATGCGCTGCTTGTTCACGCGTTCGGCTTCACGCAGCAGGCCGAAATCGATGCCCACTTGATCGGCCAGATGCACGAAGGCTTGGATATCTTTCGGCAGGCAGAACCCGCCAAAGCCCAAGCCGGCTTTCAAGAACTGCGGACCGATGCGCGGATCGAGTCCGACGGCGCGCGTGACTTCTTCGACGTTGCCGCCGAGGCGCTCGCAGAGATCGGAGAGCACGTTGGCGTAGGAGATTTTGAGGCCCAGAAAAGAGTTCGAGGCGTGCTTGATCAGCTCGGCGCTGGGGATGGTGGTCACCAGAAATTCGGGCTTCGCGGCGGGCGGGCATTGGTCCGCGTGGATGGGGCAGGTGAAGCGGCCATCAAGGATCGGGGCGTAGAGATCACGCAACTGCTCGGTGCTGGCGGGGTCTTCGACGCCGACGACGATGCGATCGGGATGGAAGAAATCGCCGATGGCGGTGCCTTCGCGCAGAAATTCAGGATTTGAGGCTACGCGAAACAGATTTCCGCCGTTGCGTCCGTAAACGGTGAGGGCGCGCTTTAATTTTTCGCCGGTCTGCGCGGGGACGGTGCTTTTTTCGATGACCAATTTGGGAGTGTGCGCTTCCTTTGCGATCATGCGCGCGACGCTATCGATGGCGGCCAAATCGGCGGCGCCGGTTTCGCTGGGCGGCGTGCCGACGCAAATGAATATAACGTCAGCGGCGCGCACGGCTTCGGCGGGATCGGCAGTAAAGCGCAGGCGGCCGGAACTGCGCGCGCGCGCCAGCATGGGTTCGAGCTGCGGCTCGTAGATCGGGACGCGGCCGGCTTCGAGGACGGCGATCTTCGCGGCGTCGTTGTCTGTGGCGATGACCTCGTGGCCGATCTCGGCGAGACATCCGCCGGTGACGAGGCCTACGTAGCCACAGCCGATTACCGCGAGCTTCATTCGTTCTACCACCCTAGTGGATCGCGGCGCCGGCACCGCGTGATTCGCGCTCAACATTTTCGCCTACTGCGCGTGGCAGGCAAAGGGGAAACTCGGAGCAAGTTCCGCGGCGTGATTGTGTCGCTCTTCCCGAACCGGCTATCCGGGATGTCTATTAGCTCCTGCGGACAAGCTCCGCCACTGCCAAAGCTAAACCTTAAATGCGGATCGCAGGCGAATGACGCGAATTACGAGCGCGGGACCGGAGACGATGTCGCGGAGGGCCAGGACCAGGAGGCGGGGCTGCGCTTGGGAATCAAGCGGCCGTCACCAGAATTCTGGCGGCTTTGCGGGATGTGGGCTTTCGGCGGATCACGATTTCGATGTCGCGGTCGAGAGCGGTGAGGAAGTGCATGAGGCGCTCGACGGAGAATCCTTCGAGGCGATAATTCGATAAAGCGGAAATTTTGGGTTGATTGACGTGGAGGCGGCGGGCGGCGGAGCGCTGGGAGAGTTGCTGCTTTTGAACGATCTGATTGATGGCGACGGCCAGACGCACTTTGGTTTGTTTCTCATCGGCGTTGCGGAGGCCGAGGTCGCGAAAGACATTGCCGGAGCTTTGGAGAACGCTTGATTTACGGCTTGGCTTTGGCATAGCGCACCTCGTAATCACGCCTTGCTAGCTTGAGCCGGTGGGAGATGAGTTCGACATCCGGCTGGGCCGTCCTGGCGCCGCTCGGCGATTTCTTCTGGAAAGCATGCAATACGTAGATGGCGCCTTCAAATCGAACGGCATAGACCGCCCGATAGGTGTCGCCGCGATGATCCTCGACAAGCTCGAAGATACCCGGGCCTTGGCCTTTCCAGGGCTTCGCGCTGGGGTGCTTGCCACCAAACTGCGCGACGCTGAGGGCGATTCCCAACTCGTCCTGAACCTCTTCGGGGAAAGCCAACAAATCTCGTTTGCTCGAACCCACCCAGAATAGCGGTTTTTCGCCCGCGGCCCTTTTCGCTCTCGTCATAGAGTATCCCAGTTGTGGGATATAAAAGTCAAGGCCAGCGCGCGCATGGCCGGATGGTATCACTACTGGTCTTTACCCCGAAGTAATCGCGCGCGCCTAACGCCTAAGGCGGCGAATCAGGAGTGGGGCGCGGAACGGTGGGCGGAACTGCCGCCGGAGATTAGGCCGCGGAGGGCGAGCAGCAAGAGCCGGGGTTGGCTTAGGGCGATGTGCCAGAGGACGCGGCCGGCTTCATCGCGCGAATAGCGGCTGAGGGAGCGACGCGTGGAATCGTTCATCAGGTCGACCAGGCGACTGTAATCGTTTTGCGCGAAGGAATGGATGGTGCGGCGAATCAAGAGATGCAGATCGAGTTCGCGGCGGAGGGAGCGGAGCTCGCGGCTGCGGCCGCCATCGACGATGGATTCGCAGACGCCGAGCGCTCCGCGAAAGCCGGTGACGATGCCGCCGACGGTCGAAACCTTGACCTGGCACGCGGCGTCGCCGACCAGGAAAACCCGGCCGGCGCCAACGCGGCGTTCGACGGGAACCCAGCCGGCATAAACGGGAATGCGCGCGGCTTGAAAGGAGAGCGGCTCGAAGTGGCGCTTTTCCATGAAGCGATCGAGGCAATCGCGGGTGTGCTGGCCGTCTTCGCCGATGAGGCCAAGCGCAGCGGTGTCTTTCGATTCGGGAATGAGCCAGTAAAAGTAGGGCGTGTCGCTGGGGACAAACCAGACGCGCACGGAATCGGGCGGCATATCGGCCGGCATTTTCACGATGGCTTGAATCAGCGGCACGGTGCGCAGGCGCGGCCAGCCGGCTGCGGCGGCGACGCGGCTTTGCGCGCCGTCGGCTCCGATCACAGTATCGGCTTCGATCTGTTCGATCTCGGTTGAACTGGAAACGCCCATGGTCAAACGCAGGGGGGCGGAGCTGCGCTGCGTTCCGTTTTGCGCCGCGCCTCCGTTGCCTGGCGCTGCGCCTTGCACTCCCAAAAATCTGCGCCCCATGGAAACTTCGGCGCCATCGCGTTCGGCCTGCGCGGCGAGGGCGCGAATCAAGCGCGCGCGTTCGACGATCAAATCAGGGCGATCGAGCGTGACGGTGGCGGCGCGGCCATCGGTGAACATCTCGAAGCGATTAATTTCGTTGACGACGGAAGATTCAGCTTGCGGGCCGAGCAGATCGCGCATGCGGTTGGTGACGATGAGTGTGCGCGGGGCGGGATCGAGCTGCTCGGATTGCTCGAAGAGTTGAACGCGCAGGCCGCGGCGCGCGAGAAGCGAAGCGGCGAAGAAACCGGCGGTGGAACCGCCTACGACAGCGACGCGCTCGGCAGCGGGCGCAACTCGCCGGCGACCAGAGCGGCCGGATGCTCGCAATTCGCTTGTCTTGCTAAACAGCGGAACCTTCCCGCGCCGCTTTTCTGATGGCGCATCCATGGAGCATCGGTGCCTGGGCTGGGCTGTATCGTTAGGCGCGGCGACCCGAAGCCGCGCCCGCACAAAAAACGAATGGCTCCAGGCGCCGAATCTCGCCGCCCGAAGCAAATGAGACTCGAACTGCGGATGGAAGTATAGCGAAACGATTGCGCGGAGCAAAGGAAGGACGGCGGTGCGAAACGGCCGAAGCCAGCGAGAAAGAGCGCGCTCCCGCGAATGCTGCCGGGCCACTTTGAAATCCCCACGCAAACCGCCAAGTTTCTGATTTACAACGCTTTATGCCGGTTCATCACACGCCGTTGGGCTCGCAGCAAGGTGCGGAGGAAATCGGCGGAGGTCGCTGCTAGATCAGAGTTCGCGTAGTGCCGGGATGTGCGATGGCGCGCAGCGATGAATCGCGATTCTCATAATATTTTTCGTAATAGAGACGATAACTTCCCGCGCGGACCGCGGCCAACCAATCCGCATTCTTGGTGTACCACTCAATCGTCTGGCGCAGGCCGGCCTCGAGCGATATGGCGGGACTCCACCCGAGTTCGCGCTTTATTTTTTCGCAATTCAGCGCGTAGCGGCGGTCGTGGCCGGGGCGATCCTGTACGTAGGAGAGCAAGGTTTCCGGTTTGCCGGTGAGGCGCAGAAGACGGCGCGCCATGGTGAGGTTTTCTTCGACGTCGAGACCGCCGATATTGTAGACCTCGCCGATGCGTCCGCGCTCGAGAACGGCAAGAATGCCGCGGCAATTATCTTCGACGTGAAGCCAATCGCGCTGCTGCCGGCCATCACCGTAAATCGGCAGCGGCTTATCGTCGAGCGCGCTCGTGATCATCAATGGGAGAAATTTCTCGGGAAACTGGCAGGGACCGTAGTTGTTCGACGAACGCGTGATGAGCGCGGGAAAGCC
>Ga0302326_10022160_pt1 | contig 12998 bp, 11 predicted proteins | sample Palsa_T0_3_FD_202264 | JGI IMG/M metagenome (GOLD analysis project Ga0302326, IMG submission 202264) | Peat permafrost microbial communities from Stordalen Mire near Abisko, Sweden - Palsa_T0_3 | ecosystem: Environmental > Terrestrial > Soil > Palsa > Peat permafrost | place: Sweden: Abisko... | reverse complement strand
GCCTCGCGCGCGACTCGGTCATGAATTGCACGCTCTTCGATGATGCGGACCTGCATCGCTGGGGCAAGGGGCAGGACTTCACCACGCGTCTGTTGCGCGCCATCGCCGCCGGCTGCCGCGCGGAGCCCGGCCTCAATGCGTGGTTCGACGGTGCGGCGCAGAGCCGGCGTCTGCTGCCCCGGGTTGATGTCGCCATGGCAGTTGATGCGCCTGACGGTCTTCTCGTGCCCGTGATCCGTGACGTGGGCGGGCGGCCTGCTGAGGAGCTACGCGCCGACGTCGACCGATTGAAACGCACGGCGCGCGATCGCACGGTCGCGCCCGAAGACCTGCGTGACTTCAGCTTCATGCTGTCAAACTTTGGCATGATTGCAGGGCGCTACGCGACGCCAGTCGTCGTACCGCCGGCGGTTGCGATCTTGGGCGCGGGCCGCTTGAGCCACGATGTGATTGCCGTCATGGGGGGCATCGAGGCGCATCTGCGCATGCCGCTATCGCTGACCTTCGATCACCGGGTCGTGACGGGTGGTGAGGCGGCGCGGTTCCTCGCCGCATTACTGCGCGATCTCGAGCGGGATACGTGAGCGTGCCCCGCGAGCCAAGTCGCGACAGCTCTCCCCTGCGCAGCATTCCCGCCGCAAGGCGCACTTTGATCGAGCGCATCGTCGCCGTGCGCGGCGCGCGTGCGGGGATGCGCGCACGTGCGGGCCTGAGGCAGAAGTTTCTGCGCGCCTATTTCCGCGGGGTTGCGGAAGAGGACCTCGCGCAGCGTCAGCCTGAGGAGCTCGCGGGGGCGGCGCTCGAGCATCTCGAATTCGGAAGCCGCACGCGCCGTCCCGGGGAGGCGCTCGTCAAGGTGTTCAATCCTGACCTCACTCGCGATGGCTTCCAGTCCCAGCACACGCTCGTCATGGTCGTCACCGACGACATGCCGTTTCTCGTGGATTCTCTGGGCATCGTCTTCAGCCAGGCAGAAATCGCCGTCCATCTGATCGTGCATCCGGTGCTCGCCGTCGCGCGTGATGGCCGCGGCCGAATGACAGGAGTACGCGTCGAGCGCGCGCCGGGTGAGCATGCCGAATCGTGGCAGCTCTACGAGATCGACCGCCAGACCGATCCAGCGCGCCTCGCCGATCTCGAGGACAAACTTATCCTGGCATTGCGCGACGTGCGGCTCGCGGTCGCCGACTGGCGCCCCATGCGCCAATGCGCCGCCAAACTCATCGAGTCCTTGGCGAGCCACCCGCCGCCGGTGCCCAGCGCAGAGGTCACCGAGGCGCGAGCGCTCCTGGAGTGGATGCGGGCCCGCCACTTCCTCTTCATAGGCTACCGCTACTACCGCCTCGAGCGCGGCGCGAGCGCCGATCGCCTCGTGCCGCAGCGGCGCACGAGCTTGGGGATCCTGCGCGACGGCAAGACTGCCGCCCTTGTTCTGCGCGGGCAGCTGCGCGCCCGCGCGCGCGAGCGAACGCTCCTGATCGTGACGAAAGCCAATTCCATAGCGAGCGTGCATCGCGCCACCTACCTCGACTATGTCGGAGTGAAGAGCTTCGGGGCGCGCGGCGAGGTAACCGGTGAGCATCGCTTTCTCGGCCTGTGGACCTCGACCGCCTATCAATTCAGCCCGCGCGAGATCCCGGTGCTGCGCAAGAAAGTCGAGCGCGTGGTCAGCCACTTTGGTCTTGACCCACAAAGCCACGACGCCAAAGCGGTGGTGCACGTGCTCGAGACCTATCCGCGTGATGAACTCTTCCAGGCGTCAGTGGAGGATCTGATCCGCATCGCCCGCGGCGTCGTCAACCTGTACGAGCGGCGCACCGTGCGCCTGCTCGCGCGGCGCGATCCCTTTCAGCGCTTCTATTCGCTCCTCATCTACGTGCCGCGCGACCGCTACAGCACCGAAGTGCGCCAGCGCATCGAACAGATCGTGCTCGAGGACTTCGGCGGCACCCACGTTGAAACGCAGGTGCAGATATCCGACTCCAATCACGCGCGCGTGCACGTGGTGGTGCGCACTGATCCGGACGACCGGCGCAAAGTGGATCTGGCGGGCATCGAGAAGCGCATCGCGCAGGCAGCGACGACCTGGACCGACCGGCTGCGTGCAGAGCTCGTCGCCAAGCACGACGAGGCGGCGGTGCTCGCGCTCGCACACCGCTACCGGCACGCATTTCCGCTCGCCTATGAGGAAGAGGTCGCGCCCGCCGATGCGCTCGAGGATCTACAGGACCTGGAGGCACTGCGCTCTGAGCCGCAGGCTCCGCGCTTGAACCTGCATCGCCCCGCGAACCAGATTCCCGGGCGCGTGCACCTGAAGATCGTGAAGTTGGGTGACCCGGTACCCATATCCGACCTCTTGCCGGTGCTTGAGAATTTCGGTCTGCGCGTCATCGCTGAACGACCTTACGAGCTCGCCTGGCCTGAAGGCGGCGCGGCCTGGATCCAGGATTTTGAGCTCGAGCACCGCGATTCGCTGCGCATCGACATCGCGCGCATCGAGCCGATGTTCAAAGAGGCGTTCTCGGCAGTGTGGCGCGGCGAGATCGAGAATGACGGTTTCAACCGCCTGCTGCTCGCAACCGGTCTCGCCGCGCGCGAGATCATCGTGCTGCGCGCGTACTGCCGCTACCTGCTGCAGACCGGCGTGCCATTCAGCCAGGCCTATATGGAACGCACGCTCGCCGCGAACCTGGGGATCGCGAAGAACCTGGTGCGCTTGTTTCAGGCGTATTTCAAGCCGCGCACCGCGGTGCGCGAGCCAGCGCGCGCCGAGCGGCTCGTGGGTGAGATCCGCACGGCGCTCAACTCGGTCACGAGCCTGGATGAGGATCGCATCCTACGCGGCTATTTGAATGTAGTGCGCGCCACGCTGCGCACCAACTTCTACCAGGATGACGGCGCCGGAGGCACAAAGAGTTACCTATCCTTCAAGCTCGATCCGCACAAGATTCCCGACCTGCCGCTGCCGCGACCGAAATTCGAGATCTTCGTCTACAGCCCACGCGTGGAAGGCGTGCATTTGCGCATGGGCGAGGTTGCCCGCGGCGGCATCCGCTGGTCGGACCGGCGCGAGGATTTCCGCACCGAGATTCTGGGCCTGATGAAGGCACAGAACGTCAAAAACACCATCATCGTACCGGTCGGCGCCAAGGGCGGCTTCGTCGTGAAGCGTCCCCCGGCAGGGTCCCGAGATGAGCTGCAGGCCGAAGTCGTGGCCTGCTATCAATGTTTGATCCGCGGCATGCTCGACCTCACCGACAACATCGTCGGTAGTCGCATCGTGCCACCGCCGAACGTCGTGCGGCGCGATTCCGACGACACTTATCTCGTGGTAGCGGCCGACAAGGGAACGGCCACGTTCTCGGACATCGCCAACGCCATCTCGCAGGAATACGGCTTCTGGCTCGGAGACGCCTTCGCCTCTGGCGGCTCAGCCGGCTACGACCACAAGAAGATGGCCATCACCGCGCGCGGCGCCTGGGAATGCGTCAAGCGGCATTTCCGCGAGTTCGGCGTCGATATCCAGTCCGAAGCTTTCACGGCCACCGGCATTGGCGACATGGCAGGTGATGTATTCGGCAACGGCATGCTGATGTCGCGCCATACGCGTCTGAAGGCCGCATTCAACCATCAACATATTTTTCTTGATCCTGCCCCGGATGCCGCGACGAGCTTCGCCGAACGCCAGCGCTTGTTCCGTCTGCCGCGCTCGACTTGGGATGACTACGACCGGCGCCGCATCTCGCGCGGCGGCGGCGTATTTGCCCGCGCGGCAAAATCTATCACGCTCTCAAGCGAAGCGCAGGCCATGCTCGGCATGCCGAGCGCCGCCGCGCCCCCGAACGAGATCATTCGCGCCATCCTGCGCATGCGCGTCGACCTCTTGTGGAACGGCGGCATCGGCACCTACGTCAAGGCGACCCTGGAGACCAACGGCGAGGTCGGCGATCGCAGCAACGACGGCGTGCGCGTGAATGGTGCGGAGCTTGCGGCGCGGGTCGTCGGCGAGGGCGGCAATCTCGGCCTCTCGCAGCGCGGCCGCATTGAATACGCACTCGCCGGCGGCAGGCTGAACACCGATTTCATCGACAACTCCGGGGGCGTCAACACCTCGGACGTCGAAGTCAACATCAAGATTCTGCTGAATCCGCTGGTCGCTGCCGGCAAGCTGACGCGCGCCCGGCGCAACCAGTTGCTGGCCGGCATGAAGAACGAGGTGGCCGCGCTCGTGCTGCGCAACAACTACCTGCAATCCCAGGCCATCAGCACCCTTGAGCTCTACTCGGGCGCGCGCCTCACCGAGTACTCGCAGCTCATGCACTCGCTCGAGCGCGTCAATGAATTGAGCCGCGCGCTCGAATTTCTCCCCAATGACGAAGAGCTCGCGGAACGGCGCAAGAAAAGCCTCGGCTTGACGCGCCCGGAGCTTGCAGTGCTCCTGTCCTACAGCAAGATCTGGCTCAGCAAGCACCTGCTCGACTCCGACGTGCCCGCCGACCCGTACCTCTCGCTCGAGCTCAAGCGCTATTTCCCGGCCCCAGTGCGCACTCGCTACGCACGCGCGATCAGTCACCATCGGCTGCGTCGCGAAATCATCGCGATGACCACTACCAACAGCCTCGTCAACCGCATGGGCCCGACCTTTGTCTCGCGCGCGCAGGATGACACGGCGGCGGCGCCCGCACGGATCGCGCGCGCCTATACCGCGGCGCGCGAGATCTTCGACATGCGCGACCTGTGGGCGCAGATCGAGGCGCTCGACAATCGTGTGCCCGCCAAGTTGCAGTACACCATGATGTTTGAAACGAGCCGCCTGCTGCGCCACGCCACCTATTGGCTGCTCGCACATCGCCGCGAGGATCTGCAGGTGGATCGCGCCGTCGCCGAATTCCGCCGCGGCACTCGCGAACTGCAGTCCGCCATCGCTCAGGTGCTGGTCGGCTCCGGGCGCGTGCAATTTGAGGCCGAACGCAAGGATAACCTGGCGGCCGGAGCGCCGGCGGAGCTCGCCGCACGGGTCGCAAGTTTGGATGCACACAATGCGACCCTCGACATCGTGGAGCTCGCATCCATCCATCGCGTGCGCGTCGTCGAAGCGGCCCGAACGTACTTCGAAGTCGGCGCGCGCGTCGGTCTTGATTGGCTGCGCGAGCAGATTGAGCGGCTGCCGGTTGACGGTCAATGGCAGGCGATCGCGCGCACCGCCTTGCGCGAAAGCGCCGGCACCATCCACCGCAAAGCGGCTGACAGGGTGCTGGCACTTGCCAAAAGCGGGCGACCCGAGGCGCGCGTCAGTGCTTGGGCGGAATCGGTCGGCGAGGATCTGGCGCGCTGGCAGCGCATCCTCAACGAGATGCAGGCCGCCGGCATGAGCGACTTTGCGACGCTCTCGGTGGGCATCGACTCCGTGCGCAGGCTGACGGACCCGCCGGCGGTGCGCGCCTGAACGTGGTCCCGCGACCTGCAGCCATCGCGCTCGTCACCACGCGAGATGCGCGTGATCGCGACGATGATCTGCCGCCGCTTTTTTCAGCCCTCACCCGTGCCGGCGCCGCTGTGCGGATCGTCAACTGGGACGATACGAGCACGCAGTGGTCGCGCTTCGATCTTGCGCTCCTGCGCTCCACCTGGGACTACAGCATGCGTCTGCCCGAGTTCCTCGCCTGGGCGGAGGAGGCATCCGCGGCAACGCATCTTCTGAACCCCGTGCCCGTGGTGCGCTGGAACACCGACAAGCATTATCTCGGCGAACTCATGCAGGCGGACGTGCGCACGGTGCCGACGACTTTCGTTGAGCCCGGCGAAAGCGCAGCCAACGCGATGAATGAATTCCTGGTCCAGCAGGCTTCCACCGATTTCGTCGTCAAGCCCGCCGTGAGTTCAGGAGCGCGCGATGCCCAGCGCTACGGGCGCCGCGAACTCGACGCGGCCGTGGTGCACGTGCAGCGGCTCCTCGATGCCAGCCGCAGCGTCGTGTTGCAGCCCTATCTTGATCGCGTGGATGCCGAAGGCGAGACCGCGCTTATCTACTTCGGCGGCACATTCAGCCATGCCATCCGCAAGGGACCTCTCTTGCGCCGCGGCGAGGGTCCGACCCGCGACTTGTTCGCCTCCGAGGAAATCACCGCGCGCGTGCCGCGGCTTGACGAACTGCGTACCGGTGAGCGCGCGCTCAGCGCCATTCCATTCGCCACCCCGCTCTATGCGCGCGTGGATCTGATCCGCGACGCCGATGCGGCGCCGCGCGTCCTCGAACTCGAGCTCACCGAGCCGTCGCTGTTCTTTGCGCATGCCGCCGGCTCCGCCGAGCGTTTCGCCGCCCTCCTCCTCGACTATCCCGCAAACGCAGGAGCCTGAAGTGTCTGGAAAACTCATCCTCGTGCGCCACGGTCAGAGCACCTGGAATCTGGAGAATCTCTTCACCGGTTGGACTGACGTTGATCTGACGGAGCAGGGACATCGGGAGGCCCACGCCGCAGGAGTCCTGCTGCTGCGCGAAAACATCTGCATCGATGTTGCATTTACCTCGCTCCTGAAGCGCGCCATCCGCACGCTGTGGATCATGCTCGATGAGATGGATCGCATGTGGGTCCCCGTCGAGGACTCGTGGCGGCTCAACGAGCGCCACTATGGCGCACTCCAGGGCCTCAATAAGGCGCAGACGGTCGAAAAGCACGGCGCAGCGCAGGTCAAGATCTGGCGGCGCAGCTACGACATCGCGCCGCCGCCGCTCGATATGAACGACAAACGCCATCCGCGCTTCGACCCGCGCTACGCGAACATCGACGCCTCACAGCTGCCGGCGACGGAATCTCTCAAAGACACTCTGGCGCGCGTGCTGCCGCTGTGGGAAAGCCGCATCTCATCGGATCTCTTGGCGGGGCGCAATGTGCTCATCGCCGCGCACGGCAACAGCCTGCGGGCTCTTGTGAAAATGCTGGACAACATCCCGGAAGACGAGATCGTCGACCTCAATATCCCGACCGGGGCACCGCTGCTCTACGAGCTCGACGCCCAACTGAAGCCGATCCGCAGCCGCTATCTGGGCGATCCCAAAGCCATCGCCGCCGCCGCCGAAGCAGTGCGCAGCCAAGCCGATAAGCGCTGAGCCGTCCGCCTGCGTTGCTGCGAATCTGACCACCGCGGCGTGTCCGCCGCGTTGCGAAGGGAAACGGCGCTCTAGCGCTCGCGCGCCGCGCCGGCCGCCCACCCGTCATAGCGCCCGCCATATACGGCGGCGAGCTCCTTGAAGCGGCGGCTTTTCTCCTGCATGTCGGGAACCGCAAGCCGCAGCGCCTTTGACGCATGTAGGCTGAAGGGATGCTCAGAGCTGTCCGCCACCGGCCGAACGTCCACCGCAAACTCCTCCGCCTGCAGCAGATTGCGCACGGCATCGACGGCGCCGGTATCCGGCAGCGCCAAAAAGAAGTCCACTTCGTGCGGCTTGAAGGGATCGACGCCCTGTGAGCGCACGCGCTCCACCATTTTGGCATCCCAATCATCGGTGCGCTCGCCCCGCAACCGCTGCAGGCTGAAATAGATCCGTACCACTGCCGCGATGCCGGCAGCCACGAGTGCAACCAGAATCCAGTTCATGGAAAAACCGGCTTACGTTTTGCCAAAAATGCGCTGATGCCCTCGGCTCCTTCAGCACTCGCCGCCTGCGCCGCGATGGTTTCAGACTCGTGCACCATCTGCGACTCGAGCGCGCCGAGTGACTGGGCAACGAGCCGCTTGACCTTGCCAAAGGCGTGCGTCGGGCCTGCTGCGAGCTGCTCCGCAAGCCCGAGGGCTTCATCGAGCACCATGTTATCGGGCACCACACGGTTCACGAGTCCCCAGCTCAAGGCTTCCTGCGCCGACAGCGAGCGGTTGAGCAGCAGCAGTTCCATCGCGCGCCGCACACCCACGGCGCGCGGCAGCAGGAACGACGTGCCGGCATCGGGAGTCAGGCCCACGCCCGTATAGGCGAGATTGAACTTGGAGTCGTCGGCCGCCACCGCCAGATCCGCCATCGTCATGAGGCCGATGCCGGCCGCTGCCGCGGTGCCGCGCACCGCGGCGATGACCGGCGGATCCATGCGCACGAACAGCGAGATCGCCGCATGCAGATAAGAGGTAAGCTCGCGCAGATACGCCTCGGCGCCGCCCTTGTTCGTCATGCCGCGCAGATCTCCGCCGAAGCAGAAATTCTTGCCGGCACCGGTCAACACTACGGCGCGCACGGCGGTGCTGCGCGCGCAGGTCATGGCCGCTGCAAGCAGATCCATCCCCATCTGTAAACTCAACGTATTGGACTGCGCCGGCCGGTTAAGCGTAACCACCGCGACGGCGCCGCGGGTCTCGACATCAACGGTGGCGGTTGACATGGGCTCTCCTACTCATCCGGAGCTATGGCGACCTTGAGGCCGGCAAGTTCAGCGGTGAATTCGATCTGGCAGGACAGGCGCGAATTCTCCTGCGTGTGCGATAGCTCCGAGAGCAGCTCGCGCTCATCCGACATGGGTTCGGGCACGCGCTCAACCCACGCCGGATCGACATATATATGGCAGGTTGCGCACGAACACATGCCACCGCAGATGGCCGCCACCCCATAATCCAGCTCGCGCAGGTTTTCCATGACCTTGAGACCGGTGCGCGCCTCAATTTCGTGCTCGACTCCGTCGCGATCTACGACTCGCATCAGCGCCATCCGGCTATCGTCCTGTGGTTCTATGAAAAGGAATGCGCATTAGTCTGCCGATGTTGCACTGCGGACACCAGAGCCGTTACGCGCTCAGGCGCTCAAGGAGCGCGCGCTCGGCCGCACACTCTGCGGCCCCGACTTCACCCAGCAGGCGACGCCGGCGATACCACAGGAAACTCAACAGCACGAACACGAAGCGCGCGCTTAAGAGCTCTGCAATCGAGACTTGAGCCGCGAGGCCCGTTGCGTCCAGTAGCTCCTGGGCATACGGCTCGGCCTGCGGATAGTACGCGAGTACGCAGGCCAAATCGAAAATCGGATCGGCTACGGCCGCGTATTCCCAGTCGATGAGGTAGAGGCGCTCGGCTTGGATAAGGTTCAAGCGGTTGAGGTCGTTGTGCACAATCGTGGCGGCCCTTCCGGCGCCTGCACAGCGCGCGAGCACCCCATCGGCTCTGCCCAGGAGGCTTTCAAGCAGGCCTCGCTCCGCCGGTAGAGCCTCGATGAGGTTCGCCGTGTGGCCTCGCAGAATCGTGGCGAGATCGAACGCAGCGACGGTGGGCGGCGCGATGGCATGGAGCTCCCGCAGTGTCGCTCCGAGCTTTGCCAAGCGCTCCGGACGAGCAAAGTCAGCATCATCCCATGCGGATCCCGCGACATAGCGCATGACCATGAACCGTTCGCCGAGATCAGCGTAGATGAGCTCGGGCGCGAGGCCGGCACGCGCCGCGGCGCCATGCAGCCGCACTTCGCGCGCATGGTTCGCGCCGAGTGCCTCGCCGACAGCATCGTTCAGGCGCAGGACGAAGGCACCTGCGCGCGTCTCAACGCGGAAGCTCTTGTTGACCGATCCACCGGGCAGCGGGGCAATCGCATGGGGGCGCATTCCCGCCTCGCACCCCGGGACGTGCGCAAGCGCACCCGGCGGAATCACGCGGGGCGCGCCTGCAGCCGATAGGTCCTGAGCCATGTGGCGAATCCCACGGCCGATATGCCGAGGTAGGTCGCGTAGAGAAGCCCGATGAACGGCAGCTTCTGCGCGATGAAAAGGTAGGTCAGGACGACATCGATCGCGATCCAGTAGACCCAGTTCTCAAGCTTCATCCGCACGACAAGCCAGGTTGCGACCAGACTTGCCCAGGTCGTCACTGAATCGAGGAACGGCCACGCGGCGCCGGTCTCGGCGGCGAGCCAGCGTGAGGACGCAGCGCTTAGCGCGAGGATGAGCAACCAAGCGCCGAGGTGCGCGCGCACGGGCCAGGTTGTGACCAGTGAGTCCGTATCCTTCGCGTGCCGCACCCAGCTGCGAAACCCGTAGACGGACATCACCACATAGAACAGCTGCAGTGCCGATTGCATGGGCAGGCGTGCACGCGCCGCAAGGTACACCAGGATCGCGGAACTCAAACCGCCACACACCCAGCACCAGCGGCTGCGGCGCACCGCAAGCACTGAATAAGCAATCCCCAGGATGACCGATATCGCTTCGAGCGGGGACGTTGCCGCAAGGCCCGCGAGAAATGCATCGAGCGCCCCGCTCACGTGGGGTCGGCGAACGGCCCGAGTACTTTCATGACGAATACGGCCTTGCCCGCGCGCTCGAATGTGGCATGCATCTCGCGGGTGAGGGCCGCGAAAAGAATCTCGTAGGGGCCGAAGATCTGGGTGCTCATGCTGTTGGTGTGAACCTTGAAGCGCCGGTCGCGGTTCAGGCGGGCGATGAAATCCTCGATGGGAGGGATGAACTCCGAGGTCAGGGGATACAGGCTGATCTCAATGCCAATGTCCATGCTGTCACCGTAACGAGAAAATCAATTGACGGGCCACGTGCGCCCAGTGCCGCAAGCGCCTGCGCGGCGCACTGCACCGGTGCCGGCCCGGGTCACCGGCACGCAGGGACAAGCACATGTAAGCCCTTGAAATACAAACGCAAATTGTCTACGGAGGGTCACGAATACCCGCTCCCTTCGCCGGTACTAGCCGGATCAGGTTCAACGGGTTCGCCGGCGCCACCGGCATCTCAGGTCCTGGTCGGGACCACCCCAAGGTTTATCGGCCGTATGGTATGCGGCGCAGGCCGCATTGCAAGTCGTTAATCCGCCTCAGAAGGGACTAGAATCGCCCCCCTTTCGGGCGAGGCCGCGGAATCAAGCGATGGTGCGCAGTATCCAGATTCATCAGATCGACGCCTTCACACGCACGCCCTTCACCGGCAATCCGGCGGGTGTCGTTCTGAATGCCGACGGGCTCGACGAAGTCCAAATGCTCGCGATCGCACGCGAGCTCAACAACGCCGATACGGCGTTCATATTCGCCGCCGACGGGCCCGACCACGACCTGCGCGCTCGATTCTTCACGCCGCGGACCGAGGCGGGATTCGTAGGTCACGCAACCGTTGCCGCCCACTACGTGCTGTCGCGGCGCCGCGGTACCACCGAGCGCCTGCGGCAGAAATCCAAGGCTGGCATCGTGGATATCGAGATCCGTGGGTTGGGCGATGACCGGCGGATCGCCGTACGCCAGAAGAGCCCCCTCATGGGCCGCGTGTTGAACGATCGCGAGCGCCTGGCGGTACTCGATGCGCTGGCACTCGCCACGGATGATCTCGATGACCGCTGCCCCCTGCAGATCGTCGGCGCGGGAAGCTCGCGCCTCATGGTCGGCGTGCAGGGACCTGAGCAGCTGAAGCAGTTGAGACCCGACCCGGGCAGATTGAATACGCTCTCGGCGCAGCTCGGCGCCGCAGGCTATTTCGTCTTCACCCTCGCGCCGCAGGCGGAAGGCTGCCTCACCGAGTCGCGCATGTTTTGCCCGGCTTTGGGCATCTCGGAGGATCCGGTGAGCGGCAATGCGCACGGACTTCTGGGCGCGTACCTCGCGCGCCTGGGGTTATTGGTGCAGACGGGCGAGCGCACTTCTTTCTGCGGCATCCAGGGCCATTATCTGCAGCGCCCCGGACGCGTCAGCGTGGAGCTTGAGATGCAAGGTAGTGAGATCGACGCCGTTTGGATCATCGGCCAGGCCGTATCGATCTTCGAGACTGTCATCTCGATTTGATCTGGCGCCCGGTTGCGCCAGGTCGTTGGCGAGGTAGATATGCAAATGCAAATTCGAAACTGGTTGATTCTGACCGCATTGTTGTTCGGCGCGAACACGTTCGCCGTTCAAAACTGTCGAGCAGCAAATGCAGCGGGCCCGCCGCCTGATCAAAGCACCGCGGACAGTGCGCACAAAGCGGCGGCGGAAGCGAAGGAGGCGGCGCAGAGTGCGTCCGATGCCGCGAAATTGGCTGCGCAGCGCGCCGGAGAGGCGGTAAGCGAGGCCTCACAGAATGCCGCGGATGCGGCCGAACGGGAAGCTCATAAGGCTGACTTGGCCGCGAGGCGCGCCGAACAGAAGACGGCGCAGGCAGCGCTGAATGCATCCGCGGACACCCAGGATGCCGCACGCACCGCGGCGCAAGCCGCGAAGCAAGCCGCTGCCGCCACTCGGGTCGCGGCTCAGAAAGCGGCGGACTCTGCGAAAAAAGCGGCTGAATCCAGCAAGGAGGCCGCGCGCACGGCTGCCGATGCCGCCCAGAAGGCCGCGCAGAAAGCATGGGAAGCTACAAAAGAGGCGGCGGACAAGGCGCTGAGTACATTCTAGTAGGCGCTATTTGACCTGCATGTGGAGGTTTTCGCTCAGAAAGGTATAGGTGTCGGCGCTCTGTTCAATCGCCTGCGTCACGGTCGGGCCGCCGCCGTGACCTGAGGAGGATTCGAGGTAGAGCAGCACGGGAGCCGGTCCGGCCTGCGCATTCTGCAGTGCGGCTACAAACTTGAAGGAGTGCATCGGCATGACACGCGTGTCGTGGTCACCGGTGATGACCAGCGTCGCCGGATAGTGCGTGCCGGGATGCACGTTGTGGACGGGCGAGTAGGCATACAGGGCCTTGAAATCCTCTGCATTGTGCGGTGACCCGTAATCCCCGACCCAACCCGCGCCCTGCCCAAAAAGATCGAAGCGCAGCATGTCGAGCACGCCGACCTGCGCGACCGCTGCTCCAAAGAGATCGGGGCGCTGGGTCACGCACGCACCCACGAGGAGGCCCCCATTTGATCCGCCGAGAATCGCAAGCTTCGGCGTGGATGTGTAACGCTGGGCGATCAGCCATTCGCCCGCGGCGATGAAGTCGTCAAAGACCACCTGCTTATGCGCGCGAATGGCCTGACGGTGCCATGCCTCGCCATATTCACCACCGCCGCGAATATTGGCGATGGCGTAGATTCCGCCCATTTCCAGCCACGCAATCCGTGATGGGTTGAAGGTCGGC
>Ga0302326_10022158_pt1 | contig 12999 bp, 18 predicted proteins | sample Palsa_T0_3_FD_202264 | JGI IMG/M metagenome (GOLD analysis project Ga0302326, IMG submission 202264) | Peat permafrost microbial communities from Stordalen Mire near Abisko, Sweden - Palsa_T0_3 | ecosystem: Environmental > Terrestrial > Soil > Palsa > Peat permafrost | place: Sweden: Abisko... | reverse complement strand
CCAGACCTGGAACGGGCCGCTGCACCTGCTGATCAACAATGCGGGGGTCATCACGCCCGCCCTGTCCCGAACCGCCGAAGGCTGGAACGGCAGTTCGCCACCAACTACCTTGGCCACTTCACCCTGAGCCGCGGATTGCACAGCGCCCTCGCCGCGGGCGCCGGGGAACCGGGCGAGGCGCGCATCGTCTCGCTCACCTCCGGGGCGCACATGCGCTCACCGATCGTGTTCGACGACATCCAGTTCGAACAGCGCGACTACGATCCGCAGGCGGCCTATGCGCAGTCCAAGACCGCCTCCTCGCTACTGGCCGTCGAAGCCACGCGCCGCTGGGCGCCCCACGGCATCGTTGCCAACGCCGTCAATCCCGGCGGCGTCGCCACGGGGCTGCAAAGGAACTTCACCCGGAAGCAGAAGGATTACCTGGCCGAAGCCGAGGCAGCGGGAGCCTTCACCTACAAGACTGCCCAGCAGGTGCCGCTACCACCCTCGTCGCGGCGGTCGCCCCCGAATTCGCCCACACCGGCGGCCACTACCTTGACGACGGACGCGAGGCTCACACCGTGCCCAACGACGCTGACTTTTTCGCAAATAGCCACGGCGTCAAGCAGTGGGCGATCGACCCGGAAATCGCGCAGAAACTGTGGACGGTCTCGCTCGACCTCATCGGCTAAGCGGCCGATGTTCCGGTCTGGCCCGTCGTTCCCGCAGGCGCAAATCTTCCGTATGCGCGGGGCCGGGCGAAGGCTCGCCGAAGCCGGTCGCGCAGCGGGCGAACCGGGACGAGGAGATCAGTACGCGGCGGCTGATTAGCCGGACGCAGGTCGGGAGGCGAGCCTGTCTGCCCGTGAGTGCCCGTGGATCACCCCTAGCTCAGCACAGCCCCCGGACCGCGCCGCCGTGTCCCTCGATGAGCTCGCGCGCCGAAAGGGTGCAGCCGGTTGAGTCTGTGGAGGATATGTGAGCCAGTACCGGCTGGCGAAGGAGATCGGCGTCCCGGCCCGGCGGATCAACGAGATCGTGCACGGCCAGCGCCGTATCAGTGCAGACACGGCGCTGCGTCTGGCCCGGTACTTCGGGACCTCGGAGCGGTTCTGGATGAACCTGCAGACTCGCTACGACCTGGAGATCGAGAAGGACCGGCTCGGGACGGTCCTTGACCGCACCTGACCGCACCTGACCGCCTGTCGCCGGGGCGTGTGGGACGGATGTGGCACGCGGCGGACCCGGTCATCGTTAATAACGCATTGCGTTAATAACGCATTGCGTTATCATTGATGTGTGCTGAGGTCCTTCCACGACAAGGAGACTGAAGCCGCCTGGCACCGGCAGCGGTCGCGGCGGCTGGATGGGAGCCTTCAGCGGGTCGCCTGGCGCAAGCTGGCGATGCTCGATGCCGCCGAGACGTTAGCGGACCTGATGGTCCCGCCAGGCAACCGTTTGGAGAAACTCACCGGCGACCGGGGCGGGCAGTACAGCATCCGGATCAACCAGCAGTGGCGGATCTGCTTCCGCTGGTCCGACGCGGGGCCGGACGACGTCGAGATCGTTGACTACCACTGAGAGGAGGAATAACGGTGACTGAAACGATCATGCCGCCGGTGCATCCGGGCGAGATCCTGCTCGGGGAGTTCCTCAATCCCCTCAACGTGAGCCAGTACCAGTTGGCGAAGGAGATCGGCGTCCCGGCCCGGCGGATCAACGAGATCGTGCACGGCCAGCGCCGTATCAGTGCAGACACGGCGCTGCGTCTGGCCCGGTACTTCGGGACCTCGGAGCGGTTCTGGATGAACCTGCAGACTCGCTACGACCTGGAGATCGAGAAGGACCGGCTTGGGGCGGTCCTTGATGAGATACATCCGCTGAGCGCCGCAAGCTGACCAGCGGACACCGCGCCCGCTGTGGCGTAGGTCCCGGCTGGTTATGCTCCCTCGCCACTATCGGACCAGGGCCGGACGACGCGCTGACCTGCACCGGGACCGCAAGAGCGGGCGACCGGGATCGAACCGGCATGACCAGCTTGGAAGGCTCCGGACCCTTGGCAGCTGACCAGGACAGACGCAGGTCAGGCGGTATGTCCGCCTGCCCGTGAGTGACCGCGAGCTACCGTGGTTCACCGTCCCATCGGGCACGTAACGGGCACGCCGCGTGTCGATGCCGGGCGGCGCGACGGAGCCTTACTCTAGAGGCATGAGCGAACCCGCGTACGAGATGACCTTGGAGGAGCTGGCCGACAGCCCGCACCTCTGGGGCGAAGCGCTGCGTTCGGTGGCGCGTGGACGCGTGGTTCATCTGGTCCGAGGCGATCATGAGCACGTTGCTGACATCGTTCCTGACGGCGCCCTCGAAGAACTGGAGGAGACCGTAGAGGTCCTCGCCGACTCCGACGCGGTGCGCGCGCTGATCGAGGCACGCGAAGCCGCAGCCCGGGGCGACCTCGTCCGGGGAGTGGACGCCGTGCGTGCCCTCCTCGCCGAGCGACGTGACCCAGCCGTCTGACGCCTATGAGATAGCTCTTGCGCCGCCAGCGCGGCGGGCTATCACTGGCAAGCTTCCGCCTGATGTGGCGGCTGCCGTCGTCGACCTCATAACCGGCCCGCTGATCGGCAACCCGAAACGGCTGGGGAAACCGCTGCACGCGCCGCTGGATGGCACCTGGAGCGCACGCCTCATGCGGGATTGGCGCGTGCTGTACGAGATCGACGAGGAGAAGCACGAAGTCCTCGTTGTCGATATCAGGCATCGCGCCGACGCCTACCGACGCCGCTAACGGCTTGAGAGCGGGCGACCGGGATCGAACCGGCATGACCAGCTTGGAAGATCGGTCGCCCTACCCGGCGAGTGACCTGCGGCAACAGCTGTCCAGGTAGACGGCGGGCGACTGCCCGTGAGCGACCGCGGCTGACCGCCGTTCACTGTCGCTCGTGGCACGCATGTGGCACGGAGCACCGCAGACTGGACCGCCCGGCAACGCTGCTATCACTCGGCTTTGTGTGCGGCCAGGTGCCGCGTACCCAGTGGCAAGCCGACCCGGACCGCAAGGAGCGCCAGCGACCGAGGACCGGAAGCGGCGCGGCAGTATGAGCAATTGCTTAGAAGCGTGCTGTGGTGGGCGCCGTTATAATTTTCATGCAGAAGCGGTTCAAGAAGAAGCACGAATCGCGGCGGCCGCGACAGATAGAGGTCTACGGGCCTGATGGGGAGCTTCTTAAAATCTTTAAGCTGATCAGCGAGGATGCAGAACCGGAGGAGTCCGATCCTAACGAAGATTGAAAGGAGGAACCTTGAGTAAGGGAGAGCCTTCGGACTTCCTGCATCATCCCACTCGGTCCGCCTTTGGAAGTCCCGAAATGCATCGGGCGGCGATTTCGCAGCTTGAAGGCCTGCCCTATAGAGGTAAGCCCGGATATTTTCCACTCCCTATTTCCGGACGTCGGCTCCTCCTTTTTCATCAACAGGTGACGGATATCGACGTTGCCGGGCGCTCTGTGGCAAATTGCGGATTTTACGAAAGACTTCGGTCTCCGGATGAGCTAATAAGCGCCATGCATATACATGATTCCCTCTCGGATCGTGACGTCCAATTTCAGAAAATACCGAAACAAATGGTCGTCGTGTCGATTTTCCCGAGTATGTTCGACGCTCCCAACGGGATCGTGCCTATGCCGGCAGGCGATGAGTGTTCTATCGGCGATCATATTGTCATCTCCCTCGGATACAAGGAAGGCCACCTTTTCTTTCTGAATAACTGGGGTCCCGAATGGGGTGTCCAAGGTATAGGCGCCTATCCCATTGATTACATAAGGTGTTACTGGCGTGAGGGGTGGTCAGTTCGCGGGCTGACAGGTCCACACCCAGACCTGGGAGGTAGCCTTGGTCCCACCAGACCTGGGAGGTAGCCTTGGTCCCAGCAGCGAGCGCTGGCGCAAACTGATTGAGGGCGCCTGGGACGAGCATGAAACTACGAATTTCTTCGCGCTGCACTACGGTGCAGTAGTGGACGTGTTCGGACGCTGGCTCATAGGGGTCAGCGACGGAAGTTTGTGGCTCCAATGTATCGCAGTCTTGCATGAGGCGGAAACTGGGCCGCTCCTAGTTGGATGGATGCATATACACGGAACATCTGAAGGAGCGGACATTGAAGAGTTGTTTGTATGGCCTCCCTATCGAGAACGCGGTATTGCAACGACTCTGGCTGGCCATGCGCTCCTCTATGCCGCCACGACTCCCTGGCAGCATGGCCGTTGGCGTTTGCACGAGTTGGAGGCAGATGCGCTCATGCGAGAGCGATCACAGTGGAGGCCTCGCATTCCTGGCTGGCTAGACCAGCTGCTCTCGAATCCAGATGGTGGTGTGACAGGCCAAGCCGAGTTTATTGCCCTGCTTGAACGTCTGGCGAAGTTGCAGTCCCTCGACGGGATACGCCTGATGCGGTTTCCGGATAAGACATAGAGCTGGACGACCGCAGCGCAACCGCGGCGCGTTCGCGGCGGGTCGGCCGCCAAGGCCGCACGCCGCGGACGCGGCCGGGAGCGGCGGGAGCGCGCCCTCTCCCGAGAGTCGCTTCGAGCCCTGCTTAGTGAGTGAATGTGCGAATGCCATGCGACGACCAGGGCGCAGCGGCCGGGCAGCCTGGTCGTAGGGTGACTGCCGTGATCGGTGCGGTCGTCTTCGACGTGGGCGAATGCCTGGTAGACGAATCTCGGGAGTACGGGACGTGGGCTGACTGGCTGGGCGTCCCGCGGCATACGTTCTCGGCGGTGTTCGGTGCGGTGATCGCGGAGGGCCTGGATTACCGCGAGATGTTCAAGGTGTTCCAGCCGGGGTTCGACCTGGACAAGGCGCGGCAGGAGCGGACCAATGCGGGTCGGCCAGAATCGTTCGGTGAGGACGATCTGTACCCGGATGCGCGGCCCGCGCTGGCTCAGCTCCGGGCTGATGGTCTATGGGTCGGTATCGCGGGAAATCAGACGGTCCGGGCGGGCGGAATCCTCCGAGCCCTGGACCTCCCAGCCGACATGATCGCTACGTCCGAGGACTGGGGTGTGTCCAAGCCTGATCCGGCATTCTTTCGGCGGATGCTGGAGGTGGCCCCGGGCAATGCGGACGAGATCTTGTATGCGGGTGACCGGCTGGATAACGACATCCGGCCCGCGGCCAGACTCGGGCTGCGGACGGCGCTGATCCGGCGGGGGCCGTGGGGGATCATTCAGCAGGGTGATCCGGATGCGGATCGGGTGCCGACGATGCGGATTGATTCGCTGGCGGAGCTGCCGGACAGGATCGCGGTGTTTAACGCTGGAGGGTGCTGAGGGTGGCTTGCCAGCCGTAGAGCTGGTCGTCGAGGGCCTGGACGCAGTCTTGTTCGGCCCAGGGCTGGAGGGTTTTGCGGACTTCGAGTATCCGATGCATGCCGGTGGCGTACCAGGTGATGGCGAGCTGCTGAAGGGCTTGTTCGGCGTAGCCGCAGGAGGCCTCGGGGTGGTGCTGGGCGGCTTCGACGGCGGCCAGGTCGCCGAGGATGACGGTGCGCTGCTTGTCGTCGGCGGGAGTCGCGTTGGTGAGTGCGGTGGTCAGGGTCTCCTGGGCTTGGGGGAGGTGCCCGGCTTTGAGCTGGGTGTTGCCTTTGAAAGCGGCCAGGCGCACGGGAGAGAACCAGGTGAACCAGTCCGGGGAGGCATGCTCATTGCCTGCCGCCAGGATCGTCTCGGCGTGCTCGATCAGGTGCAGGGCCTCGCGGGGGCGGCCGCCGATCGTCTCGCACTCGGCCTCGACGGCATCTAGCCAGGCCAGGAACTCCGCGGAGGCGGGAGCGCGGCGGGCGTAGGTCCGGGCGGCGCGCATCCTGTCCACGCACTCGTCCTGTCGGCCCGCCCAGCCGGGGACGAACGCCGCGTGCGCCAGGATCGCCGAACCGAGCAGGGTGTCGTCGGCTTCACCGGCTGCTTGCAGGGCACGGACGAAGTGGGCGTCGGCGTCGTCGGGCTGGCGCAGGTCGAAGAACTCGATGCGCCCGGCTAGCAGCAGAGCCTCGGCTAGCGCGGTGGCGACGATGGTGTGGCCGACGCCTTCGGTTTCGCCGAGCAGGTGGGCGCCGAGGCGGGTGTGCTCGATGACCGCGGGGTGCAGGTGGGTCGGTAGCACGCTGGTGTAGAGACGGCGGTAGGAGACGGAGATTGCCGCGTAATCACCGGCCACGGTCGATGGCTGGATGACGCCCCGGGACTTGGCCAGCGGGAGCGCGGTTCGGCTGCTGTTCCTGGGCATCGGGGCCTGGGCGGCGGCTGCGGCGTCGGGACCAGCTACGGACACGTCCCATGGTGGGGTGAAGCCGAGTTCTTCGATCGGGAGCTGGAGCACGTGGACCAAGAGCCGCTGATGGTCGGCTCGCGGCCATGGGGGAGTGGCGGACTCCCATCGCCGTATCTGCCGGTCGCTGATCTCCAGGTGCCCCAGGCCGAGCTGCGGCGCGGTTCGGGTGAGAGCGTCGGCCAGCGCTTGCTGCGATGCGTACCCGGCGTGCTGGCGGGCGGCCTTTAGCCGGACGTTGCCGATCGGATGAGTCACGGGAACCTCCGCGCATCTCACGCCCTGATGCAGTGTCGCAGGACTCTACTAGGACGAAGTTACCTCCACCAGATGAATAAGTCCTAGAGAGGACCTATTAACGTCCCATATAAGTCCTATCTGGGTCCGGTTTTGCTTGGCATCCTGGAGTGTGACGGCAGGGAGGCGACCGTTTTCGTGAGGGACAGCGGTGGGGAGTTGCTCCAGTACCGGCTGGTGATCGAGCCACGGGCCGCGCGGCGTGCGCGGCACGTCGTTGGATCGTTGCTGAAGGGGTGGCGGCTCGATGGCCTGGCCGATGATGTGGTGAGCTGCGTTTCCGAGCTGGTGGCCAACGTCTACGAGCACACCACAAAATCGGCAACCGCCGAGTTGTCCGTCTCCTGGGTGCCTGGTAGTTCCCTGACCGTCGAAGTCCGGGATCAGGACTCACGGCTGCCGCGCCGCCATAGGACCGCCGAGCTGGGGGTGCTGCCGTTTGCCTTAATCGAGTCCGACGCCGTTGACTGGCGGATCATGCAACTCGCCGAGGCAGGGCGAGGGCTGGCCTTGGTGGATGCGCTGTGCGACCGCCTCACCTGGCAGCCGAACAGCGGCGGCGGCAAGGTGGTCCGCTGCATTTGGCGGCTCAAGACCGCCACCGACACAGCTCGTAGCAACCCTCAGCCCTCGGGCCACCTACAGGGCTGACCTCTCGTACCTCGTCATCGTCGCCTCAGCGCTGGCAGCTCGAACGGCCCGGCCGTGAGCTGGAACTAGCCGAGGCGATCTCATCAGGCGACCCGGTGCTCGCTCGTGCCGCGACTTGCCTGGTTCTGCTTCCCGGCCATCACCCGCCGGGCACCTTTTCGTCACTGCTTCTCTAGCCATTGGGTGACCTCTCGCGCTGCTCCATCCATTCCTCTCGAAGGAGATTGATTTGGACGTGACGCGACGCACCCGGGCCGAACGGCTGGCCATGCCGCTCGCCCGCGATGTCGTCAAGGACCTGGCCATCGAGCACGGCGCCTGCATCCGCCCGGTGCAGCTTCGGCGGACCAGCCTCGACACCGGGACCGTGGACCAGGTGCTCGTGCCCTGCGGGCACACCCTCGCCACCGTCTGCCCAGCCTGCGCCCAGCGAGCCAAGACCCTCCGGGCCGCGCAGTGCCGGGAAGGCTGGCACCTAGAGACCGAACCCGTCATCGACCCGGACCCGGCTGCAGAGGACCAGAAGTGGTGGGTCGAGAAGCGGGCCGAGGCGCAGGTCATGTACGACCAGGCCGAGAGGGACAGCGAGGACACCGAGGACTTCGACGCGCTGAACGCTGAGCTGGACCAGGAGATCAACGGCGCGGGGATGCGCGGGAACGTGCTCCCGGCCCGACCGAACCGGCGGCACCGCACCACCCGGCGACGGCAAGACGCTGCGCCCCTGCCCCGTCGTAAGGTCGCGCCCTGCACAGTCGGCAAGACCTACACCACCCCGGACGGCAAGACGTTCCAGCCATCCCTGTTCGTCACGCTCACCTGCCCCAGCTACGGCCGGGTGCGCGAGGACGGTACCCCGGCCGACCCGGCCGCCTATGACTATCAGCGGGCAGCGCGGGATGCGCTGCACTTTGCGGCGCTATTCGATCGGTTCGTTCAGAACCTGCGCCGGTTCCTCGGCTATGACGTGCAGTATTTCGCGGCGGTCGAACCGCAACGGCGGCTGGCACCTCATATTCACCTGGCCATGCGGGGAACGGTCTCCCGGGCCGAGCTGCGCCGGGTGCTGGCCGCGACCTATCACCAGGTGTGGTGGCCGGACACTTCCGTCGTCCGTTTCGAGGACGAGGCGCTACCCGTGTGGGACGAGCACGCGGCCACCTACCTTGACCGAACCACGGGCGAAGTCCTGCCGACCTGGAATGACGCGCTGGATGCCATCGGAGACGATGACGGGCCGCTGCATGTGGCGCGGTTCGGGAAACGGTTCGACGCTCAGGGTGTACTGGCCGGGTCCAAGGACGCGGCACGCTGCATCGGGTATCTGACCAAGTACCTCACCAAGCAAGTCGCCGACTGCCACCAAGCCACCAGCGACACCCAGCGCACCCACATCGACCGGCTGGCTGAGGCGCTGCGGTACGAGCCGTGCTCGCCGCGGTGCGCCAACTGGCTCCGCTACGGCATCCAGCCCAAGAACGCCCGGCCCCGCCTGACCCCTGTCGCTTGTAAAGGCAAAGCCCACCGCCGCGAATACCTCGGCCACCCCGGCCGCCGGGTCCTGGTCTCCCGCAAATGGTCCGGCAATAGGTCTGGCCGATCACCGGGCCGACCGGAAGAACTGGCTGCTGTCCACGCTTGGCGTTCAGGCCGACCCGGCCCGGTACGCCTGGGAACCGGTCACCCCCGGCGACCCGGACCACATGGAACAAGCCAGGCGTCTCCTGAACGTGGTCGCAGACCGCCAGCGCTGGGAGGCAACTCTCGCTGAAGCCAGACGCCGGGCAAGCATCCGGCCCGGCCTAGATCTTTCGACAACCGGGGAGGCGGCATGACCCGGGAGGCCACCAAGTCGGCGGGGGAGCGGCTGCTCACAGTGTCAGAGGTCGCCGCGATCCTCAGTACCAGCGGGCGTTTCCCGCGCCGTCTGATCGCGGAACGGCGCATCCGCTTCGCCCGTGTCGGGCGCCATGTCCGCATCCCCGAGTCCGTGCTGCACGAGTTCATCGCGGCGGGGCTCATCGAAACCATCACTACTAGGAAGAAGACGGAGGCGGCGTAATGGGGAAACGGCGATTCGGCAGAGTCCGGCGTCTTCCCTCGGCGCAGTACCAGGCGCGTTACGCGGGGCCGGACGGGATAGACCGGCCCGCGCCGCAGACGTTCACGTCCAAGAGCGATGCCGAGATCTGGCTGACGATGAAGGAAGCCGAGATCAGGCGCGGCGACTGGGCCGACGCCGAGGCGGGCAAGGTCCGGTTCGGCGATTACGCCGCGAACTGGATCTGCGATCACGTCTTCAAGCCACGCACCGAGGGCCTGTACCGCAGCCAGCTCAAGAACCACCTGGCGCCGACGTTCGGCAAAAAGGATCTCCGCGACATTCACGAGGCCGATATCCGGCGCTGGCGGAAGGAACGTCTCGAGGCGGGGCCGCACGCGGGCCGGCCGTTCGGGCCGGTGACGGTGGCTAAGGCGTACCGCCTGCTGCACGCCATCATGAACACGGCGGTCGAGGATGGGCTAATACGCCGCAACCCGTGCCGGATTAAGGGAGCCGGGCAGGAGTACTCCCAGGAGCGGCCGGTGGTGCCGGTCGGCGCGCTAGTCAAGCTGATCGATGAGGTTCCGCCCCGCTACCGGGCGCTGCTCCTGCTGGCGACCTTCGCCAACCTGCGGTTCGGGGAGCTGGCCGGGCTTCGGCGAGATCAGCTCGATCTGGACAAGTGCCTCGTCCGCGTTGCGGTATCGACCGCAGAAATGGACGACGGACGCCTCATAGATGCCGATCCGAAGTCGCGCGCCGGTACCCGCATGGTCGCGTTCCCTCGTGAGATCGTGCCGGAGCTGCGCTGGCACCTGGAGTGCTTCGCCCAGGGCGAGAAAGACGGCGGCCTGGTCTTCGTCGGCCCGCTGGGCGGCCGTCTGCGCCGGTCCAACTTCCGCAAGTTCTGGCACAAGGCTAGGGAAGCGGTCGGTCTTCCGGAGCTGCATTTTCACGACCTGCGGCACACCGGAAACACGATGGCGGCGGCCCAGGGCGCGAGCCTGCGGGAGCTGATGGAGCGGATGGGCCACTCCAGCACGCGGGCCGCACTGATCTACCTGCACGCCACCCGAGAACGGGACCAGGCCATCGCCGCGGGCATGGGCAAGCTGCTCAGCGACGCGCGGAAGACGGGCAAGCGGCCCAACCGATCGGGCACGCAACGGGCACGTGGCCGGAAACACGTCTCCTAGCGGGCCGTAGCGGGACGGCTGATCACGCCTCTGACCTGCGCGGGGATCAAAAGAGCGGGCGACCGGGATCGAACCGGCATGACCAGCTTGGAAGGCTGGGGCTCTACCATTGAGCTACGCCCGCGCGACGGCGGCTGGACCAGCCGATCCGGACCGGGCCGTCACGGGGTAGCGTACCGGCTCTGCCGAGCCGGACGCAGCCCAGCCTCGGCAGCTGTCCTCTTGACCTGGCCGTCAGAAGGGCGGAACCGGTCCGACCGGACCGGTTTGAACACACCGGACAGGCCGAGATCCTGCGTCAGCGTCGTCAGGCCGTCGACGGTGGTGCCGTGGTTCGAGGGGGCCAGGCCGACCAGAGTGCTGACGTAGGCCGCGCCGCCCAGGAACTTCAGGTAGTAGCGCGGCATCATCCCGCCCTGGGAATGCCCGACGATATCTACCTTGCTGGCGCCGGTCGCCGCGAGTACCTGGGTCACGAAGGAGGCCAGCTGCCCCGCGGAGGCTGCGATCTCACCGGTGCCCTGGAAGTCCGCATTGGGCGACGAGCCACCGTAGTTGAACGCGAAGACGCAGTAACCATGATTAACAAGAATCGGTGACGCGGCCTGCCAATTGTCGTTCATGTTCTCGAATGTCCCGTGCACGAGAACGACCGGATAAGGATGAGCGGCAGTGCGGCGACAGGACCAGTTATTTGCGCCGGGAGGTGAAACCGCTGGCGCGGCGAAATTCTCCGCATAACCGGTGGCGAAGCTGTAGTTCACCGGTAGTCCCGCCGCGGCGCGCGGCCCAGCGGACGTGGCCAGGCCCGATCTGGCCCTCGTGTGCGGATGCGGGGCCGGCGCCGAACACGCTGGCCAGGAACAGACCGGCGGCACAAAGTACCCCGGCCGAGTAACGCATGCATCGTTGCATGGATGCCATGAACGGCTCCTTCTGCGCAATCCGCTCAGTTCTTTTGTGCGGGCGGCAAAAGGCATGCCGTGACCGCGCTGCGCCCTGAAGCCGGAATGCGCCGATACGGTCGCCGGCAGCCAGCTTTTTGACTGGGCCTCAAGGTGCGGTGCCCTGGATTCAATCACCGCCTCAGCGGGTCACAAATATGCTCGCGCAACGATTTCTGGCGCCGGTTTATCACATGGTGATAAACCGGCGCCCTGGATGCCGGGAAGCTGGCGGCAGGAAGGCGCCGAGCCCCGCCAGGCCTCCAGGCCTCCAGACCCTCAGGGCCCCCAGGCCTCCAGGCCTCCAGGCCCTCAGGGCCGCCAGGGCCGAAGCCCGCCCCCGCCTCAGAAAGCCCTGGGCGACAACCACCGCCGTAGGGGTGACAGGCAAGTTACTGGGGCGTAACGTACTCATAAGTACACGACCGTACTACTGAAGTACGCTGCCGTACCACTGGCACAACTACTGGCGTACACGGTGGTGACAGGGTGGTGAGGGACGTGCTGGAGCTGGCCGAAGCCACCGACGTCTGGCGTGTCCTTCCGGCCGAGGTGGCCGGGCCCCTCCGCCTGGAGGCCGACGCATCCGTCGCCGAAATGGCCGAGGCGATCCAGGCCGAGGTCGCCGAATACTCCCAGCCGCTCGACGCCGCCTACGCGGGCGCGCTGACCCGCGCCGTCCGGCACGCGGTCGATACGTTCATCGACCGGGTCGCCGACCCGGACACCCCAATGACCGCCATCGTGTTCCGCTGGCCCGGGCCGCCACGTCGCTGCGCTGGGCGCGGCTGGCGCTCGGCCTCGCCGCCCGGGGCGTCATCGACAGCCGCCAGCACCTGGTGCGCTGCGACGAGCACCTGTCCACCTTGCTCATCTTCTCCGACGAGGAGCTGGCCGGCGCCTTGCGGGCGGCCCGGCTCGGCCCGCTGCAGCGCCTTTGCCCCGCCCAGCAGGATCGGCTGGCCGAGACGTTGCTGGCCTGGCTCCAGCACGGCTGCAACGCCAACGAGGTGGCCCACCGGGTCCGGCCCGGACAACTGGACAGCATTCCCTGGCGGCGTGGCCACTTGAATCCCGTTTTAGAACAACCAATCCTGACTCTGGACCGTCTTTGCTGGTGTGTGCCAGTCAGACCTGCACGCGCGGATGGGGGCCTGGATGACAAGCGACCACCGGCCGGGCAAGGCCACGGTTTCCCGGCGCGTCCTGCTGGCCGCGGGCGGACTGGTCCTGCTCGGTGAGCTCGCGGCCGGCGAGGGCCGGGGCGTTTCGCCAAGAGATCGCGCCGCCTCGCCGAAGCCGTCGGGCCTGGCCGCTCCATCCAGGCCGGACAGGGCCGCCAGTGCGGACGCCCGCGCCGTGGCCGCCCGGTCGCAGAAAGAGCGCGCGGCGGCCCGCGCATCAGCCAGCCCCGCGCCGCGCGCGGCTCATGGCTCCGGTCCCGGCTATACCCCGACCGCCAGCGGCCAGCCCATGTACTACCTCGACGACGGGCCGATGGTCATCGCGCTCACCATCGACGATGGGCCGAGCCCCATCTACACCCCGCAGATCCTCA
>Ga0302326_10022157_pt1 | contig 13000 bp, 8 predicted proteins | sample Palsa_T0_3_FD_202264 | JGI IMG/M metagenome (GOLD analysis project Ga0302326, IMG submission 202264) | Peat permafrost microbial communities from Stordalen Mire near Abisko, Sweden - Palsa_T0_3 | ecosystem: Environmental > Terrestrial > Soil > Palsa > Peat permafrost | place: Sweden: Abisko... | reverse complement strand
GAAGTCGGCCGACTCGGCCCGCTCCTGCTGCAGCACCGCCTCGAGATCGAGCAGTGCGTCGAAACCGGCGTAGGCGCGATCGTTGATCGTACGCTTGATCGTCGCGTAGGAGCCCGGAGGACCGGCGGCCAGCCGCCCGCCAAGTGCCGAGACGCTCGCCTCGAGCTCTGCGTCCGGCACGACCCGGTTGATCAAGCCCCAGTCCAGCGCCTGGGGCGCGGAGATCCGCTCGCCGAGGTACGCAATCTCGAACGCACGCGTGTGGCCGACGCGCGCGGCAAGCGTCAGCGACGCGCCGCCGTCCAGACCCAGTCCGATGTTGACGAACGCGAGCAGGAAGTACGCGGATTCCGCCGCCACGATCAAATCCGCCGCCAGCGCCAACGAGCAGCCGATCCCGACCGCCGGTCCGTTGACCGCGGCGATCACCGGCTTCGGAATCGTCCGCACGCGCAGGATCAGCGGGTTGTAGAGGGTCCGCAGGGGGGTGAGGACATCGGGTGATCCGTCGATGCCCAACTCGCCGCTGGCCTTGAGATCTGCCCCGGAGGAGAATGCCCGGCCAGCTCCGGTCACGACGATCGCGCGCACGTCGGGATCCGCGGCCGCGTGATCGAGCGCAGCGATCAGCTCCTCACCGAGCTGCTTAGTCCACGCGTTCAGCGCATCGGGACGGTTGAGCACAATCCACGCCACTCCCTCAGCCAGATTCAGCTCGACGGTTTCCAGTTTCAGGCCGATCATGTCGCCGCCGGACAATAGCGCTCATCCGCACCGAGCAAGGCTCAGAACGGGCAGGTGTGCGAAGGCAGGGCACGCAGGAACGCGGCATAGTCCTGCGCCAGGTTGAACACGTCCGGACTGCCGAGGCCGGTGGCGAAGTTCCACCCTGGCGTGGCGTCGTAGAACCCATTGTTACCGCGTGTGATCTGATGGAACGCGGGCACCGGCTGGGGCTTTGCCGCCAGGTCGTACAGGATCGGGGCAGCGAAGCAGCGCGCGAGCGAACCGGCGCCGTGAGCCGCTGCGTACTGCTGCACCAGCAGCATCGATGCTGCCCAGAACGGCGCCGCGGCGCTGGTGCCGCCGTTTCCTCCCGAGCACGTCGGCCCCGAGGCCCCGGGCTGTGTCTGACATGTGACAAAGCCGCTGTTGGGATCAGCCGGACCGGCGACGTCGGGTATCTGGCGCGCGCCCCGCGGGTTGAGCGTTGGCTGGCTCACGCCCGGTCCCTGCTGCCACGGAGGTTTCGGCTCGGAATCCGAAACGCCCCCGCCGCCCCCGCCGCGCTCTAGCGGATCGGCCCACGCCGACTCGGTCAGGTAGCTGCCGTCGGAACGCAACTCGAGCCGCGTGCCGCCGACCGCGATCGCGTACGGGCTGCTGGCCGGAGTTTGCACCGCCAGACCCGTCGCTTGCGAGGGAAGGTTGGTCGCCGGCTGGATCTGCAGGGCCTGCAGACACGCGTACGCGCCGGTGTCGCCGGTGGCCACGAACACCGTCACGCTACTGGCCTCGAGCGCCTTCAACGAATTGTCGATCAGTTGCTGGTCACCCGGGTTCTGGCTGGCCAGCACGCTCTCGCACAGCCCGTAGCTGGTGGTGACGATTCTGGCCTGCCCGTCCTGCTCGATCCGGTTGTAGATGTCGGCCAGCGAGCGCCCCAAGCTGACCTGCGGGCTCTTGGATCCGTCTGAACCCTGATAATCGATGATGTGTGCATCCGGGGCGACGCCGAGGATGACCTGGAGATCGAGGTCGACTTCGTCGTCGGACCCGGCGGACGGGCTAAAGGTGCTGCCACCGTCAATCTGCACCAGCCCGATCTGCGGCGCCGGGATGCCGTTGCGCTGCGCGAACGCCTGCAGGTCCGCCGGGTTGATCGCGCCGCTCACGGTGGCGACCGCGATCGTCTGACCCTGGCCGCGGATGCCGGCGTTCAGCAGCGGTGTGATGTCGTACGCCTGGGCCGTCAACGCGGGCGTCAGGCCACTGCTCGGGATATCGTCGGCGGGAATCGGGCGGTCGGACAAGTCGCCGACTCCGGTGATGTATGGGGTCAGGGCGGGGGGGATGCGCGGCGCTTGCTCGGGGGCGAAGTACGGCTGCCCGTCCGCCGTGACGTAGCGTCCGAAGCGCAGTGAGAACAGCCGGTCCACCCGCGACACGCTCGAGCTGACGAGCATCGCAGTGCGCTGCGGATACACCTGCGCGACGGCAATCCCGAGCCGGCCCAGCAGTCTGCGCAGCTGGGTGAGGTCGGCGTCGCTGGGACCGAAGCGGGCCCCGAACTGCGCCGCGGTCAGCCCGCCGCGGGTTCCCCCGCCTGGATTGACGTGCCGAAGGTATGAGTCGAGTTCCCGTTCGCGCAGGCGCAGGTCGAAGGCAAAGCGAATCGTTCCGTGCGCCAGCGGGCCGACTCGTCTCGCGCGGCCGGCGATCAAGGCAGCCCGATGGGCCCTCTGCCCTGGGTGCGAAACGAACGCGGCGGCGACACCCGCTGTCGCCACGAGCGCGATCAGCGCGAACGCGGCTCGTCTGCGGTTGCCCCAGCCGCTCCAGCGCCGATGCTCGCTCATGTCTCGCTCCTGGTCGGCTGAGCTCACGACGTCGCTCCTCACGTCGCGCCGTCGTCGGGAAAGCGGACCGTCTCGAGGATCTGATCACCGAACTGGTCAAGTGGTCGGTCGGGGTTGTCCTGCTGGGTCTGGCCCTTCTGGACCGGGAACACGACGGCGGCGGCGATCGTCACTCCGCCCGAGGCGGCCGACAGCACCGCCACCTTGATCAGACCGCCGGGCCCTTGCGGGGTTTGCTGGTTGCCTTCCAACACCTCGCCCTGGGCGGGGTGAAAGCCGAGCACCGGCTGGCCGAACATCTGATCGGAGGTGGGGGCGGTCTCAGCCCCGACCAGATTCGAGGCGATGCCGCTGGCCAGACTCTGCATCGCCGCCTGCGGGGAGGTCTGGTTCGACGGCGACGCGCGCACTTCGACGTCGATGATCTGGCTGCCTGGGCTGGCACCCCAGAGCTTGTCCTGCGCGTCGCTCTCGCGCAGGACGATCTGATTGCCGCTCGTCGATGCCGGCGTGGCCATCTGGCTGTCGTACTCGACCCGCCAATGCAGCGCGCCGGTGAACGTCGTCAGTGCGCGCAGCGGCGGGGCCGTGGGTGGCTTGTGGCAGACGAATCCCTGCGGGCAGTTGCGACTGCCGAGCGGGGCCGCCAGCACGACCACCAACCCGGCGACGATCGCGGCGGCGGCAAAGACGCCGACGAACACACCGATGACACGGCGCGAGGAGAGTCGTGTGCCAGCCGCACCCCGGGGCATGAACTGGCTGGCGGCGGCGTACTCGGGACCCGGTCCCGCTGCCGGTGGTCCCGCCGGTATTGCCCCTGGTCTCCCCGGCGGAACCGCACCGCCCGGCGCCGCCCCCGGCCGAACTGCGCCGCCGGGGGGCGGCCCGGCTGGAACCGGACCGGCGGCCCGCCCGGCCTGCCAGGGATCGAATTCCGGCCCGGCAGCCGCGTCCGCGTGCAGCGGGGCGGCGAGTGGAGCACCGGGCAGGCCACGCACCTCGAGCCGGCTCGAGCCGATCTCGATGTCGTCTCCGTCCTTGAGTGCATGCACCCGCCGGAGTGCGACACCGTTCAGCACCGTTCCGTTGGTCGACCCGGTGTCCTGGAGGAAGAACACTCCACCGGGACCACGCGCGATCCGGGCATGGCTACGCGAGAGCAGCCGGTCGCCACCCAGCGCGCCCGGTTCGCCGTAGCCGCGGCCGATCAGCAGCTCATCCCCCAGCGGTATCTCCTCACCTTGCTTGGGTCCGGCGAGCACGAGCAGCCGGGCCGCGGACGGCGGGGGCTCAGGCACGGTGGGCGTGACTGCGGGAACGCCCGTGTCGAGCTGGGTCGCCCTCGCCGCATCGGCCACCTCCACGTCGAACGTCGACTGCCCCACCCGCAACTCAGCTCCGGTCGCGAGCAGCGCAGGAGCAGTCAGCCGCTCTCCGTTCAGCCACGTCCCATTGGTGGATCCCAGGTCCTCGACCATCGGACGGCCGGCGTCGTCGATGAAGATGCGGGCGTGGCGGCGCGAAAGCCGCGGGTCGCCCCGCAGCCTCCCCGGCTCAGACTGGTCGCGCCCGAGCACGAGTTCGGCCTGCACCGTGACGCTTTCGCCGGACAACGGACCTCCGGTGCAGTTCAGCGTCACGCTCATGGGCACACCGTCGAGCTCACCTCGTTGCCCCCACCAGCGGCCCCCATCCCTCGATTCAGTCGCGCCGGACCGCGGACGCGAACGGCGAGGGGCGGACCGAAGATCGGCTCGAGGGCAGCGCGGCGAGAGAGATTCCGCAGCTCTCGCAGAAGGCGCCCAGGCGCGTGCGGTGACCACAGTTGGCGCAGGTGACGATCGGTGCGTCCTCGATCAGCAGCGCCTCCTCCAGCAGTCCGACATGGATCACCTGACGAAGCCAGAGCAGGGCCAGGAGCGCCAGTACCGCGAGGATGGCGAGCGCGACACCACCCGGCAGGGTGATCTGCACAATCGCCGCCACCACGAGGAACGCACAGCCCAGCGGCACGGCCAGGAACAACGATCCCAGGCGTCCAAGCGCGCTGCGATCGCGAATCGGCGCCCGGACCTTCAGCCACACGACGCCGGCGGTGGCGCCCATCGCGGCCATCGTGACCACCGGCAACGCGACCGCGATGACCGCCAGCTGCACGAGCCAGGGGACGACCGATCCCGGAGGGCGAAGCCCGTGACCGAGGACCGACACCGCCTGCACGATGACCTCGGCGCCCACGAATGCCGACGCGCTCGCAGCCGCGAAGGTGGCTCCGTCGAGCACGGTCGAGAAGCGCGGGTATCTCAGCAACGCGAGGGGTCCGAGCAGGATCAGCACCACGCTCAGCAGAGGTATGAGCACCCCACGCGTGAGGACCAGGCTTCCACCGCCCCCCACGAACACCTGCGAGCCCGACGGAGACAGGCCCTTGGCGATCAGCGCCGTGAGGGCTCCGGTGGCGGCACCCCACGTGAGCGTGCCGCCAATCACCAGCAGGGATTGCTCCTCGAACACATTGACGTCGACCATGTAGAGGACGACGAGCATCGGCAGCAGCAGCGCGCCCGCGATCAGCGCGACCGGGTAGAGCTTCGCCAGGCCGAGCACGAGGACTGTGGCCACGCCCAGCGCCAGGCAGGTACGAAACACGGCCATGGATGGTCGCGGCAGCTGGGGGAACAGCGTGGAAACGATGGTTGGACGCAGCACGCTCTCGTTCGGAGCCGCCGCGAATGCGCGCCGAACCCCCGACAGCGACGTCGGGTCGATCTTCATCACCCCGGACAGTCCGCGCCCGACCGCCGAGGCGCCCGGGACGCGACTGAGCCTCGACAACGCCGACTCGCCGCCTTCATGCTCGTGTCCGCAGCGCACACAGAATGGACTCGCCGGAACTTCGTTGCCGCAGCTGTCGCACTTTCTCAGCGCCATTGCCAAGCGATGCTAGCCGCCGCTCACCAAAAAAGCGATGACCGGCTCGTCGCCGTGGAACGCTAGACAGCGCCATGCCTGCGCCGTAGTGTGGCGCCCGTGCGACAGCTGGGGCCGGGCGATGAAATCGGGAGCTATCGCATCGAGGCAATGGCCGGCCGGGGGGGGATGGGATTGGTCTACCGCGCGCGGCAGCGACGCCCGGATCGGATCGTCGCGATCAAGGTGATCGCCCCCGAGCTCGCCGCGGACCCCGACTTCCGGGCCCGCTTCGAGCAGGAGTCCGCGACCGCCGCGGAGATCGAGCACCCCAACGTGATTCCGGTCTACGAGGTCGGCGAGGAGGACGGCCTGCTGTTCATCGCGATGCGGTTCGTCCAGGGCGTCGACCTCGGTGGCTTGCTGCGCCAGAACGGCCGGCTGCCGCCGCAGCGCGTGGCACATCTGATCGCGCAGGTGGCGGACGCGCTCGACGCCGCCCACGCGCGCGGCCTGGTGCATCGCGACGTCAAGCCGGGCAACATTCTCGTCGCCGCCGGCGATCACGTCTACCTGACTGACTTCGGACTCACCAAACGGGCCGCCGACTCGCGCGGAATGACCAAGACCGGGATGTTCGTCGGGACCGTCGACTACATCGCGCCCGAGCAGGTCGAGGGTCGTCGCATCGACGCGCGCGCCGATATCTATGCGTTGGGTTGCGTGACCTATGAGCTGCTGTCGGGCACGGTGCCGTTCCCACGTGACTCTGACATCGCCACGATCTTCGCGCATGTCAACGACTCGCCACCGCCGTTGGTTGACGTCGCGCCGCCACTTGCCGCAGCGGTCGCCCGGGCGATGGCCAAGCGCCCGGAGGACCGGTTCCAGTCCGCGGGCGACTTCGGTCGCGCGGTGAGTGCTGGCGCCGCCGGTCGCATCGATGCGGGAAGCGATCGCACCGTTGCCACGGGTGACGCGGCGACTGCCGACGCGCATGCGCCGACCCAGGTCGCCGGGCTCGTGCCGACCGAGTTCGCCCCGGACCCCGCGCCGAGGAGTGGGTCGCCACCGGCACAGGGCACCGCCCGAAGGGGTGGTTCGCCACCACCGCGGGGCACCGCCGCGACGGCTTCTCAACGTCTCCTCGCGCGGCCGTGGGCCCTCGCGGCTGGAGCGGTCGTGCTCGTGGCCCTGATCGGCGTGGCGGTCGCCGTCGCGGCGGGAGGGTCCGGTCCCGGACCAACGACCCCGACGTCGACGCCGACGTCGGCGTCTGTCCCGGCGTCGACATCGTCGTCGACTCCCACCACCCCTGCGCCGAAGCCGACCGCTGCGCAGATCTTCGTCCCGGTCAACGCGGACGGAGGGCTCGCCGTCGCGGTGACGCAGCACGTCAGTGGATCGTGCTTCAGCACGTCGAATGTGATCCTGCGCTCCGACGCGTTCCGCTGCATGGCCGGTAATGACATCTACGATCCCTGCTTCACGGTCAACCAGACGCAGGTCCTCTGCCCGACCGAGGGGCCGTGGGCCAACCGGGGGGTCCTGGTCAATGTTCCCGGTCTCCCGTCGACGGGCGGGATCAAGAACCAGGGCACGACCGGCCAGCCGTGGGCGATCCAGCTCGCCGACGGCTCCCAGTGTCTGCCGATCAGCGGCGCGTCGAACGTGATCGCAAACCAGCGGCTGAACTTCGAGTGCACGGGCGGCGTCGGCCTCTACGGGAACGTCCAGCGCTCAGGTTCGGTCTGGATGATCTACGTCAGCGCGCCGCAGAGCGGTCAGATCGCGCTGCGCCCGATCGCGACCGCCTGGTTCTAATCGGCGGCGCCGCCCGGGGACCCGGATCCGCCCAAGGACCCGGATCCGCCCAAGGACCCGAAGCCGCTCCGCGACCAGCCGTAGCGGGTCATCTCGGTTCGCGGCTCGAGCTCGCCGCCTCGCTCGCCGCGGCGCACGAACACGATGGGCGCGGGGGCGGCACGAGCGATCGCCCGGCGGGTGTCGCCGAGACCCTCCTGCTGCCACCGCTCCGAAAGCCCGATGAACAGCAGCTGAGCCTGCGAGGCGGCGGCAAGAACCCCACCGCGGCCCGGCTCGGCCAGCAGCGGCTCGGCGTTGATCCCGGCGTACTCGCGGACGAGCAGCGATGCGTTCGCGAGCAGCTCGCTCGCATCACGTCCTCCGGCGTCAGGCGCTTGGGCGCCGAGCAGCTTCAGCTGTGCGCCGGTCGAGGCCGCGGTCGCGGCGGCGATCTCCAGTGCGGCCCAGTCGTGATCGGCGCCACCGAACGGAACCATCACCACGCCGCCCGCGCTCGGGGACACCTGCGCTCGCTCGCGGGCCACCAGCACGGCCACGTCGCACGGCGCGTCGCGCAGAACGGCACCGACGCCCTCGCGCGGTACCCCGTCCCCGAGCAGTGGCCGCCGCCCGTCGATCAGCACCAAACTGACGTCGTCGCTCTCGGCCAGGCGGGCCAGGTCACGGCCGGTGTCGACGGAGGTGAACGCGATCCCGCGCGTCGGAATCCCGCTGTCGAGCAGGCCCACGCGGGCGCGCTGCACCTGCTCGGTGGCCTCGCGCAGCTGGCGCTGCTCGCTCTGCAATCCGCCGCGGATCGCCGCCCCACGTGGCGGCCGGACCAGCCGGGCGACGATGATCTCCCGCGGCGGGTCCGAGCGCGCCAGCGGCGCCGCAAGGGCCAGCAGCTGGTCGAGCGCCGACGCATTCTGGGGAGCCACCAGGATTGCCCCGCCGGCCGGAGCGACGGGCGCCACAGGTTCGGCGAGCGCCGCTGCGAGCTCGGCTTCCGGCGGCGCCCCGAACTCGTTTCGTGGGTCGATCAGGCGCAGCAACGGCCCGGCCATGAATGTGGTGACGAGCGCCATCACGACGAGCGCGGCGAACAGCGCCGAGGAGATTACGCCCAGGCTGAGCGCCAGGTTGAGCACGATCAGCTCGGTCAGCCCGCGCGTGTTCATCAGGGCACCGAGCGCGGCAGACTCGCGCCAGGGCAGGTCAATGACCCGTCCGGCGATGAGCGTGCCGCCATACTTGCCGACGATGGCGATCGCGATCAGCCCGAGCATGATCAGGATCAGCACACCGCGGTCCAACAGGCCGACGTCAGTGCGCAGTCCCGTGTAGGCGAAGAACAGCGGCAGCAGCAGGATCAGCACGAAGTCCTCGACGCGCCGGGTCACGTCCTCGCTGAGACCGGCGTGACGCGGCATCACCAGCCCCATCACGAACGCGCCAAAGATCACCGCGATGCCGATCTTGTCGGTCGTCACCGCCGATAGGATCACCCCGGCGAAGATCGCCGTGATCCAGGTGCCGGGGACACGACCAAGCTCGTCGTAGGCGACGGCCGCGCGTCCGAGCAACGGACGCACGACGAACGCCATGCCGACACAGAACAGGACCGCCCAGCCAATCGTGCGCAGCACGATCAGCCCGCTGCTCGCCCCGGCCACCGCGGTGGCGAGCGCGATCAGGAACCACGCCGATACGTCGTCGACGGCGGCAGCGCTGACGGCGAGCACGCCCAACGGTCGCTTGAGCATGCGCCGCTCGGACACGATCCGGGCCAGCACGGGGAAGGCGGTGATCGACATCGAGACACCGACGAACAGGGCGAAGGCGAGGAACTTCGTCCCGCCGGGAGCGAGGATTTCGTACAGCGGGACCGCCGCGAGCAGACCGAGCATGAGCGGCACCGCAAGCGCCGTGTTGGAGACCGCCAAAGTCATCCGCATGCGTCCGCGCAGCAGGCGGAAATCGACTTCCATGCCGATCAGGAACATGTAGAACACCAGGCCGAGGTTCGCCGCCACGTTGATGTACGGGACGATGTCCGGGGCGAAGATCTTGGCCTGCAACCCCGGGTCGAGCGCGCCGAACACCGTGGGACCGAGGAGAATCCCGGCCAGCACCTCGCCCATCACACGGGGCTGGCGGATCCGAGGCATCAGGCTGCCGCACAGGCGGGCGAACAGCATCACCACGATGATCGCGACGAAGAAGGCGATCACGGACTGGTCGGGCGTGCGCTGCTTGGCCGCCGCGACGTGCTCGGCGGCGCTCGCCGGCGCCGGCGCGATCGGCGTCAGGATCAGATCAAGCGCCAGCCCGGCCGCGGTTCCGCTGACCCGCCGCCGGCCCCCGTTCAGCTCGCAGGCGACGCTGCCCGTGAGCTTGCCGGCGTGATACGTGAGTGTGCCCCGCGACGTGCTCCCACTGCTCACCGCCACGGTCGAGCCAGACTGCTCGAGCACGATCGATCCCCCGAGACAGGTCGACGCCGGGGCCAGCGCGTACGTTCCCCCCACCGAGGCCGGCGCGAGCGGCTTGGGCGAGCCGGGAGCCGGCGGGTTGCGTTTGAGCAGCGCCGCCACCGACTGGGCACCGATCGTCCCGACCAGTGTGTTGTGAGCCGCGCGGGTGTGAATGGGCAGCGTGCCGCCGTCCACGCAGTCGACGTTCCCGGTCAGGACACCGTGCTTGAACAGCAGCGACCCAGTCAGCGTCGAGGCGGCATTGGACAGGTCGACGTAGCGCCCGGACTGTTGGAGGTCGAACGTGGCGCCGAGGCACGTCTGACCGGCCGAGGTGTCATAGCCGCCGGCGATGTTCGGGGTGGCATGCTTGCCGGCGCCCAGGTTGATCGCCACGATCAGCACGGCGGCGGTGAGGCTGGCGAGGATCGTGTAGTGCGCCACGAGCCGCCGCCGGCTCACCACGTGATCAAAGCCCGGCTGAGGCTGGTTCACGGCTGGTGAGGACATGTCGTGTTTCGCTGTCCGCCGGCCGTGCTCGCCGTCAGCCCAATGGGGTCGGAACCTCGTGGACCGCCGAGGGGCTGGGCAGGCTGCGCAGCCCCTGTGGCAACTCATTCACCGAGGAGAACGCGCGCGCCAGGGGCGGGGGGCCGGAGCTCTCCATCGGCGGTGTAAATGCCGTCAGCGCCAGCGGCTGATAATCCGGCGGGACCGACCACCCCGTCTGGCGGAACTCGCCGGCGTTCTCGATCCAGCTCAGCGAGATCAACGGCAGGATCGCCACCTTCGTCCAGATGGCGAGAATCCAAGCGCCCCAGTACAACAGCACCGCCTCGACGTTGGTCAGTCCCACCTTCAGCACATGGGCCAGGATGTAGACGAGGATGAACTCGCCGACCGCCAGCGTGAACGTCAGCCACGGCGGCTGCCAGCGGATGATGAACGGGTAAAACGCGCTGTCCAGTGCGACGCCGAGGATGAAGTACACGCCGATCAGCACGATCCAGCCCGCGTCGTGGGTGGCGATCGAGATGATCGCCGCGATCACGGCGGGCAGGATGATGGTCGCCCAGCGGGTCTGCACGCGCCCGAGAGTGGTGGGGCACACGTCGCGGCGGCCTTCCTCAGGCAAGCTGTTGGGTCGGGGGAATCCGGCGCAACGCCTGCGCGACGTCGCGGCCCATCGAGACCTGCAGGCTGACCCGCGAGGTGAACGGACGCTGCTTGAGCCGTTCGGCGCGCGCGACGTCGGACACGAAGCGCCGGGCGATGAACTTCAGGCCGGCGATCGTGTCACCGTGCGGGATCACGTTGTTGGCGATCAGCCCCATGCAGCACAGCCGTGACTCGGGCCGGTCCAGGCCCGGCACGCCGCAGTTCGTCTGCAGCTTGATGCGGCCGTCGGCCACCGGGACGTCGTAGAACTCGATCAGCCGCCGCAGCAGGGGGATCGTGAGCACCGACTTGTTGAAGCCGGTACCGGCGGTGACGCCGGTGACGTCAAGCCAGCCCGGGTCTTGGCCGCGAGGGTTGGTGATGTGGACACGCAGCCCCGCCGGCCCGGCTTGCACCGCGCTGATCTCACCGATCGCGGCCGCGAACCGACCCTCCCGCTCGCCCTGTTCGATGCGGTCGATCCACTGCTTGCGATCGGGGCGGGACCCCTTGAGCACCTCGCCCAGGAAGCGGACACGCTGCTCGAACGGCAACGACAGATACGTATCGATCCCGAGCGATTCGAACAGGCAGCGCGGCACGTTGAGATCCTGGGTCTCAGGCTGTGGATTGCGGGTCAATGCCAGCACCGAGCCACCGGCGTCAAGGATGTTCGCCCACTCGTTCACCGAGGCGATCCCCGCGCCGAGGACGATGTAGCGGCCATCGGCGACGTAGCGCTTGGGCTGGTAGGCCTGGACGATGCGGTCGGCCAGGGCCGGGTCGTCGCGAGCCTTCGCGAGCACCGGCGGGAACGACAGCGGTCCGTGCCCGGGCGCGAGCATCACGTGTTTGGCCCGGCCGATGAAGTTCGCCTCCTCGTCGTAGAGCACGAAATGGGGCGTCGGCGTCATCTCCCGCTGGACCCAGCCCACGCGCAGCGGCACGCGCGATTGGTCCCACCCCATCCGCCGCTGCACCACCTGGGCCTCGGTGAGGATCTCCGCCACGCCGGGGTTGTACTTGCGCCGCGTCGAGCGCCACACCGGGGCGAGCGACCGGCGCGACCAGGCATCGATCTGGGCAAACGTCGGCCAGTCGGGCGCCAGGAAGTGCGACTCGGACTCCGAGCGCAGGACGGTCTGGCCGAGGTTGTGGGCGAACTGTTGGTAGGTGCCCACGGGGTTCGGGCTCGGCCCGAAGACCGTGATCTCCCGGTTCTCGAAGCCGAGGTAGCGTGCCGTCGCGTGGACGAGCAGCGACCCGAATCCGTCACCCGCGACCGCGAGTACGGAATCCCTCGGATAGTCGGCCGGCACGGTCGGCGAGCATAGTGGCAGCGGTGATCGCCGCGCAACCCGTCACCGGTGATCGTGCTCGCCCGTTGCGAGCGGGCCCGGCGGAGGGATATGCTCGCGCCCGCGATGGCCCCGCTCACGCTGGAGATCGTGGAGGGACCAGGAGCCGGGCGCCAGCTCGTGCTCGACCGGCGCGCGATCATCGGCCGCTTGCCCGACGCCGACCTTCCGCTGCTCGACAGCCAAGCGTCGCGGCGTCACGCGCAGGTGTCGCCGACCTCGGATGGCGCAGCGGTGGTCGAGGACCTCGGCTCGGCGAACGGCACCTTCCTCAACCAGAACGAGGTCCACGGGCCGGTGGCGCTCGATCCCGGCGACGAGCTGGTGATCGGGGTGACCGTGATCCAGGTCCGCAGCCCGGCGGACCTCGCCGCCGCGCCGTCTGCGCTGCGCGCCGTGCCGCCGGGTCTGGCGATCGCTCCGCAGCGGCCCCAGTATGTGAATGTCGAGGCACTCGGCGCGGGGCTCGCCGAGCCCGGGGGCACCCCCGAGCCCGTCGGCACCCCCGAGCTCGACCGCTTTCGTGACGTGCGCGTGCGGCGCCGTGCCGAGCTCGCGCCCATCGCCGTCCTGGTCCTGGTCGCCCTCGCGCTGTGCATCTACTTCGCGACGCGGTAGGGCGCGCTCTCAGCGCGCGGCGAAGTACACGACCAGCGCGACAGCGACGACGAGCACGCTGCCGTAGGAGAGGGCGACGGGAACCCAGGAG
>Ga0302326_10022155_pt1 | contig 13000 bp, 9 predicted proteins | sample Palsa_T0_3_FD_202264 | JGI IMG/M metagenome (GOLD analysis project Ga0302326, IMG submission 202264) | Peat permafrost microbial communities from Stordalen Mire near Abisko, Sweden - Palsa_T0_3 | ecosystem: Environmental > Terrestrial > Soil > Palsa > Peat permafrost | place: Sweden: Abisko... | reverse complement strand
CGGACCCGGGCTCCTGGGACGACGGTTCGGGATCAATCGGCGGCGGCGATGTCGGCGGCGGTGATGACTGGACATGAGCCGCCGCGCTGCGCCTCCTGAGTAGCGCAATCCCAATACACCACCCGACAGCAGCGCTCGCGCCGGGTCCGCGTCGGACCCGATTACTGACTAAAACATTTTGGGCGCACGCGCGGCGCAATGTCGACTGCCTGATCCTGCGGTGCGATGACGATGGTTGCGCGCGAAAATGGCACTTAACACTCTCATCTTCGATGTCGACGGTACGCTTGCGGACACCGAGCGTGACGGGCACCGCGTAGCCTTCAATGCAGCGTTCGCCGAGTCCGGGCTCGACTGGTCCTGGGATGAGGCGATATACGGCGAGCTGCTGCAGGTGGCTGGCGGGATCGAGCGCATGGTGCATTACGCGCGCGTCTACCGCGGATCAACTCAGTCCGATGCAGAGCTGCATACGCTCGTACAGCAACTGCACCTGAGTAAGACCCGGCACTACGTGCAGTGCGTGGTAGAAGGAGCCGTGCAATTGCGCCCGGGCGTCGCGCGGTTGATCGGGGAGGCGCGCGCGCAGGGACTGCGGCTGGCGATTGCAACGACTACGACGCGCGCCAACGTGATCGCTCTATTGCGCGCGACTCTGGGTATCGACGCCGTGAATTGGTTCGCGGCCATCGGCACTGCACAGGAGGTGGCGGCGAAGAAGCCGGATCCGGCGGTATATCAGTGGGTGCTGGAGCGCCTGCAGGTTCGCGCGAGCGAAGCTCTTGCGCTGGAGGACTCCCGCAATGGGCTGCTCGCTGCCCGCCGCGCCGGACTGCCCTGCGTCATCACCCCAACGCGCTACAGTGCTGATGAGGATTTCGCCGAAGCCGCTGCGCAGTTCGCCGACCTTGATCACCATCCCGATAAGCCCGGTGAGCCCGTCACGCTCGATGATCTGAAGCTGTGGCAGTCACGCGCGGTGCAGGCCACAACCGGCTTCAGCACGCGTTAGCGCAAGCCGTTTCTGCCGGGCTTCAGCAGATTGATTCGCTGGCCGGCCGCAACTGCCGGTTACATCACAGCGTGTCGGGACTGAGCGCGAGGAGCGCAAAGCTTGCGAGCCAATGTGCTCCCATGTAATCGACCGCAAGGTAAGGCAGGCTCGCTGCGAGATGTTGCCGGGCGGCCGCGAGTGCGCGCTCGTGGATGCGGTGTTGCGGCGGAAATCCGCTCGCGATCGATCGCCAGCACCAGGCACGACTCAGATTGAGCCCATCCAGATGCGCAATCTTGCCATCCGCGCGATCGCTGACGACGGCGGGAGTGAATAGCGTTCTAGGCTCTCCCGAAGCGATGTGCGGCAGAAAGCATGTGAACCATTGGACGAATTCCTCCGGTCCCAAGACGACTCGCATGCACTGCGCTTCCATCAGCGCAGGCGAAAGGAAATCATCTCCGCCTGGCTCCCATGCCTGGCAGCCTGCATCTGCCTGGTACCAGCCCAACGCGCGTGCGCGAATAAGCTCGGCAAGCGCGCCATCGCCGTGGCCGCTTGCGTACTCGAGTGCCAGGGCCAGCGCAAACGCACTGTTGAAATGTGTGCCGGCGCGGATGGGATAGGTGAGCTTCGGCAGATGAGCACGGAAGCGATGTGCGATGAGCTGCGCAAGTGGCGCGAGCGCGTGCTCCCAGCTCACCGTCTCTCGGCCGCCGGAGCGTAACTCTAGAGCGAGCTGCAGGAGCCATGCCCAGCCATACGGCCGCTCGAACGTGCCGCCATGCGGGCGCTCAAGATAGGCGCACTCGCCCGCGAGCTTTTCCGGCGTCAGCTGCGCATCAAATAATGCGTCGATCTGTGAGCGCTCCGGCAGCGCTGGAAACATGCGGCGCAGACGGGCGAGCAACCAGTAGCCGTGCACACAGCTGTGCCAGTCGAAACTGCCGTAGAACACCGGATGCAGCGCACGCGGCGCTTGGACGTCAGCGGGCCCCGTCATGAAGTGATCGAGTTTGTTGGGGTATTCCCGCGTGACATGCCCGAGCGCAATCTGCGCAAGCTTCCGGGCAAGTTCAGCGTCGAGCACGAATGCGTCCATCGCCCTAGCGCCGGAAGACGAAGACCGCCATCAGCGCGGTGTTGGCGGCGAGCAGCAGCACCGCGGTGGGAATCTGCACTTTGATGACTCCATTGCGATCGGGAAGCTCGAGCAGTGCGGCCGGCACGATGTTGAAGTTCGCAGCCATGGGGGTCATCAGCGTTCCGCAGAAGCCGCTCAACATGCCGACCGCAGACATGATGACAGGGTCACCGCCAAAGCGGCCGACGATGAGCGGCAGGCCGATCCCTGCGGTCATCACTGGAAAAGCTGCAAAGGCGTTGCCCATGATGATCGTAAACAGCGCCATGCCGAGCGTATAGGTGACGACGGCGACGGTCCCGTTCGTCATGGGGATCGCCTGCGTGACGAGCTGACCCACCACGCGCCCGACGCCCGCGGCGGCAAAGAGCGCTCCGAGCGAAGCTAAGATCTGCGGCAGCACGGCCGCCCATCCGACCGCCTCCATGAGGCGGCGGCCCTCGCGTAAGGGTGCAAGGAGCGGGACGCGCAGGAGCGCATATCCCAACGCGAGCGCCACCAGCACGGCGAGCGCCAGCGCAACAAGAGTGGCATGCGCAGGGTCGAGCAGTGCGGCGTTGCCGAAATGGAGCTGCCTTGCAAAGACGCTCACGAGCAGCACGACCACGGGAATTGCCAGAGCCGGTATGAACAGGCGATTGCCATTCCTCTGCGCGGCGGCCCGGCGTTCAGCCAGCGGCGCGCCGGCGTCCGCGGATGCAAGTCCGCTCGCCGCGAGCACCACCAACACCATCAGGAGCATGCCGTTGATGAGATCCGGCAGATGCGATCCGGCGAGGAAGGAGAGCGCATAAGTGCCCCAGAATGCCGCGCTGCGCCAACGCCGCGCGCTCCTGCGATCGAGCGCGCGGCCGACTGCAAAGATCGCGAACATGGCGCCCGTCAGGATGTAGACATGCTCGAGGGTGATCATCGCGCGGTTGCCCGCATGCGCTTGAGGCGGCGGTCGAGGAGTAGGAGTCTTGCGCCGTGCACGAAGGTGGCGCAAATCGCAGTCGGAATCGCCCACAGTGCAAGATCGAGCGGCGCGACCACGTAGCCACTTTGTTGCAGAAAGCCCTTCATCAACAGGACCGAGCCGATGGCGATGAACACATCCTCGCCGAAGAAAAGCCCGATGTTGTCCGTCGCGGCCGCATAGGCACGGATTTCCATGCGGGTCGATGTCGTAATCGGGCCATGCCGCTCCTCGGCGGCCTCGGCCATCGGCGCGATCAGCGGGCGCACCATCTGCGCCTGGCCAAAGAGCGCGTTCAATCCGAGGGCGGAAGTGATCTGGCGCAGAAGGAGATACGCCAAGAGCACGCGCGCCGTCGTGATGGCATGCACGGCCGTGATCAGCGTCTGCACGCGTTCACGCAGGCCCGCGCGCTCGAGAAGTCCGATCACCGGCAGCACCAGCCACACAATGCCCACGTAGCGGTTCTCGACGAATGCCCGGCCGAATGTTTCGATAACGGCCGTCAGGCTCGACCCGCCGGCAACACCGGTCACGAGTCCGGCGACGCCGACCACGACGAGGGGATTCAGGCGCAGGGCGAAACCGAGAATGACGATGGCAATGCCGGATAGAACGAGCATCGCCTCTGCCCCTACATTGCCGCGGCAGCGCGGGCCGCCGGGCACGCCGCGCATGCGCGGCGCAGTTGCTCCGCTGTGACGAGGCCCTGCACCATGAGAGTCTAGCTGAACGCTACTCTGGCAGTGCATCGGGGAGGGCAGATGGCCTGGCAGTTCTGGATCGACCGCGGCGGCACGTTTACCGACATCGTCGCGGTCACGCCGGACGGTGAGCTTAAGACGTTGAAACTCCTGAGCGAGCATCCGGAGCGCTACCAGGACGCCGCGATCGCCGGAATCAAGAGCATTCTCGGCGTCGGGCTGCACGAGCGCATTCCCGCGGGAGTTGTCGATGCTATAAAAATGGGGACCACGGTTGCAACCAATGCGCTCCTTGAGCGCAAGGGCGCGCGCACGCTGCTGGTCGTGAATCGCGGTTTTGCGGACCTGCTCAAAATCGGCACGCAGGCGCGGCCGCGGCTCTTCGATCTCGATATCCGCTTGCCGGCAGCGCTCTACGAGCGCGTATTCGAGAGCGCCGGCCGCGTGACAGCGCAAGGGATCGAGATCGAGGCGGTGGATGTCGCGGCGGCACGCGCCGCCTTCACGCGCGCCCGCGCCGACGGCATCGGGTCCTGCGCGATCGCGCTCATCCACGCGTGGCAATTCCCCGAGCAGGAGCGGGAACTTGCAGCCTTGGCGCGCGCCGCCGGATTCGAGCGCATATCCGTGAGCCACGAAGTCAGTCCGCTTCTCGGGCTCGTGCCGCGCAGCGCGACCACTGTTGTCGATGCTTATCTGTCACCCGTGCTGCGCCGCTACGTCGAGCAGCTGGCCGCGGAAGTGGCGGGTACGCCGCTCCTCTTCATGCAGTCAAATGGCGGCCTCGTGGATGCTGCGGCTTTCCAGGGCAAGGACGCACTACTGTCCGGTCCGGCAGGCGGCATCGTCGGCGCCGCGCGCACGGCCGCGCGGGCTGGATTCACGCACATCATCGGCTTCGATATGGGCGGTACATCGACTGACGTCGCGCTGCACGCCGGCGTGTTCGAGCGCACCTTCGACGGCGAGGTTGCGGGGATACGCGTGCGCGCACCGATGATGGCGATTCACAGCGTGGCGGCCGGCGGCGGATCGATACTGCACTTCGACGGCGCGCGCTTTCGCGTCGGTCCCGCAAGCGCAGGCGCCGATCCCGGACCTGCCTGCTATCGGCGCGGCGGTCCCTTGACGGTCACCGATGCCAATGTATGCCTGGGCAAGATTCAGGCGCGCCACTTCCCTGCGATCTTCGGTCCGCAGGGGGATCTACCGATCGATGCTGCCGTCGTGCACGAGCGCTTCACCGCGCTCGCCGCACAAGTGCGCAACGAAAGCGCCACGGAGCTTGATGCGCGCGCAACTGCTGCCGGTTTTTTGCGCGTTGCGGTGTCCCATATGGCGAACGCAATCAAGCAGGTCTCGCTCGAGAAAGGCCACGATGTCGCCGACTTCGCACTCCAGTGCTTCGGGGGCGCCGGTGGCCAACACGCCTGTCTCGTGGCCGAAGAGCTCGGCATGCGCACCATATTGATCCATCCGCTGGCAGGAGTGCTGTCCGCTTACGGCATGGGGCTCGCCGATCAGAGCGTGCAGCGGGAGCGGGCCATCGAGCGGGCATTTGACTCGGCCGTCATGCCGCATCTTATCGACGCTGCAGCGCAGCTCGAAGCGGACGCTCGTGAGGCACTCGTTGCCCAAGGCGTCGGGCAGCGGCAGATCCAGACGCGCTGCCAGGTGCATCTGCAGTACGCGGGCGCCGATTCGGCGCTGCCGGTACCACTCGCCTCCCGCGAGGAGATGCAGGAGGCATTTACGGCAGCCCATCGGGTGCGATTTGGTTTTGCGACGCCGGAGCGTGCGATCTGGGTGGCCCTCGTCGCCGTTGAAGTCACAGCGGTGAGCCCGCGGGCGCGCGACACCGAACGCCCGCCGCGCGGCGACGGTGCCGCGCAGCCGATTGACGATATTGAGCTGTGGACCCGCGACCGTGCGTACCGTGCGCCTGTATTTGACCGCGCCGCGCTCTTTCCAAAAGACAGGATCACGGGACCCGCGTTGATCATCGAGACCATCGCCACGACCGTGGTCGAGCCCGGCTGGAGCGCCGAAGTGAATGAGTTCGGATATCTGCTGCTGCGGCGCACGGGCGTTCATGCCGAGCGCGGCAAGATCAGATCCCATCCCGCCGACCCGGTGCTCCTCGAGCTATTCAACAATCTCTTCATGAACGTCGCCGAGCAGATGGGGGCGGTGCTGCAGAACACCTCCACCAGCGTCAACATGCGCGAGCGGCTCGACTTCTCCTGCGCGATCTTCGATCGCCGCGGAGAGCTCATTGCGAATGCACCGCACGTGCCGGTGCACCTCGGAGCCATGGGGGAGAGCGTGCAGACCGTAATAAGGAGCCGCCACGCCACCTTGCGGCCGGGCGACGCCGTCGTGTTGAACAATCCCTTCAACGGGGGAACGCATCTGCCGGATCTGACGGTCGTCACACCGGTGTTCGACGCGGCGGGCCTTGAGATCCTGTTCTATGTGGGTAACCGCGGCCATCACGCCGATATCGGCGGTCTGACGCCGGGTTCGACGCCGCCGAACTCGACACGGCTCATCGAAGAGGGCGTCGTGATCGACGATTTCCTGCTCATCGAAGGCGGCAGCTTTCACGAGGCCCAGTTTCGCAAACTCTTGACGGGCGCGCCGTATCCGGCACGCAGTCCCGACATCAACATCGCCGACATCAAGGCGCAGGTCGCCGCCAACACCTGCGGGGTGCGCGAGCTGCACAAAGTCGTAGCACGTTACGGCGCGGAGGTCGTCGCGGCGTACATGGCGCACGTCATGCAAAACGGTGAGGAGAGCGTGCGTCGAGCAATCGAGCATCTCACGGACGGCACTTTCGACTACGTGATGGACGATGGAGCGCCGTTGCGCGTCGCGGTGCGCATCGATCGGCGCGCGCGCGCAGCAACCATTGACTTCACCGGCACAGGATCGCAGCGTGCCGGAAACTTCAATGCGCCGCCCGCCGTCGTCCGCGCTGTCGTGCTCTATGCATTTCGCTGCCTTGTGGGTCGGGACATCCCGCTCAATGATGGCTGTCTGCGTCCATTGACGATCGTCCTGCCCCCCGGGACATTCCTCTCACCCGCACCCGGCAGTGCCGTGGTGGCCGGCAATACCGAGGTGAGCCAGGCGGTATGCAATGCGCTGCTAGGCGCCCTGGGAGTATGCGCGTCCTCTCAGGCGACGATGAATAACTTTCTGTTTGGCGATGAGCACCGGCAGTACTACGAAACCATCTGCGGCGGTGCCGGTGCCGGACCGCTCTTCGATGGCGCCTCCGCCGTTCATACTCACATGACCAACACACGCATCACCGATCCGGAAGTGCTCGAGCTGCGTTATCCCGTGCGCGTCGAGAGGTTCGCCATCCGGCCGGGCTCCGGCGGGCTCGGTGCCACGCGCGGCGGCGATGGAGTGGTGCGCAGAATCCGCTTCAATGCGCCCATGACGGCGGTCATCGTCGCCTCGAGGCGCACGGTCGCGCCGCACGGCTTGGCGGGAGGCGCAAGCGGAGCGCTTGGCCGGCAGTGGCTCGAGCGCGCGGATGGATCAATAGAACTTCTAGCCGGCGTTGACCAAAGAGAGTTGCAGGCCGGCGATCAGCTCGTGATCGAAACCCCCGGCGGCGGCGGCTTCGGAGTGGCGAAGAGCGCTGCTGATGTTTGAGATCGCGTCAAAGAGCTGCCGGACCCGATGGCTTCTGCTAAAGTCACAAGCCTCATCCGCAACATGCGGCTGCCAAAGTTAGACCGCAGCGGAAGGTAAAAATGTCGCGATTGACAGCATTCGAGCTTCTGGCCTGCGCCCTCTTTGCGGGCTGCATGTGTCAGACGGCAAGCGCTGCGGACGTCGACGCCTGCACGCACTTCAAATGGGACGTGTCGCGCGAGCTGGCGGTGATGAAGCAGACGCCGCGGGCGATTACGGCAGCAGCAAAGCCGGGCGCTTCAGTGCCGCAGCTCAATGTCGGTACCCTCTATTCCCTAAAGCTTGCCGATCAGGCACGGGTGACGTTTGCCGCGGCTCCGGCCAAGGCAAGCGCGGCTCCCGGCGCCCAGGCAGGCCTCGTGCAATTTCGTGTAAAGAAAGCGGGCCGATACCGCGTCTCCATCACAAGCGGCCATTGGGTGGATGTCGTGGAAGGTGTGCAGCTCCTCAAATCCGTCGATTATCAGGGACACGTCGACTGCGAGCGGCCGCGCAAGATCGTCGAGTTCGACCTGCCGGCGGAGCGCATGCTGACGCTGCAGTTCAGCGGCTCGAGCGACTCCGAGGTCATGACGGCCATTACGGCGGCCGGCACCGAGTAATCAGCCGGATGCTGATGATGGACGCCGCCTTGAATCTGAGCGGCCAGCGGTCACGATCATGATGGCTGCACAGACTAGAATCGTGGCGGAGATAACGAGCGCTTCTCGGGTGCCCGCGAGGAATTCATCTGCCTTGCCGACCAGCGAGCCGAAGAGGGCCACACCAACGACGCTGCCTGTTTGCCGCGTGGAATTGAGAACACCGGCGGCAATGCCTGAGCGAGCCTTCTCGACGCTACCGAGCAATGTTGATGTCAGCGGTGGAACGAGTAACCCTAACCCCGCGCCCATCGCCAGGAGCTGCCCGCAGATCGCCCAATAGCTTGTACCGCGCCCGAGGCCGAGAAGCCCGATGCAACCGATGGCTGTGATTGCCGCGCCGCAGGCGATCGTGACGGGAGCCCCAAGGCGTTCAGCTGCGCGCGCTGCCAGCAAGTTGGCCGGCAACACTGCGCCCATCATCGGAACAAACGCCATGCCGGTGGCAAATGGGGACAGGCCATTCACCTTTTGGAAGTACAGGCTGAGCACAAAGATGAGCCCATAGAAAGCAATGTTCGTAAGCAAACCCACAATTGACGTCAGCGCGAAGAGCTTATTTTTAAAAAGCACGAGCGGCAGCATGGGCTGGCGCGCGCGCCGTTCCTGAAGCACGAAGGCCGCTGCCGAAATGGCGCAGCCCGCGAAGCAGACGAGAACCCATGGATTCATCCAGCCCAGAACGCCACCTTCGATCATTGCGCCGGCAAGGAACGCGAGGGCGGCGATCGCCGCTACTTGTCCTGCGAGATCAAGCTCGCGATCGGGTGTTTGCACTGTTTCATTGGCATAGCGCCACGTCAGCCACAGTCCCGCAAGGCCGATCGGTAGATTGACGAAAAAAATACTGCGCCAACCTACGAGCGCGATCAGGACGCCACCGGCTAATGGGCCGGCTGTGAGGGCCAGGCTCGCTCCGGCGGCCCAGATCCCAACCGCCCGGCCGCGCTCCTTTTCATCAGGATAGGCATGGTTGAGGAGGGCAAGAGAGCTTGGGACCAGCATTGCCGCTCCGACGCCCTGCACGAGCCGCGCCGCAATCAAAACGGCAACCGAAGGCGCAAGCGCACACCCGAGCGACGCTGCCGTAAAAATGCTGAAGCCCACCATGAAGACAATCTTTGCGCCGATTCGATCGCCCGCGGCTCCCGCCGTCAAAATCAGTGCTGCGAAGGCAATCGTGTAGGCGCTGACAATCCATTGGAGCTGCGATACCCCTGCGCCTAAGGATGAGCCGATGCTGGTTAGGGCCGTATTTACGATGGTGACATCGAGTTGCACGACGCCAAATCCCAGACTCAAGCTCGCAAGCGTCAAGGACCGCGCGAGGGCTGAGTGCCCGGGTTGGCGGACTTTCGCGCCGCGCTTCATTGAGCGCGCGCGCACGGCGTGATGTAAAGACCCAGCCGTCTTCGGCCAATGACGCGCGGCGTGAAAATGCTGTGAACTCTCAGGGCCGTTCGAAGAAGTTCAATCCGCAACGATGCGATCGATGACGGCCTTGAGTGCCTCCGGCTCAGCCGGCTTCACGAGGTGATCCCGAAATCCGGCCGCTATCGCGCGGCGCCGGTCGGCCTCCTGTCCCCATCCGGTGAGCGCGACCAGATGCGCGCGCTTTCCCCACGCTCTCTCCTGAATCTGCCGCGCAGTCTCATAGCCGTCGAGCAATGGCATGCCTATATCGAGCAACACGAGCTGCGGCGCGAACTCATCGCCGGCGGCGAGCGCTTCGACGCCATCATGCACCGCGCGCACCTCGTGGCCTTCGAGGCTGAGCAGCATAGCAAGCGTGTGTGCCGCATCGCGATTGTCGTCTGCAACCAGGATGCGCAGCCGCCGGGCCGGTGCAGGCGGCGCAGCAGCGTCATGGGCTGCGCCAGGGTCTGCTCGGGACTGGTCGCGCGGCAGGCGCACGACGAATTCGCTGCCGTGACCTTGCCCGGGGCTCACAGCCGCGACCGTTCCGCCGTGCAGCTCGACAATCCGCCTGACCAGCGTGAGTCCGATGCCGAGGCCATCGTGCGTCCCGTCTTCGGCGCGGTCAACCTGTCCGTAGAGGTCGAAGACCCGTTCAAGCATGTCAGGCGGAATGCCCACTCCCTGGTCGATCACGCGCACGACGATCTCATTTCCCTCCGTACTCGCCGCGACGCGAATGGCTGTACCGGCGGAGGAGTACTTCGAGGCGTTGTGCAGCAGATTGGCAAATGCATGTCCCAGGCGCGTCGCATCCGCCAACACATACAGTTCCTTCGAGGCATATTCGATCTGCAGTTTATGTTGCTTGCCCTCGAGCTGCGGCCGCGCAATGGCGAGGGCGAGCTGCACGACATCGCTCAAGGATGTACGCTCCCTGGACAATTCAAAACTGCCCTGCGCCATCCGCGACATATCGAGCAGATCATCGATGAGGCGCGTGAGGTGTTTCAGCTGCCGTTCGATAATCACACGGGCGGCAGACGTCGTCGCGCCGTCGCCATCGTCCTGCACGAGCTGCATGATCTGCAGGGCATTGCGGATGGGCGCCAGCGGATTGCGCAACTCATGGGCCAGAATTGCGAAGAAATCATCCTTGGGATGGTCCGCGGCTACATTCTGCCCCGCCTGATGGCCAGCACGGCTCTGCCGGAAGATCACGACACTGCCGGCGAGCGTGGCATCGACCTTGCGAATGGGTGCGGTATTCGCATCGATCCGCATGCGCGTCCCGTCCGCGCGCAGCAATACGCATGGGCTCACGGGCGCAGCATCAGTGGCGGGGCTCATCATCCGCGCGAAGGGGTCGACGAGAGCATCGCCATCGGCCTCACCGCCGATCGGAAAAACCTCGCGCAGCGGCCGATACAGTCCGGTCGCAGCGCGCTGGCCGGTGAGCTCCTCGGCGATCTCATTCATGAATGTCACGCAGCCCTGCGCATCGGTCACGATGACTGCATCGCCGCTACTTGCAGGAATCATCTGCGGGCCCATGGGCTGCAGTGTCAAGCTTTCAGTTCGTCCGGTTTGGCGGGCTTTTCATTGACATCCACAACGGCTTCGACCAACGCGGGCCCTGCGAAGTTCAGCGCCGCTTGTATCGCGGGGCGCACTTCCTCGGGCTTGGCGCAACGGAATCCCTCGGCGCCGCAGGCACGCGCGAATGCGACGAAGTCGATCGGCGCAAGATCGCAACCGTATTCCGGATTGCCGATCTCGCGTTGCTCAAATTTGACCTCAGCTAAACTATTGTTCTTGAGCAGGATGACCTTGATGGGTAGGGCGTTTGCGACCGCTGTGGTGAGCTCCGCCATGAGCATCGCAAAGCCGCCGTCGCCGACCACGGCGACCGATTGGCGCCGCGGAAAGGCAAGCTGCGCGGCGATCGCGAAGGACACGCCAGGCGCCATGGACGCAAGCATGCCCGTCCCGGTGAGGCGCTGATTTGCCCTCAGGCGGATGCAGCGGCCGGCAAAATGGGTGTTCGCGCCGCAGTCGAGCGAGATCACCGCATCATCGGCCATGAGGTCGCTTAGGGCACGGATCACCATTTGCGGCCGCAGCGGCGTGCGCGCGGTGGATTCCACCGCGTCGAGGAGCTTGTTCCAATCGGCCATGCGCCGTTGTGCTTCCTGGAGAAAGCTGCGCTCGGCTTTGCGATGCAGTAGCGGTATGAGGCCCTGCAGTGTCGCGCGGACGTCGCCGGTGAGGCCCACCTCGACGGGATAGCGCAGTCCGATTCGGTCGGGTTTCAAGTCCACTTGTATCCCGCGCGCCTGGCCGGGCGTCGGATAGTATTCCTCCCACGGCATGGTTGAGCCGAGGATCAGCACCGTATCGCATGCCTTCATTGCCCAGGAGGAAGGCGCGGTACCCAGATCGCCGATGCCGCCGGTGGTAAAGGGCGAATCATCCGGCAGTACCGCCTTGCCGAGGAGCGCTTTGGCAACCGGAGCGCCCAGCAGATCGGCCACGCGGGTCACCTCAGCGCGCGCCGTCAATGCCCCTTGCCCGGCGAGAATCGCGACTCGCGCGCCGGAGTTGAGCACATCGGCAGCGGCGCGCAGCTGATCGGCGGGCGGTGCGGACAGCGCCGGGGTCCAGGACGAAGAGCTGCGTGCGCCCGGATTGCGCATGGAGCGCTTGTCGGATGAACGCTTCATCATCTGCACGTCCTTGGCGATGGCGAGGTGCGCCACGCCGCGGTCGCCGAGCGCCGCGCGACAGGCGCGATTGGCGACGATGACTGCGTGTTCGGGACTGGTCACTTCCACGTTGTAGACTGCCACGTCCTGCATGACTTTGGTGGTATCGACGCCTTGCTGATACCGCACTCCAATGAGATCGTGAAAGGTGATGCCGGTCAATGCGACCACGGGAGCACCGTCAAAGTACGCATCATAAAGACCGTTGAGCAGATGGATGGCTCCCGGCCCCGTCGTGCCTACACACACCCCCAGCTGCCCCGTGTGCTTGGCGAAGCCCGATGCCATGAAGGCGGCGGCTTCCTCGTGCCGCACGCCGATGTAGCGGATCCGGTCGCGGCGCGTGCGCACCGCCACCATGATCGAGTTGATGCCGGCGCCCCCGACCCCCCACACCGTGGTCGCACCCCACGCGATCAGGGTTTCCACCACGATGGCGGCCGTGTTCAGATCATCGCCGAAGCTGGGGTTCGGCTGACGTGTAATGTCGGCGAGGCTTTCCGAAGGTTGTGCGATGGCGGCCGACAAGCCCCCTGCCAGCCCCGCTCCCGCTGCGGCGAGCTGGATGAACCCGCGACGGTCGAGGGTGCCGACCCCGGGTGACGTGTCTTTCATGAGGAACTCCGCTGCGGGGCTCGCTCTTTAACTCCGGACCACCCTCGCA
>Ga0302326_10022153_pt1 | contig 13001 bp, 12 predicted proteins | sample Palsa_T0_3_FD_202264 | JGI IMG/M metagenome (GOLD analysis project Ga0302326, IMG submission 202264) | Peat permafrost microbial communities from Stordalen Mire near Abisko, Sweden - Palsa_T0_3 | ecosystem: Environmental > Terrestrial > Soil > Palsa > Peat permafrost | place: Sweden: Abisko... | reverse complement strand
ACCGGAGTTGAACTGGCGGGTGCAGTTGCGGACATCGCAAAGACGGTGGTTGCGAAGGACTACAAGCTAATCGACACCCGGGCCTCGCGGGTCATGCTGTTGGAAGGCGCTTCCTCGATTTTGGGGATGTACCCAAGAGAACTTCAACAGAAGGCTACGAAGCAGTTGGAGGAGCTTGGAGTGGAAGTCCGGACGGGCAGCCTGGTGACCGACGTGACGGCAGACCGAATCAAGGTTGGCGACGAGTGGATTCCGATCCGGGTGACTCTTTGGGCGACCGGGGTTGCGGCTTCGCCGCTCGGCAAGCAAACGGGTGGCGAGATCGATCGGGCGGGGCGAGTCAAGGTTGCGCCCGATCTCAGCGTGCCGGGGCACTCCGAGATACTTGTGGTGGGCGATATGGCGGCGTTGAGCGACGTGCATGGCGTTGCGGTGCCGGGCCTTGCTTCGGCGGCCACGCAGATGGGGCCGTTCGCAGCTCGGAATATTTTGCGAGAGATCGCGGGGCAGCCTCGGGAGAAGTTTGCCTACAAGGACAAGGGCACGATGGCCACGATCGGAAAGAACCGGGCGATCGCGCTGATCGGAAAGGTCCAATTTTCGGGCTTCGTTGCCTGGTTGGCCTGGGGCCTGGTGCACCTGATTTTGTTGATCGGTTTTCGCAACCGGTTTTTCGTGATGTGGGAGTGGGCCTGGACGTACGTGACCGGGCAGCGGAGTGCCCGGTTGATTACGGGGCCGGTGCCCGAGTCCTGAGGTTTTGGCGTTGGACGGTGCGAGGGCCATAGAGCGTGATTGGAAGCTGGGCGATACAGCGTGATCGGCTGTTGGGTTTTGCACGTGGTTGCAAGTTGGCTATACACTGGATACGGCCCGACCTGTGGTCGGTCCTATCCAGTGCCACCCAACTTGGGCCTATCTCGTGCCACGTAGCTTAGACTCGCTGGGCTTGGAGCATCCAGTGGTGCTTTTCTAGTTCGGCGAAGATTCCGTGAAGGATGTCGGCGGTGACGGGATCGATGCTTTCGATCGACTCCAGTCGGCTTCGACCCTGGGCAGCCACGCTTCTAATGCGGTGGGACGCAAGGAGCAGGACCTCGTCGTCACGCAGGAAGCCCTCGGGTACGTCTTCGATCTCGGCGCCTTCGGATAAGTCCTTCACCCGGCCACTCGGGCTGTGGCCGGTGGCGGACATTCGCTCCGCGACTAAATCAACCGCGTCTTCGACTCCTTCGTGAATTTCGTCGAGATGAAGGTGGATCGGGCGGAAATGCGGGCCAACAACGTTCCAGTGGAGTTGCTTTATGTTCAGGGCGAGAGCGATAAGATCGAGGAGGATTGGTTGGAGGACCTTCTTGTTCTGTTCTCGGATAGGGCCGTCCACGGCGGCGAACGAAATTTCGAGGGGAAGATTGGCGACAGTCGACATCGTGACTGATACTACGAAGCGTTACTCCAGCTGGTGTCCGCCAAGCAGGACATTACTCGACGGCTTCAGGGCCCGGTCCGAGCGCCGGAAGGTCGCCTTCGTTAAGCACGCGGCGGCTCGAGTAGTCGGCAAGTTTTGCGCGCGTGTCTTGGATGTCCAAGTTTCTCATAGAGAGTTGGCCGATGCGATCGGTAGGGCTGAATTCTGACTCACCACTCTCCATGCTGAGCTTCTCCGGGTGGTATGCGAGGCCGGGACCAGTGGTGTTCAGGATGGAGTAATCGTCGCCTCGTCGAAGCTCCAGCGTGACCTCGCCGGTGACAAGACTGGCCACCCACTTCTGAATCATGTCTCGGATCATGAGGGCCTGCGGGTCGAACCAGCGGCCCTCGTAAAGGAATCGCCCGAGCCGCCGACCCTCCGCTCGATAATTGTCGATGGTGCCTTCGTTGTGGATGGCGTTGACCAGCCTATCGTAGGCGGTAAAGAGGAGGGCCATACCGGGCGCCTCGTAGATTCCCCGGCTCTTGGCTTCGATGATCCGGTTCTCGATCTGATCGCTGCATCCCAGGCCGTGACGGCCCCCGATTTCGTTTGCCTTCATTACCAGCGAGACGGGGCTATCGAACAACTCGCCGTTGATCGCGCTTGGCCATCCGTTTCGGAATTCGAGGGTCACTTTTTCCGGCTCGATGGGGACCGACTGGTCCCAGAATTTTGCGCACATGATCGGCTCCACGATGTGAAGGCCGTTGGCAAGCAACTCAAGGTCCTTGGCCTCGTGAGTTGCGCCCCATATGTTCGCATCGGTTGAGTAAGCCTTTTCGGTGCTGTCACGATACGGCAGGTTTCGCTGCTGGAGCCACTCGCTCATTTCCTTGCGGCCGCCTAGTTCGCTCACAAAGTCCTCGTCAAGCCATGGCTTGTAAATGCGCAGATTCGGGTTCGCAAGTAGGCCATAGCGATAGAAGCGCTCGATGTCGTTGCCTTTGTAGGTGCTCCCGTCGCCCCAGATGGACACGCCGTCCTCCTCCATCGCCTTGACCAGCAGAGTGCCGGTGACGGCGCGCCCGATCGGGGTGGTGTTGAAGTAGTGTTTTCCGGCGCTGGCGATATGGAATGCGCCGCATTGGAGGGCGGCCATTCCCTGCTGAACTATTTCCGGCCGGCAGTCGATGAGGCGCGCTTGCTCTGCGCCGTAGTCCCTTGCCCGCTGCGGCACTCCCTCTACGTCAGGTTCATCGTATTGACCGAGGAGACCGGTGTAGCAGTACGGGATGGCGCCCTTCTCTCGCATCCATGCAACGGCGACGGAGGTGTCGAGGCCCCCTGAGAAGGCGATTCCGACGCGTTCGCCGATCGGCAGCTTGGTAAGGATTCTTGACATTGGGAGGAGTCTCCATTATGGGATCTGTCGGCTAGAATCACGGGATGGGGTTCGAGAAGCGGGTTATCGACCACCGTGGGGCTAATAGGAGCTACAAAGTCTATGTGCCGACGGTCGCACCGCCGTATCCGGCGATTGTGTTCTTGCATGGATTTGGCGAGTCGGGCGAGGACGGCGAGGTTCAGGCAAAAGTTGGCCTTGGGGAGGCGATTGAGAAAAGCCCTGAAGAATGGCCATTCCTCGTGCTGTTTCCGCAGAAGAAGGACCATGGGGTGCTCTGGCCGGGTTACCGCGGGCTGGTGGACGACGTGTTGGCCCAAGCGGAGAAGGAGTTTCCGATTGACCGCACCCGAACCTATCTAACTGGGCTAAGCCAGGGTGGTAACGGGACTTTGACGCTGGCGCGATCCCTTCGCTGGAAGTTTGCGGCAGTGGCGCCGATCTGCGGGTGGGCCGATCCGTTCACGGCCGCTCAGGACTTGGCGGAGACACCCACTTGGCTTTTTCATGGCGACGCGGATGGAGCGGTGCCGGTCGAGGCGAGCGTTGCAGTGGCGCGTCTCTTAGAGCGTTTTGGGGGCGACGTCAAGCTTACGGTATATCCAGGCGTGGGTCACGACTCGTGGACACAGGCGTACCAGGAGGCTGGGCTGGCACGGTGGTTTTTATCGCACACGGCGCGTTCGTAGGTTTGTCGGCATTTGCTAGGCCCGGAACACTGGATACGGCCCGACCTGTGGTCGGTCCTATCCAGTGCCACCCACCTTGTCCATAGGACTAGCCGAGGACGTCGGAGTGGGTGAATTTCTCGCCTAGGACGGTTTCGCTGTCGCCTCCGAGCCACTGGTCGAGGGTGGCGGCGTAGACTTCGCGAAAATCGATCTTGTGGGAGATGTCTCCGTCCTCCAGGTGGGCAAGGTCGGGGATGGGGCCATGGAGGCCTCCCTTCACTTTTGTGCCGATCAGGAACATCGGCGCGGCAGCACCGTGATCAGTACCCATCGACGCGTTCTCATGGGCACGGCGACCGAATTCGCTGAAGGTTAGGGTGACGACCTTATCCGCCTTTCCGATGGCCTCCATCTCCTTCTGGAACGCGTTGACGGCGTCTCCAAATTCCTTGAGGAGCCTCTCGTGCTGGGCGGGCTGGTTGGCGTGGGTGTCGAACCCGCCGGCGGAGAAGTACACGACCCTGGTTGCGGGGGATGTCGCGATGAGTTGGGCTATCTGCTTGAACCCGTTGCCGAACGCGTCGCGACCGTAGGTCTGCTTCGGGGTGAACGTCTTGAGCTGGGTCTTGAGAATCGAGACGGCGTCCAGGGCCGACTTGTTAGCTTGCTGAACGGCTCTCGTCGCGGTGCCGGGAGCGGCGTCCATACCCTGAATCTGTCGGAGCATCTGCTCGGCATCCGCGTCTCCAATCAGGTTCTGCATGTCGGCGAGGCTCGCAAAGCAAGGGACACTGGCGGCTTCCGCATCAAGCGCAAGCGGCTTTTCGGTCGAAAGACCGATGGCAACCACCGGATTGAGCGGGTGATGGGCGAGTTCGACGTCGAAGTGACGGCCAATCCACCCGTGCCGCAAGCGGCTCTCGGGGCTGGCGGACTGCCAAATCTCCATGCTCTTGAAGTGTGAGCGGTTCGGGTTGGGATAGCCTACGTTCTGGATTACGGCGACCTTGCCCTGCTGATAAAGCTCGGCAAGGCCGGTCAAGCCAGGGTTGAAGCCGACCGAGTCGGTGATCTTAAGGACCTTATCGTCCGCAATTCCGATCGTGGGTCGAAGCGTGTAGTAGTTTTTGTCGGAATATGGGACGACCGTGTTGAGGCCGTCGTTGCCGCCGGAGAACTGGCAAACCACGAGCACAGTGTCGGTGGCCGGCCCTTGGCCCGCGGCGGACCGGAACACGTCTGCTTGCGCTACGGCCCCCAGCCATCTTGGCGCCACGAGACCAACTGCGATCATTCCGCCGGTCTTCAACACGTTTCTTCTGGAAAGGAGCTCGCTCATGAATATTGCCTCAACGCTATTATCAATCTAATTGTAGGTCTGACGACTGAAAAAGAGGCAAGTTCATTGACCGGTAAGCTACCCGCATGGCGGTTCCAAAGGGGACTGGGGCTTCGATCACGGCGGCGGCATGCTTGGCCGCGATCACGGTGTTCGTGTTTTACACGCTGCGTGACTACGGGCCACGCAGCGCGTTGCGGCGTTTTCATGACGATGTCCGGTCCCAAAACGCAGCGGATCTTCAGCAGGTGACCGCCGAGCCGATCAACACCCAGGAGGTGCAGAGGCTGGCGGCGGTCGTGTATCAGATCGACCAGCACGGGGGCTCCTCTCGCGTTGCGGCAGTGGACCGAGACCCGGGGGAGGTGGAACTGCTCGTCCTTTACAGCTTTGGGCGGGGGACAGCGCGGTTGGTGTGGATCGTAGACCACCAATCGAACGGCACTTGGGCGGTCGACGCGACGAAGACTCTGCGGGCCAGCGCGGCGCTCCAGTACCAGACCTTTTAGATATGGGGAACCGGGAGAGAGTGGGAAGGGTTTAATATGGCGACACATGAGATGGCGCCGAGTTAGCCCTGTGACCTTTTTAGCGGTGGTTGCGCTGGGCCTTGTTGTATTAGCAGTTGCCTTTAGCAAGCCGAGCATGAGCGCGGCAGGCGGAGAGTTTATGGATGCGCTCGCCCGAAGCGACGTCGACAAGCTGACGAGCCTGTCCGACTTGGGAACCGAGACGCCTGACGAGATCAGGAAGAAGTGGCAGTTTGCGACCGAGGTGTCGGCAAAGCACTACAACTTCGGATGGCAAATCACGGGAGAAATGCAAGCCGATCCAACCGATGGCTCGGTGAAACTCTCGATCAAGCGGAATATTACGAGCCCCGGGACCTACGACGAAAACTACGCGCTCCCGATGCACGTGGTGGATGGGAAGTGGAAGGTCAAGGTGGGCGAGATTAACTCGACTATGTATCCCGGTCTTCCTCGGGCTTAGGTTCAAATCCGGTCGTATTTCGCCGGTGCCTGTTCGAGGATCTTTGGATAGCCCGGCATCGACGCGTGTCTGCATTGTGGGTCGGTCAGGGCCGGGTTTGGAGCGTCTTGCCCTTCGGGGGCTCGACAAGTCGGGCTTGGACTTTTGACGAACGGCTTTTTAGACCCAGGGCCATCGGAATGACCCTGGGCTAGAATGGCTGACCCCTTTGGGGCCGACCAGATGACGTGATTGCCAGGTGGGCGGGCACTGGATACGGCCTCATTGGGTCACACCTGCAAGGTGGCAGGGCTCGGGCCTATCCAGTGCCAGGCGTCTTGGCCTGTGGTAGCTTCAGGTCGCAATGTTAAGCCTTTTTGTGGCGGCGCCGGTTCAGACTCCGCAGGTCCTAGCGGCGGCAGGGGTCTATCGTCGGTTGCTGGGTTCGGCGAGCCGACACCTACACTTTTCGACGATTCCCGGCAGCGGAGGGATGGAGCGGTTCAGCGTTTCTGCTTCAGGTGGTGAGGTGCGGGTTGGTGGCTCTACCGCGATCGCGATGTGCCGGGGCGGCTACGACTATCTCAAACGGTTCTGTCACTGCCAGGTTTCGTGGTCCGGCGATAACCTCAAGCTGCCGTTACGTCTGCCGGATGCCGGCGAGTACACGGTCACTTGCCCCAACCGGTATCGCCACTACTTCAACGTCTGCACGTTCGGTTATACGACGGTGTGGTGGGATTGGAAGCGATGGCAGCACGAGATCGACTGGATGGCGGTTCATGGAATCAACATGCCACTTGCCATGAACGGGCAGGAGAAAGTTTGGCAGCAGGTATTTCGCGAGTTCGGTGAATCTGACGCGGCCATCCAGGCGCACTTTACGGGGCCCGCCTTTTTGCCCTGGCACCGAATGGGGAACGTGGACCACCACATGAGTCCGCTTCCGCAAAGTTGGATCGACGGTCAGGCAGAGCTGCAGAAGAAGATTCTGGCCAGCGAGAGGTCGCTTGGAATGAAGCCGGTTGCGCCCGGGTTTTCGGGATTCGTCCCGGTCGATTTTGACAAGCTGCATCCGGATATCAAGCTTTCGAGCCCGAGCGCCTGGGCAGGGTTTGCGCCTACGAAGTTCGTCGATCCGCGCAACCCGATGTTCGTGAAGTTGGGCAGGGCGTTTGTCACCGACTATATCAAGGAGTTCGGGACGGATCACCTGTACCTGTGTGACACGTTCAACGAGCAGAATCCGCAGTTCCCGCCTGAGACTGAGATCCAGGATCTGCGGGCTACTGGGAAGGCGGTTTTCGATTCGATTCACGACTCGGACCCGGATGGGATATGGGTCACTCAGGGCTGGCTCTTTTACAATGGGCACGACTATTGGAAGCCTGAGAAGACCGCTGCGTACCTGAGTGCGGTATCCCCGGGCCACTTGATAGTTTTGGACCTGGCGACCAACGAGCACGCGATTTGGTCGGAGCAGCCAGCCGTCAAGCAGGCGGGCTGGATCTACAACACGCTGCACAACTACGGGCAGACGACGAACTTGTTCGGCGACCTGATCGGCTACGCGAAGACGGCGTCCGATACGTTGAATGACCCCGGCCACGGCAACATGCTGGGAATGGGCCTTACCCCGGAGGGGATCGATCAGAACCCGGTGGTGTATGAGCTCATGACCGATCTGATGTGGCGCACCGACCCGGTGGACGTTCCGGAATGGCTTCATGGATATGCGGAGAGCCGCTATGGAGTGACGAGCCCAGAAGTCGATCAAGCATGGAAGCTTCTACTGAAGACTCTTTATGCGAACGGAAACGGCTGGTATCGGGACAGTTGGAGAACCCGACCATCTGGCGGCGCGCAGCTTCCGCCGTACAACTTGGCGGAGATTCGGGACGCATCCAAGCTGCTCCTTTCCCAGTCGCCGAAGCTGGGGTCGAACACTTTGTATCGCCGAGATTTGGTTGACGTTACGAAGACGTGGGTGGGAGGGCTCGCCGATCTTGAGGCGATGCTCGCCGGGAGCCTTTACGGTGAGGATCCCAAGGCTTACGAGGTCCACCGTAAGCGATTTTTCGAATTGCTGGACGCGTTAGACCGGCTGATGGCGACGAGGCCGGAACACCGGATGTCCAGTTGGATCGCAGCAGCCAGGGCCTGGGGAAGCACGCCGGCGGAGAAGGACCACATGGAGCGGAATGCCCGAATGCAGGTGACGGTTTGGGGTGGACCAGAACTCTATGACTACGCGAACAAGGAGTGGGCGGGGCTCAACAAGGACTTCATCCAGCCTCGGTGGAAGGCCTTTTTTGACCATTTGGGCAAGACTGGAGATGTCGACTATCTGAAGCTGGAGACCGATTGGGCGATGAGCACAGGTCCGATCGCGGAGTCTAAGCCGGAGGACTCGGTCAGAGTCGTGCAAGAGCTTTTTGCACGATATGGGTCGGACTCGTTCGACCCGGACAAGGTCTTGGCGGTCGACCCGGATCCGGGCATCGCGGTGGGGAAGCCGGTGACCGATTCCGGCGGAACTGAGGGAGACCACGTCCCAGCGCTGGCAGTGGATGGCCATATAACGGGCGGATATTGGTCTGCGAGTCCAGCCCCGCAGTGGTTTCGAATCGACCTCCAGTCGGTCCACCAAGTGAATGGCGTGTGGCTTTTTCCCTACTACGGAGACGGGCGGTACTACACGTACAAAGTGGAAGGCTCCCTCGACGGGCAGACCTGGAACATGTTGGTCGACGCGTCGAGCAATACGAGGCCGTCGAGCTATCGGGGCTATCGTCATCAGTTTCCGTCATCTTCTGCGCGGTATATCAGAGTGACGATGCTGAGCAATAGCGCAAACATCGGCGTTCATCTCTACGAGGTGCGAGTGTACGAAGGCAAATGACCTTTTCGGAAACGCCTGAATAGCGGTTTGCGAATCGGTTTTCAAGTACGGGCCGGGTGGCCCGGGTTAGCGGGAGGGAGAATCGGATGAAGAGGGACAGTTCTCATGCGGGGGTTGCGTTCCTGTGCGCGGTCAGTCTAGGAGTCGGCTTCTTGCTGGCGAGCCGGGGTTCGGACCGGCTGCAGAAGGAGTCGACCGATAAAGAGGTGGTTGTCGAGCAACTCTCTACGGTCACGGCCGAACTCAGCCACAAGAACTTCCGGTTGAGTCAGCAGCTTAAGAGCAAGGTTCACGATCTTGCGCTGGCGCGTGCCGTTGCCAGGCACGCCGGCGCATTGGCAGTGGAAGCAAACAAGAGACTCTTGGCAGACCGGGTCGCCCAGCCTCGGATCGTCAGCCGCTTGGTTGCGGAGACCCATCCCTCGCAGGTTCTCGTCGCGAGCCATCCGGCGGCGATCCGGCGACTCGTGGTAGACCGGGTCGCCAAGTCTCGGATTGTCAGCCGTCTGGTTGCGGAGACCCATCCCTCGCAGGTTCTCGTCGCGAGCCATCCGGCGGAGTTCCGGTCCATCGTGCGCGGGGGCGCTCAGCCGGTTGCGGTCACTGCGAATTCGCGGCCCGATATTCCTGAATCAGAGTCCAGTTTTGGCCTCGACCGTGCGGCTAAGGCATGGGAAAAGGCAGTAGAGCACCAGTTGAAGCAGGCTGAAAAGGCTGGCAAGAGGGAAGATCAGGTCGCCCTGGGCGAGGAGGCGGCGTGGCGCAATGAGAACGCGGAGGTCGTCGTTCCCGGAACGATCCAGCACGTCTTGGGCGGAAGCGATTGGGACCCGAACGGTCAGTGTTCTCGAATGGCCAAAAAGGCAGACGGGGTGTACGTTTGGAGCGGAACTTTGCCAGCCGGGGAGTACGAGTTCAAGATTGCGGCCGGCGGATCGTGGTCCCGGAACTGGGGGGACGGGTTCACCTCGGACGGTCCGAACATCCCCTTGCCAGTAACGAAAACGGGCCAGGTAAAAATCGTTGCCAACTTCAACGAACGGAGAATCTCCGTCTATTACCGGGATGAAAACGGCTCTTGGCTAAGGCTGGGGAAGGCGCGACGCGACGGAACATTGGCTGCATCGATCAGCTAACGGGATTTCGCTCTCGGGCTTGACAGGAGCCCTCGACTTTAATATGCTCTTAACAGTTGGGTGGGACGATTCGGTTGGGAGGATCCAACCTCCACCTGGGGGCCAGTGCCGGCTCCTGCATTGTGGTGAGTTCTTATGAAAAAGGCGTTTACGGCGTAAGGGCCGAAGGGTCGCGCTAGAATAGCGCTGGGATGGCGGTTTCTTTCTTTTTGCCGTTCCTGCTTGGCAGGCCCTCAGACGGGGCTGTCAAACAGGCGATTCGGCACAAGTATGCGGATCTCGAGGCGGCGTTCAATTCGAAGCAAGGGGCGGGTTTGGATGCCGTTCTTGCTCCGGATTACGTTTCGATCCCGCTAAAGGGTAAGCCTAACGACCGTCAAGCGGTCATCAAAAGCTTCGCGGCACTGGCCGGAAAAGCAATCGTGATGAGGCTAACGGATCGGATCGACAAGTTTGACCTCGCCTCAGGGACCGTCCATGTCTCATTTCAGGCAAGCCTGCATGCGGTCCTGGTCACCGCGGACGGCAAGACGCATTCAGTGGATGTGGTGGCAGACGAGGAAGACGTTTGGCGGAGTTATCACGGAAAGTGGATGATTTCGAAGACCGTGTTCAAGAGCTATCGGGGCAAAAGGGACGGTGTCGTGCAAACCGAGACCTAAACAGGTTGGTCTAACTGGGTGATGAGATTTCGACGTAGCCATTTGGCGATTGGGCTGATCCAGGCTTTCCTTATTGGCTGCGGAGGGAGCGGGGGCGGGGCCCCCAGCGTTCCTTCGGTGTCGGTGGAGTGGGCGGTCAGAACTCGGCAGATCCAAGGTCCAAGTGCGGCGGAGTCGGTGTCTTTCAATCTTCACGACCTTACGGAGTCGGAGCCGGACATCCAAATTACGGGTAACCGGCCGCCGTCGCTCGGCGAGCAGGTGTCCACCTACTACGCCGCAACACGGGCGATACCTGGGTCCTGGTTATTGACCGGCAATTTCTACTCGGGAGGCGCTGAGTCAGGCCTGGTCGTGGCGACGATCAGCGTAGATGTGACGATGGCAGTGGACGGCACTTTGTTGGGCAGCAACGGACAGCCCTTGGGCAGTATCGGCTTCACCTCCGCAATCGCCTCTGTCGGGGTCGATCCGGGTCAGACGGTCGGCGTCGGGCGGTCAAACCAGTTGGTTGCCACGGCTTACGATTCCTCGCAGAACCCGATCTCGCTGACGCCTGGGTCGTTTTATTTCCGAGTAGTCGCCGGGGATCCGGGGGTGCTCTCCGTCACGCCGGATGGGGTTGCCACCGGAGAAAAAGTCGGGGTGAATCGGGTGGCGGCGGAGGTGAACGGGCTGGCGAGCCCTGGCGCCAACGTGAACGTGACGCCTTAGGGGGGTGTCCTTTGTTGATTGGTGCGTGGGGCATGGCTACGCCCTCCACTGGATACGGCCCGACCGATGGTCGGACCTATCCAGTGCCACCCAACTTAGGGGTGTGCTTGGGAATCTTTCTCGACCGACTTAAAATCGGTAGCCGACGTAGAAGGCGACCGAGTTGCCAGTTGCGTCGTTGCCTTTGTCGGTGACGAGTCCCGCGACTTCGAAGAAGATTGCGTCTCCAAGGTCCGCACCGAGGCCGGCTCGGGCGCAGACGACAGTGGACGACGTTCCAGTATCGACGTCGGCGCCACCGATCCCAAGGAACGCATAGGTGCGCTGGTGCCTGCGGCCGTTGTCGATGTAGAAGCGCTCGTTCAAAGTGATCGGGATCACGCCGTGGCTAAAAGTGAACCCCTTGTTAAGGTAGTCGAGCGAGATGTAGGTGTCGGTTCCGGCGATCAGGGGCCTGTCAAATTGATATTCAAGGCCCAACGCGATTAGGGTCGCCCCATAGTTCGCGAGGTTATTGTCCAGGGGGAGCGCGATGCCGGCTTTCACAGAAACATTGACGGGTGTGAAATCCGTCGTCGAACTACTCTGAGCATTTGCAACAGCAGCAAGGCCCATGAGAGCAGATGCGGCTGCGATCGTCGAGAATCTAATCATTATTTAACATATCCTCCAAGGGGATCGAGCCGTTGCTCGCTCCGTGAGCGTCGCTATTTTAGCTTTTCCGTAGCCTTTAAGCAAGCCTTCGCAGGTCCAGCCGACCCTTATAATAGCGAAATGCCATCCATAAGGCTCGATAGTTCGACGTGCGCAGTGCTCGCAATCGATCTTCAACCATGTTTTTTGGTTGCAATTGACTACCCGCTGAATATGCTTACCCGTGCGAGGTTCCTAATTGCTGCCGCAACCGAGCTTGGAATCCCAGTTTTTGGGACAATCCAAAATCCGGAGCGGATGGGTGGGCTAGATCCTTCGCTGGTGGATCTGATTCCCGATCCAATTGGCAAATTCAGCTTCTCCTGTTGCGGCTCTCCGGAATTTATGCGACCGTTCGAGCAAGCCGCTCGAAAGCAGATCGTCGTCGTGGGTCTCGAAACGCATATTTGCGTGGGGCAGACATGCCTGGATCTGCAGTCAATGGGGTGCAACGTTGTTGTTTGCCCGGATGCGGTTGGGGCGGGCACGGTCGACGGACACAAGATCGGGATGGAGCGCATGCGTGATGCGGGTATTGTGCCGATCCACACGGAGGCGGTCGCCTACGAATGGCTGAGGACGGCCAAGCACCCTTGCTTCAGGCGGGTTCTGGAACTCACAAAGCAGGCCCGTGCAGGTCAGTAACCTGCCGACGGTCGTTTTGGCGAGCGCGTCCCCCCGGCGGCGAGATCTGCTGCTCGCGATCCTTCCGGAAGGATCCTTCCTCGTTGATCCGGCGGACATCGACGAATGCCTTTACGAACAAGCCGATCCGGTAGCGTCTGCTCTGTCGATCGCAAGGGCCAAGGCTGATGTCGCGATTGTCCGCCATCCGGAAGCGACGGTCATCACAGCAGACACGGTCGTCTTTGTCGGGGCGGAGCATTTCGGTAAACCCGAGACACCAGAGGAGGCGGTTAGGATGCTGCTCGCCCTCTCGGGCAGGAGCCACAACGTAGTCACGGCCTATACGGTGCGCCGGGCCGGGAAATGGGTGGAGCGAGCGGTTGTCACCGAGGTCGCATTTCGCCCTATTTCATTGGCTCAGGCGGAGACCTACGTTCGAACCGGGGAGAGCCTTGATAAGGCTGGAGCG
>Ga0302326_10022152_pt1 | contig 13001 bp, 14 predicted proteins | sample Palsa_T0_3_FD_202264 | JGI IMG/M metagenome (GOLD analysis project Ga0302326, IMG submission 202264) | Peat permafrost microbial communities from Stordalen Mire near Abisko, Sweden - Palsa_T0_3 | ecosystem: Environmental > Terrestrial > Soil > Palsa > Peat permafrost | place: Sweden: Abisko... | reverse complement strand
CACGCCCGCCCGCTGTCCAAAAACCCCGGCCGCCGCCGAACCCGCTGCTCAGAAAATTCGGCTGGCTGATGCCGCTGGTGCCGGGCGCGGTGGTGTTTGGCGGGCAGCTCGATAGCTTGCTCCGCGATCCCGAGATGGCGGCGCTGCTGGCCGCAGCACCGGTATCGCTCCGCCGCCCCATCCGGTCGCTCTGCTGGATGCTGCGGGTCGAGCCGCCGGACATCCTGCCCAGGCCGCCGGCGAAACCCCGCCCGCCGCGCGAGAAAAAGCCCCGACCCAGGCGCGAGAAGCTGCCGCCGCCGTATCCGCCCACGCCGCCGGAGGCGCCGGCATGGATGCAGAACTGGCCGCGCTCCGGAACCCGCTGGACGCCGACCCGCATCCGCGGCTCACCCCGTTCGGCCTGAGCCGGGGGCCGTGGCACCCGCACGTCCATCTTGTTCCGTTATAGAAACAATAATCCGGGCGTGCTGTCAGCCGATGCACACGCCAGAAGCGGATCTGTCGCAATCTTCCCACTGCGGAAATTCAAGCTGACCCGCTACCCGTGATCCGTTGGAGTTGCGCACCGTGCGGTCCCGATGCGATGCTGAGACAACCGGCAATCCGGCAAAGGCGCGTCATGCGAAGGCTTCGGGCGATCGCCGTGGTGGCTGCGACACTCTGCCTGCTGGCGTGGCAGGCCGGACCCGCGCAGGCACAGACGAGCCCAGCCGCCGCGACCGCTCAGACCTCGGCGGACCTGCGTCCCCTCATCGTCGGCCTCGGCGCCATTGCCGGCGTCGTCATCTTCAACGTCGCGGCCTTGGGCGTGGAGGCGCTGCCGGGCGGCATGGCCTATGCGGCGGGGGCGACCGTGCCGGCGGAGATGTCGGTGGCCATGAGCCGCGTCTATGCCACGACCAGCGCCGTGATCGGCGGCTGGGTCGGCTATTACGGCCCGTGGCGCTAGCCCCGATGCGCACCGCCGCCGCCTTCTCCATTCTGCTCGGCGCCGCCGTCATCGCGGCACCCCCCTGCGCCCGCGCGGCAGATCCGCCAGCCGATGGCGGGCTGGTCGACCGGCGGCTGCTGCTGGCGGGAATAGGGGCGATCGCCGGTACCGTCGCGTTCAACCTGCTGACCGCGCCCACTGGCGTGGTTCCGCTTGCCGGCGGCGCGCTGGCCGCCGTGCCGTACAGCGTGGCGATGGGCAGCCGGTTGATCGCGGTCGCCTCCGCCGGCGCCGGCGCGCTCGGGGCGACGTGGCTGTACGACCGCTGGAGCGGGGAGCCGAGCGACTACCGCTACCTCGCCACGCTCGGCGCCGGTGCGCTCGTGGGCGTCGCGGTCGGCAACTACCTGACCATCGGCGCGCTCGGCACGCCGCCCTTCTATGTCGGCGCCGGCGTGGCCAATGCCGCCGGCGCGCTGGCCTCGCCCGCCGCCCAGGCGGCGAGCCGCGTCTACGTCATCGGCACGGCCGTTCTGGGGGCATGGGCGGCGGACTGGTACTACCGGCGCTGAGCCGGCGTCACGGTAAGGATGAAAACAATGCGCCTTGCCGCCTGCGCGCTCGCACTCGGTCTTGCAGCGATCACGGCCGCGTCGGCGCATGCCGCCGACGCCGTGCTGACGGAAGCGACCGACCTTGCCGGCACCGTGATGTTCGTCGAGTCCGGTGCACCCGGCATGGTGCTCGTGGTGGTGCGCGGCGGCGAGCAGATCGTCCGCGGATTCGGCGAAACCGCGCCCGGCAGCAAGCAGGAACCGGACGGCAACAGCCTGCTGCGGCTGAATTCCATCACCAAGGTGTTCGCCACCGAAGCCCTGGTCTCGCTCGTGGCGGACGGCAAGCTGCGGCTGACCGACCCGCTGCAGCGCTACGCCGGCGGCGCGACCGTGCCGGCGTTCGAGGGCCGGCCGATCACGCTGCTGGATCTGGCGACCCATGCGGGCGCCTTGCCGCGCGAGATCGGCGACGCGCCGCCGGATGCCGCGCCTCGCACCTGGCCCACGCGGGCCGACCGCTGGTCATGGCTGGGCGGCTACCGGCTGCCCTGGGCGCCCGGCACGATCGCCGCCTACTCCAATGTCGGCTTCGACCTGCTGGCCGACGCCGTCGAGACGGCGGACGCAAAACCGTTTCCCGAGGTGCTGCGCGCCCGCGTCACCGGCCCACTGGGGATGGCGGATACCGGCTTCGCGCCGACGCCCGAGCAGTGCACGCGGCTGATGGCCGGCACCGGCCTCGGCGGCAACGGGCCGTGCGTCGACACCAGCGCCACGGACGGCAGCGGCGGGCTGTACAGCACCGGCAACGACATGGCGCGCTGGCTGCGCCACAACCTGGACGCCAACGAAACGCTGGCGCTGAGCCACGCGGTCTATTGGCAGCGGCAGGCCCTGTCGGCCGCGATCGGCTTTGACGAGGGCGCACCGATGGCCGGTCTCGGCCTGGGCTGGGTGATCCTGGCCGGCACCGGTGCCCAGCCGACGCTGCTGGCGAAAAGCGGGGGAGGGGTCGGCTTCATGAGCTATGTCGCCTTCGCGCCGGGCCGCGGGGTGGGCGTGTTCGTCGCCGTCAATCGCACCGATTTCGGCATTTTCACCGGGCTGGTCGGCGCGGCCAACACGCTGATCGCCTCGCTCGCCACGCGGTAGCCGGGCCGTCCGGCGCCCGCCGCGACCCTCGGCAGCGGGGCGCGCTACGGCTGGACCTGCGGCGAGAACAGCGCCTGCTGCTTCTGTCCGTCGATCGTCAGCACGACCAGCACGCGCATGTCGGGCGCCGGGGTAAAGGCGCCGCTGCCCTGCAACTGGTTGTCGGCCGCCGGCGACAGCGTCACCGGCGTCTTGACCTTGTTGACCAGCACCACGGCATTGCCGGTCACGCCGGCCGCCGGCGACGGATTGCCATCCTGGTCGGTGATGAACACGCTCAGCGTGCTGCCCTTCACCGCCGTCTCGATGTGGTACGGGCCCGGATTGGCATCCTCGACGTCGCCGCCATGCGGGCCGTTCAGGTCGGAATGGGCGAACGCCATCGCCGGCAGCAACAGCAACGCGGCAGCACAGGCATAACGCAGCATCGGTCTCTCCTGTGGGGGACGCCGGCACGCAGGCGTGGCGTTTTCCGGCCAAGCCAAGTACGCTACCGACCGGCCGCCGCCGGCGTCAACGCCGGTCGCGGCCAGCAGGGGCGGGCAGAGGGGCGGCACGTGGGCATCCTGGCGGCAGCTACGATTCTGTTCTTCGGCGTGGCGGTGCAGCTTGCCCTGGAAACCTCCGCCGAGTTGACGGCGGAGACGCTGGCCGACAACGACATCGGCATCGTCACCACGCCGCCGTCGGTCGCAACCGGCGACATCATCGACATCGCGCCGGCGGCCATGTTGCAGGTCAGGTAACGCCGCCGCCGTCCCGGTCAGGGTTGCTTTCCGGCAAGTTTCAGTTGCCCGCGCAAGCCTTCGCGCGCCGCCTGCAGCAGGGTCTGCGTCGCCGCCAGCGCCGCGGCCCGCTGGTCCGCCGCGGCGACCAGCGGCCGCGCGATCTCGGCAGTGGCATCGTCGAGGCTGTGCAGCAGCCGCACCGAGCCGGCGACGTCGCCATCGCCGAGCAAAGCTGACGCGCGCGTCAGCAGCTCGGGCGTGGGATTGCGCGGCAGCGGCAGTGCCACCGGGCCGAACACGCGGCCGACCAGTTCGATGCCGCTGCCGACCAGCGGCGGGATACCGCTGCGGCGGGCGTCGATCTGCGCCAGCGCCCGCAACCCCTCGGCAAGCTGCGCTTCGCTGGCGACGCCGGTGGCGGCGAATGGCGCCAGCCGGTCGAGCGCTGCGAGCAGCACCGGTTGCCCGGCGACGATGCCGCGCAGGTTGACCAGCTCCCAGTCGAACGGCCGTCCCGCCGCGACCGCATCGTGCAGTTGCACGACGGCGACGCCGAACAGCGCGGCCACGGCCAGGCTGGCGCGGCCGCTGGCGGTTTCCTCCGCCGCAAGCTTTGCGACCGTCGCCTGCAGCGTCGCCGTCGCGGCGGCCTGGGACTGCAGCTTCGCGTCGAGCGCCGTGACGCTGTCCCCGGTCGCGACAGCCTCGGTTTCCAACATGCGCAGCTTTTGCGTCACGGCCTGCTGCGCGTCCGTCAGGTCGGCGGTCGCGTGCGCCATCTGCGCCAGCCGGATTTCTTCGCGCGGCGGCGGCGCCAGCCAGGCGCGCCCGGCGAACAGCACGGCCGTCGCCGTCAGCGTGCCGACCACGACGCTGATGCCGATCATGCGCACCACGCCGCCACCCGGGCGGGTCGCCACGCGGCCAGTGTCCTGCTCGGCCTGTACGGCGTCGTCCGGCGCCAGCTCCGCGGCGGGCTCCGACGCCGGCAGGGCGCGGCGCTCAGGCGCGTCGGCTGCATCCCGCTCGGTCCCGAGCAGGCTCCGCGCGAACGGCAGGGAAGGGAACAAGACCGTCATGCGAGGCACACCCCAGGCCATTTCGTGTCCGCTCGGGCAGACCATGCCCAGTCGTTGCGGCCGCAGCAACCGATTTTCTTGCAGCGCCTGTCAGTAAGCATCGCTGACCGCCGGCCGCCCGGGCACCGCCAGCAGCCGCTGCGTCGGCGCCCGGCCGAAACGCAGCAACAGCGCCGGCGTCAGGAACGTGTCAAGCGCCGTCGAACTGAGCAGCCCGCCGAAGATCACGACGGCGACCGGGTGCAGAATTTCCTTGCCCGGCGCGCTGGCGTTGTAGAGCAGCGGGATCAGCGCAACACCGGCCGAGGTCGCCGTCATCAGCACCGGCACCATCCGCTCCTGCGCCGCGCGCAGGATCACCGCGCGGCCGAACCGCTCGCCTTCGTTCAGCATCAGGTTGATCGTGTGGCTGACCTTCAGGATGCCGTTGCGGGTGGCGATGCCGGTGAGCGTCACGAAGCCGATCATGCTGGCCAGCGACAGGTCGAGATGCGCGAGTTTTATGGCGATCACGCTGCCGACCAGGGCGAGCGGCACGTTGGCCATGATGATGAACGCCAGCGCTGCGGACCGATAACGCGCGTACAGCACCGTGAAAATGAGCGTCAGCGAGACGAGGCCGAGGCCGGCGAGGCGCAGGCTGGCGTCGTCCTGTTCGGCGAAGGTGCCCTCGAACGACAGCGAATAGCCGGGCGGCAGCGCGATGCGCGAGATCTCGTCGCGGATCGCCGCCGTGGTCGCGGCGCGGTCGACGTCGGCGCGGCTGTTGGCGGTGACGGCGATGCGGCGCCGGCCGCCCTCGCGCTCGATGTCGTTGACTGCGCTGGTCTCGCTGATGGTGCCGAAATAGGACAGTGGCACGCGCCCGGACGGCGTCTCGATCAGCAGCCCGGACAGGCCGAGCGGGCTGCGGTTGGTCTCGGCCAGCCGCAGCACCACCGGCACGCGGCGCTGGCCGGAGATCACCTGCGAGACCGTCATGCCGCCGGCCAGGTGCTCGATCGTGCCGGCGAGCGTGCCCGGCGCGACGCCGTACATCGCCGCCCGCTGGCCATCGACGCCGACCCGGATCTGCGGCACGCGCACCTGCCGCTCGACCATGACGTCGGTCAGCCCCGGCAGCACCTTCAGCCGCTGCTCCAGGTCGAGGGCGATGCCGCGGATGCGGTCGAGGTCGTCGCCGAACACTTTTACCACGATCTGCGCCGAGATACCGGTCAGGATGTGGTCGAACAGCCGGTGCGAGATCGGCTGCTCGACGCTGATCGCCGCCGGCAGGCCGCGCAGGTGGGTGCGGATGTCGTCGATCACGACTGGCAACTTGCGCTGCGAGGCGACGACGTCGACTTCGATTTCGTTGGCATGCACGCCGAGCGCGTGCTCGTCGCTCTCCGAGCGGCCGGTGCGGCGGCCGACCGCGCGCACTTCCGGCACGGTCAGGATCAGCCGCTCGGCGATCGCGCCGATCCGTGCCGACTGGTCGAGCGAGATGCCGGGCTGCAAGGTCACGCTGACCACCAGCGAACTTTCGTTGAAGCCGGGCAGGAAGGTGCGCGGCAGCGTCGGCACGATTGCGACGGCGGCCAGTACCCCGGCGCTGGCCAGCCCGATCGCGAGGCGCGGCCGGTCCAGGGCAAACCCGACGCTGCGCGCGTTCAGCCATTTGAGCCCGCGCACCAGAAACCCGTCGCCCTCGTCGAGCTGGCGCATGCCCGGCAGCAGCAGCAGCGCCAGCACCGGCGTCACCGTGATCGAGGTCACCAGGCTCGCCAGGATCGAGACGATGTAGGCGACGCCGAGCGGCGCGAACATCCGCCCCTCGATGCCGGGGATCGCGAACAGCGGCACGAACACCAGGATGATGATCAGCGTCGAATAGACGATGCCCGAGCGCACTTCCTGCGAGGCGCCGGCGATGATTTCGATCGCCGGACGCCGCGTGCGCAGGCGCCGGTCCTGGCGCAACCGGCGCAGGATGTTCTCGACATCGACGACCGCATCGTCGACCAGCTCGCCGATCGCGATCGCAAGGCCGCCCAACGTCATCGTGTTGATCGACAGGCCCAGCAGTTGGAACACCAGGAAGGTGACCAGCATCGACAGCGGGATCGCGGTCAGCGAAATCGCGGTCGTGCGCAGGTTGCCGAGGAACAGCAGCAGGATCACCGCGACCACGACGACGGCTTCGAGCAGCACGTGGCCGACATTGTCGACCGAGGTTGCGATGAAGTCGGCCTGGCGGAACAGCACGTCGAGCCGGTTGGCGCCGTGCGGCAATGTCAGGCGCAGGCCCTCCAGCTCGTCTTCCACCTGCTTGGTCAGCGCCAGCGTATCGGCGCCGGGCTGCTTGACGATGGTCAGGATGACGGCGCTGCGGCCCATGAACCCGGCATCGCCGACGCGCGGCATCGCGCCGAAGCCGACATCGGCGACCTGCGACAGCTCGATCGGCAGCCCGTCGCGCATGGCGACGACGATGTGGCGGAGCTGGCCGATGCCGTCGCCGCCGTCGGCGCCGAGGCTTTGCGGCTGGCCGATCGTGCGGATCTGGAATTCCTGGCCGTTGCGGTTGACCACGCCGCCGCTCGTGTTGGTGCCGAAGCGCTGCAGCGCCGTCTCGATGTCGGCGACCGTCACGTCGACCCGGCTCATCGCCAGCGGGTCGGGGGTGACCAGGTATTGCCGTACCAGCCCGCCGATCGGGATCACCTGGCTGACGCCCGGGATGCTGCGCAGCCGCGGCATCACCACCCAGGTGGCGAGGTCGCGCAGCTGCATCGGGTCGACCGCCGGCGTGTCGGTGCCCGCGGCGGCGGGGTCGGCCGACAGCGCGACCAGCAGGATCTCGCCCATCACCGAGGACATCGGCATCAGCAGCGGCTGGGTGCCGGGCGGCAGCACGCCGGTGACGGTCTGCAACCGCTCGGTGACGAACTGCCGCGCGCGAAAGATGTCGGCGCTGAGTTCGAACTCGACGAACACGATCGACAGCCCGCTGGTCGAGGTGCTGCGCACCCGCCTAACCCCGGTCACGCCGTTGATCGCGGCCTCGATCGGCACGGAAATGAGCTGTTCGGTTTCTTCCGGCGACAGGCCGGGTGCCTCGGTCATGATCGTGACCAGGCCCTGGTTCAGGTCCGGCAGCACGTCGACCGGCAGCCGCATCAGGTTGACACCGCCGACCACCAGCAGGATCGCGGCGATCGCCAGCACGAACACCCGGTTACGCAGGCTGTAGCGTACCAGGAACGCGAACATCAGCGCGACCGCAGCGTCGAGGAACGGCCGATGACAGTTTCCTCCAATTACATATTCCGAGGTTGCGGGCGACGTTTCTGCGACAGAAGGTTATCCCTTGGGGACGTGTCTGGCAACGTCGACATGCAAACCGGCGGCGTTGGCCCGGTTATTTCGGCGGCATGCCGCGGGCGCTGTTGTAGGCCATGTCGGCGATCATGCCGCCCATGATGGCGCTCATCAGCACGAGGCCGTCGACCACCGCCAGTTGCGGCATCATGGCCCCCGCCGCCGCGCCCACGGCGACCACGATGAAGCGTTCGCCGATCGGCGCTGCCGGCGCCGCGGCCGGAGCAGGGGCGGAGGCGGGGTCGGGCGCCGCCGGTGCCGTTTCGGCATGCGCGACGGTGGCTGTCGCAAGCAAAGCGGGCAAAGCCAGAACCAGCAGGGGCCGCATCATGACCGTCTCTCCGCACGCAAGGTCGCGGCCCAGACCTAGTCGATTCGCCGGCGCACCGCTAGCGTCGGCTGCCGAACGCGGCGAGCAGGCCGCCGCCGACCACGCCGGCACCGCCGAGGATGACGAACCACATCGTCTGGTCGGAGAAGTGGCCGGTCACGGCGTTGGTGACCTGATCCACCGGGGCGTTGGAGGCATGGTAGGCGAACGCCAGCAGCACGCCCCCGACCACCAGCAGCACAAACCCGAGCAGCCGGTTCATCGCCATAACGACCTCCAATTGTGGTTGCATGGGTGCAACGCGGCGTGAACAAAAATGGTTCCTGCCGGAAACGGAACCCGGTCGGCCGAGCGCCTTCGGCGCCCGCCCGACCGGCGCAAGGAGAGCCCGGGGGGAGATCTGCAAAACAAGATCCGCAATGCCGGCCGGCAGGACTAGCCGCCGCCCGCGCGCGCCCCTACCCTGATGGTGCTGGAACGTGCGGACGGGCCGGTGCATGATGAAAACGTCGCAGGATCGGCCTGCCAGAGCCAAGAATACATGAGCGTAACAGGACGGAAACCGCAGTTGCTTGCCCCTGCCAGACATGAGCGAAAGCGTTCATGAGCGGCGGTGACCGGGAGCGTTTTCGCGACTTCGTGGCGCTGCATCTCGACTCCGGCAAGATCCTCACCGAGGAGCGCGAGCGCAGCCTGATCGGCGAGGGCATCGCCAAGTTCAAGCTGGAGGGCGATGCCGCCCGCGGCATCGTCGCAGTGACGGCCAGCACCGGCTGCCAGGTGCTGGAACGCGACCTGTCGCGCACCATGCTCGCGATCATGCATGGACTGGCCGGCAAGCGTGCCGCGATCGACAAGCGCCGCTTCGCCCAGGGCGTTGTGATCCTGCAGGCGCTGACCGCCGGGGCAATGACCGAAGCGCAGGCCCGCGGCTGGCTGAAGCGGCTGATCGAGAAGGCCGAGTTCAAGATCCGCCGCAGCGGCCTGCTGCGCCGCCGGCGCTGGTTCAGACGGATCAAGACCAATATCTGATATCCAAGGCCACATGGAGGGTCGCCGACGATGAGCAGTTTCACCTCCATCAGCCTGATCTTGCGCTGGCTCGTCGCACTGTTCGGCGTGTTCGCGACCTACAATCCCTCGGGCTATTCCTACTACCACTGGGTGCAGAGTTCGCCCGCGCCGCTGTCGCTGCGGGTGCTCGCAGGCGTGGCACTGGTGATCTTCTATGTCGTCTACCTGCGCGCCACCTTGCGCTCGCTGGGGCCGATCGGCATCAGCCTGGCCACCGCCCTGTTCGGCGCGGTCGCCTGGCTGCTCGCGCAATGGCGCCTCGTCGATCTGGCGGTCGCCGACCAGCGCTGGGTGGTGACGCTGTCGATCAGCGCCTCGGTGCTCGCGGTCGGCATGTCCTGGTCGGCCATCCGCTACAAGATCAGCGGCCAGTACGACAGCGAGGACGTCGGCGCGACGCCGCTGATCTGACCGGGGTTCGCCATGGCACAACGCGAGCCGCGGCGGCGTGGCTATTTCTGGCAGTTCCTGCGCCGGCTGCTGTTCGCCGAGTTCGTGCTGCTGGTGACCTGGAGTCCGTCGGATCTGTCCTATGTCGCCTGGGTCGGCCGCACGCCGTTCGCGGCGCCGCAGGCGGTGGCCGGCATCGTGCTGGTGATCGCGCATCTCGCGCTGGTGCGCATGGCGTTCCTGTCGCTCGACTGGATCGGCATCACCGCGAGCCTCGTGCTGCTCGGCTGCGTGCTGCTGGCGGCAGAACATCTCGGCCTGCTCGACCTCGTGGCCGCACAGGGCGCGCGTGCGTTCTGGCTGTTCGTCGCGAGTGTCCTGGTCGCCGCGGGGCTGGTCTGGGGCAACCTGCAACAGCGCCTGTCCGGCGAGCGCACGGTGCTGAAAAGCCCGCCGTAGCAAGAGATCCGCCGGCAGGGTCCCTACAGGTCGTCCTCCTGGTGGACGACATTTGCCATCGCCGCGCTGGCTTCGCCCCTGGTGCGGTCGCGCCCAACCGGCCGGCCACGCTGATGTGGATGTCCCGGCTCTCCAACTCGATCGCTGATCCGTCCGGCCAGATTTCCAACGGCCCCAGTTCGTCGATCGGCACGTCCTGCCGCGCGCCGATCCAGCTGCGAGGGATCAGGAACCCGGCACGACAAGTCATCACAACTTCAATCGCATCACGGTCCGCCACATAGCGGACAGCCTGCGCACGAACTTCCAGGTCGGCCTCGACTCAGCCGGTGGCGAGCGCTGCGGCAAGCTCCGCGTCGGTAATGCTGTGGGTCGTCATGGCCTGCTCACATCGCTCCGCTGGCGTTATTCTGGTCGGCCTGTAGCTGTGCCAGTGCCCGCCGAGCATCTGCCGCTAAGCCGGGCAAGTCATTGCGGGCCGCATTCCAGATCACGTCCAGGCTGATCCGGTCGTAAGCGTGTCGCAGCCGGTTGCCCATGCCGCGGATGTCGCCCCAGGGCTGGCCGGGCATCAACTCGGCTGCGTGCTCACCCAACCGGTGCGCAGCCTCGCACACGCGCTCCATGCAGCGTTCCACGGCATCGCGCACCAAGCCATTGCTGGCGAAGGCGGCGCGATCCATGCCGGCCAGGTATCGCTCGATCCGTTCGGCATTCTCGATGATGTCGGCCAAGCTGTCAGCCGGGCCATGCCTAGAAGGCACGTCGACGATCTCGATCTATGTTGGCCCGCAGACGTGGTTTCTCGACTGGCTCCGGCAGCAGGTCCACCTTGCGGCCGACCAGGTCCGCCAAGCGCCGTTCCAACGCTTCGAGCGCAAAAAGCCCGATACGGGCTTCCGGGTCTAGCTCGGCCGCAAGATCGACATCGCTGCTCGCCTCGGCATCACCCCGGGCAACGGAGCCGAACAGCGACAGGTGGCGGATGCCGGCGCGGCGCAACTCCGCCTCGTGCGCACGCAAGGTGGCGAGCACATGCTCGGCGAGATCGGTCGTGGTTGTTGTGCTCATCGCGGCTTCTCCAAGCTCAAGAATAGCACGAAAGTGGCCATCGCACCTTGCCAGGCCTGCGGTTTGGAAAAATGGCCGTCGTGCACATACGATAGGCCGGGAATTGGTCAGCACGGCGAGGCGCCAGCCGGAGCGTGGAGAGCTGGCCACAAAATCTTCCAGCGCCCCAAAATCATCGACTGCCATTGCCGCGTGCGTACGCGCAATGGCCGCAAGCAGCGCCGCATCCTCCTCGGGCGAGGTTTCTGCGGTGGGTGCCAGCGGCCCTTCGAATCGCGATGCCTCCGTCGCAAGGACGGGCAGCGGGATTGGCTGACCGGGGAAGACCGTTTGGGCTCGGAAGGCCGCGGCTGCCACCAGCACGCTAGCGACAAGCATCGGGGCGCCGCCCCGGGGTTTAGCACCAGGGTGTCGGGATAGCCGACACCCTTGGTCAGCTGTCGGCCTGCGGCGGCGCCGGCAAGGATGTCCGCAATGCGGACGCACCATCGACCAACTCTCGCTTTCGCTGGATTGCCTTGGTCTCCAGCGGCAGACGATCGAGGTCGAGGCCGGCGGGAAGCCACTCCAACAACTTGGCAAACTGGTCTGTCAGAACCGATGCTGCGTCTTGCGTCCGCCCGCAGGATCAGGCCGATTCGCGCCCGGTCAAGCGCTATTTCGGCGCCTATGGGGGCGCCGCCCCCGCCGGCTCACGGCATCATGCAGACCGGCGCCGTCGTTGCCGGCTTGCCGGCATCGGCAGTCTCCGCCTTGACCGGTGCTAGGTCCTGCTTGACTGGATCAAGGTCGCCGAGATGGCGGGCCTGCAGGATATCGACCCGGGTGAAGTTGAAATTATCGGTCGGATCGACCTTGATATACATCAGCGCCACTTCGGGATAGGATTCGAAGATCTGCAGGTTGTATTCGGCCCGGGCCAGCAACACCGCGGCGCTGTCCTTGTTGCCGAGCGAATTTTGCAGCGCACCCCAGTAGTAGTACGCCCACATGCTGCCGGGGTAGACGCTGGCGGCCATGTGGAAGTGCTCGGCGGCGCCCTTCAGGTCGTTCTTGCCCCACAAGGCGAGCCCCATGACCACGCGCGTGTTGGCGATCAGGAACGGCTCCTCCCGCATCACCCGCGTCTCTTCGGCGAGGCCGGCGAAGCGGATGGCATCGTCGAAGCGGCGCTCGGTCAGCGCCAGCGTCGCCAGGTTGAGCAACGGAATGCCGAGCTCCGGGTCGACCGCCGCCGCCCGTTCGAACTGCTGCGTGGAGCAGTTCTGCTCATGATACAGCAGCGAGGCCATGCCGAGCAGGTTGTAGAACACCGCATGGTTGTCCTCGCTGCTGCGGTCCTCGATGGCCTTCTTGATCTGCACCGCGACGAAGTCCTGGAACTGGTCGTGGTCCTTGTCGTTTTCCAGGAACGCGTTCTTGCGCTGCAGGGCATGGAACTCGTCGATGGCGACGGCATACGGCTCGATGTCGCCGGCGATCGCGGTTGCGACTTCCGAGAGGAACAGCGGCAGGCTTTCCTTCGGCTCGCTGGTCAGGTCGATGGTGAACTTGCCGGTGTGGAACGACTCGCCGCCGAGAAGGAAGCGGAACGTGTCGCCCTTGTCGTCCCCGCCCATCAGCGAGCCGGTCAGGCGGATCGAATCGAGCCCGAACTCGGCCTGGAAGGCCGATGTCACGTCCTTGAGGTTCAGCGATTCGGCGATCGCGCCGACCACCGACTTCTGGTCCGCCGGGCGGATCTTGGTGCGGTGCACGATCGACTTGAAGTCGACGATCTCCCGGAGGTCGCTGTCCAGCATCGCGTCCACGACCGCCGAGGTGTAGCCCTTCTCGGTGAGCGACTTGGTCGCATCGACC
>Ga0302326_10022149_pt1 | contig 13001 bp, 14 predicted proteins | sample Palsa_T0_3_FD_202264 | JGI IMG/M metagenome (GOLD analysis project Ga0302326, IMG submission 202264) | Peat permafrost microbial communities from Stordalen Mire near Abisko, Sweden - Palsa_T0_3 | ecosystem: Environmental > Terrestrial > Soil > Palsa > Peat permafrost | place: Sweden: Abisko... | reverse complement strand
GGCGTCTCCACCGTGACCGTCACCAGCGCCGCCCCGCTCCCCGAGGCCGAGGTCAGCGAGGCCCTCGACGAGGCTGGCGGCTATCAGCTGGCCTAGGGGTTCAGGGGCGGATGGGAGCGTTGGTGGCGTGGAGGGTGTAGAGCCCGATCAGGATGAAGGCGGCCGGGAGGAACCAGCGGCCGTAGAGCTGCAGGGTTTCGGTGATGCGGTGGTGGCGGGTTAGCAGGGCGCCGGCCGCGCACCAGACCGCGACGCCCACCGCGAAGACGGCGAGCGTGACCGCGACCCGGGCGGCGTCGGCGGTGGCGAAGACCGGCGTGTAGGCGGCCAGGTTGTCCGCCCCGTCGACCACGGTGAGCGTCGCCACCCCGGCCGCTCCGGCCATCCAGGACAGGCCGCGCACGCTGACCAGGCCCGGCAACGGAGGGGGTGACCGCGTCGGGCGGCGGGCCTGCCTGATGGCGGCCACCAGGGTGACCACGCCCACGGCGAGCGGGATCAGGGCGAGGAGCCAGAGCCAGCGGGCCGGGACCAGGGAGAGGCTGCGCCCGGCCGCCAGCGACAGGCCGACCAGGACGGCGAAGCCGAGGTACTGGCCGGCCCAGATCTCCCACCGCCTCGGCCGGCCGGCTGCCCGTGAGGCCGCGCTGAGCAGGGCGAGGACGACCAGGTCGTCGACGTTGGTCGCCGCGAACAGCGCCACCGCCGTCGCGGCCGAGGCGGGCAGCGAGCTCACGGGCGCAAGGGTACTGGCTTGGCCGAGAAGGCCGGCTTAGCCGGGTTCGTGTCATGGACGGTGGAGAGGCGGCCGGGACCGTTCGATATGACCCGATTTTGAATTGTTCTAGGAGGCGCTGCCGCCGGTCGCCAAGCGCATCAGGTCGCTGTCGATGGTGATCCCGAGCTCGGTCCCGCCCGCCGAGCCGAGCTCGTGCTGGTAGTTCTGCCAGGACTCGTCCCGGACCTTGCGGGCGAAACCGGACTCCATCAGCAGCACGAGCTCGAACGCGGCCCGGTCGATGCGCTGGTTGAGCGCGTCGTCGCTCCAGTCCTCGGGCGCGGCGAACAGCGACGTCGGCACCGGCAGGGTGCGCAGGTAGGCGAAGAGCGACCGCATCTGGTCGTCCACCACCAGCGCGTGCCGGGCGGTGCCGGCCGTCGCCGCGAGGATCACCGGCTTGCCGATCAGCAGGTCGTTGTCGAGCGCGTGGAAGAACGAGGTGAAGATCCCGCTCGGGCCGGCCTTGTAGACCGGGGCGGCGGCGATGATCCCGTCCGCGCGGCCAAGCGCGTCGATCGCCTGCTGCAGTCGGGGGGTGATCAACTGGCTGGTCAGCGCCGTGGTGACGTCGGTCGCGAGCTCGCGCAGGTCGATCACGCCGGTGCTGACGGCGGCGCCCCTGACCTGGGCCAGCGCGGCCACACGCTGCGCGGTGCGGTCGGCCAGCAGCCTGGTCGAGGAGGGGTCGGACGTGCCGGCGCTGACCACCACGAGGTTCAGCTGGCTGTCTTGGGTCGGGTTGCTCATTTTCTTCTTCCTAACGGACCGGGGTGGCTGTCAACTTGGCGCAGATCGCTGTCAGCTGGCCGAGCTCGGCCGGGGTGAGCTCGGCTCGCATCGCCCGCGCGACCGAGCGGGCGTGCCGGCGGCCAACCCGCCGCTGCAGGGCCCGGCCGTCTGCTGTCAGCGAGAGCCGGACGGTGCGCAGATCCCTGCGGTCGGCGATCCGCTGCACCAGCCCCCGCGCGGCCAGCCGGTCCACCAGCCGGGACAGGGCGGGCTGGCTGAGCAGCACGTGCTGGTTGAGATCGGTCGGCCTGATCGGCTCGGGGCACTTGGACAGCGTGTAGAGGACGTCGTACTCCTTCATGGAGATGTCTTCCCAGATGTCTTCCGCGCTGAAGCGCCTCATCAAGGACGCGTGGGCGGACAGCATCGCCTCCCACGCGTCGTTGGCGGGGTGCCGGGGGTCGGCCATCGCGGGTTCAGCCTTCCGTAGCTCTTCAGACCGCCGACGGGTACTCGACCTCGACGTTCTCGGTGCTGTCCTGGTAGGGAGAGTCGCCGGTCACGTTGTCGCCCCGGTTGGCGTTGGGACGCGGCTGGCGCGGCGGGTTGTCGCCGTACTTGGCCTTGACCAGGCTCGCGTGGGTCGGCGCGTCCGGCACCTCAGGGTCCTTGCGGGCCGCGAGCTCCTTGCGCAGCACCGGCACGACCTCCCCGCCGAGCAGCTCGAGCTGGTCGAGCACCTTGTTCAGGGGCAGGCCGGCATGGTCCATCAGGAACAGCTGGCGCTGGTAGTCGCCGAACGACTCGCGGAAGGTCAGCGTCTTGTCGATGACCTCCTGGGGCGAGCCGACCGAGAGCGGGGTCATCTCGGCGAAGTCCTCCAGCGAGGGGCCGTTGCCGTAGACCGGGGCCGCGTTGAAGTACGGGCGGAACTCCTTCTTGGCTTCCTGGGACGTCTTGGCGATGAACGCCTGCCCGCCGAGGCCGACGATCGCCTGCTTCTCGGTCCCGTGGCCGTAGTGCGCGAAGCGCTGCCGGTAGAACTTGATCAGCCGCATGTAGTGCTCCTTCGGCCAGAAGATGTTGTTGGCGAAGAAGCCGTTGCCGTAGAAGGCGGCCTGCTCGGCGATCTCGGGCGAGCGGATCGAACCGTGCCAGACAAACGGCGGCACGTCGTCGAGCGGCCGCGGGGTGGAGGTGAACCCCTGCAGGGCGGACCGGTACTTGCCCTTCCAGTCCACCACGTCCTCGCGCCAGAGCCGGTGCAGCAGGTTGTAGTTCTCGAGCGCGAGCGGCAGCCCCTCGCGGATGTCCTGGCCGAACCACGGGTAGACCGGGGCGGTGTTGCCGCGGCCGATCATCAGGTCCATCCGGCCCTTGGACACGTGCTGGAGCATCGCGTACTCCTCGGCGATCCGGACCGGGTCGTTGGTCGTGATCAGCGTGGTGGACGTGGTGACGACGAGGCGCTTGGTCGTCGCGGCGATGTAAGCCAGCAGGGTCGTGGGGGAACTGCTGAAAAAGGGCGGGTTGTGGTGCTCCCCGATGGCGAACACGTCCAGGCCGACTTCCTCGGTCTTCTGCGCGATCTTCACCACCGCGTCAATGCGCTCCGCCTCGCTCGGCGTGTAATTGGTGGTCGGGTCGCGGGTGATGTCGCTGACCGAGAAGAGTCCGAACTGCATGGCAGGCCTCCCAGGACGATATATGCGTTTGCATGTATCGGAAGCAATCGAGGGCGCGTTGCTATTCCCGGTCCCCTACCCACCTGGGAGCCGACGGCGCACCGGCCGGACGAGTTTCCGCGCGATGGAGGCTCAGGAACGCATGTGGGTGACGGTGCCGAAGGAGCGCTGGCGGTACAGGAGCGGCTCAAACGAGTGGGTGTCGGCGTGCTCGACCAGGCCGATGATGATGACGTGATCGCCCGCCGTGACCAGCTGCTCGGTGCGGCAGACGAGCCACTGGCCCTTGCCCGCCAGCCGGGGCGCGCCGTGGTCCATGTACCAGGCGACGTCAGCGAACTTGTCATCGCCCTTCTTGGCGAACGCGGTCGCCAAAAGCTGCTGGCCGACCGCGAGGACGTTCACGCCGAACCGGCCCGTCTCGGCGATGATCTTCAGCAGGTCGGAGCGCTGGTCAAGCGAGACCAGGATCATCGGCGGGTCAAGCGAGAGCGACGAGAACGCGCTCACCGTGGTGCCGTGCGGCTTGCGATCCACGTGCGAGGTCACCACCGTCACCGGGGTGGGCACCCGGGCGAGCGTGTCCCTGAAGACCGTGGCGTCGACCTGGTCGCGTCCCTGGCTAGCGCCAACACCGTCCATTCGATCAGCCTACGTTCACTGGCGGCGTTCGGCCAGAGCGCTCGGCCTCGACGCGCCCTAGTCCCGGCTGGCCGGGCTATATGAGAAGCTTGGCGGGTTCGAACAGGGAGAGGACGACCGCATGAGCTCGCTGCGCGAGGAACTGCTTGTCGGCATCCGCAGTCACCGTGAGCAGTTCGAGTCCGCAGGCGACCGGGCCGAGGAACTTCGCACCCTTCCCAACGACGCGGTGGCGACGCTGCGCGCGCTCGGGCTGTTCTGGCTGAAGACGCCGGCCGAGCTCGGCGGCACCCCGCTGCCGCCGGTCGACTTCAGCGACGTGATCGAGGAGCTCTCCTACATCGACACGTCGACGGCGTGGGCGGCGATGATCGGGGCCGGGTGCAACGGGCTGGCCGGCGGCTGGCTGCCCGAGGCGGGCGCTCGGCGCATCTTCGGCGCGGGCGCGGGCACGGGCACGGGCACGGGCACGGCTTCGGGCGGGGCGGCTTCAGGCGGGCGGCCACTCCCGGTGATCGCGGGGCAACTCGCGCCGCGCGGCACCGGGACGCCCGTCGCGGGCGGGTACCTGGTCCACGGGCGCTGGGGCTTCTCGAGCGGCATCGTGCACGCGGACTGGCTGATCGGCGCGTTCAAGGCGGACGGCGTGGCCGGCCACGGCGCCGAGAGCGGTGACGGGGGCGACCCGGCGGACGGCGGCCCGGCCGGGACCGGGTTCGGCCGGATGATCGTCTTCGCCATCCCCAAGGTCGAGGCCGAGGTCATCGACAACTGGCACGTGGCCGGGCTGCAGGGGACCGGCAGCCTCGACTTCTCCCTGGACGGCGCGTTCGTGCCCGCCGAGCTGACGTACGAGCTCGGCAGCCCCGCCGTCCGCGGCGGCGACCTGTTCCGGCTCGGCATGCCCGCGTTCGTGTCCAACGAGGTGCCGCCGCTCGCCATCGGCCTCGCCCGCCGCGCCATCGACGACATCAGCGAGCTGGCCGCGCACACCGCCCGCTTCCCGGGCGGCCCCACGGTCAGCGAGCGCGCGGTCTTCCATCATGAGCTCGGCCGGGCCGAGGTCCGGGTCAGGGCGGCCCGGGCGGTGCACCGGGAGGCGATGGCGGCCGCCTACGCGAGCGCGGTGGCCGGCCGCGGGCCGACCGAAGAGCAGCAGCTCGCCGTCACCACGGCCTCGGTCTACGCCGTCGAGACCTGCGCCGACGTGGTCAGCGGGCTGTTCAAGTTCGGCGGCGGGCGCGCCCTGGCGCTGTCCAACCCGATGCAGCGCCACCTGCGCAACGTGCTCGCCGCCCGGCAGCACGTCGCCCTCTCGGAGGAGAACTACGAGGCGGCCGGCCGCTACCTCCTCGAATCCGCCAAGGCGCGCCGGGCCTGACCGGTCAGTGGTGTCCGCCCGCGGCGCCGTGACCGCCCGCATCGTGGGCCGCGCTGTGGGCCGCGTCAACGGCGGCCGAGACCGCCGCCTGGGTAGCCGCGTCAACCGCGGCGCTGACCGCCGCGTCGGTGGCCGCGCGGACCGCCGCGTCCGTCGCCGCCCTAGTGGCCGCGTCTGTCGCCGCGCCGGCGGCGGCGTGCTGCGCGGCGATGGCGCCGTCGACCGCCGCGGTCGCGCGGGCGGCGGCCGGCTCGCGCCGGGCCGCCTCCCGCAGCCGTTTACGCGCTGCGGCGCCCGGCCGGCCGGGGAAGACGTAGTGGGTCACGCCGATCGCGGACGCCAGCCCGGCCAGGGCCGCCTGGGCCGAGTCGAGCGGGCCGCCGCTGGCCGCGGCTTCCAGCCGGGCGCGGGCCTGGGCCGCGCGAGCGGCGTCGGTGACCACCCACCGGGTGACCGGGATGAAGCCGAGCGCCTTGCGCCGCTGCTTGCTGATCGTCCCGGCGGCGTCGGCTCGGGCGAGGTACCGCTCGACCAGCCCGGGGCGGACGCGCTTGACCCAGGCTTTCGCCGTCGGCTCGCGCCACCCGCTGGTCATGCTGGCCAGGGCGTCATCAAGCAGCGGGTCACCGGTCCGGGCGGAGGCACGGATCACGATACGGCCGCGCACGATATCGACCCGGCCGGCGGCGGCGAGCCGGACGAGCTCGGACCCGGCCAGCCCGAACCGAAGCTTGACCGGAAGGACGAGGGTTCCGTCGGGATTCACGGCGATCAGCAGGAGATCCTGGCCAAGGTCATACATGGCCACGACGATAACCGGCCGCGGCCGGCGGAGTACAGGGCCGCAATCGGCGTATTCACGGTCGCGGGCCGGCCCGGCGGCAGCAACTCTCTTTAATGGACCGGCCCGCGGGGGGGGAGGCGTTCAAGCAGTGCGGCGGGCGGAGACCGACGACGCCAGCGTCCCCAGGGCGGCCTCGGTCATCTCGATGTCGAGGCACGCGTCGGTGACGGACTGGCCGTAGGTCAGGGTGGCCGGGTCGCCCGGGTTCTGGCGGCCCGCGACCAGGAAGGACTCCAGCATCGCGCCGGCCAGGCCGGTCTCGCCGGCCGCGATCTGCTCGGCCAGCGACTCGGCGACCGCCGTCTGGCGCCGGTAGTCCTTGCCGCTGTTGCCGTGGCTGGCGTCCACCATGATCCGGCGCGGCAGGCCCGCCGCCGTGATCAGGTCCAGCGCCTTGGCGACGTGCGAGGACGAGTAGTTCGGGCCGCTCCGGCCGCCGCGCAGGATCACGTGCGTGTCGGAGTTGCCGGTGGTCGTCACGACCGCCGCCGCGCCCGCCTCGGTGACGCCGAAGAACGTGTGGCTGGCGGCCGACGCGCGGAGGGCGTCCACCGCCACTTGGACGTCGCCGTCGGTGCCGTTCTTGAAACCGACTGGCATCGACAGACCGGAGGCGAGCTGGCGGTGGACCTGGCTCTCGGTCGTCCGCGCCCCGATCGCGCCCCAGGTCACGGTGTCGGCAATGTACTGCGGGGTGATCGGGTCGAGCCACTCGCAGCCAACCGGCAGGCCCGCCGACAAGATGTCGAGCAGCAGGCGGCGGGCGGTCCGCAGGCCGCGGTGCACGTCGTAGGAGCCGTCCATGCCCGGGTCGTTGATCAGGCCCTTCCAGCCCGTCACCGTCCGCGGCTTCTCGAAGTACACGCGCATCACGATCAGCAGGTCATCCACGTACCTGGCGCGAAGCTCGGCCAGCCGGGCGGCGTACTCGAGGGCTGCCTTCGGGTCGTGCACCGAGCAGGGCCCGGTGACCACCAGCAGCCGGTCGTCGGCTCCGTCAAGCACCGCCCGGACCTCGGCCCTGGTGGACTCGACGGTCTGCGACTGCGCGGCGCCGAGCGGCTGTTCAAGGAAAAGCGCGGCCGGGGAAAGCAGCGGCTCGTAGCCGACGATCCTGGTATCCGTCACGCGTGACATCGGGGTTCTCCTCCCGGGCGCGCCTCGCCCGGGTCATCCGCGAGCCAGCTACGCCCTTGATTGCGGCGATGCAGGTCTGCCTCGCCGCTGGCTGGCTCCGGGTAGTGGTAAGCGCGCGTCAGAACAACGCTTGGCTCCACCCGGAGCCAGCGTAAAGCGCCAATACCACTGGGACATGGGACAGATGATACACGGCCGACACGGCCGGGGTGGCCGTGGTCGGCCAGATACGCAAAGCAGCCGAGCCCCCGCTGGGTCTGCCCGGGGCCAAAGTTACTCTTAGGGTCTTGCCGGGCCTCCTGGCTCCTGCCGGGCCTCCTGGCTCCTGCCGGGGCGGCGTGTCACGCCGACGGCGACCCAGGACAGGGGAGATCATCGGCCCATGGACAGCCTCAACCTCGCCGACACGTTCATCACGTTCTTCGCGCTGTTCGGGCCGCAGAAGGTGCTGCTGTCGTTCGGGCGACTGTCCCGCACGCTTGACGACCACTCGGTCCGCGCGGTCGCCGCCGCCACCGCTTCCACCGCCGCGATCATCGGCGCGGTCTGCGCGCTCACCGCCCCCTGGGTGACCACGTTCTTCCACATCGGGTCGCCCGAGCTGGACCTGGCGGCCGGCCTGCTGTTCATCATCTACGCGGTCGGCATGGTGCTCGGCGTCCACTTCGACACCGAGCTCCCGCACCAGGCGGCGGCCGGGGCGAACGCCGCCAAGGACGAAACCGAGGACGCCGAGGACGCCGACCCGGCTCACCCGCTGTCGAGCGGGTTCCGGGCGATGCTGCTGCCGTTCGTGGTCAGCCCGATCGCGATCGCGGCCGACCTGGAGGAGTCGATCTCGGCTCACAGCTGGGGCGGCCGATGGACCGTGGCGGGCGCGTTCGCGCTCGTCGCGCTGGTCGACATGCTCTGCACGTGGGTGTTCGCGCCGTTGCTGCGCCGGATGCACGACAGCCTCCTCGAGGTGCTGTCCCGGCTGCTCGGCACGCTGCTCGTCGCCGTCGGGGTCGGCGTGTTCCTAGACGGGCTGGTCGCGCTCGGGGTCGTCCTGCACGGCCATCACTGACCATCGCGACACGACGTAGGTCATTTGTTTTCACCTAACACTGCGCAGAGGAAAGAAATGCCGATTCCCCTCAGGTGGGGAGAATTGGCGGTCTTGTTATTATCTAAGATTTTCATTCGACACGAACGAACAAAATGATCATAGAAATAACCAAATGTCAATGTATTGAATGAGAATCCGCTCATAGTTAACATCTGGTTCAACAGTGGCCGTCACAAGGGGCCACTAAGCCAGAGAGGTCCCCCATGGCAAACCGTCCCCGTAGGTTCCTCCTCTACGCCCTCGCCGCCGTTGTCCCGGCAGTCGGCCTGCTCGCAGGCACGGCGGCCGTCGCAAGCGCGCGCACGATCAGCGCCCCCGCCGCCACCCATTCCGCTGCCGCGGAAGCAAAGGCGATCGCGGTCTCTGAAATCAAGAAACTCACGGTCGGGTACCACCCCACCAATCACCGGGTGGGCATCACGTCCCCGGGCTTTAAGGGCCTGAGCGACGTCACCTCCACCAACTGGTCGGGATACGCCGACACCGGCAGCTCGTTCAGCGACGTCAGCGCCAGCTGGACCGAGCCGGGTGCCACCTGCAGCTCGCGCTCGGAGTCACTCGCCGCGTTCTGGGTCGGCATCGACGGCTACAGCTCCGACTCAGTCGAGCAGGACGGCACGCTGATCGAGTGCTATGACCGGACCGCCTACCAGTACACCTGGTGGGAGATGTACCCGACCAACGACGTCCAGGTCGTCGGCGAGACCGCCGCGGCCGGCGACGCCATCACCGCCTCGGTGGTGCGGAGCGGCACCAGCTACAAGCTGACCGTGACCGACTCCACCCACACCGCCGACAGCTTCACCAAGACGGAGACGTGTTCCGCCTCCAGCTGCGTGGACAGCAGCGCGGAGTGGATCGCGGAGGCCCCGACCGGGTCCAGCGGCGTCGAGCCGCTGACGGACTTCGGGACCTGGACCGCCTCGAACGCCGCCGTCACCGAGGGCAGCACCGCCGGGAGCATCTCGTCCTTCACCGACGACGAGATCACCATGATCGACAGCTCCGGCGCCACCAAGGCCCTCCCCGGCGCGCTGAACGGCGCCGGCACCGGATTCTCGGTCACCTGGGAGAAGGCCAGCTAAGCAGAGACAGGAACCCCGCCCCGGTCTTGCGGCGAAGCCGCACCGGGGGTCCGGGAACCAGGCAGAGACAGCAACCCCGCCCCCTGGTTTGCGGCGAAAGCCGCACCGGGGGGTCCGGGGGGTCGTCCCCCCGGTGTAAAACTACGAGACCCCCGCATGCGCTCTCTGCATGCGGGGGTCTCCAGGTCTCGTAGCCCCGACCGGATTCGAACCGGCGTTACCGCCTTGAGAGGGCGACGTCCTAGGCCTCTAGACGACGGGGCCCTACGAGTTGCCGGGGGTTCCGCTTCCCCGGCGAGCTAAACGATACCGCCTCCGGATGAGTGCAGCCAACACGAGTCACCGAAGGGGCGGCAAGTATCGGAAATTTCATGACTCGCGGACGAGGCGGACGGCCGCGGCCACCAGGTCCGCGTTCCCGCGGGCGACCGAGCCGTTGGGCAGAAAAACCGTGTCCTCGAGGCCGACCCGGATGCCTTGTCCCATCGCTACCGCCGCGCGCATCACCTCCCAGGTGGCCAGGTCGTAGCCATGGTGCACCTGAGGCGCGGTAACGCCGAGCCTGGCGAGCTCCGACGCGGCCTGGGCGGCGGTCGCGACCGCACCGGGCGGGTTGCGGTCGACGGGTTCCATCAGCACGCGGAGTATCCGGTCCCTGAACGCGGCCGCGCCGAGCAGGCGTGCGTCGGCTGCCGTCCACACGCCCGCCTCGATCTGGATGCCCAGGCTGGTGAGAACGTCCGCGAGCTCGTTGGTGCCCGGCTCGTTCATGTTGATCGAGGCGTAGTCCGGGCGATCGGGCCCGGTCCACCGGGCGACGAGGTCCAGGCGGCGCGCGACGTCTCCGTCGACGGTCCAGATCCCGGTCGTCACCCCGACCGGCAGACCGGTCGCCGCCCTGGTGGCAGCCACCGCCGCGAGCACCTGGTCGGGGTCGAGCGTTTGTGCCCCGGCACCGTCGCGCGGGTGCAGATGCAGCGCCTGCGCACCCCGGGCGGCGGCGGCGCGGGCCTCGGCCGCCAGCTCGGCGGGCGTCAGCGGCACCGCCGGATGCTCCGCCCGCGTCGTCCCGCCGTTGAGAGCAGCCTGAATCAGCACGCCCCGCGCCCCGTCAAAGCCGTTTTCAGTCACAGGAGAATCATCCCCTGGGCATTGCGGGCGAAGCCCGCATCGGGGGGTGTGGGGGCCAGGGGAGATGGGGGGCGGGAGCCCCCCATGCCGGAGGATCGTCCCCCCGCTGTAAATGCGAGACGACCCGGTGCTGCGCAGCAGCACATGGGTCGCCAGTCGTCTCGCTGGGGTACCAGGACTCGAACCTAGACTAACAGAACCAGAATCTGCTGGGCTGCCAATTACCCCATACCCCAATGGCAACGCGAGCCGGAAGCTTCCGTACCGCGCCGATGTAGTGTATCGAATCCCGGACCCCAGAGCGAACGGGGACCCGGATCGCCGCGCCAGCCGGGATCCTGGCGCTCACTCGGGGTCCGCCACCTGGTGGTCGGGTTCGAACTCGCGCAGCGTTGGCGGTTCTAGTGCCACCGCTACCTGGGACTTCCCGCTGGCGACGGCCCTGCTGCCGCCGAAGACGGCCCGCAGGTCGCGCTTGACCACCTGCTCGGCGTGGGTGAGCTCGTCGAGCAGGCTGGCCTGGGTGAGCGTGCTCGCCGCCACGGCCGCGGGCACGGCACCGACCGGAGTGCGCTGCCACTTCTTATGCAGCTCGGGGACCGCCGACAGCAGCATTCGCGTGTAGTCGTGCTGCGGGTTGCCGAAGATCTTCTCGGTCGCGCCCATCTCCACGATCGCGCCGTGCCGCAAGATGATCGTCCGGTCGGAGACGTAGTTGCCGAGCGACAGGTCGTGGGTGATGAACAGGATCGCCAGGCCCTGCCGCTTCAGCTTGACCAGCAGGTTCAGCACATCGACGCGAGTGGAGGCGTCGAGCATGGAGATGATCTCGTCCGCGATCAGCACCTTGACGTCAAGCAGCAGCGCGCGGGCGATCAGCAGCCGTTGCTGCTGGCCGCCGGAGAGCTGGTGCGGGTACTTGCCGAGCACGTCGGCCGGGTTCAGCGCCACCGCGTCGAGCGCGGCCTCGATCTTGGCCGACCAGTCGCCGGCGCTGATCTTCGGGAAGTACGCCCCGCGGACCAGGTCGAAGACCCGGTCCGCCCGGTAGATCGGGTTGTAGGAGCTGAAGGGGTCCTGGAAGACGCCCTGCACGTACCGGTAGTACTCGCGGAGCCCGCGCTGGGAGTACCCCGCTATGTCCTTCCCGTCGAAGGTCACGGTGCCGCTGGTCGGCTGGACCAGCCGGAGCAGGACCTTTCCGATCGTGGTCTTGCCGCTGCCCGACTCGCCGATCAGCGAGATCACCTCGCCCGGGGGCAGGTCGAAGCTGACCTTGCGCAGCGCCGGGGTCAGCCCGCCTGCCCGCGAGGTGGCGCGGTAGAGCTTGGAGACCTGATCGACCTTCAGCGTGCTCATACGGCCTGCTCCTGTCCGGCCCGCCCGGCCGCCGCGCCGCGCTCATCGCTGGCCTTCCAGCAGGCGACGGTGTGGCCGGGCTCGATCTCCACAAACGGCGGGGTCTGCGTGCACTTGTCGAACGCGAACGGGCACCGCTCCCTGAACCGGCAGCCGGCCGGAGGGCTGACCAGGGACGGCGGACGGCCGGGTATGCCGGTCAGCGTCACCTGGTCGTGCCGCACCCCCACCTCCGGGAGCGAGGCGATCAGCGCCTGGGTGTACGGGTGCAGCGGGCTGTTCACGATGGCGTCGGTGCTGGCCCGCTCGGCGAGGCGACCCGCGTACATGATCGCGATGGAGTCGGCGATCTGGGCCAGGATCGCCAGGTCGTGGGTGATCGTGATGACGGACTTGACGAACCCCCGGTCGCGGAACTCAAGCAGCATCTCCCCCACCGCGCGCTGGGTCGACACGTCAAGCGCCGAGGTCACCTCGTCGGCGATCAGCAGCGACGGGTTGAGCAGCGTGGACATGATGATGGTCACGCGCTGCCGCATGCCGCCGGAGAGCTCGAAGGAGTACTTGTCAAGCACGTCCTCCCTGAGCCCGATTAGCTCGAGGCGCCGTTTCAACTCGGTCATCACCGCCCGCTGGTCACCGACGCGATGCGACTTGAGCAGGTCGGTCATCAGCTTGCCGATCTTCCTGGTGGGGGGCAGCGCGGACATCGCGTACTGCGGGACCAGGGACACCTCGGTCATCCGCAGCGGCCGCATCGCCCTGGTGTCCGCGATCGGCAACTCGCGGCCGTCTACGGTCACCGTCCCGCCGGTCGCCTTCATCCGCTGGTCCAGGTAGACGAGGGCGTTGCCGAGGGTCGACTTGCCGCTGCCGGACTCGCCGGCCAGGCCCATGATCTCCCCGTCGGCGAGCGCAAAGCTCACGTTGTCGACGGCGGTGACATCGCCGCGGCGGCTCCGGTAGGCCACCGACAGGTTCTGCACGCTGACGCTCACTGCTGCCTCAGTTTCGGGTTGAAGACCTCGTCCAGGCCGACGTTGGCGACCAGCAGCGCCGCCACCATCGCGGTCAGCACCGCGCCCGGCGGGACGAACCACCACCATTCGCGGTAGAGCA
>Ga0302326_10022148_pt1 | contig 13001 bp, 9 predicted proteins | sample Palsa_T0_3_FD_202264 | JGI IMG/M metagenome (GOLD analysis project Ga0302326, IMG submission 202264) | Peat permafrost microbial communities from Stordalen Mire near Abisko, Sweden - Palsa_T0_3 | ecosystem: Environmental > Terrestrial > Soil > Palsa > Peat permafrost | place: Sweden: Abisko... | reverse complement strand
CAGCCGAGCCAGCCGGATGGAGCTCGCGTCGAGCTCGCCGTACGTCACCACCGTGCCGTCGCCCATGATGACGGCGCGGCGGTCCGGATGTGCGGCGGCGACCGTTCCGGGATACATGATTCGGTCAGGAACCCCCTTCGCCGATCGGCGTCGCACCGCGAGGGCCCGCACCGCGCCTGTCGGCGCCATCGACTCTATGATTGAGCAAACAGTACCATGCGCCGCTCTCGGCGCCGGCTGTTGCGGGACGCCGCACCGCACCGGCGTGAGCGGGGCCAGTCGCCGGAAGAGGGGGTCGAAGGGACCCGTCTCGTGGTGTCTCGGACTTGTAATGATATAACATTTCGCTTTTGGCGAAGGGCCCGCTTCGGGTGCCGGAATCCGGCCAGGCCGACAAAGGGGGACGCAATGCTCGATCTCTTGATTCAGGGCGGTTTGGTGGCGGACGGCAGCGGCGGGCCGGCCGTGCGCCAGGACGTGGGCGTGGTGGATGGCCGCATCGTCGACGTCGGGTCCGGAGGGGACCGGGCGAAGCAGACCATCGATGCCGACGGCCTGGTGGTGGCGCCCGGTTTCATCGATCTGCACTCCCACTACGACGCCCAGCTCTTCTGGGATCCGACCCTCAGCCCGTCACCGCTGCACGGCGTCACCACCGCGGTGAGTGGCAATTGCGGGCTCACCCTGGCCCCGGCTGCGCCGGGCGATCGCGAATTCTTGACCCGCCTTTTGTCCCGGGTCGAAGCCATCCCCGTGGAGGCGCTGCTGGCCGGCGTCACGTACGAATGGGAATCGTTCGCCGAGCTCCTCGACGTGATCGAGGCGAAGCCGCTGGCGCTCAACATCGGGTTCATGGTCGGCCATTCGGCCATCCGTCGCGCCGTGATGGGACCTGCGGCATCAACCGACAAGGCCGGCCCGGAGCAGATAGAGGCCATGCGCGCCCTGTTGGGGGCGGCGCTGGCCGCGGGTGGGTTCGGCTTCTCGACCGCCAACGTCGCCACGCAGGTCGACGGCGACGGCCGGCCGACTCCGCCCAACCTCGCCGACCCCAGCGAGTTCATCGCCCTGGCCGCCGAGTGCGGGCTCCATCCTGGCACCTCCATCGAGTTCATCCCCGGATCGTTCCTCAGTGGCTTCAGCGACGGCGATGTCGAGTTGATGGCCGACATGTCGGCCGCGGCCAATCGACATCTCAACTGGAACACGCCCCTCATCAACCGAGCCGTCCCGGATCTCTACGAGCGACAATTGCGCGCCACCGACGTGGCCCGGGAGCGGGGCGGTTGGGTTGTCCCCATGTTCATGCCGCAGAACGGTCCCCTGCGTCACGACTTCAAAGAGGCCTATGTCTTCCGGGCCGTGCCCGGATGGGCCGACCTGTTCGCCCTCCAGGGCGAGGCGCGCCTCACGGCGTTGCAGGACCCGGCCACCCGGGCCCGCCTCAGGGCTTCGGTGGACGCGGAAAGCCAGGGCCTGGCCGTCGTGGTGCGCAACTGGGCCACGTACGAGGTGAACGACGTCGGTGACCCGGCGCTGGCCCACCTGCTCGGTCGCAACATCGGTGACCTGGCTGCAGAGCGCGGGGTGAGCCCGTTCGACGCCATGCTCGACATTGTGGTGGAGGCCAAGCTCGATGTCGGGTTCGTGCGCTACCAGTACCCGGGCGACGACTGGACGACGAGCGCGCGCCTCAACGTGTTGAAGGATGCCCGGGTCGTCCTCGGCGCGTCCGACGCCGGGGCGCACGGCGAAATGATGGTGGGCGCCGACTTCCCGACCCGCTGCATCGGAGAGCTGGTGCGCGACAAGCAGATCTTCAGCCTGGAGGAGATGATCCATCAATTCTGCGATGTCCCGGCCCGCCTGTACGGGCTGAAGGACCGCGGGCGGGTGGAGCCGGGCATGTGGGCGGATCTGGTGGTCTTCGATCTGGACCGGATCGGTGCCGGCCCCATGAAAACCGTGCGCGACCTGCCGGCGGGAGCGGCCCGGCTCACCACCGAGTCGAGTGGTGTCGAGCATGTGCTGACCCGGGGAACCGAAGTGGTCCAGCACGGGAAGTTCACCGGCGATCTCCCCGGAGGCTTGCTGCGCTCGGGCCGCGACACCGTCACCGTCACGGCCCGCTAGGGCGATGACGCCGCCGGAAGCACGGACCTTTCGATGTCGCCTCGCGGCATAGCCGCCGTCGCCCGCCACCAGCCCGATCGCGTGGCGATCGTATGCGGCGACCGACGGGTGACCTACGGCGAGCTCGACGCCGATGCCAACCGCTGGGCCCACCTCTTTGCCGAGGCCGGTGTGGGCCACGGCGACCGGGTGGCCGTGATGCTGGGCAACCGGCCCGAGGTCTTCGCCGTCTGGACCGGCGCATCGCGCCTCGGCGCGCTGGTCGTCCCGGTCAGCTATCGCTTCACCGTGGCCGAGGTGGCGTACATCGTGGCGGACTCACAGGCCGCCGCCTTCGTCTACGAGGATGAGGAGATCGGGCCCGCGGCCGTCGCGGGAATCGACACCCTTCGGATCTCGGCCAACGTCGACGATCCCGACTGGAGGCAGTTGCCGGCGCAGCCCCCGAGCACGGAATTCCTGGGCAGCCCGACCATCTTCATGAACTACACCTCGGGGACGACCGGCAAGCCGAAGGGCATCGCGCGCCCGCTGCCGGTCCCGGCCGGAGAGGATATGGAACCGCAGCCCTTTACGGTGCTCTGGGGTTGGCAACCAGACGACGTGCACCTCTTGTGCGGGCCGGCGTACCACACCGCTCCGGGTAACTATGCCTTGTCCCACCTCCATGAGGGAGCCAGGGTGGTCATCATGCCCCGCTTCGACGCGACCACCTGTCTCGAGCTGATCGAGACCGAGCGGGTAACGACCTCGCACATGGTCCCGGCGAACTTCGTCCGCCTTCTCGAGGTGGACTGGGCGCGCTACGACCGCTCCAGCATCCGCAAGATCCTCCATGCCGCCGCCCCGTGCCCGGTGGCGGTCAAGCGCAAGATCATGGAGGTGTTCCCGCCGGGGACGGTGTGGGAGTACTTCGGCATGAGCGAGGGCTTCGTCTCGTCCATTTCGCCCGAGGATTGGCTGGCCAAGCCGGGCAGCGTGGGCATCCCCATGCCCGGCATCACGGTCAAGATCCTCGACGAGGACGGATCCGAGCTGGCGCCGGGAGAGGTCGGCTACATCTATGTCTCGGCGCTCAGCGGCTTCCGGTTCGAGTATTACAACGCGGCCGACAAGAATGCCGCCACCTGGCGGGACGACTTCTACACCGTCGGGGACCTCGGTTCCCTCGACGCAGACGGGTTTCTGTTCATCGCCGACCGGCGGGTGGATCTCGTCATCTGCGGGGGCGTGAACATCTATCCGGCCGAGCTCGAAGGCGTCCTCGCCGAGCACCCCGAGGTGGTCGACTCCGCCGTGTTCGGGCTGCCCGACGAGAAGATGGGCCAGCGCGTCCATGCCCTCGTCGAAGTGCGACCCGGCACGCGCGTGAGCGAGGAGGAGTTACTCGCCTTCCTGGGCCAGCGTCTGGCCAAGTTCAAGTTGCCGCGCGCCATTGAACTGGTCGGCGAACTACCCCGGGAACCGAGTGGCAAGGTACTCAAGCGCCAACTGCGCGACGAACGGGTTTCCGCGCCGTAGTCGCGCCCGACCGGGCGTGCGCGCACAATGCAGGCTGCGGAATTCCCGCAGCAGATGGGAGGAGAGCGATGGCCTACGACCTGGTGATCCGGGGCGGCACAGTCATCGATGGCTCCGGCGCGCCGCGTGCGGGTGCCGACGTGGGGATCTCGGGCGGACGGCTGGCCACCATCGGGCGTATCGACGAGATTGGTGAGGCGGAGATCGATGCCACGGGTCTCTTCGTGGTGCCGGGATTCATCGACGGCCATGCGCACTTCGACGCGCAGATCTTCTGGGATCCGCTCGGGAATTGCGCGTCGCTGCACGGCGTCACCACGACCATCATGGGGAACTGCGGCTTTAGCATCGCCCCGACGCCCGCGGCCGACAAGGTCCTCGCCATCCGGAGCATCGAACGGGCCGAGGACATCTCACGCCAGGACATGCTGGTGGGAGTGCCGTGGACCTGGCGGACCTACGCCGACTATCTCGATGCCGTCGATGCGCTCGAAAAAGGGATCAACTTCGCGGGCTACATCGGCCATTCCGCGCTGCGCTGTTTCGTCATGGGAGAACGGGCCTACACCGAGCAGGCGACCAGTGCGGACATTGCGGCCATGCGCCACGAGATCGAGGCGGCGTTGCGAGCCGGTGCCATCGGGTTCTCGACGTCCCGCCTGAGCCAGCATCGCACCGTCGACGACGGGCCCGTCGCCAGCTACGTCGCCAGCTGGGCCGAAGTGGCGGCGCTGGCCGGGGTTCTGGGCCATGTGGGGTCGGGTGTGTTCCAGCTGGCCGGGGACATCAGCGACCCCGTGCTCCAGGGTGAGCTGACCAAGATCGCACTCGAGAACGGTCGCCCCGTGCATCTGGCCTGTGTCTACGTGGCGAACCGACCGCAGGCCTGGAAGAGCGGGTTGGCGTTCCTCGACGCGCTGGCCGCAGCGGGTGGCCGGGCCGTGGGGCAGGTCCATGTGCGGGAGCTACAGAACGTCATCGGGTTCCGGGTCGGGCTGCCCTACGACCGGCTGCCCCGGTGGGCGGCGTTGCGGGCCCGCACGCTCGACGAGCAACGGGCCGCCCTGCTGGACCCGGCCACGAGAGCCGATCTGGTGCACGAGGCACTCCACGGTCCGTACGTGACAACGCACGTCACCGCGGAGGTGCAGGCCCGGTTGCCCGACTACGAGAACCTGCGCGTCCTGCTCTCGCCCACCGGGGTCAATCCCTCAGTGGCTGAACTGGCGCGCCAGCGCGGGACGACGGCACCCGATCTGCTGATCGACCTGTCTTTGGAGACCGACTTCGATCAGTACTTCACCCAACCTTTTGCCAATCAGGACCATGCTGCGGTCGAAGAGATTCTGCGGCATCCGCACACGGTCATCGCCCAGTCCGACTCGGGTGCGCACGTCTCGCAGATCATGGACAGCTCCATCCCGACGTACTTCCTGGCTCATTGGGTGCGCGAGTGCGCCGCCTTCACCTGGGAGGAAGCCATCTCCATGCTCACGGCGCGGCCTGCTTCGGAGTGGGGTCTCGCCGACCGGGGCTTGCTGCGCGAAGGCTACGTGGCCGATGTGGTCGTATTCGATCCCGCAGAGATCGGGCCCGAGCTCCCTTCGTCGCGCGCCGACCTGCCGGCGGGAGGGACGCGGCTGGTGCAAGAAGCGAGAGGGATACGGGCCACCGTCGTCTCCGGTGAGATCCTGCTCGACGACGGCGTGTTCACCGGGGCCCGGCCCGGTCGGCTCCTGCGGCAGTGAGCCCGTTGAGCCCGGGGGACAGCAGCGGCGACTTCCAGGGTCGCATCGGCCGCTACTACAACGACTCCCAACCCTGGTGGCCTCCCGAGGCGACGCCGCCCGCGGGTGCGCCGAACGTCGTCGTGGTCGTGCTCGACGACGTGGGTTTTGCCCAATTCGGCTGTTACGGCTCCGACATCTCCACGCCCACGTTCGACGACTTGGCCGCGCAGGGGCTCCAGTTCACCAACTTCCACACCACCGCCGTCTGCTCCGCCACCCGGGCCTGCGTGATGACCGGTCGCAATCACCACTCGAACGGAATGGGCCGGGTGATCGAGGTGGCGACCGGCTTTCCCGGGTACAACGCGCGCATTCCCCGGTCCAACGGCTTCCTCTCGGAGATGCTCGGGGCGTCCGGCTTCTCCACGTACGCCATCGGGAAGTGGCACCTGACCCCCGAGGACGACTGCCATGCCGCCGGCAACCGCAAGCGGTGGCCCCTGGGGAGGGGGTTCGACCGCTTCTACGGGTTCATGGGCGGGGAGACCCACCAGTACGTCCCCTCGCTCATTGAGGACAACCACGTGATCTCCGCGGTCGAGAGGATGAGCGACGAGTACCACCTCACCGACGATCTGGTGGACCGGGCCATCGCCTGTGTGCGCGACGCCGTCGTGGTCGATCCGGCCAAGCCGTTCTTCTTGTACCTCGCCCCGGGGGCCTGCCACGCGCCCCATCAGGCGCCGAGAGAATGGATCGAGCGCTACCGGGGGCAATTCGACGCCGGTTGGGATGCCTGGCGTGACCAGGCCCTGGCCCGGCAGATCGCCACGGGCATCATGCCGGCCCACGTCCGGCTGTCGCCCCGCCCGCCGTGGGTGCCGGCCTGGGACGACCTGTCGGCCGATGAGCGGCGACTGTACGCGCGCTACATGGAAGCCTTCGCCGGTTTCCTCTCGCACACCGATGCGCAGATCGGTCGCCTCTGCCGCTACCTGTCCGAAATCGGACAGTTCGACAACACATTGCTGATGGTGCTGTCGGACAACGGGGCGAGTTCGGAGGGTGGCCCAACCGGCATGCTCAACCTGACGTGGAGCCGCCACCCGAGGCCGACGACGCTCGCGGACGCGTTGGCCCGGATCGACGAGATCGGTGGTCCCCGTTGCCACACCAACTACCCCTGGGGCTGGACCATGGCCGGGAACACGCCATTCCAGCGTTGGAAGCGCGAGGTGCACGAGGGGGGCATCGCCGATCCTCTCATCGTGCACTGGCCGGACCGATTCGGTCGCACCCACGGCGTGCGGGGCCAGTATGTCCATGCAATCGACATTGTGCCCACCGTGTTGGAACTGGTCGGCCTGGCGGCACCGGCGGAGATCGACGGCGTGGCGCAGTCACCGCTGGAGGGCATCAGCTTCGCCGCCATCTGCGCCGATGCCGATGCGCCGCCGCAGCGCACGACGCAGTACTACGAGATGTTCGGGAACCGGGCCCTGTACCACGACGGGTGGAAGGCCGTGACCCAGCACCCGTACATGTCCGAGGAGGCCAAGAGCTTCGACGACGACAGCTGGGAGCTCTACCACGTTGCGGTGGATGTCTCCGAATGTGACGACCTGGCCGACACGCATCCCGAGAAGTTGCGCGAGCTGGTGGAGCGGTGGTGGGTCGAAGCGGGAAGGTTCCAGGTCCTCCCGCTCGATGACCGGCCCATCTCCGAATTCGTGACCGAGAGACCCAGCAGCGTGACGCCGCGCCAGCTGTACGTCTACCTGCCCGGAGCCGCCCCGGTGCCCGAGAGCGTGGCCGTCAACCTCAAGAACCGCTCCCACCTGGTCGAGGCCGCGGTCGAGATCGCGGCGCCCGGGCAGACGAACGGCGTGTTGCTCTCGCAGGGCTCCTATCTCGGTGGCTGGTGCCTCTACCTCGCCGCGGGCCGTCTCACCTACGTGCACAACCTCGGCGGGAAGGAGCTGATCTACATCCGCGCCGCGGAGTCGGTACCGGCCGGCGTCTCCCGCCTGGGATTCCGCTTCATCCGCACCGGGGAGGACCAGGGTGGCGGCGCACTGCTGATCGACGACCACGTGGTGGCCGAGGGGGACATCGCCCGCTTCACGCCGATCAGGTTCTCGGCTACGGGCGCCGGGGTCACCTGTGGGTACAGCAACGGGCTGCCCGTCAGCGACGAGTTCGAGGCCCCTTTCCGGTTCAGCGCTGTGCTCACGCGGGTGACGGTCTCCGTCGAGGGTGCGCCGAAGATCAACGCCGCCGGCGAGGCGCGGCTGGCCATCGCCAGCCAATAGGGAGGTCTCGACCGGCGGCCGCTCGGGCGCCGTATGTCGGCCTACTCGAGCACCTCGGGATCACGCCGGATCTGCATGCGGCACATCGCCTCGAACAGGCCGGTGAAGTTGCGGTCACGGAAGAAGCTGCCGTACGCGGCCGCGGCGTCGGGATGCATGAGCTTTCCGCCGCCGACCGCCTCGATGTGCCAGGCCTGGCGGCAGCGCCATTCCAGGCACGTTGCCCGCAGATACGCCTGCTCGATGCTGTTGCCGAGGACCAGGACGCCGTGATTGGCCAGGAGGGCCATGCCGGCATCGCCGACCGCCTCCACCGCGGCCCGGGCGTTGGCCGTGTCGTCCACCGCGCCCCAGTACTGGTCGTAGAGCGCCAGCTCCCCGTCGTAGTAGGCACTGGATTGGTCGTAGATGCCCGGCACCCGACCGAGGTCGGCCCAGATGGTGCCCCAGCGGGTGTGGTTGTGCAGCGAGACGGTGACGTCCTCGCGCGCCTTGTGCAGTTCGACATGGAGCGTGATGGCCGGCGTGATCGTCCACGGGCCCTCGAGCTCGTTGCCGTCGGCATCCATGCGCATGATGTCGCTGGCCCGAATTTCGCCCCAGGTCATGCCGAACGGGTTGACGAGGAATGTGCCATCGGGCTGCTTGTAGGTGATGTGGCCGGCCAGGTGATCGTTGTGCCCCTCGTCCCAGAGGCAGCGCGCCAGCAGGGCAAGCTGTTGGTGCGGGGTGAGCTCGGGCAGCGCGGGGGCGATGGGCTTTGTGACCACCAACCCCTTCATCTGGGTCGGGCCCTTGGTCTCTGTCACCGTCATGTGCGTTGCTCCCTTCGGAGGGTGTCGAGTCGCCCCTCGTGACGCTTGACACACCCGATTCCGTGGTTAACGTTATCGATCATTAAGATGATACGCAATAACGAGCGGACCTCCAGAGGACCCCGCGAACAGGTCCGAATCCTGCTGATATCGGGCGGGTTTGCGTCGAACGTGAGACCTTCGAGCGATTGGATTCGACAGGATGGCGACAAAAGAGGCGAACGTGCTCATTTCGGTCGACGACCACGTCATTGAGCCGCCCAACCTCTGGGTCGATCGCGTCCCGCGCTCGGACCGGGAGCGGGTACCCCACGTCGTCGAGGAGGACGGCGCGTCCATCTGGCTGTACGAAGACGCGCGCATCCCCATCCCCGGCCTGTTCGTGCAAGCGGGGCGCGACCAGGCGGAGATCGTCCCCGAACTGATGTCCTACGAGAACATGCGACCCGGCTATTTCGACCCGCGGGAACGGGCCAAGGACATGGACAAGGACGGGGTGATCGCGTCGTTGTGCTTCCCGACCGTTCCCCGCTACTGCGGACAGCAGTTCCTCGAGGCCAAGGATCGTGCGATGGCGCTCACCTGCCTGCGCATCTACAACGACTGGATGATCGAGGACTGGAGTGGGGGAGCCCCCGGCCGTTTCATTCCCTTGATCGTGGTGCCGCTGTGGGATCCGAAGTTGGCGGCCGAGGAGGTGCACCGCTGTGCGCGGGCGGGAGCCAAGGCGGTGTCGTTCTCTGAGAACCCAGCCAAGCTGGGATTGCCGTCGCTCCACGACAAAGACGGTTACTGGGACCCGTTCCTCGAGGCCGTGAACGCCACCGAGCTCCCGCTCTGCATCCACTTCGGGTCGTCGTCCATGGTGCCGACGACGTCGGACGACGCACCCGTATACGTCTCCGCGCTCCTCTCGCCCCTCAACCTGACCTACGCCACGGCGGATTGGCTGTTCTCCAAGAAGCTCGAGCAGTACCCGAACCTCAAGATCTGCCTCTCCGAGGGCGGCATCGGGTGGATTCCCTACATCCTCGAGCGCGCCGAGTTCATCATTGAGCACATGCCCTGGGCCCGCACCTACGACTCCTATGACTACTCCCAGACGCGACACGAGAATCTCGGCCCGGAGCTGAGCCCGACGGAGCTGTTCCAACAACACATCTACGGATGCTTCATCGACGACGCGTTCGGGATTCGCAATCTCGCCTCCATCGGCGCGGACAACGTGATGATAGAGACCGACTATCCCCACGGGGACGGCACGTACCCGAACTCGGTGGCAAATGCCAACCGGCTGCTGGCCGGTCTCGACGAGGACGTCCGATACAAGATCATGCAGGGCAACGCGCGCCGGGTGTTCAACCTCGACTAGTCGCCGGTCTCGCAGGGCGTCCGCCCGCAATCAGAAGGTGATCACCGTCCGGACGACCTCGCCGGCCTCCATGGCGTCAAAGGCCCCGTTCACCTCTTCGAGGTCGATACGCCGGCTGATCATTGCTTCGAGGTCGAGTTGGCCCGCCTTCCACAAGCGAAGGAAGCGGTGAAAGTCCGAGCGGACGTCCGATGAGCCGTAGTAGCTCCCGACAAGTGTCTTCTCGTTGAAGAAGATCTCGAAGGCGCTGAAGACGAGGCTGTCCTCCTCGCGTCCGGCCCCGACAATGCAGGCCGTACCGCCGCGGCGGATGCTGTCCCATGCCATGCGCATCGTCTTGGCCAATCCGATCGCCTCGATGGCGTAGTCGAACCCGTCGCCGGTGAGCTCGCGGCGCGCCTCCTCCAACTCGTCGGGCGAGCAACTGTGCGTCGCCCCGAATTGGCGGGCCAGACTGCGTTTCTGTTCAACCACGTCGACGGCGACGATGGTCGAGGCACCCGACAGCCGGGCCCCTTGAATGGCTGCGATCCCCACGCCGCCGCACCCGAAGACGACGACCGACGATCCCGGGGTGACCTTGGCGCAATTGACGACGGCTCCCACCCCCGTTGTCACGCCGCAGCCGATCAGGGCGGCAATGTCGAACGGTACGTCCTTGTCGATGGCTATGGCGGCCCGCTCTTGGATCGTGATGTTCTCGCAGAATGTCCCGGTACCCGACATGCCGTGAATGGGGGTGTCGCCCCGGCGAAAGCGCGGCGTGAGCGCGCCGGTGGTGTACATCGTCGAGCAGAGCTCCGGCCTGTTGCGACCCGTGCAGTTGACGCAGGAGCCGCACGGCGCGGTCCAGGCGATGATGACGTGGTCACCTTCGGCCAGCCGCTGGACGCCGTCACCGACCGCGGTGACCACGCCGGCGCCCTCGTGCCCCAGCACCGCCGGGAGCGTCTGCGGCATGGTCCGGTTGAGGATCGACAGGTCGGAGTGGCACACGCCTGACGCCATCACCCGGACCGTGACCTCTTGGGAGCCGGGGTCCAAAATCGTGATGTCGTCGACGAGCTCGAGTCGCTCCTCGTCGTTGCTGAACAAGACGGCTGCTCTCATCGGTCCTCCAGGTCGGCGGATGGATAGTGCGGCATCTGGCTCACGCGCGGAGGGCTGCGTGCAGCTCGGCGAGCCGTTGTTCGATCATGGGCCCTGACTCGGGGCTGGGGAACACCAAGAAGCGCTCATGCACGATGGCGTCGAGCGCCGCCGCCGCCACGTCTTCGGGCGATGTGGCGCTGGAGCCCACGGCATCGCGGTACCGCTCGGCCAACGCCGGATCGGCGTGCGATGCGCCCGGGAACTCCAACGGACGGTTGCGCTCGCTTTGCGCAATGCGCGTGCGCACCACTCCCGGGCAGAGTAACGACACACCCACGCCGGTGCCGGCAAGCTCGGTGTGCAGCACATCGGCCAGGGCGCCGACGGCATGCTTCACGGCCGAGTAGGGCCCCAGGGACGGGGTGGGGATGAGGCCCGCCACCGAGCCGGTGATGACGACGTGGCCCTCGCCGCGCCCGACGAGGTCGGGGGTGAAGGCGCCGATGCCGTTGAGCACACCGACGAGATTGACCTCGATCAACCAGCGCCAGGTGGCGTCACTGGTGGCGAGGACCGGTCCCGAGGGTGAGACGCCGGCGTTGAGGCAGACGATGTGCACCGGGCCGAAGTGGGCCGAGGCCTGGTCGCGCAACGCCTCGACCGCCTCCTTCGAGCGCACGTCGCAGTCGACGCCGATGGCGCGGGATCCCGTCGCACGCAGCGCGTCGACGGTCTCTGCGAGTGCGGCCTTCTCGACGTCGGCCAGCACGACCTGGCAGCCCGCCCCGCCCAGGGCGACGGCCAACGCCCGCCCGATCCCGCTCGCTGCGCCCGTGACGACCGCCGTGCGGCCGGCCAGCTCACGCATGCGCATCGGATTGTGGTGGGGGCGAGACCGTTCGCCTCAGTCCAGAACCCCAGGGTCGTTGCGGATCACCCGTCGGCACATGGCCTCGAAGAAACCGTCGAAGGCATCGGACACCGAGTCCACCAGCGCGCCGAAGTCGCGGGCCACGGTGTCGCTCATCGGCACCCCGCCGCCCAGAGCCTCGACGTGCCAGGCTTGGCGACAACGCCATTCGAGCACCATGGCCCGGATGTACGCCTGCTGAATGTCATCGGCGATGACCAGGACACCGTGGTTGGCCAGCAAGGCTGCGTTGGCGGTGCCGAGAGCCCGGATGACGCCGCTGGCGTTGGACCGGTCGTTGACCGGGCCGTCGTACTCGTTGTAGACGGCGATCTCCCCGGAGTACATGGCCCCGGTCTGGTCGTAGATCGGCGGTACCCGGTGAGCGTCAGCCCAGATCGTCCCCCATCGTGGGTGGTTGTGGACGACCACCCCGGCATCGTGGCGCTGCTCGTGCAGCACGACGTGCAGGGTGATGGCGGGGGAGATGCGCCAGCGGCCGTCGAGCTGTTGACCGTGCTTGTCCATGCGGGCGATGTCGCCGGCGCACAACTCGTCCCAGGCCAAACCCCACGGGTTGACGAGGAACGTACCGTCGGGCTGCTTGTAGGTGATGTGCCCGCTCAGGTGGTCGTCGTACCCCTCGTTGAAGAGCGTGCGCGCCAGCAGGGCCGTCTCCTGCGTGGGGCTGAGGTCCATTTCGGGAAAACGAAGAGGAATTGTCTCCACCGATTGCACAGCCATTGGCTCTCCTCACTTCTCGGTCGACAAGCCACAGCGGTGCCTCGTTTGCGCTTCTCTGACCAGGGGGCAAGGCTGCTCTGACAGTTGTTAAGGATGCTATCATTAAACAGACAATCCGAGCAAGAGGAATGGCCTTGGACTACGAGTTCGGCGAGCAGGGGGACCAGTTGCGCTCTTTGCTGCGCCAGTTGATCGCGGAGCGCATCCCGGCGGGCTACCTCGGCGCGTTCAGCGAGGATCCCGAGGACCTGGCCATCGCCCAGCGCTTCTGCAAGGAACTGGCGGCCAAGGGCCTGTTGACCTTGTCGTGGCCCAAAGAGTTCGGGGGCCAAGACGGCACCTTGTGGGACCAGACCGTGGTGCGCGAGGAGA
>Ga0302326_10022147_pt1 | contig 13001 bp, 9 predicted proteins | sample Palsa_T0_3_FD_202264 | JGI IMG/M metagenome (GOLD analysis project Ga0302326, IMG submission 202264) | Peat permafrost microbial communities from Stordalen Mire near Abisko, Sweden - Palsa_T0_3 | ecosystem: Environmental > Terrestrial > Soil > Palsa > Peat permafrost | place: Sweden: Abisko... | reverse complement strand
TATAGCCGCCAATGATGCCGTTGACCTCGGCGGTCGGCCGCGTGGAAATTTGCTCGATCAGCATGCGGTCTTTTTCGCCGGCGGGAATTTTCAAGCCGATAGGCCCAAGGAATTTCTCCGCCGTCAGTCCGAGGCCGGATAAGTCGGCTTTAATGTCGGACGGCAACTCGGGAACCCCATCATAAAATCTGGGAATGGCGACCGAGCCGTCCGGCCGGTGCAACGCCGAAAGAATGTCGGCGAGTACGTGGATCGGGTTGCGTGCTGCGCCGCCGAAGAGCCCGGAATGGAGGTCGCGGTCCGCACAGGTGAGCGCAACTTCCTCATACACCAGCCCGCGCAGCGACGTGGTGATGGACGGCGTTTCGGCATCCCACATGCCGGTATCGCATACGAGCGCCAAGTCGCGCTTGAATTCGTTGGCGTTGTCCCGCACGAAGCCGAACAGGTTCTTTGAGCCGCACTCCTCCTCGCCTTCGATCATCAAAGTGATGTCAAGCGGCAGTCCGCCAGTCACCTCCTTGAAGGCGCGGCAGGCCTCGACGAACGTCATCGCCTGGCCTTTGTCGTCGCAAGCGCCGCGGGCGACGATGGCCTTGCGCCCATCGTCGAGGGTCTCAATGCGGGGCTCGAAGGGCGGAGTATCCCATAATGACAGCGGATCGACCGGCTGCACATCATAATGCCCGTAAAACAGGACGCGCGGCGCCTTCCCGTTGGCTCCGTTGTGCTTCGCGCCCGGATTATTCGCAGCGATGACCACCGGGTGCCCCCCGGTCGCGCGCACGCTCACGTCCAACCCGAGACCGCGCAGTTCGGCCGCGACATGATCGGCGGCCGCACGGCAATCCTTTGCGTATGCCGGATCGGTGGAGATCGATCGGATACGCAAGAGCGCGAAGAGGCGCTCTACGCTGCCGTCGAGACCGCGATCAATGTGTTCGAGAACCGCCGCCAAGGCATCGGAAGCTTTCATTGTTTCACCGTCAGTGGAGCGGCTCGCGCGAACGCGTGCACCGCGATGTTGCTGCTTCTGCGCAGTTTTGTCATGAAATTTGTGCGTGGCGCGCTTTAAGAGCCTCTTTCAAGATCAAACAGCCATTCCCTCAGCCGAAACTTGAACCCGCCGGCCTGATTTTCCAATTCGGAGCCGCCCGACCGTTGCTCCTTTGCAACACGGGGCGCCGTTCGGGCCAAAATTCCGTGGCAATCGTCGCCTTTGGGCGTGGCAGCCTTGTCACGCCAAAATCGAACGTACAATATGGCAATAACGTGCCAAAAATACGGGGCTGGCGAGGGCACAATGGACGAGCTGATCGGGCGTCTCGTCGCCAATCTTGGCGTCGAGCGAACAACTGCCGAGACAGCGGTCGGCATCATCCTCGCTTTCCTAGCCAAGGAAGGCCCGCCGGATAAAATCCAAACCCTTCTGGCCAAGCTTCCTGGAGCCGAAGCTTTGATCCAAAAAGCTCCGGCCGAGGGCGGCGGCATGGGCGGAGTTATGGGCGCGGGCATGCAGATGATGTCTGCAGGCTTGAGCATGGGTCAGGTGCAAGACGTCACCCGGCAATTCATCGCCTTCGCCCGCGAGAAGGTCGGCGAAGACGCTGTAGGCGAAATCGTCGGCTCCATTCCCGGCTTGTCTCAGTTCGTTTGAGTGCGCTCGTGGTTGCCCACACAATATCCGACGACCAAGAGGAGGCAACGATGGCGTATCCCATCAAGGAGATCCAAGCCATCGGAGCGGACGCCGCACAAATCCTCAAGTCGGAAGGGATTCGGACCACCGTTGGGTTACTGCGTTCAGGCAAAACCCCGAAGCAGCGGCTGAAGATCGCCGAGAAAATCGGCATCGACGATGAGCATGTGCTCAGTTGGGTGACTGCGGCCGACCGGATGCGGGTCAAAGGGGTCGGATGGGAATACGCACAATTGCTGCTCGCCGTCGGGGTCAAAACCGCGAAGGAACTCAAATATCGCAACCCGCAGAAACTAGTTGACCAGATGGCCGAGGCCAATACCAAGCGCAAACTCGTTCGTGTGTTACCGTCGGTCAGCATGGTCAGTCGCTGGATCGACAGCGCGAAGAAACTGTCCCCCCTCATTCGCTATTGATCGCCCGGGCTTAGGGCGGCACGAGAGATCTGCCGCGGATGGCAGGCAAGAACAAATTCAGCTAGCCTTACCGCTTTGCGGCCGTCCGTTACCGACCGCGCCGACTTTCTGGCGAGCGCGAGGAATTTGGCGATTGTGACGAACAACAAAGCAATGCGTGCGGCGTCCGTAGCGTCCTTGCCGGGAAATTCGTCGACCGGCGACCTGTTGGCGCAACTTCTCGCCAAAAGGCGGCCTCTCGTCATGGGGGTCATCAACGTGACGCCGGATTCTTTTTTCCCCGGCAGCCGCTTTCTCGAACCGGAGGCAGCCATCGCGCAAGCTAGCCGCCTGGTGGCTGAAGGCGCCGATATTCTTGATGTCGGGGCGGAGTCGACGCGGCCCTATGGCGGCGTGGTCGCCGTTGAGGCGGACGAAGAGCGCGCCCGGCTGGACGCTATTTTGCCGGAGGTGATCGCTCTCGGCGTGCCGGTCTCCATTGACACGCACAAGGCGAGCGTTGCTGCTTGGGCCGTCGATCTCGGCGCCGCCATCGTCAATGACGTGTGGGGTTTGCAACGCGATCCAGAAATGGCCGGCATCATCGCCGATCGCGGCGTGCCGGTCATCGTCATGCACAATCGCGAAAGGGCCGACCCGGCCATCGACATCATTGCCGACGTCACCGCCTTCTTTGCGCACTCGCTCGATCTCGCCGCGCGTGCCGGCATCCGGCGCGACCGCATCGTGCTCGATCCCGGGATCGGCTTCGGCAAAACGCCGGAGCAAAGCATCACCTGCATCGCGCAGCTCGACGCCTGGCGCGGTTTCGGCCTGCCGCTGCTTCTCGGTGCGTCGCGCAAGCGCTTCATTCAATCAATCATTCCGTCCGAGCCGGCGGACCGGCTTGGCGGCTCGATCGCCGCGCATCTCCTGGCGGTCGAAAACGGCGCAGCCATTGTCCGCACCCACGACGTGGCGGCCACTGTGCAGGCGCTTGCCGTCGCCGCCGCCATCAAGCGTGCGACATGAGCGATACAATCTTCGTCAACGGGCTCGTCATTCACGCCTATCACGGCGTGATGCCACACGAGGCGAAAGTCGGGCAGCCGTTTCTGCTCGACCTTGTGCTCGATATCGACCTCGCCGAGGCCTCGCGCAGCGACACCGTCAAGGCAACGGTGTCCTACGAAAAGCTGGTCGCAACGGCGACCGAAGCATTCCGGGCGCGGCGTTATCGGCTGATCGAGGCCGCGGCCGGAGCGGTCGCCGACGCCGTGCTTTCGACCTATTCGCAAGCGCGGGAGATTCAGGTGACCGTTCACAAGCCGCATGCTCCGATCGCCGCAACCTTCCAAGACGTTGGAGTGATCATCAAACGCTCGCGGCGCAGTCGCAACGAAGGCGGCGATGGAGGCTGAGGCGTTTATTGCGCTCGGCGGCAATGTCGGCGACGTTCGATCCACGTTTGATCAGGCTATCGCGCTGCTGTGCGATGGGCGAGCGATACGGCTTAAGGCGCGCTCATCCGATTACCGCACGCCGCCATGGGGCGTTACCGACCAGCCGCCATTCGTCAACGCCGTCATCGAGGTGGTTACTTCGCTTGGCCCTCACGACCTGCTGGCGCGTGCACAACAATGCGAACGCGCGTTCGGACGCGACCGCGCGCAAGAGCAGCGGTGGGGTCCGCGCACCATCGACATCGATCTTCTCGCCTATGATGATGTGGCTATTAGCGACGCCGAGCTGATTTTGCCGCACCCGCGTTTATTCGAGCGCGGATTTGTGCTTGTGCCGCTTGCCGAAATCGCGCCGGGCCGGGAAATTGACGGGGTGGTCATTCGGGACGCGCTTGCCCGAGTGGAGCAAACCGGCATCGAAAAGCTTCCGCCGCGATAGATCGCAATCGAAGTGCCGATTGACGCGCGGCAGACGTGCCGCGCCGCCGGGTTGGCGCAATGGATGCGCCGTGTCATTTTGTGTCAATGCCCGATCCTGAGAGCCTGCCCCTGGCGAGCGATTTTCCGGAAGCAACGCGCGACGACTGGGCCCGGGTCGCCCAAGCCGCGCTCAAAGGCGCGCCATTCGAACGTCTGGTCAGCACCACCTACGACGGTATAGCGATTGAGCCCCTCGCCCCGCGCCGCGGCGATGCCAGGCCGATCGTCATTCGGCAGGGCGCCACCGCTTGGCAGGGTTTGGCGCGGATCGACCACACCGACCCGGCGATTGGTAATGAGAGTGCAGTTGACGAGCTCAATGGCGGCGCCAATGGACTGTGGCTCGTCTTCGACGGCGCCATCGGCGACTACGGCTATGCGCTCCCGGCCAACGACACGGCGCTTGCGCGCGTGCTCGAAGGTGTCGACCTCACGGCCGGGATCAGCGTCGAGCTCGATCTTTCCCCGCACGCCGCGGCGGCGATCGACGCGGCGCTTGCGAAAGGCCTCGCCGTGCGACCGGGAGCGGCCAATCTTCGCATCGGCCACGACCCGCTCGGCGCGGCCGCGCTGATGAATTCGGCGCCGCGGCCTTGGACCGAGGAAGCCATGCATTTCGGACGTCGAGCCGCCGCGCTCACGCGCACCGGCTTCGGCGGCAAACTCGCCGCCGCCGATGGACGGGTCATACACAATGCCGGAGGCTCCGAAGCCGAAGAACTGGGCTATGTGCTTTCAGTCGGCATCGCCTATTTGCGCGCGCTCGAAAGCGAAGGCATTGCGCTCGATGCCGCGCGGCGCCTGCTGTTCTTTCGGCTGAGCGCAGACGCCGACCAGTTCCTCACCATCGCGAAGTTTCGGAGCTTGCGAAAATTGTGGGCTCGCATCGAGAGCGCCTGCGGCCTTGCTGCTGAGCCGATCTTTATTTCGGCCGAAACTGCCTGGCGTATGATGACGCAGCGCGATCCGCACACCAACATCTTGCGCACGACCATTGCGGTAGTTTCTGCCGCAGCCGGCGGCGCCGACGCCATCACCGTGCTGCCGTTTACCGCGGCGCGCGAATTGCCGGACGATTTCGCCCGGCGGACCGCGCGCAATACTCAGCTCGTTCTCGCCGACGAAGCGTTCCTGGCCAAGGTTGCGGATCCGGGCGCCGGCTCCGGTGCGATCGAGACTTTGACGGATCAGCTTTGCCGAGCGGCTTGGACGCTCTTTCAGGAAATTGAAATAGCGGGCGGCGCCGCGGCCGCACTTCAGACTGGCCTGATACAAAACAAAGTCGCAGCGGTGCGTGAAAAGCGCGCTGTCGCGGTGGCCCGCCGCAGCGACGCCCTGATCGGCGCCACGCTATTTCCTAATCTTGCGGAAGCCGAAGCGCCGATTGAGCGAGCGCCGCGGGCGCGGACGGATTTGAACGGCAAGCCGCTTGCGCCGATCCGTCTCGCCGAACCGTTTGAAGCGTTGCGCGATATTTCCGATCGCGCGGCAAAAACCCGCGGACAGCGGCCCAAAGTCTTTCTCGCCAATCTCGGAACCGCCGCCGAGTTCACCGCGCGCGCGACTTTTGCCAAAAACTTTTTCGAGGCGGGCGGTATCGAGGCGGTCGCCGGCGAAGGCGACGCTCAAGCCCTCGTGTCCGCGTTTTCGGCAACCGGCGCGGCGCTGGCCTGCCTGTGCTCGACCGACGATCGCTACGACCAAGAAGCCGCCGCCGTCGCGCAAGGCCTTAAAGTGGCCGGCGCAAAGCACATTTATCTGGCCGGGCGGCCGGGCGAACGCGAGGCCGCTTTAAAGTCCGCCGGCGTGCAGTCCTTTATTTACGACGGCTGCGATGTGCTGGCGACATTGCGGCACGCCTACGATATTCTAGCGGAGCCGATTTGACATTCGCTACTAACCAAGTCGCGAACTCGGGAAGCGAATGTCAAATCCAAAGCTCCACTAGGACCAATATTTGCTAGTGGTCCTTTTGATTCTAACATTCGCATTGGAGCGTGCCGAGAAGGGGCTGCGAATGTTAGAATCGGACCACTAGTATGGATATCGGATAGGACGATGAGCCAAGTTCCCGATTTCACGCAGATCGATTTCGCCGACGCGCCGCCGGGCGCTCCCATGCCGGGCGCTTCGGTTTCGGATTGGCTCACGCCGGAAGAAATTACGGTCAAAGGACGCTACAGCGCCGACGACCTGAAAGGTCTCGACGGGCTCGACACCTATCCCGGCATCGCACCGTTTCTGCGCGGCCCCTACCCGACCATGTACGTCACCCAGCCGTGGACCATCCGCCAATATGCCGGATTTTCCACGGCTGAGGACTCCAACGCCTTTTACCGGCGCAACCTCACCGCCGGTCAAAAAGGGCTGTCGATCGCCTTCGATCTCGCCACCCACCGCGGCTACGACAGCGACCATCCACGCGTTGCCGGCGACGTCGGCATGGCCGGCGTCGCCATCGACTCGATCTACGACATGCGCACGCTGTTTGCCGGCATCCCGCTCGAACAGATGTCGGTATCGATGACCATGAACGGCGCCGTGCTCCCGGTGCTAGCGCTCTACATTGTTGCCGCCGAGGAACAAGGCGTGCCGCCGGAGAAATTGTCGGGCACCATCCAGAACGACATCCTCAAAGAATTTATGGTGCGCAACACCTACATCTATCCGCCCAAGCCGTCGCTGCGCATCATCTCCGATATTTTCGCTTACACCTCGGCGCATATGCCGAAATTCAACTCGATCTCGATTTCGGGCTACCACATGCAGGAAGCCGGCGCGACGGCCGACCTCGAACTCGCTTACACGCTCGCCGACGGCGTCGAATACGTGCGCGCCGGCGTCGCGGCGGGGCTCGATATCGACCGCTTCGCGCCGCGGCTGTCGTTCTTCTTCGGCATCGGCATGAATTTTTTCATGGAGGTGGCGAAGTTACGCGCCGCGCGCGTGTTGTGGGCGAAGCTGATGAAGGAGTTCAATCCGCAAGACCCGCGCTCCTTCTCCTTGCGCACCCACTGCCAAACCTCGGGCTGGTCGCTGGCCGCGCAGGACGTGTTCAACAATGTCGTGCGCACCGCGGTCGAAGCGATGGCGGCGACCGAAGGCGGGACGCAATCGCTGCACACCAATGCGCTCGATGAAGCGCTCGCCTTGCCGACCGACTTTTCCGCCCGTATCGCGCGCAATACGCAAATCGTGTTGCAGCGCGAGAGCGGATTGACCCGGATGATCGATCCCTGGGGCGGCTCGTTCTATGTCGAGCGGCTCACCCATGAGCTCGCCGGCAGAGCCTGGACGCATATCCGCGAGGTCGAGGAACTGGGCGGCATGACGCGGGCGATCGAGGCGTCGCTGCCGAAGCTGCGCATTGAGGAGGCCGCGGCGCGCACCCAGGCGCGGATCGATTCCGGCGCGCAGGCCGTGATCGGCGTCAACAAATTCAAACCGCTCGACGAGAAGCCCATTGATATTCTCAAAGTCGATAACGCCGCGGTGCGGCAGCTGCAGATCGAGAAGCTCAACCGCCTCAAACACGAACGCGATCCGAAGGCGGTGAGCGCGGCGCTCGACGCGCTCACCCGCAGCGCCGGCGGCGGCAATGGCAATCTGTTGGCGCTTGCCGTCGACGCTGCGCGCGCCAAAGCGACCGTGGGCGAGATTTCATTGGCGCTGGAAAAAGCCTTTGGGCGCCATCGGGCGGAGATCAAATCGATCTCCGGCGTTTACAGGCGGGAGGCCGGCATGTCCGACGCCGTCGAACGGGTCCAGAAACGCGTCGCGCTTTTCGAGGAGAATGAAGGCCGCCGCCCGCGCATCCTGGTCGCCAAAATCGGTCAGGACGGTCATGATCGCGGCCAGAAGGTCATCGCCTCGGCCTTTGCCGACCTCGGCTTTGACGTCGACATCGGGCCGTTATTCGCAACGCCGGACGAGGCCGCGCGGCAAGCCGTCGAGAACGACGTCCATATCCTCGGCATATCTTCTCTCGCCGGCGCCCATCTGACACTGGTCCCCGAACTGAAGGCCGAACTTGCGCGCAACGGCCGGCCCGACATTATGCTTGTGGTCGGCGGCGTCGTACCGCCGCAGGATTACGATGCGCTCAAAGCCGCCGGCGCCGAGGCGATTTTCCCGCCCGGCACCGTGATTGCCGAAGCGGCCGAGGGCCTGCTCGACGCGCTCAACAAGCGGCTCGGGCATGCAAAGGCGGCGGCGGAATAAGCGTCACCTCTTTCGCTGCGATCATTTTAATTGGCGTGAGCGCCAAAACCGGTTCTGCGGCGTTGATGATATCATCTGCGAAATCATCGCCCTCGCCCCCGGAGAACGACATGGACAAGCTTTCAATTCCCCACGGCGCGGTCGTCTTTGTCGGCGATGGCCGCAAAGCCCTGTTCCTGCGCAACGACGGTGACGAGAAGTTTCCCAGCCTGAAGACCGAGCGCGTGTTCGCCGAGGACAACCCGCTCACGCATGATCAGGGCGCCGACCGGCCCGGGCGCAGCGTTGAAAGCGCGGGCACGCAACGCCGCGGCGCGGTCGAGCAGACCGACTGGCATCGTCTGGAAGAGGATCGCTTCGTCGGGCGCGTCGCCGCCGCGCTGGAAGAGTTGGTGCGCAGCCGGAAAATCCCGGCGCTGGTCGTGGTCGCCCCGCCGCATACCCTGGCCGATCTGCGGCGGGATTTGCATCCTGACGTCAAGCAGCGGATCGTCGCCGAAATCAACAAGGATTTGACCAACCATCCGGTCGCCGAGATCGAAACCCACCTGCTACGCAGCGGCTAAGGGGCGTTGTCGCGACGCGCTACTGCGCCATCGCCTCTTGTGGATCGGCGATCGGCGAAGCGACATGCGCTGCCCGGGCCCGATCATTGCGGATCGAGGTGAGGAAGGCGTTGAAGACGCTGCTGGTCTTGAGCGCATCGCGACCAGCGGCAATCGCGAGTTCGACCTGGCCCGGCGACAGCTTGAACGCCGTCTCTATCGCATTGAGTTGCGCGGCGCGCTGCGGGCCCAATTGATCGAACGCGAGGCGGCCGAGGAAAATCTTCACGTCGCGGCAACTCCATCCCGCCGGCGCGCCGAGATTGTGGCGCTCGGCGGCCGACAATTTGCACCGCCAGTTGATCAGCGCCTCTTGCCAATCGGCCATCGCGTCCTGGAAAGCCGAATAACTGCCGACCGCGCCGGATTCCGTCGCGGTGTCGGAGGCCGCCGTAATCAAATTGACGCCGGAAGGGCCCTCGACGGTCTGCGCCCACGCGCCCGACGGCGCCCGCCCGGAATCGGCGACCACGAATAACAGCCGGCGCAGCCGCACCGCCTGCTGCGGCTCGAGCGGGCCATAGGGCGTGGTCGAAAGCAGGCGCGCAATGGTGAAGCCGGCAAGGCCGTAATTGTCCACCATGCCGCCGTCGAGCAGCTTGACGTAGCGAACTTCGCCGGAGTGATAGCGCGCCATGGCGTTGGCGAAGAGCCGCAGCAGCGGCGCCGCATCGGGGTTGGCGCGCACGCGATCCACCCATGGCGGCAGCGGGATCGGGCAGTGCCCCGGATAGCCCTCGATGACCACCGGCGCGAAAATAACCGGCACCGCCGCCGAGGCCGCCACCGCCGTCGAAATCGGATAGCTCGACAGATCGCTGCACAACGCCCCGAAGGTGACGCGGCCGAAAATAAACGGCGTCCGATTGTAAACGTCGGAGGCGTTGATCCAGATATACGGCCGGCGCTGCTGCAGCAGCGTCTTGAAGGTCGCGTGCTCGAACAGATTGTCGTCGAGCCAGCGCGGAAACACCGTCGGATCGTTGACGCCGCCCTGCAAGCCCTTGGCAATGTTGAGCAGGCTCAAATTCATTTGCAGGTTTTCTTCGGCGTTGCGCAGAAGAAAGCGCTGCTTGAAATCGGCCAGCGCCTTGCGCTTCTTCAAGCCGTAATAAGCCGCAAGCACGGAGCCGCCGGACACGCCAGTGACGAAGTCGACCCGGTCGAGCAGAGAGCTGCCAGGCGCGACGCCCGGCGCCGGCGTCTCCTCAAGGCCGTTCAAAACACCGAAGGCAAAGGCGGCAGCTCGCGTGCCGCCGCCGGAAAACGACAGCGCAATGATCGTGTCGTCAGTGTTGACGTCGGCGGTGCCGCTGCCAAGTTCGGCGGCCAGCGGCGCACCGGGCACGAGTGGCTGGTTGATCGGCTCGTTATGGATGACTTGGGCGCAGGCGACCAAAAGCGACGCGCACGCAATGACGCGCCCAGCACGCACACAACGCTGCCACCAGCCCCACACCATCAAACTTATCGACGCATCGATCTGGCCCCGTCAAGCAAAGGTCATTGCCGGAAAAATGAGGTTTCTTTTTGAGGTTAACGATTTTGACGAAGCACCCCGCCCGCACCCTGCCCGGTATCTCGCCCAGAGGCGTTCGCGCTCAGCGGGCTTCGATTCCAAAGCGGTGGGCGCGCTGGAAGCGCATTTACGTCGTTGGTCGCAAGCGCATGGGCGAGAAAGTATTGCCGCTTCAAGGCGCTAGAGGATGGGCGCCAACGGCGATCGGCAGAAAGCGGCGATTTTTCTGGGAGTCTCACTCAGAATCAGCAGGAAAGGCCCGTCGTTGCGTGACAGACGCATGAAGGCACGGAAATGAGCGGCCCGCCGCGTAGCCACAATGAGCGAAAGGCCGAGTCGCTTTCTTGTCTTGCCGAGGCCGGGTGTGGCCCGCGAGCAACGAAAAAATCGCCGCTGCCCCAATCGGCGGCTTTCGAATCCGGCCCAGATATCCGATACTTATGCGTCCCCCTCACGATTCGTCCCCGCAATCCCCACATTTAGTGGATGATTCAGATTTTCGTACTAGGTCTTGACGGGCGCGATCTGGTTGGCCTAGCTTTCTAACCGTTCGGCGCGCGGGTAACGAAGTCCGCCGGGCTCTCCAAAAAGGGTTTGCGGGACTCGTTCCGCGCCGCCGATGGCGCGGATGCAGGCTTCGTCTGTGCAAGTCGTGCACGGGCGCACGACAAACCGGAGTCTGAGTGAGAAGGAGCCGCGCGGGGACGGCAAGCAGAGTCTAGGGGCCATCGCAGAAACGCGCCGAAACGTCTTCGGATTTGTCTTGAGAGTTTTTCTTGGGAGTTTTCTTGGGATTTGTTTTGGCGCGTCGCGAGTCAAAGGTCGGGGTCTTATATTAAGCGGGCGCTCCGCAAGACCGCCGGCGTGAAGAAAACGAGAGTGAAAAAGGGGCTAAGAAATGCGGATTGAGCGGCGCTACACCAAAGAGGCACAGTCACCGTATGCGGACATCGCGTTCCGCCTGACGACCAGCGAAATCCGCAATCCGGACGGCTCCGTTGTCTTTCATGCCGACAACGTCGAGGTGCCGGAGGCTTGGTCGCAGGTCGCCGCCGATGTGTTGGCGCAAAAATATTTCCGCAAAGCCGGCGTCCCCGCGCGCCTGAAAAAGGTCGAGGAGGAAACCGTCCCGTCTTGGCTGTGGCGGAGCGTCGCCGACGAGGATGCCCTAAAGGAATTGCCGGAAAACGATCGCTTTGTCGGCGAGACTTCATGCAAGCAGGTCTTCGACCGGCTGGCCGGCACCTGGACCTATTGGGGCTGGAAGGGCGGCTACTTCACGTCGGAGGAAGACGCGCAAGCCTTCTTCGACGAGCACCGTTACATGCTGACCAAGCAGATGGCGGCGCCGAATTCGCCGCAATGGTTCAACACCGGGCTGCATTGGGCCTACGGCATCGACGGCCCGAGCCAGGGACATTTCTACGTCGACTATAAAACCGGCGAGCTGGTGCAATCCGCCACCGCTTACGAGCATCCGCAGCCGCACGCCTGCTTCATCCAGTCGATCGCCGACGATCTCGTCAACGAAGGCGGCATTATGGACCTGTGGGTGCGCGAGGCGCGGCTATTCAAATACGGCTCCGGCACCGGCACGAATTTCTCCAGCCTCCGCGGCGAAAACGAAAAGCTAAGCGGCGGCGGCAAGTCCTCCGGCCTCATGAGCTTTTTGAAGATCGGCGACCGCGCGGCCGGCGCCATCAAGTCGGGCGGCACCACGCGCCGCGCGGCGAAAATGGTGATCCTCAACGCCGACCACCCCGACGTCGAGGCTTTCGTCGACTGGAAGGTGATCGAGGAGCAGAAAGTCGCCAACCTCGTCACCGGCTCGAAAATCAACCAGCGTCACCTGCGCGCCATTCTCAAGGCGTGCGTGAACTGCGAGGGCTCGGGCGACGATTGCTTCACGCCCGACAAGAACCCGGTGCTGCGCCGCGAGGTCAAAGCCGCGCGGAGAAACCACGTGCCGGACAATTACATCCGCCGCGTCATTCAGTTCGCCAAGCAGGGCTACACCGATATTCACTTCCCGGTTTACGACACCGACTGGGATTCCGAGGCCTATCTCACCGTCTCCGGGCAGAATTCCAACAATTCGGTGCGCGTCACCGACGACTTCCTCAAAGCCGTCGAGGCCGACCGCGATTGGGATCTGTTCTTGCGCACCAAGCCCGGTAAGATCGCCAAGACGTTGAAGGCGCGCGACTTGTGGGAGAAGATCGGCCACGCCGCCTGGGCGAGCGCCGATCCGGGCCTGCAATTCCACACCACCATCAACGACTGGCACACCTGCCCGGCCTCGGGCCCGATCGTCGCGTCCAATCCGTGCTCGGAATACATGTTCCTCGACGACACCGCGTGCAATTTGGCGTCGTTGAATTTGCTGGCGTTCCAAAGTTCACCCTCCCCTGCAGGGGGAGGGTCGGCGAGCGAAGCGAGCCGGGGTGGGGTGAGCGGCGCTACAGTCACCCCCTCCCGCCGGGCTACGCCCGGCGACCTCCCCCCTCCAGGGGGAGGTGAAAAAACCTTCGACGTCGAGGGCTACGAGCACGCGGTGCGGCTGTGGACCATCGTGCTCGAAATCTCGGTGCTGATGGCGCAGTTTCCCTCGCGCGAAAT
>Ga0302326_10022146_pt1 | contig 13002 bp, 10 predicted proteins | sample Palsa_T0_3_FD_202264 | JGI IMG/M metagenome (GOLD analysis project Ga0302326, IMG submission 202264) | Peat permafrost microbial communities from Stordalen Mire near Abisko, Sweden - Palsa_T0_3 | ecosystem: Environmental > Terrestrial > Soil > Palsa > Peat permafrost | place: Sweden: Abisko... | reverse complement strand
TGGCAGGCGCCCCCAGAATAGCCGCGACCGCGGCAGATACCCTCGCGTTGTACTTCATCTTGTGTTCCCCATCTTTTAGACCATCTTAGAAGCGGCAGATCCCCGAATGCGCAGTACGACTCGGTACAGGCGCAACCATCCAGACCCCTGAATTCATCGATTTGTGCGCGCGTCGCGGGGATTTACGGCACGTTCCCAGTGGCGGCCGCCCGAACGCTGTATCAATCACGACACAGACTTTCACACTTTGTGACATTCGTCAAAGGCGAGAAAATGAATAGCACTATCGAAAAAAGGCATCGGATGCCTGACCGCGCGCGCATTGCGCCGTCCGAGCACTAAGGAAGATCGGGAGGACAGGATTGTGTTGCTTTTCAAACACACTTTTCCCAGGTGCGCTTTACAAGACTCGCGCTACAGCGCCGCTACCACCGTGTCCGTCGGTAGGGCGACCCGGAAATAGCTTGAGAAGTATTCGCGCGGCATCCTGCAAGCCGCTGTCGTTCGCGGGCTGGCGCAGCTCTCGGTCATGCGCTTCGAGACATGGCGATCAGCAACCAGCCGCCAAGGAGCCTATTGATCCCGATGAGAAAGGCCCAGGGACCACAATGCCGTTCCCGGATTCAGCAGTCGGATGCGCAGCTGTTGCAGGATCTTCGCGAATGCGCCGAACGGGGCGATCCCGTAAGGGCGGTAGTCGATTCGTCCTTGTGCGTATACGGCGTCTAGGCCCTGCGCGTCACTGATGCCTCCGTCTTTCCGACTGTTATCTCGGGCAATACCGACATGCCGACCATCATGGTCGAGGAGAAAGCGCGGCGCTCATCTCTGCGGAAGAGGGCGACTGATCCTTGATCCGGACCATAATCTCGTCATTGACGCGACGGGCGAGTAACCAGAGAACCACACAGACCTCGTGAGGAAGAGCGTGAAACTCCAGGATGCGCGCATGAATCCGCTTCGCGGATACGAGTTTGCGGGGCCACGAGCAAATCCGCGCGTTTCGGCGGCCAAAATGCCGGCCGTGTGTGTGCCGCTACCAGGAAATCGCCCATGCAATTGGTTCTGAATGCGAGACGGCTCGTGGTCGAAAGAATTCGCGCTACGTTGGTCATCGGACCTGTCGGCGTTCTATTGCTGAGTATTGGCTGCTTTCCTGCGCATGCTGCGGATGCCGGTAAATCGCCGACTCCTGTCAAGATCGCGGTATTCGATTTCGAGCTGGAAGATGTCGGCCCCGCAGCGGCGATTGAGGGCGCAAGCACCAGTACCGCGGCCATTATGGACCGGGTCAGCGGCGCGGCCCGTCGGGGGTTGGCGCAGTCGGGGCGCTACAGCCTCGTTGATGTGAGTAAGGCAAACGCGAAGCCGGTGACGGAAAAGTCTCTGCGAGACTGCGACGGCTGCGATGCGGCCATCGCGCTGCAGCTCGGAGCCGAGCAGTCCTTTGTCGGCGTTGTGCGCAGAGTCAGTATGACTGACTACTACGTGCAAATTCAGATTAGCGACGCCCGAACGGGCAAGATCCTCAACCAGCAGGCTGCAAATTTCGCCGGTGGCGATGACGGCTGGGCAAGTGGGGTCGCTGCGCTCATCAGGCACCAGGTCTTGGTGGAGTGAGACTAGCCATGCGCGCGGCCGTCTCATTTGGGCTAAAGGTCATGGAATGATGGGCGTGCTTAAAAGCTCGAAGCTTTTTTTTAAATTAGACGTGGAAAGCGTGCGAGATCCTCCTTCTCTTCGAGCGATTGGTCATTGCGGATATACAAGCGGCTCGCGTCGCGCAGCGGCTGAAAGTCCCAGGGGGTAAAACGGCCCTCGCGCAGCGCTGCGTAGACGAAGTGACGCCGACGCTGACTGTCGAGCACAGCCTCGTGCAGCGCCGACAAGTCCCAGCGCCGTGCCACCTCGGAGCGAAAATCGGCTGCCACCTTGGCGCAATCCGCCTGGCCTGCGAGGTTGACGCACTCGTCGGGATCGGCGTTTACGTCATAGAGCTGATCGGGATCCACGGGGGAATGCACGAATTTGTAGTGGCCGCGACGGACCATGACGACGGGCGCGATGGCGCCCTCTGCCAGGTACTCGCCGATCACTTCGCCAGAAGGCGCGCCTCCGCCTTCGAGCGCAGGCAGCAGGCTCGTGCCGTCGATCGGCATCGCGTATTCCGGGGGGACGCCATCGCCTGCAAGAGCAGCAAATGTCGGCAAGAGATCGAGGAGCGATGCGGGCGCTGCCATGCGCCGCGCCGCAAAGCGCCCTGGCGCGTGGACGATGAGCGGGATGCGGCAGGCGGGTTCGTAAAAATTCATCTTGTACCAAAGGCCACGCTCTCCGAGCATGTCGCCGTGGTCTGCCAGGACCACGATGACGGTGTTGGCATCGAGCGCGGCCTGCTTGAGGGTGGCGACGAGCGAGCCTATCTGGTCATCAATGTAAGACACGGCGCCGAAGTACGCGCGCCGTGCCGCGCGCACCTGCGACTCGGTTGGAGTCGCAAGATCCAGGCCGATGACATGGCGCAGCCTGCGTGAATGTGGATCCTCACGTCCCGCCAGATCGGGGACGCGCGGCAGTTCGATCTCTTCATCCCGGTAGCGGCTCCAGTAAAAATGTGGGATGACATACGGATCGTGCGGGTGAGTCATCGACACGACGAGACAAAACGCGCGGCGATCGCGGCTGCGAGCGAGGTCAAAGAGTTTCTGGCGCGCGGCGACCACGACCTCGTCATCAAAATCGATCTGATTGGTGCGCGTGCACGCGCCCGCATGGATGACAGAATCCATGCTGTGATACCAGCTCGGACGCTTGTCGAAGGCGGTCCAATCGGGCGTCCAGCCGAAGTCGCTGGGGTAGATATCGGTCGTCAGACGATCCTCAAATCCATGCAGCTGATCGGGCCCGCAGAAATGCATTTTGCCGGCCAGGGCAGTCTGATAGCCCGCTCGCCGCAGGTAGTGGGCGAAAGTGGGTACTTGGGCGGGATACTCCGCGGCATTGTCGTAGGCGCCAATTCTTGAGGGCAGCTGTCCGGCAAGGAACGAAAAGCGCGATGGCGCGCACAGTGGGCTGTTGCAGTAGAAGGATTCAAAGACGACACCAGCGTCCGCGAGCGCGTCAATGTGTGGCGTGCGCGCCGTTGCGCCCCCGTACGAGCGCAGGACCCGAGCCGTCAGTTGGTCGGCCATAAGGATCAGAAGATTCGGGCGATCCGCCATACACGCCTCGCGTTGGCACTTCACACAGGTAATTTTATGAATACTCTCACGAAGGGTTGACGTATCGCACCCCGATGCGTCGTTCCCGATGGCGGCGCACGCCGGATCACGCACCGTCGGGGAGGGCGTCGTATCAGCTCTTGGCCGGATCCCCCAGCGCACTTTTCAAAGGACCCAGCTCTGTACCTCGGTCGCTAAACGGCGCAACCGGCCAGAACTATGAAGCATCAGCCGCATGCCGGCACTTCCAGAGCTTGATGCTGGCTTGTTGCTAACGCGTTTAGCATCCGCGAACATCGACGCAGCGTCGTTGAGGAAAATGCAGGCTAAGGCAGAACTTGCAACAACAGAGAATCGGATTTCTTCGATTCGGGCAGTGCTAGCGCAACGCGGGTACAAAGACGAGACCGCTGCGCCCGGAAAGTCCCTACGAAACCCATTTTTGAATGATCGCGCGCTCTCTTTCTGGACGATAGATAGTATTGAACGCTGGATTAGCCGCCATCATTTTGATGCAGCAACGGTCCATGTGGAGCCCGGCGAGCGTCCCGACAAGCCGCATAAGTGATGGCCGTGCCGAGTGCGCGAACCGCTGCCGCTCACGCGGCCAGCGCAGTTTTCGGTCGCGCGCTCAAAGACATCGCGATCAATGACCAGCCGCCGAAGACCATATTGATGCCGATGAGAAGACCCAGAGCCCACAGTGCCGTACCTGGCAAGCCAGCGAACAGCATCGCTCCCAATACAACATCGATGATGCCGCTGAACAGCATCCAACCCCAGGAGTCGGAGTCGCGTTTCCGATGTTGGATCGCAAACATGATTGACGCTGCACCTTCTATGAAGAGAAACGCAATCAGGACAACGGTCAAAGAAATCGCGCCGCGAACTGGAGCGGCGAGGAGGAGGGCGCCCGTCACTATCCCCAATACCGCCGAGATCAGCGACCACGAAAAGCCAGGTGCATGACGCGCCGCAAAAGTCGCAATAAGCCCCGTGATGCCGGCAACGAGCAAGATAGAGCCGAAGAACACCGTCGCGGCGAGTGAGGCGACCAGAGGCACGAAAATCGCGAACACGCCCAAAAAGACGAGGACGAGCCCTTCAATCAGGAACAGGACCCAGTGGTCGCGAACCGATTTGGCGAGCACCGCCCGAGCCTGCCCCGCATTAACGGAATCCGTGGCATTCATAATTTATCTTCTTCTGTGGTACGAATACCGTACTGACGGCCTGAATTATACGGCAATCCGCAGGACATGGGGCGCGTGAGCGACTGCAGCATTCTCGTGGTCGATCTTGAGGCGACCTGCGCCAACGATGGCAGCATCCCGCCCGGAGCCATGGAGATCATTGAAATCGGCGCGGTCTGGGCACGACCCGAAGGCGTCGTGGTCGATCGCTTCCAAAGCTTTGTACGGCCCCTCGACCGGCCGGCGCTGACGCCCTTCTGCATGGATCTCACTGGCATCAGGCAGGCCGACATCGATGCCGCGCCGGCCTTTCCCGTTGCCGCGCACCTCCTGCGCGAATTCGCCGATCGCCGGCGCGAAGCGGGCTCAGTGTGGGCAAGCTGGGGCGACTACGACCGCAAACAGTTCGCCCGGGATTGCGCACGACACGGCGCAGAGGATCCCCTGCAACTGCCACACGAGAATGCCAGGCGGATCTTTACGCTTCGACAACACATCGGCACAGACGTGTCGCTAGCAATGGCCTGTGAATTGGCGAAGATTACGCTCGAGGGCAGCTACCACCGCGCGCTCGATGATGCGATCAACACGGCGCGCCTCTTGCCGTGGATTTTCGGCACCCGAAGCTTGGGCGAATCCGCACCAACCTGCGGTTGAGGCCTCGCAGTGCTCGCAGAATCGGGTAGGCGCGATCGGCGCCAGAACCCCAAATGCAGGGAATGCTCGGCGGGCGCGGCGGCCACTAAAGCTCAACCGACACGCGAGGCGCCCCGCCGATCATGCCGCCGATCAAACTCGCCTGCGCCCCGCCATGCCGCGCAAATGTCGCCATCACATCGGCGAGCGCATCCGGAGCACAGGCGACCAGCAGGCCACCCGAGGTTTGCGGATCGCACAACAGAGCCTTGTGCGCATCTGTTACGCGCGCGGCAAGCTCTACTTCAGCTCCGTAGGATCTCCAGTTGCGCCCCGACGCGCCGGTGACGAGTCCCGCATCGGCCATCCCGAGCACCTTGTCCAGTAGCGGCACCTGCGCCATATTGACCCGCGCGCCGATCCCCGCGCCGCGGCACATCTCAAGCAAATGTCCGAGGAGCCCGAATCCGGTCACATCGGTGATGGCATGAACGCCGGGCAGTTTCGCAAGATCCGGACCGGCGCGGTTGAGGCAGGTGGTGAGATCGATCATCGCGCGATAGTCGCCTCGCTCGAGTTCGCCCTTCTTAAGCGCGGCCGAGAGGATGCCGACACCGAGCGGTTTGCCGAGCACCAGTGCGTCTCCGACGCGCGCGTCCGAATTGCGCTTCACGTCCTTTGGATGAATGACGCCTATTGCGGCCAGGCCGTAGATGGGCTCTACCGAATCGATGCTGTGGCCGCCGGCAATGGGAATGCCGGCCTCTGTGCAGATCGCCTCGCCGCCGCGCAGGATGTCGCGGATGACCTCCGGGGGCAGCACATTGATCGGCATGCCGACAATGGCGAGCGCCAGAATCGGCGTTCCCCCCATGGCATAGACATCCGACAAGGCGTTGGTGGCGGCAATGCGGCCAAAGTCGAACGCATCGTCCACGATAGGCATGAAAAAGTCGGTCGTCGCGATGATGGCCTGGTCGTCATTGAGCCGATAGACAGCCGCGTCGTCCGCGAACTCTGTCCCAACGAGGAGCTGCGCAAACGGCCGGGTGGGAAAGGATCGCTTGAGCAGATCGGCCAATGCGTCCGGCGCGATCTTGCACCCGCAGCCGCCGCCGTGGGACAACGAGGTCAGTCGAGGTGAAACCGGCGCCGCCTTCATGATCGTATTGTCGTGGGGTTTGCGCGAGAATCAAGCGTGCGCCGCCGCCTGAAGGTAGAGCTATGAAGCGCCGCGATTTCCTATTGCACCTCACAGGCGCGCTGCCCGCCGCCACTCTTCTCACTATGCCCGGCCGAGCGGGCGGTCCGTGGGCTGCGGAAGCCCGACTATCGCCCGATTGGCGCACATTTGAGATCGTAACATCGGTGGATGTTGCGAGTCCCGCTGGCCGCACCTGCCTGTGGTTGCCCGTACCCTCGGGCCGTCGCACGAACGACCAGGTCGCGCTCGATACGCATTGGGAAGCGCCCGGCGCGACGCGCGCCGGACTCATCACCGCCCCCGAATACGACGTCGTGCTGTTGCGGGTCGAATGGGAAGATCCCAAGTCAGCAGGTCCTGTCGTGCTCACAAACCGTGTTGCCACACGCAATCGCCAGGTCAACGTGACTAAGCCGACCGCAGCGATGCAGACGCATGAAACGGACGGCCTGCTGCACACTTACTTGCGTCCGACGTCGTTGCTGCCGACCGATGGCATCGTCAAGGAGACGGCGGAGAAGATCACGCGCGACTACCACGACGACGTACAAAAAGCGCGCGCGATCTACGAATGGGTGGTGGACAACACCACTCGCGATCCGAAAACACCGGGCTGCGGCATGGGCGACGTTGCATCGATGTTGAAGTCCGGTTACCTCGGAGGAAAATGCGCGGACATCAATGCGCTGTTCGTGGCGCTTGCGCGTTCCGTGCGCATTCCCGCGCGCGATGCGTACGGCATCCGCGTTGCCGACTCGCGGCTCGGTTTCAAGTGTCTCGGCAGGAGCGGCGATATCAGCAAGGCGCAGCATTGCCGTGCCGAGTTCTATGCGCACGGAGTGGGCTGGATTCCAGTTGATCCGGCTGACGTGCGCAAGGTCATGCTGGAGGAAGAGCCCGGAGGCCTGCCGATGAGCGATCCGAAAGTGCAGGCGGCGCGCACCGCACTCTTCGGCAGCTGGGAAATGAACTGGGTGGCCTACAACCACGGCCACGACATCGCCCTGCCGGGCTCCGGCAAGAGCGCAATTCCGTTCCTGATGTATCCCAACGGCGAGACGGCTGGGGAACGTCTCGACAGCTTAAGCCCGAGCACCTTTCGCTACGAAATCCGCACGCGCGAAGTCACAGCATGAGTGGCGGAAGACAGTAGGAGTCGAACCTACCAGGAAGCGCCTGACGCCCCCTCCTGGGTTTGAAGCCCAGCCGCACCACCGGGTGCATATGCCTTCCGTGTGTCATTCGGGCGTGTGCCAGCCGCTGTCGCGCCGCAGTACGTGGGAATCCTGCACGCGTCGCGTGAAGCCCACGCGATCGAAGAACTCCAGGATCTGAATCGCGCGCTTGCGACCGAGACCGACTGCGTCCCGGTAGCGCGCTGCGTTGACGGCGCCGTGCTCCTGCGCAATCGTCGTAACGACAGCCGCAAGCTCGCCGATGCACTCGCGATCGTAGAAGAGATCGCGCACAACTTGATACACCGCGTTCTGCGTGACCTGCTTGCGCAACACCTCGCGAACGCGCACTTCCGGTTCGTGCGCGCCGGCGGCGAGGTCGCGCACCCACGGCGGATCAAAGCGTCCGGCAACGATCAGCGACTGCAGCTTGCGCGCGAGCGCCTGATCATCCGCCGATAGCTTCATCGCGTGCTCGGGAAGATGCAGCCACGGCGCGCTTCGCATCACGATGCGCTCGTGCACAAGCGCATCGATCAGCGCGCGCCACAGAGCATCGGATGAGTCGGGCATGGCGATGCGGCGCAGCCGCCCGACATCCGGACCGAGTTCATCCGGCACCTGTGCATGAAAGGCGCGCAACGCGCTGACGGCGCGCTCGCGCAATGCCGTCCAATGTGCGGCAAGCAGCACGAAATGCTCCTGGGCGCAGTCGATCCTGATGGTATCCGCAGGCAGCGGGATGAGCTCCGGAGGCAGTCCCGTCAGACGCGCGAGATCCGTCATCTTCACGCCGTAGCGCGCCTGCTGCAGTAACGCAGTGACACCTTCTCCTGCGACCAGCCGCTCGAGCGCGTCGAGATAGTGCGCACGGGCCGGCGAGCGACGTTTTCGGGACGGCGCGAACGGGTCGAGTACGACGCCGCCGCCCACGGTATGCGCCGCCTGCGCGTCGCGCACGATGAAGCGGTCGCCGGGAATTGCGCAGATCGGCGTGTCAAAGACCAGTTGCACGCGCGCGGACTCGCCGGCCGACAGACCCGCGGATCCCAACAATGCAACGTGCGCCATATTATGCATCGTGCCCAGGTGCACGTGCAGCGGCGACCAGGAGTTGAGGCGCAGGCCGCTGGCCGCAAGCAGCTGCACACGCACATCCAGGCGCGTTGTCGGCGCGAATACGCGCGGCTCGGCGAGCCAGTCGCCATGCACCAGCGCGCTTTTCTTGACGCCGACGAGATTGAGTGCGCAGCGCTGGCCGATCGAGCCGCTGTCCGCGGCGCGATTCTGAGTGTGGATGCTGCGGATCCGGACCAGATGACCCGCGGGCATCACCGCCACAGTGTCGTTGGTGCGGACCTGACCCGAGAACACGGTTCCCGTCACGACGGTGCCGTGGCCAGCGAGTGTAAACACGCGATCTACGGCGAGGCGGAACAAGCGTTCATCGCGGGGGGAGGGGCAACCTTTGGCGATTTCGTGCAGATGGCGATGCAGAGATGCCGTACCGGGATCGTTCGGCACCGTGGCATTCAACGCAAAGATTGGCGCATCGCGCAGTGCCGTGGCAGCGAGCGTCGCGGTGACCTCAGCCCGCACTTCCTGCAACCGTTGCGCGTCGACGCGATCAGCCTTGCTCAGAGCCACGGCGCCGCGCGCAATACCCAGGAGTTCAAGAATCGCCAGGTGTTCGCGCGTCTGTGGCATTACGCCGTCGTCGGCCGCAACCACGAGCAGCGCGAAATCGATGCCGCATGCGCCCGCGACCATCTTATGGACGAACCGTTCGTGGCCGGGGACATCGACAAAGCCCAGCATGCCGCCGTCATCGAGCGGCGTGTAGGCGTATCCGAGTTCGATGGAAATACCACGGGCCTTTTCCTCCTTGAGGCGATCGGTGTCCACGCCCGTCAGGGCACGCACCAGCGTGGTCTTGCCATGGTCGATGTGACCGGCGGTGCCGATGATCATTGCCCGAGCTCACTCCACTGCGTGGCGAACTGCGCTTCGTCGGATGCGTCGAGGCAGCGCAGATCCAGCCACAGAGCTTTCTCGGCGGCGCGCCCTAACACAGGCCGGGGCAGGCGACGCATCAAGGCTTCCAGACGATCCAGACCGCCCCGTTTACCTTTGGCCGTGCGGATGACCAGGCCGTGACTCGGCAGCTGCTCGATCGGGAGTGCGCCACTGCCGATCTGGCTGAACATCGGCGCATCTGATACTTCATAGGCGTCGCCTACGCCGCGCTGCACGAGCGGCCGAAGACGCAGCGCCTGATCCTGCATCGCCTGCGCCGGCCGGGTGAGCTGGCGCAATGTCGTTAGGCGATCCACCAAGAACTCCGGCGTGCGATAGAGCGCGAGGACCGGCTCCAGGGCCGCCAAAGTGAGCTTGCCAACGCGCAGGGCGCGCTTGAGGGAATGTTTCCTAAGCTTCGCGATCAGATTGGCCCGGCCGACCACAAGACCCGCCTGTGGTCCTCCTAGCAGCTTGTCCGCGCTGAACGACACCAGATCGGCGCCCGCCGCGACGCTTTCGCGGATAGTGGGTTCCTTGGGTAGGTTCCAGCGCGTTAGATCAACAAGCGACCCGCTGCCCAGATCAACAGCCAGCGGGACAGAGCGCGCCCGTCCCAGCTTCGCGAGCTCGGCAACGGCGACCGAGTTCGTGAAGCCGCTGATGACGTAGTTGCTGGTATGCACTTTCATCAACAGCGCCGTCCGCGAGCCGATCGCATCGGCATAGTCCGCCACGTGCGTGCGATTCGTCGTGCCGACCTCGACGAGTTTCGCACCGGCCTGTCGCATGATGTCCGGCATGCGGAATGCGCCGCCGATCTCGATGAGCTCCCCGCGCGACACGATGACTTCACGCCGTGCAGCTAGAACGCTCAGGATCAACAACACGGCCGCCGCGTTGTTGTTGACCACCGTTGCGGCTTGCGCCCCGGTTAATTCACACAAGAGCGCTTCGACGACCGTGTCGCGTTCGCCGCGCCGGCCGGATGCAAGATCAAATTCCAAATTGACTGGCGCGCGCATGGATTCTATGACGGCGCGGACGGCATCCTCGGGCAGGACCGCACGACCCAGATTGGTATGCAATACGATGCCGGTCAGATTGAACACGGGGCGCATGTGCAGCCGCGCCGCCTCACCAAGCTTCGCCTCGAGGACCGCTGCGACCGCACTATCTTCCAGTGCTGTTGGGTTCAGAGTTCCAGCCAGAGCGAAGCTGCGAAGATCATCCAGATGGGTGCGCAGGGCGGCGGTGACCTGCGTGCGCCCGTGACGGATGAGAAGGCTCTGCAACGCCGCTCCTTTCAACAGGCGGTCGAGCGAAGGAATGTCAGCGGCTCGGGCGAGCGGTGCGTCCACCAATCAGACTCCCGAGGGTTGCCAGAGCAGCGGGTTGCCACAGGGGCGGCGATAGCCGTCCTCGCTCATGAGAAGATCGAGCGCGAGGCTGCCAAGGTCATCGGCCACGGGTTCTACCGCCGCATCTTTCTCCTGGTACAGAATCTTGCGGTACGTGCGGCAGTGGGCGCAGCTTTCAGCGCGAACGGCTTCGGAGCCGCCCTCGACAAAATGATAGCGGATGCCCTCGGTAGTCAGGCAATGGCTGCACTTGATCCGCACCAGATGCCACTCGGTCGCGCACAGAGCACAGTGAAGATACCGATAGCCCTGATCTGCGCGCACGATGCTGGCGACGGGGAGGCTGCCGCATGCAGGGCAAACCCCCGATACGTCCGCTTGAGCCCCTTGATCGTGATCGGCGGCCAGCTCCGCAAGCAGATTCATGGGCAGCGAGGTCACCATGAAAACCCAATATGCCTGGAGCGCGGCCATGATGAAGGGCGCAGTTTCGGCATGAACTCCCTCGGTGCGCGCGGTCAGCAGCAAATCGGCCTGCTCTTCCAGGGGCGGCGTTTGCCCGTCGCGAACCCGAGTACAGACGGCCCGTACCCCGTCGGGAATGTCCGCTCGAGCGTTCACGGCGTCACAGAGTTGAGTGAGCACGGCGCGCCAGCGGCCGTCGCGCGGCCACCCGGCCGCTTGCAGCAGTGGCATGCCATGGCGGCGGGCGACGGTGATCTGTGGATCGATCGACGCAGGCGCCCCGGCCTGCGGGGACTGTGCGGTCAGTGCGTCAACGGCTGCCTGCTGAGCATCGCTCACGACGGCCATCAACCGCAGGTAATCCCCTACGGCGTGGTTTTCGCTGAGCGTCCGCAGACGTGCGGCGCGCCTCGAGAAGAGACTGGCGGGATCTGGAAGCCGGACACGAGGAATTGTTCGCTGGGCGAAAGATTCAATCTGGGCGGGGTCGAGAACTCGCTGCACGGGTCATGATCTCGCGAAACCAGGCCCGATGATGCTTCCAGGCCCACCCCGGTGTCACCCTGCCTCGAGTCATCGCCTCGACCGAACCCTTCACCCAGATTGCCGCGTAGATGTGGACGATGATGGTGCAGATGAGCACAAGCCCACACACGGCGTGCACGACGGCCGCCAGGCGTACGACGGCGATCGGGAAATAGAAGGAGAAATAAGCGCGCCAGATGACGAGACCGGACAGCAGCAGGCCCGCGAGGCACAGCACTACTGCGTAGAAGACGAGCTTCTGGCCCGCGTTGTAGCGACCGACTTCAGGCAGGCGCTCTTCGCGGTTGTTCACGACGTCGCGGTACTGACGCAGCCAGAGCCAGTCCCGCGCCTGCATGCGGTTCTCCGACCCGACCCGAAGCGCAAACGGCACGAAGGCGAGCAACATGAGAAGCCCGATGAAAGGATGCAGAATCCGGTCCCACGGTCCTCCGCCGAAGAGGCCGCTCAACCCAAAAAGTGCGGGGTGGAAGAGGGCGAGTCCCGAGAGCGCCGCGAGCACGAAGGCCATGGCCACGAGCCAGTGATTAGTGCGATCGCCTGCGGTGTAGCGCAGGATCATGCCGCGATGCTCCGGAGAAACCGTATCGCGACGCTCCGGGCCGAGTTCGATGTCGCTCATGGTGTCTTCTCCAGGCTCTTCGCCAAATCACGCGCAGCCGCTTCGTCGCTCGCATCCGTCTCGTCTGGGCCGACCCGAATGTAGTGAAAGAATCCGGCGAGCGCCGTCAGTCCCATGACGGCGAGCGCAAGCGGCTTCGAGAAGCCCTTCCACAAGCGAACGGCGGGGCTGATATGTGGGTCGGCGGGCAGATCGCTATAAAGCTGCGGCTGATCGGCATGGTGCAGCACGTACATGACATGGGTGCCGCTGACGCCCGATGGGTCGTAAAGACCGGCTTGATCGAATCCGCGCGACTTCAAATCTTCGATGCGTTCAGCCGCGTGCTGCTTCATATCGGCCTTGGTGCCGAAAACGAGGGCGCCGGTCGGACAGGCCTTGATGCAGGCCGGCTCGAGCCCCACCGCGACCCGATCCGAACATAGCGTGCACTTGTAGACCTTATGGTCCTTCTTTGAGATCCGCGGAATGTCGAACGGGCAGCCGGCGATGCAGTAGCCGCAGCCGATGCAGTGCTCTTCGTGAAAATCCACGATGCCGTTGGCGTACTGCACGATGGCGCC
>Ga0302326_10022140_pt1 | contig 13003 bp, 8 predicted proteins | sample Palsa_T0_3_FD_202264 | JGI IMG/M metagenome (GOLD analysis project Ga0302326, IMG submission 202264) | Peat permafrost microbial communities from Stordalen Mire near Abisko, Sweden - Palsa_T0_3 | ecosystem: Environmental > Terrestrial > Soil > Palsa > Peat permafrost | place: Sweden: Abisko... | reverse complement strand
GAGCCGCGACCTCGGGCGGTTCTGTTCTCGGCACCGGTGTCTCGGAACGAATTCTGGTGACGGCTACCAGTCCGTTTTCTAGTTGCTTCCCTTTCCCGTAAGCGGAGCGCTCTGCGGGCTGGTTTTGGCATTGTCAGTGACCGTCAGGGTGGCGCTGCGTGAACCCGTGGTGCTGGGCGTGAACGTGACCTCGATGGTGCAACTGTCGCTCGGCGCCAGCGAACTCGGGCAAAGATTGGTTGGCTTAAAGTTGCTCGCGTCCGCACCGGTTACGCCAACCTTGGAGATATCCAACGCCGTTGTTCCCGTGTTCGTGACGGTCAGCTTCTGCGTGCTGCTGTGGCCGACCTCCACCGTCCCAAAATTCAGGCTGTATGGGCTAATGCTGGCCCGAGGATTGATCACGGTCGTCCCCAGCTTGACTTGTTGCGGGCTTCCGGCAGCGTTGTCGGCGACGTTGAGTGTGGCCGTAAGCGTACCGACCTGGTCGGGATAGGAGGAAACCTTGATGATGCAACTGCTCCCGGCCGTGAGCTTTGATGGACAGCCGTTAGAGAAGGTGAAATCGCCGGAGTTAGTCCCGGGACCCAGCGTCAAGGACACTCCGCTGATGGTAAGCGTGGAGGTACCGATGTTCTTCACCGTCACGTTCTCCTCGGCTGACGGGCTGTAGAGGTAAACCTGTCCGAAGTTGATGCTGGTTGGGCTCACGCTAACCCGCGGCGTTGGGGTTGGTGTCGGCGTTGGGGTTGGTGTCGGGGTTGGGGTTGGCTTTGGGGTTGGGGTTGGCGTAGGCGTCGGAGTTGGCGTAGGCGTCGGAGTTGGGGTTGGCTTTGGCGTTGGTGTCGGTGTCGGGGTCGGGGTCGGTGTTGGAGTCGGCGTTGGTGTTGGGGTTGGTGTTGGAGTTGGTGTCGGTGTCGGTGTTGGTGTCGGCGTTGGTGTTGGGGTTGGCGTTGGGGTTGGGGTTGGCGTTGGGGTTGGTGTTGGTGTTGGCGTTGGAGTTGGCGTTGGAGTTGGTGTAACCGTGACTGAAGTAGTGCCACTGGAGGCGGCATCATTGGCGCCGTCGCCGCTGAAGCACCCAGTGATGGTCTGCGGGCCAGCGCCAACCCCCCCAATCTGGTTTCCTGTCTGCGACAAAGAAGCGCTAGCATTGCAACTGGTGGTGCAGCCGCTGGCCGGGACTAAAGCCGAGGTGCCGAGCAGGCTGCCACCGCTGCTGCAAGTCCCTGCGGTGGTTGTGTTGTAGAAAGTGACCGTCCCCAGCGGCGGCGCCACGCCGCCGCGCCCGGTAGCGGTGACGGTGGCCTTAAGCGTAGTGCTACTCGTCGGGCTGATCGTGGCGGGAGTCGCCGTGACGGTTGTCGTGCTGGCGAACGGCGTGATCCAGGTGGTGCTGGTCCAGTTATTCACCAGGTTGGCGATGTTGACGCTGCCCAGGCCTACCGCGTCGCTGTAGCCGGCGCTTTGATACCATGCCGGCTCGAAGCTGGACATGGAAATCGACAGCAGTCCATAGCTGTCGGTCGATGTCGCCGTGTAGCAATCGGTGTCGCCCTTGACGCAGGGCATGACATTTCCGTCCTGCAGGCAACCGCCGGTAATGTCGGAGCCGGTGCAATCGGTTGCGGAGGTGTTGCCGCTAACGGGTGTCCGGTTGATGTTATGGAATACGCAAGACCCAAAAACGCTGCTGTAGGTGGTGATCGCGTCCGCGTTGGATTCGCACGTATATACGCTGGGCGCGGTGATGGAAGTGTTCTCCGCGCTGGTGGTGCCGTACTCGTGATCGGCCATGGCGTAAAGCGTGTAATCGGCCTGCCCCTGGCGTGTCGGCTGGGCGGGACTGCCCGAAGGCCAGCGCTGATTAATCAGCGCCATCAAGCCATTGAGCTGTGGCGATACAAAGGAAGTGCCGCCAGCCGCCATCTCCCCACCCTCACTGGAATCGGCGTAATCGCACGGCGTGCCGCCGCCGGTCCCGGTGGTGGCGTCCGACTCACAGTACAGAAGGGCGTGACTCCAGAAACCGGCAGAGGCGAACAGAGAAACATCGGGCAAATTGCGCTTAGACGAAGAGGTGAAGTTGGACGCCAACCCCACGCCGTACACGCTCTGCCAGGTTGGCAGGCTGTAAATCGAACTTATGCCTCCGCCGCCGCTGCCGTTGACGGTAGTAAAACCAAAGCCGTCAGCCGTATCTCCATTGCATACTTCCTCGGGCGTAAAACCGAGAAAACTGCCGAGTAAGACGCTGCCGCAAGTCTGGTTCCAGGTCATCTCGGGAATATAGGAAAGTGCCGAACCATACGGCGAGGTGTCGTTGGTGTTCCAGTAAGTGTTGGGCGGAGCCGCGAAATCGCTCGAATAATTGTCACTGAAATCGGTGCCGCCGGCCACCACGTCGAAGGGCGTGGAGGCAAGTCCATTCACGTTCCAGCCATGGGTAGCTCCCTCAGCCCCGCGGTCGCAAGTATCGTCGCCGCTATCACCGGCCGAGATTACAACCGTTTGGCCCTGAGCCACCGCCTGTTCCCACAGGGAGTTGTAAAAGGAGTTGCTGCCAAAGTTGTCAGACGGCAAGTTTTCTTCGCAAATTCCGTAGCTTACGCTGAAGGACGAAACCGTGTTAGCCAGATCGTTTATCGCATACGTGGCGGACAGATCCACGCCGGCCGTGGTCCCGGTCGTGGCGCAGGCAATGTAGTCAACCGTTGCGCCCGGAGCCACCGCGCTGGCCCACTGCAAGTCGAGATCAGCTTCGCCTTCCTCGGTGGTTCCGCTCGGTCCCTGAACGCCCGGATCGCTGCAATAACCGCCGGCCGGGATTCCGAAAAAATAGTTGACGGTGGCGGCAGGCAGGCCGAATTGCGATTTAAACGCCGTAAGATCGTCCGCACCGTTGCAATCGTCGGGGGAGGTGCCGCTTTGGCCGTTGCATACATCCGTCTCCTCGATCACGGCGATCGTCTGCCCCGCCCCGTTGCAGGCTGCACCGTCGCACGACGTGCCGGTCAACAGGGATTTCTCGTTGTAAATGGTGTAGAAATCCTGCGGTCCAAGAAACTCACAGTTGTCTAACTCTCCGCCCTCGCAGGACGCGTATGTAACATCAGGACCGGGCTGCTTGCCGGCAGGCGCTTTGTTTAGAGATGGAGGATTTCCCGCTTGCTTGGCCACGAAGATTTTGCCGGTTTTGGGATCGCGCTTTGTCAAGCCGACGACGTGCATCGTCGGCTTGGGGAAGAAGTTGTGCAGCGAGCGGAACCCGGCAATCACCGGCGCCAGCGCCGCCGGAATTTGCGGCGCGCTCATGTTGGCAATGTGCTTCTCGCCCTTTACCTCAAGATTGTGGATCTCGGTGTGGAAGGCCTCGCGCACCTGTCCCGCAGTTCCGCTGAAGATCAGGAAAGTCTTGCCCGCGGGCACGGCGTCAATCTTAAAGCCGTGACTTTGCAGCCATTGGCTGACGACCGCGATATCCTGATTGGCCACGCCGTAGCAGGCACCCACCCGCTCCGGAGTCAGCCATTGATGGAAAAGCGGCGATCGCTGATTGTGCATCTGGTCGATGCGCGTTTGCATCGCCACTTCCTGGTCCGGGGTCCGCTGCAAGAGCATGATGATGTGCTCCATCGGCAGACTGTCCGCCACCGCGCCACGGTCGAATTCGGCGCGCGCCAGCGGGTGCACATTGCCCCGCAGCGTCGTGAGCACCGCTTCATCCGGTTGGACGCTGATGCGGGCCACCGCCATGGCGGCGCAATCCGTGTTGGCCGCAGCGGCGGCAGCAGCCGGCACGCTTGTGCTCCCGGCCAGGCTGGGCAGGGCGGTCCCGAGGACGAGCAGGCTCACCGCCAGCGCACACAGCGCGCGCCTGAAACTCCCAGCCGCCGTTTTTCCGGTGATTGGAGTCTGGGCGATGTTTGACTCGCGAACGCGTACCGCGCCAGAGCGGTCATTTGTGCTGGTGGAAGAAGTGGACAGGTCTGCGAAACACGAGCGAGAAGCCGAGCCGACAGGCTGGGTGGTCATTATGATCTCCCTGGGGAAACGTTGGCACCGTTGAATGGTGCGGCAGCGTTTGACAACGGCACTTAACAACAGTGCTTAACAGCAGTCACAACCCGGGGAGGGCGAACTGCGCAACAATATAGTCGGGCGGAGCTATTGTCAAGACGAAAAGTTTTGCACTTTTCCCGGCGGATTTCTCGCGCTATTGATTCTTCGATCGAGTCGAACTGAGGATCTGGCGCGGAAACCCGCGGGGGTTCGAGTCTCCCCCTTTCCACCAATTAGTTTAGTGCCGATCCTGAATCGGGCCCTCCGATGTTCGTCCTACATAAATTCCGACGTTCTTCCTACATAAATAATAATGAAGACAGGCTGGGCGGGTAGTTCTGCGAGATGGACAACGACCTGGGTACGTATTCGATCAGTGGCTGCTGGTGCGGGCCATCCTAATTTTGTAGGCTCCCAGCGATTCGGTTGTGTGGGTAGTCAGCAGCGGTGGATCTACGGTGCAAGTGTCGACTCTGTAGACATCGTCTGAACCCACGCTCAACCTCGTGGCCCAGTCCGCTTCGATTAGAGCGGGACAGGACCAACGACTTTTTCACCATCTCTTCCAATGGCAGCGGCAATGCAATTTATCTGGGCATTGTCGCGGCCGAAGTCTAGCAGCGCGCCATTTTGCTTTATGCTTTCACTCCCGACTCGGGTGCCAACATGACGCAGTTGTTGAGAGCATGGGCTGGAGAATGGCCTAATTCTGGCGGAAATTCAAATCTGGTTCCCGTCGTGGCGAAGGGCGAAGTATTGGCGGCAAGCTATGTTCAGATGGATTTACGACTTGAAAGCAACAGCAACAAAGAATTGCGTTGCCGGGAGCGTTGACAGCCGTTGGCGCGCGCGATTCACAGCGGTGGGTCCAGTAGCGCTCGCGCCTGCATCACGCTTCGGACGGCGGCCCGCCGGAACTTCCCCCGGCGATTTCAATTCGTCTGCATCACGGGCGAAGCCGCCAACACCCCGGCAGCGAGTTCCAGGTCGTGCAGGTCTTCCCGGCTGAAATCCTCGGTGAAGCGCGGATCCAATCCTTTGCGTGAGATCTGAATGACACCCAGTACGGTCGAATGCCGATCCATAATCGGCACCGACATCAGCTTCTGGATGGGCGCGGGCAATTGCGCGTCCTCGAGTTCGGCTCCAACCGGCTTGATGGTCTCGAAGATGCTGGCGTGTTTTACACGGGCAAAATTGTTGAAGATCTCGGCTTTCTTGCTCAACGCGGTATGTGCTGCCACCGCCTTGCTGGAAATCGGAATAGCTCCCGTAGTCCGCAGGTGCTCGGGCAAAATGAACTTGAGCAGGCCCCCTTCGAGCCGCAGCAGTGCCACTTCGGCGTGCTGGACACGAAACACTTTCGCCAACACCATGTTGACGTCCAGCGGCGTGATGCCTTCTTCCAACACAGATCCCAAGGAGACCAGGTTTTCGGGAAGAATGATTTCTTCAGTCGCCGCGTCTTCAGGCTTGTGGCTCATAGATAACTCGCAGACTTCAATTTAGAGACCGCATCAACGACAGCATTTCGAACACCCTTCGACACCCACAGAGATATCCTACAACCCCTTTGGTTTCAGCAAAGTAGCTTACGACCATGACCTTTCGCGGCACTCCCTCCCCGGCATCCGGCCAAAAACCCGTAAACGGAATGACATTTTTTGTCGGTCGCATTGGTCTTTCACGGACTTGGCAGTGAGCCGCTGCCCGCGACAGAGGATTTCTACGGCCATGTCTTCCCTTCTCACCCCTAAAGTCATTACACTGCTTTTCTATGAGCCTTCCTGTTCAACCGAACGTTAAGCTGATGAATGCTCCTGACTACCGCGAAGCCTACGCCAACAGCGTGCAGATGCGAGTGAATGTCTGGGACTTCTTCATGGTTTTCGGAACCCTGCAACAGCAGACAGAAACTCACGTCGAGATTCGCAACTTTCAAGGCATCTACCTCAGCCCGCAACAGGCTAAGGCGCTGCTCGGACTGCTGCAGCAGAACGTCTCCGGCTACGAGAGCGCCTTCGGCGAAATCAAACTGGACCCGCGCCTGACTCCGGCCGGGCCTGTGCACTGAACTGCTTGCCGACGGGACGCCAGAGATCGTCCGGCCAGAGTAGTCCCGTGCAATGGTCAGGCGCTTATTTGGCCCTGGTGTTCGCGGTCATCTTTGTATTCATCTTTCTTCTGCACCTGCCTTTGTTGCAGTTGCCTTACTTCTGGGACGAAGCCGGCTACTACGTTCCCGCCGCGCGCGATCTCCTGCTCACGGGCAGTCTGACCCCTCATTCCACGGTTTCGAACGCGCACCCACCCCTGGTAATGGCGTGGCTGGCCCTGTGGTGGAAAGTCTTGGGCTACGCTCCCGTCGTGACTCGCACCGCCATGCTGGTGCTCGCAGCCTTCTCGCTTCTCGGTGTGTTTCGTCTTGCCGAACGCGTCGCCAACATAAAAGTTGCGATCGCATCCACGCTGTGCACCGCACTGTATCCTGTCTTCTTCGCGCAAAGCTCTTTGGCCCAACTAGACCTGGCCGCCGCAGGGCTTACCTTCTGGGCCCTTTCGGCCTATGTGGAACGTCAAGCCGTCGCAACCGTTCTCTGGTTCGCTCTCGCAGCCTTGGCGAAGGAGACCGCGATTCTCGCTTCCATTGCCCTGGCCGGATGGGAGATCATCGGATTGCTTGCGGGAAAGCGTTCGCTGCGAAAACTGTGGCTCGACGGCGATCTGGTTGGTAATGACGATCGCAATGGCCGGGCATCGCACCCCAGGCCCGTGCAGCGCATCGCTGCACTTCTGATCCCGGCGCTGCCGCTCGGCCTTTGGTATGTCTATCACTACGCGCGCACCGGATACGTCTTCGGCAATCCGGAGTTCTTTCGCTACAACGTGGCAGCGACTCTCAGCCCCACTCGGTTTCTTCTGGCGCTGACCATGCGGCTGTGGCAAGTCGCAGGCTATCTTCACCTGTGGGTTTTGACTACGGCGATGCTGCTGGCGATGCGTCTGCTGCCGCCGCAGCGTGATTCCGCTTCCGAACGTTCGCGGATCAGCCTTCCCATACAAATGATTTTCTACGTCGTCGTGCTCACTTATGTAGTCGCGATGGCGTTGATTGGCGGCGCGGTCCTGGCTCGCTATATGCTCCCAGCCGTTCCCCTGGTCATCATTGTTTCGATCTCGACACTGTGGCGCAGACTGAGTTTTTGGCCCGCGGCAGTAGCATTTGTCGCGCTGGCCTTCGTTGCGGCCTGGTTCTGGAATCCACACTACGGATTCTCGCCCGAAGACAATCTTGCCTATCGTGATTACATCGTGCTGCATCAAGATGGCGAACGCTTTCTGGAGGCTCGTTACCCGATGGCGCGGGTGCTCACAGCATGGCCAGCCTCGGACGAACTAACCCAGCCCTGGCTAGGCTACATCACGCGGCCCATGCGCGTGGTGCGCATCGAGAATTTCTCCCTGGATGAAATGCTTTCTGCGGCCGACTTTCGCGCGAACTTTTCCGCCACCTATGAAGTCGCCATGATCTTCTCGACGAAATACGAGCCCGGGCCCGCGTGGTGGGATCATTGGACGACCTGGACGAAACTGAAGTCACGGTACTTCGGTTTCCACCGCGATCTGCCGCCCGCGGCCGCGGCAAAGATTCTCGGCGGCCGGGTAGTATTTTCGGAAGAACGACAGGGGCAATGGGTTGCGGTGATTGAAGTGGAAAAAGACGAAATACAGAATGCAGAAGTCAGAATGCAAAACTGAGTACGAATCCCGAGTCTGTTCGCGTCCTTTTGCGGCTTTCTTGGCGCTCGTTGCGGTCAAAAACTCTTAATCGCGAAGGACGCAAAGCAAGGGTCGCGAAGAAGAGCCTGACTCCTCCGTGCTGACTTCTCACTTTTCCATTAGGTGACACGAATAGGTCTTGATCACCACCCACACTTCGCGGCCTTCTGTGAGATCCAGGGCGTCGCGGGCCGCCAGAGTCAGGTGAATATCCATCTCCACTCCGCAATCCACCCGCGCGGAAACAATCATGTCGCGCCTTTCCAGGGAGATCAGCCGCCCCGCAATCACATTACGGGCGCTCAATCCTACAGGCTTTGCGATGGCCAGGAGAATGTCGCCCGCACGAATTCCCACGCGCAGCCGCGAGCCTGCTTGGGCGCGAATTAGAGGCGTCTCGAGAACAAGGCCGGCCTCGGCTTCCCTTCCAAGCAATCGGCACCCGGTGATTCGGCAAAGCATGGTGCCGCGATCCTCATGGATTGATTCCACCGTGGCATCGAAGATGTTTTCAAACCCGGCTAATTGCGCCACGCTTTCCTGAAGCGGAGCCCTCAGCACCTCATGGGGCGTGCCCTGCGCGATGATCGAGCCCTGTTCCATCACCAGCACGCGTTCGCCCAGCGCAATCACTTCTTCGCGGCTATGCGTGACATACAGAATCGGGATGCGGTGCGCCTGATTCCAGCGCCGCAGATCGTCGAGAATTTTCGCCTTGGTTGCGGCGTCCAAAGCCGCAAGCGGCTCGTCGAGCAGGAGTACACATGGGTCCGTCACCAAAGCTCGCGCCAGCGCGACGCGCTGGCGTTCTCCCCCCGAGATTTCCCCCGGGCGCTGCTGTTGCAGGTGCTCGATATGGAACTCCTGTAGCATCGCTGCGGCTCTCAGCTTGCGGGACTGGCGCGGCAGATGCGCGAGGCCGTATTCGGTATTCCGCTCGACCGTCAGGTGCGGGAACAGCGCAAGGTCCTGTAAGACATAACCCACGCCGCGCTTCGCCACCGAAACATCCACCCGAGCGTTCGCGTCGAGCTTGTGCGGGTCATTCTTGTTGGCCTCAAACAAGACCCGCTCGCCCACGGCAATGCGCCCTGCGTCCGGAGTAGCCAGGCCGGCCACGCAGTCGAGCAGCGTGGTTTTTCCTGCTCCCGACGCGCCAAACAATATGGTGAATCCCGGTGCGGCGTTGAAATCCACATCGAGCGAGAACTCGCGCTCCGTCGAGGGAAATGTTTTGCGAATGCGTGCGCTCAGAGTTGGGTTTGCCGGTTTTGCTTCCGCAGGCATGGGCATCGAATCTCGTTTATTTGACCGGACCCATCGTCCATGATCTTGGCATGGGCGTCCCCGGACCGAGCGTTCGCCGGTTCAGCGCGTATACCACCGTCAGCACGGCGAAGCAGAAGACCAGCAGCAGCAACGCCATGGCATTGGCTGCGGCATAGTTGGAAGCCTGCACTTGATCGTAAATACCAATGGAAACCGTGCGCGTCACGCCCGGAATATTGCCTCCAATCATCAGCACCACTCCAAACTCGCCCATGGTGTGAGCAAACGCCAGGACTGCGCCCGTGACCAGTCCCGGCACGGAAAGCGGAACCACTACGCGAAAAAAGGTGCGCAGCGCTGAGGCCCCCAGCGTGGCCGAGGCCGCCAGCAACTTGCGATCGACCGATGAGAAAGAGGCCGTGAAGGGCTGCACCGCGAATGGCAGGCTGCAGAAGATCGAGCCGATCACCAGCCCGGTGAACGTGAACGCTAAAGTGTGTCCGGTCAAGGACTGCCACCAGCGTCCCAGGGGGCTGCGGGAGCCGAGGGCGACGAGCACGTAGAATCCGAGCACCGTCGGCGGCAGAACAATCGGCAAGGCGACCATCGCCTCCACGAAGAATTTCCAGCGCCAGGGCGAGAAAGCGATCCACCAGGCCAGGGGCAGGGCGACCACAAAAAGGATTCCCGACACAACCACCGCTAGTTCTATGGTGAGCCGGAATGCCTGCCAATCGATCAACATTCTAGTCAGCCCTTCTTGCCAGTTCCCTACTTCTGCTCGTCTTTCTGATCGGGCAGGCTGAAACCGTAGCGCCGCAGCACTGCCGTACCTTCCGCGCTCTTCACAAATTCCAGGAAGGCCTCTGCGTCCTGCCGGTGCGGCGAGCGCGAAATCAGCACCACTCCTTGATCCAAAGGCGGATATGCCTCGGCCGGCACGACCCAGTATTGCCCCTTCCCCTGCATCGCGGGAGCTATGGCATGAGCCAGAGCCACGAACCCTACCTGCGCATTGCCGGACTCCACGAACTGCGCCGCCTGCGAAACATTTTCTCCCAGCACCAGCCGGTCGGCGACTTTTTCATACAAACCATAATGCTTCAGCGCCGCGGCGGCGGCGCGCCCGTAAGGCGCGTGCTGCGGATTCGCCATTGCAATCTTCTTCACGGCCGGATCGGACAACACATCCATGCCCTTGTGCTCAACATCGAGGGGCGAGTCCCTCGGAACCCACAGCACCAACTGCCCGACGGCATAACGATACAACGTTGCGCTCTCGGCCTGACCGCCCGCGATCAACTGCCTGGGATACTCCATGTCAGCCGAGAAGAAAACGTCAAATGGGGCGCCATTCTGGATCTGCTGAGTCAACGCCCCGGACGCGCCGAAAGAAAGCTTCACTGTAACGCCCGTTCGCTTTTCGTAGTTCGTGGCAACTTCCTGCAATGCGGCGCTCAGGTCCGCCGCCGCCGCCACGTTGATCTCGCGGTCCGCGGCGTCGGTCCGCGGGATCGACACTCCAGAAACCAACGCCAGAAAAGCTAGCAAACCAAGCGATGTAAAACGCCGCATCAACATTGGATCGTGCCTCATTGGAGCCTACCTCCATGGGTTTATACGAAACATAAGAACTTGTTGGAGATTGTACAGGCACTCCACCACGAACCCGGTGCCGGTGGCTCCTGGCAGCAGCTCAGCGGCTGTCGTAATGACGATCTCCACTACGCTACGGTCGGCGAGCCTCTCTTGGTGGCGGAGGACGAAGCAATGGCGGCGGTGGGGTGGCGGTGGCCAGCAGCCCGGCACCTACCCATCATGGTCACTGGCATCTCGGGCATGCTCACCTTCCACCGTAGCCCTAGTTGTGAACTAGTGGTGTCGTGAGGCAGGGTCGTAGATCAGTGCCGTGAATCAGCGAAGACGCACACCCAAGAACAAAACCGTCGCGCTATGATCATCGGTCATGAATGATTCGCGCTGCGACATCGTCATCATCGGCGGAGGCATTGTCGGGCTTGCCGTCGCGCTCGAGATCACCAAGCGCTTCCCCCGTCTTCGCCTGCTGTTGCTGGAGAAAGAAGATCGCGTGGGCCAGCATCAGAGCAGCCACAACAGCGGCGTCATTCACTCTGGCGTTTATTACAAGCCCGGATCGCAGAAGGCCCGGCTATGTGTGGAGGGCGCGCGGGCCATGATCGAATTCTGCCGCGCGCACGACATCCCGCACCAGGTCTGCGGCAAAGTCATTGTGGCCATACGCCAGGAGGAATTTCCACGGTTGGAAGAGCTGCGGCGCCGCGGTGAGATGAATGGACTCACCGGCTTGCAAATGATCGGACCTGAACAGTTGCGCGAGATCGAACCATACGCCAGCGGACTGCGAGCCCTGGTAGTTCCGTCTACCGGAATTACTGACTACGCAATGGTCTGCGAGAAATACGCCGAGCTGATTCGCGCCCAGGGTGGAACGATTCTGACTTCCACTGCAGTGACCGGCCTGCGGCATCTCACAAGCGAAGTGGTGGTAGAGACCAGTGGCCCGTCGTTCTCCACAAACTATCTCATTAACTGCGCCGGACTGTTCAGCGATCGCATTGCCGGCATGGCCGGCGGACGGCCGGACGTCATCATCGTTCCGTTTCGTGGCGAGTACTACAATCTGATTTCCCAGCGTTCGTCGCTGGTGCGAGCCCTCATCTATCCCGTCCCCGACCCGCGGTTTCCGTTTCTTGGCGTCCATTTCACGCGCCGGGTAGGCGGCACCGTCGACGCCGGCCCCAACGCCGTTCTCGCCTTTCGCCGCGAAGGCTACCGGCGAACCGACTTCAACCTGCACGACCTGGCTTCGTCGCTGGCTTTTCCCGGATTCTGGCGCATGGCCGCGAAGCATTGGCGCAGCGGGTTGGACGAATTTCACCGATCTTTTTCCAAGCCCGCCTTCGTTCGCGCCTTGCAGCGCTTGCTCCCCGAGCTGCGCGCCGAGGATTTGATCCCCGGCGGTTCTGGAGTGCGCGCCCAGGCCCTCCAGCGGGATGGCACGCTGGTGGACGATTTTCAGTTTGTCCCTTCTGGCAGGATGTTGCACGTCCTCAACGTTCCCTCCCCGGCGGCGACAGCTTCCCTGGTCATCGGACGCACCATCGTAAGCACAGCGAAGGATTGTTCCGGGTTGCAGTAACGTTTTATAGCTATATCTAACGAAATTGGCCTTAGACGAGACTGCGGCGCGCCAACTCTCTCACGGCTTCCACGGCGTTCGGCACTACCCTGCTGTTTGGCTTTGCAGCCCGACTTACGGGCTTCGAACCGGCGGCGTGCGCGCCATCGCTCACAGAAGACTCCGTCAAGTCCCTGCGCAGACGGAAGACATAAAGCACAACCCCCACCCGGCTGGAGACCCCCAGTTTGTCGAAGATGCGGAACAGATAATTCTTCACAGTGTGTTCGGTCAGTTTCAACCGCTTTGCGATCTCGCGGTTGGACAATCCCTCGGCCACGCAGCGAACCACATCCTGCTCACGTTTGGAGAGAATCGCTTCAAGGCGAGCATCCATCAGCCGCACAGGTGCGGACTCCCGAAAAGCTTCGATCAGGTAACACAACTCTGCGCTGCTCGCCCACACCTGGCCTTGATGGACGCTGTTTATGCACTTGGCAAGCGTTTTCGAGGATTCGGTGCGCGAGAAAACCCCTTGCGCCCCGCAACGGAAAGCCTCAACCACGGCGGAACGGCTGCACGTGTCCATCAAAAGTATGACCCGGGTTTCGGGGTAGGCGGCGCGGACCTGGCGGGTCAGATCAAACCCCAGAGTGGTAGATTGCTCCAAGACTGAACTCACCAGCACAACATGGGGCTTCCTTTGCGCGACTGCCTCCAGGATTGACGACC
>Ga0302326_10022138_pt1 | contig 13003 bp, 9 predicted proteins | sample Palsa_T0_3_FD_202264 | JGI IMG/M metagenome (GOLD analysis project Ga0302326, IMG submission 202264) | Peat permafrost microbial communities from Stordalen Mire near Abisko, Sweden - Palsa_T0_3 | ecosystem: Environmental > Terrestrial > Soil > Palsa > Peat permafrost | place: Sweden: Abisko... | reverse complement strand
TTCGATATCTTTAGAATCATAGACTTAGGCTAAAAATCCTGGTAAATCTTTGGTTTTAAAGGGCTTATTTCGTAAAATATTCCGGAATAAGGACTTAGCCCCTTAAACAAGCGCTCAAAATGGTTTTGGGGCAGCTTCGATGGACGTCTTCTTTCGACGAAACGCCCTTCGTAACTGCCCCAATTCAGTTTACTATTATGGTACTCAGGAGGGTTCTATGTCAAGAACTTTCTGACCGAAGCGGCGGTTTTGGAAAGCTGCTATCTCCATTCGCCGTAACTCTTGCCATCCCTGCTTTCACTCCCCGTCGGAACTCCAAAACGCGCCGCAGTTATGAAACTGCCTCCTGTGGGGAGCAGGATCGATTCACTTCTGAACTGTTCGACATAGTACTGTGCTCTATCGCACATTCAGGTAAAACCTTTGGTAGTGGTGCAGTTTGAAAATCGTCGTCCCTCAGCGGCTAAAGCTGCAATTAAAAATAAGATGCTTACGGCACGGCTGAAGCCGTGCCCTTTCAAAACCGATTTAAATTGCACCAATACTAAAATCTCCAATCCGTTGCGAGGTGGGATATGGAAAATTACAGCAACGAAGGTTGGGTCGATCTTTATAGAACTGCCATGCTGGAGCTGGAGTACGCCAAGATGTCAGGTCGCATCGAAGCCGCGCGAACGGCAATTGTGGCGCGAGTCCAAAAGCTTCAGGAGATGCCCGAACTCCATCCTGATGAACGACAAGCGATTGCAGATGCAATCTCAGGTCTGAGGGTGTTGCAGCACGAACAAACGCAGCATGACGCCGCACGGCTTGCGATAGACAAAGCCCTGGAGAAAATGCGGTACATCGCTCCCGCTTTCTTGAGAACCAAAGGCGAACAAGAAAATCCAGATTGATTCGCAGGGCCACCGGGTGGGGGGTAGTTTTGAAATTGCGGTCCCTCGGCGGCTGAAGCCTTATTCACAAATATTGCAGTAAACGCAGCGGTGAAACTCTGCGCCACCCAGGATCAAGTGCAACACCGACCCCCAAAATCAAACGCAACCACCGACTTTTTCTGCAGCCTGTGGAGGACGGGCCAGAGGCCCGTCACTACACGGGCCTGTTTTGCCCTCAGCGGCTAAAGCCGCAATGAAAACGTGACTCTTACGGCACGGCTGAAGCCGTGCCCTTTCAAAACCAATTCGAATTGCGCCACTACCAGCCACCGAAGTTATTTGCTTTTTGTTCGCCTTGTGGCATACTGCGGCTGAGAACGCTGCCGAGCTTTGCTCGGCTGGACGGCCGGGGGCGGCCGTCCCTACGTGTTTTTCCTAAGGCGCTACGCGTGACTTGGAACTTTCCTTGAGTTGACGCTGCGCCATGAGTTGACGGCGGCGGAAAATATTTAATTCGACCTAGATTTCCTTTGGTGCTCCTCGTACGTCCACAGGCGGAAATAAATTACGATGCAACGCACTCACCTAAACATCGTGGCAACCCTCGAAACTACCATCGGCCGTTTGCCGGCGAATATTGAAGCGGAGCGCTCCATACTGGGCGCCGTCCTGCTGGATAATCACGCCTTCAACGACGCCGCCGAGCATCTGAAGCCCGAAGATTTTTCCATTGATTCGCACCGGCGCATTTACTCGCGCATGATGGACCTGGCCGAATCTTCCCGGCCTATTGACATCATTACGCTGGTCGAAGAGCTGGAGCAGAAGAGGGATCTGCAGGCGGTCGGCGATGTCGGGTACATCTCCGGGTTGTTGGACGGCGTGCCCGATCGGCCATCCATCGAGCATTACGTCAGAATCGTCCGCGATAAGGCCATCCTGCGCGGACTGATCAACGTGTCCAATACGGCCATCGCTAAAGCCAGCGAACAGGCCGACCCGGCTGACGAAATTCTCAATGAAGCCGAAGCCGCCGTTTTTCAGCTCTCCGAGAAGCGCATTGGCAAGGGGTTCCAGGGTATCAAGGAGATTGTCCGCAACTCTTTCGGATCGGTCGATGCCCTGCTGCAGCGCGGCCAGCGCATCACGGGCCTTGCCACCCACTACACCGAGCTCGACGAGAAAACGAGCGGCTTCCAGAAGTCGGACCTGGTCATCCTGGCGGCGCGCCCTTCGATGGGCAAAACATCATTTGCCATGAACATCGCCGAGAATGCCGCCATCGACGACGGCAAGGTGGTCGGCATCTTCTCGCTGGAAATGTCGAGTGAGGCGCTGCTGCAACGATTGCTCTGTTCTCGCGCCATTGTCGACGCGCACAAGATGCGCACTGGATCGCTGTGGGGCGACGATATGAAAAAAATCGTCCGCGCCATGGAGGAACTCTCAAACGCGCTTCTGTTCATCGACGACACGCCCGGAGTCTCGATCAGCGAAATGCGCGCCAAGGCCCGGCGCCTGAAACAATCTCAGGGACGCCTTGACCTGCTGGTCGTCGACTACCTGCAGCTCATGTCGGGCGGCAGCAAGCGCTTCGAGAATCGCACCCAGGAAGTTTCGTCCATCTCGCGCGGACTGAAAGCCATTGCCAAGGAACTCGGCGTTCCAGTGCTCGCCTTGTCGCAGCTGAGCCGCGCTCCTGAAAGCCGCGGCGGCGACCACCGGCCGCAGCTCTCCGACCTGCGCGAATCGGGGTCGATCGAGCAGGATGCCGACGTTGTTATGTTTATTTTCCGCGAAGAGATCTATAAGCAGGACGACCCCGACCTTAAGGGCCGCGCCGAAATCATTATCGCCAAGCAGCGCAATGGTCCCATCGGCAAGTTCAATCTCGCCTTTCTACACAATTCCACGCGCTTCGCGAACTTGCTTGAGGGCAACAACGAACCTGGCGAGTAGGCCGGGGCTGCGAGATTACCTTCAGCGGTGAACCACCCAAAAAGCAGAGGCAACACAAAAGTCAAAGGCAGCGGACAGGAGTGTCCGCTCCACACTACGTCAAAATCGCGGGCACTCGCCCTGTGGAAAACTTTGTGGATGATAAAGCTCCAGATTGAAATCGGGCGGCACCTACCGGTTGATGGGGGGATTACAAAGTCGTCTCGGTGTTGCTAAATCTATGTTTCTAAGTTGGTTAACTGTCGCGTGAAACGCAATGGGCAAAACTGCTTGCAAATCAGCACTTTTGTCACACAATGTGAGATTTGCACATAAGCCGAAAGGCTATAGCCCGCATCAGCAGCGGTTGGCGTTCGCGTAAACCGCCCCGCACACACGCCAACATGCGGGAAATGGGGGGTCTGCATGCGCACCAGCGCAACTCCTTCGAAGGCCTGGTAGTAGTGCAGTTTCACGTTGGAGTCCTATGAAATCCTGAACCACCAAGGGCACCAAGGAGCACGAAGGCTGAGGCTTGCCTGAGTCGTTGAGACGAACGGCTCATCCCCCCCGACAACCTTCATTCTGGACTTTGCTCTGGCCGGTTGGGAATCGACGTCATGCACTCCACATGCCCATTAATGCCGTTCGCATTTTTCTCTACTGAGAAATGAAATCCCAGTTGGCTCCGCACTTTGACTGCGGATCCGTTGAGCAGATAAGGATGGAAGCTGAAAGTTTGCAGCGCGGCCTTACTTGCTGCTATCAGCAGAGGATCGCCCGCGAGCGGCTTGCTGGCGGTAATTTTCCCGGTTTCATCGACGTCGATCTCAAAAATTGCGTCGCCGTGAATTCCCTTCTTCATCGCTTCATCGGGATATAGCGGCATGGTTTTGTGATCCACCAGCCCGAGCAGGACTGCGGTCGAAACGCGGGCCGGTCCGGCGGCAAGTTGCGCGGATGCTACTACCGTGAAAGATGCGAGTAATGCGATGATGGCGATGCGCGACATATAAGCTCCCCTAACTCTCAGGCGTTCCGGTAGTGGTGCAGTTTGAAACTCGTGTCCCTCAGCGGTGAACCGCTGCGCCGGCCAAAAGCAAGGGCAACACCAAGGTCAAACTAAACGCAAGGGCAACACCAAAGTCAAACCAAAAGCAAGGGCAACACCAAGGTCAAAGGCAGCGGACAGGAGTGTCCGCTCCACACTACGTCAATGTTTCGAGTTGGCGCGGGCAGAGTCCTATCCACTGCCTTCGCCCACTTTCAGCACCGCTAGAAACGCTTCCTGCGGAATGTCCACGCGCCCGATGCGTTTCATGCGCTTCTTGCCTTCTTTCTGTTTCTCGAGCAGCTTGCGCTTGCGGCTGATGTCGCCGCCGTAGCACTTGGCGATGACGTTCTTGCGGATCGCCGGCACGGTTTCGCGGGCAATGATCTTGGCGCCGATGGCCGCTTGAATCGCTACTTCAAACATCTGGCGGGGGATCAGCTCTTTCATCTTGGCCGCCAGCAAACGCCCGCGATCGTAAGCAAAATCGCGATGGATAATGGTCGACAGCGCATCCACCGGCTCGCCCGCCACCATGATGTCAAGCTTCGCCATCGGCGACACCCAGTTGCCCGACAGATGATAGTCCAGCGAAGCGTAGCCTCTCGACACGGACTTCAGCCGGTCGTAGAAGTCGAGCACAATTTCATTCAGCGGCAGCTCGTACTGGAGCATCACCCGCGACGAGCTGACATATTCAAAACTCTTCTGTTTGCCGCGCTTTTCCTCGACCAGCTTGAGAATGCCGCCGACATATTCCTCGTTGGTCAAAATCACCGCGAGAATCACCGGCTCTTCCACCTTCGCGATCTCGCTTACATCGGGCCAGCGCGAAGGATTATCCACTTCGATCACTGCGCCGTCGGTCTTCGTGATCTGGTAGCGCACGCCCGGCGCCGTGGTGATCAGGTCAAGATTGTATTCACGCTCGAGGCGCTCCTGGATGATCTCCATGTGGAGGAGCCCGAGAAAGCCGCAACGGAAGCCGAATCCGAGCGCCACGGAACTTTCCGGCTCGAAGAAGAATGACGAATCGTTCAGCTTTAATTTTTCCAGCGCCTCGCGCAGTTGCGTGTGTTCGTGCGCGTCCACCGTGTAGAGTCCCGCGAAAACCATCGGCTTGATTTCTTCAAAACCGGGCAATGCCTGGAGCGACGGCCGGTCATCGTCGGTGATGGTGTCGCCGATTTTGGTGTCCGCGACGTTCTTGATACCGGCGACGATGAATCCAACTTCGCCCGCCACCAGTTCGTCGATTTCGACCGGCTTCGGCGTGAGCGCGCCCAGGGTTTCCACCTGAAAGACGTGCCCATTCGACCACAGCCGGATATTCTGCCCCTTGCGCAACCTGCCCTCGAACACTCGCGCCAACACCACCACGCCGCGATAAGGATCGAACCAGGAATCAAACAACAACGCTTGAAGATGGCGCTCCGGCGAGCCTTTGGGCGCGGGGACTCGCTTTACAATCGCCTCCAGCACATCCGGCACACCCTGGCCGGTTTTCGCGCTGATCAGCAAAGCATCGGAGGCGTCCAGCCCCACCGCGCTCTCGATCATCTCTTTGGTGCGCGGAATGTCGGCGCTCTGCAAGTCGATCTTGTTGATCACCGGAATAATTTCGAGCCCGTGATTGATCGCCAGGTAGGAGTTCGCCAAAGTCTGCGCTTCGACGCCCTGCGAAGCGTCTACCACCAGCAACGCCCCTTCGCAGGCAGCTAGCGAGCGCGAGACTTCGTAGGAAAAATCCACGTGGCCGGGAGTGTCGATCAGATTGAGCTGGTAGATTTGACCATCCTGGGCGGGGTACAGCATGCGCACGGCATGAGCTTTGATGGTGATCCCACGCTCGCGTTCCAGGTCCATTGAATCGAGAACCTGAGCCTGCATTTCGCGCATGGCGAGCGATCCGGTCAACTCCAGCAGCCGGTCGGCCAGCGTGGATTTTCCATGATCAATATGCGCAATGATCGCAAAATTGCGAATGCGAGAGGCTTCCATGAAGATAAGTCGATTCTAGCAGGGCGGAGCACAGCGTTTATTGTGGCGCGGATACCTCGATTCGCGAATGTGCCGTTTCGGAACCGAAGAGGTCAGAACCTGATGTCTGGTTGCGAGGAGAGAGGGAAAAGCCACCACGTCCGTCGAGTGCGGCCTGGACGCAAAAAAGAAAACGCCTGCGAAACTCGCAGGCGTGTTGTTGGGGGAGGGCTCAAACGGTTATTCCGGCTTTGGATTTTGGCCGAGAGGAAGAGCTCTCAATCCAAGCCGTTCAGTGCCGGCCACAGGCTGTCGGTCAGAAATCATACCTAACTAAAAGTCGAAGTCTTCCAGCGTGCAGGAGCAGACTCCCTGGCCGCTGCCGAGGAGCTCCTCATAAAAACAAAGTTCCTGCAGGAACGTCTGTTCTGGTACAGAGAGGTTCGAGTCGGAAAACTCAGTTTCGGTTTGGAAGTAAGGCGCTGGTCCCACGGGATTCTCGTTTTTCACGCTCTGGATATGGGTGGCCCATCCCCGCAGTCCGGGCATCAGCGCGTTGTTGGTCGGATCACCCACCGAAGACGAGATAACTTTGATGAGACCGCGCGTATTCACCTTTTCCGTCAAGCTGTTGGCGGTGAGCTCCCGGTTCACGGATTCGGAGAGCACGCCATCCGGCGATACGGTGCAGGTGCAGCACTCCTGCAAATACTGGCTGTCATCAAAAACATAGATCGACGCCCACAGGTTTCCTCCTGTGTCACCATCGTTGATGATGCGCATGGTTGCATCCGGCGCACCAGCGGTATTTGCATTGGAGTAGTAGGTGGTGAGATAAACGCTGTTGTCACCAACGTTTTGAGCCAGGGCCTTTTCCGCAGCGCCTCCCAGCATGAGCGCCATGCCCAGCAAATAAAATCCAAGCCTGTTCATTCTTCAATCCTCCGGTCAGTTTCTGCGGCGCCTGGGCTGGGGGGAGGATTTAGCTTCTGGGCGCTTAACGACTTTTAACTCTTGGCGGATTCTTTGCAAGTACCCACGTGGCTTAGTCGCTGTCCGAAGTCCCGCAACTACTACTTACGGAGTAGTTCTCAACCGGCTGTGGAAACGCAGTGGCGTGGGTGGATTTGAGGCTGAAACCAAGCGCGAGATGCGGCCTGAGTTTGTATCCTTAGGACAATTAGAATGGCGGCGGTGGCAAGAACGACTGCAGCCGCAACGGCAAGAACAACTGCAGCGGCAAGAGCAACTGCAGCGGCAACTGCAAGAACAACTGCAACTGCCAGAGCAACTGCAGGAACAACAGCAACGGCAGCGGACAAGAGTGTCCGCTCCACACCAAAAAAAGGGGGCGCGATTGCTCGCGCCCCACTTTTGCAATCTAACTTCTGGTTTAGTCTCTCACTCCGTCCATAAACGCCCGCAGTTTTCGCGAACGTGAGGGGTGACGCAGTTTTCTAAGCGCCTTGGCCTCAATCTGCCGGATGCGTTCGCGCGTAACCGCGAACGACTGTCCGACTTCTTCGAGAGTGTGCTCGGAACCGTCTTCCAGTCCGAAGCGCATCTTGATGACTTTTTCTTCGCGCGGCGTGAGCGTGCGCAGCACCTGCGAAGTCTGGTCCTTGAGGTTGACGTTGATCACCGCCTCAGCCGGAGAAACTACCGCCCGGTCCTCGATGAAGTCTCCCAAGTGCGAATCTTCCTCTTCGCCGATTGGCGTTTCGAGGGAGATCGGCTCCTGCGCGATCTTCAGGACTTTGCGGACTTTCGCTACGGGGATGTCCATCCGCTTGGCAATTTCTTCGGACGTCGGTTCGCGCCCCAGTTCCTGCACCAGCTGCCGCGACGTGCGGATCAGCTTGTTGATCGTTTCGATCATGTGCACCGGGATACGAATCGTACGCGCCTGGTCGGCGATGGCGCGGGTGATTGCCTGCCGAATCCACCACGTGGCATAAGTCGAGAACTTATACCCTCGGCGGTATTCGAACTTGTCGACCGCCTTCATCAGGCCGATATTGCCCTCCTGAATCAGGTCGAGGAATTGCAAGCCGCGATTGGTGTACTTTTTTGCAATCGAGACCACCAGACGCAAGTTCGCTTCGATGAGCTCGCGCTTGGCGTGCTCGGCGTCCATGTCGCCCTGGATGATCTCGCGCTGCGTGCGCTTGAGTTCCTGGAACAACAGGCCCGCTTCCACTTCGAGCTTTTCCAGCTCTCCGCGGACCGCACGCGACTGCTTTTTGTATTCCTTCTTTTGCTCTTCGCTGCGCGTCGCTTCGGCGCGCTTCTCCAGATTCTGGATCTGGCGGTCGAGCGAGCGCATCCCGTCGACCGTGCGGTTGACGCGGTCGATGAGACGCTTGCGTTCGTTGTTGGTAAAGCCAAGCTTCCGAACCGCGATCGAAGTGCGCACAATCGCGTGGGCCAGGCTGAAGCGATACCGCCGATGATCGCGCGGCCGCTTCTTAAGATTTACCGCCGCCAGTTTTTCCTGGAGCGGAGCCACCTTTTTGTAAAGCTTGTCGAGGGTGTTGATCTTGGCAAGAAATTCTTTCAGCCGCTTGTCGACAATTTCTTCCGTGATTTCCTCTTCGTCGAAAGTCACCAGCTCTTTGATAGAGCGGACGCCCTTCTCGAGGTCCTCGCCCAGGGCGAGAAGTTCACGAATCACGATCGGCGAGCGCGAAAGCGCCTTCAGAACGCGGTTTTGCCCCCGCTCGATGCGCTTGGCGATTTCAACTTCGCCTTCGCGCGTAAGCAAAGGAACAGTCCCCATCTCCCGCAAATACATGCGGACGGGGTCGTTGGTTTTTTCCAGGGCTCCTGGGGTTAAATCCAGTTCTACGTCGTCGGAGCTTTCTTCTACTTCCTCGAATTTTTTTTCCAGATCGGTCGTCGGCCCTTTCGAGCTTTCGAGTACATCGATTCCTTGGGTTCCGATCGTGGTTAGCAGATCTTCCAGGTCTTCAGGAGAGTGCACATCGTGCGGGATAAGGTCGTTGACCTGATCATAGGTCAGATATCCCTTCTCTTTGCCTGCGTCGATCAGCTTTTTTATGTCGTCGTACTTGTCGTCTAGTGCCAAACCAGAATATCCTCAAGACGGCCGCAGCTCGCGGACGCCAAACTATTCAGCGGTGGGAGTCGTTACGGAGTTGTGCGCGAGGCGCACAAACTTCAGAAGTATAGCACGCCGATTACTTTTCCTGCCGACGCCGTTGAAGTTCACGCCCCTGTGCCGATTGCCTTCAGCCGCCCGTATCTCATTTCCCGCTATATCTTTAGATGACGCTCGACCCGGTTTCGTTCCAGGCTTTCGAGCTATGTTATGGAGCTCGGTTATGAGGGTCGGTGTTATGAAGCTCGGTTATGAGGCTCGGACCGTGGCCTCGCCTAGTCCGGGGTCCATCAGGGCTCGCTTTAAACGCACTTTTTCCTGCAAAAGCGCCTGTTTTTCGTCCATTGAGATGCCGGGACGCTGGAATGCCCGTTGCACTTCTTCCTGGCGCCGGCGCAGATAAATCCTGCGCAAGGCTCGGACCGCGCCCTCGACCGTCTCCGGGGTCAGTTCTTCCTCCTCGTTCATCAGGATCGAGGCCAGAAGACGCCGGTCTTCTTCCGTCTTCGGCAGCGTCATAACGTCCGCCGTCCCGGTTCCGGCTTCGAGCAGAGCCTCGATCAACGACTGGGAAGCCAAACCCTCATAGAGATGCTCCGATTGCAACGCATATTGCGCCTGCCGTGCGGGATCGAACTCCTCGTCCGTGCCTTCGCGAGCTGAAGTCCGCGTATCGCTGGCCTGCATCTGCGTAGCCGAGGCCAGCGCCCGGATGAGGACGCGCTCCGCTCCGGTGATTTGCATCTCCGCGGTGGCTTTGACCTGGGTCGCGGAGCGAGTGGTCGCGGCATGTTTCAGTTCCTGGCGAAGCACTGCGGAATCAATCCCCAGCTTCTGCGAAATTTCGAGCGCCAGTTCATCGCGCACGATGCGGCTGGGCACCCGTTGAATGTGTGGAAGAAGATGGTTGACAGCTTTGATCTTGCTGTCTGAGTTGCGGGCTGGAAACATTACGCGGGCGCGATCGATCAGGTAGTCGAAATATTTCTGCGAGCTCTTGAGCGCCGCGCTATAGGCGTCTTTGCCTTTGCGGCGAATGAAGAGATCGGGGTCGAACCCGGTCTCGAGCGTGAGAACCCTGATGTTGAATTCTTCTTCGACCAGCAGCCCAAGCGTCCGCTCCGTGGCGCGAGCGCCGGCGGTGTCGGGATCGAAGTTGACCACCACGTTCTTTGAGAATCGCCCCAGCAATTTCGCCTGCAGCTCGGTAAATGCCGTGCCCGAGCTCGCGATCACGTTGTGGAAGCCCCCGTCGTACACCGAAATGCAATCCATCTGGCCTTCGACGAGGATGGAGTAGTCGAGTTTGCGGATCGCTTCTTTGGCATTGTCGAGATTGAACAGCACTCGTGACTTCGAATAAATCGGCGTCTCCGGAGAGTTCAAGTATTTTGGGCCGGCCTTTTCGTCGGTCGCTAACGTGCGTCCGGTGAAGGCGATCACTTTGCCTTGATCGTTGCAGATGGGAAACATGACGCGATTGCGGAACTTGGAATAGATAGCGACGGAGCTCTCAGCTCTCAGTTCTCGGCTCTCAGCAACCACCTCATCCTTCCCCTGAGAGCTGACGGCCGCAGGCTGAGAGCTTTCTTTCCAGGAAAACAATCCGCTCTCGCGCAACAGTTCCTCATCGAACTCGCGCCGTAAGGCATCGCGCAGATGGAATCCCGAATCCGGAGCGTACCCAATGCGAAAGCTGGCGATCGTTTCCGAGTCCAGGCCGCGACTCTTCAGATACTCACGGGCATTGGCGCCTTCGGGCTTGCGCAGACATTCCTGAAAAAACGCGGCAGCTCGCACATGCACGTCGAGCAGCGCCATGCGAACCTGGGCGTCGCGAGCTTCCGCCGGACTGGAAAAGCTGACCTTTGGCATGGGCACGCCGAGCTTTTGAGCGATCAGGCGGACGGCTTCCGGAAAAGATATGTTCTCAACCTTCTGGATGAAGGCGAAGACGTCCCCCGACTCTCCACAACCGAAACAGTGGTAGAACTGGCGCGTGGCGTGGACTGAGAATGACGGGGTTTTCTCGTTGTGAAAGGGACACAGGCCGGAGAAGTTCTGCGCGCCAGCTTTCTTCAGCTTGACGTAGTCACCGACTATGCGAACGATGTCGGCCTGCTGCTTCAGCGTCTCCTTAAAGTTGTCGGACGAATTTGATGTCATCGGAGGCGCACGCTGGTTGCTTAGTAATTATGAGGGTTGGACCGCATTGAGGGGAAGAACACTCGCACAATTGCTGTGGGAAAAACAAATGCGGCCCGGGCCAGCCACCCAAGCCGCACTGTTATCGCGGATATTCTGACTGCCGTCTTTCGCCGGGGCGAAGGACCATCGCGCAACTGCACTCCGGAGAGTGCTATGCATCGATGCTTGCCGTGAAGCTTTCGCTTCACGTTTAGGATTCAGCGCTTCCATCCTCCTTGGAAGAAGGATTTCTCAGGAGGCCGCAAAGCCCGGGAACCGGCACAGTGGACATGCGCCGAATTTCCCCCGGCGACTTTTGCGAAGTCACCGGCTTCGTTGAACCCTTGTCGGATCAGACTCAGAACATCTCACGCTTTGACTGTGAGCACTTTGCGGCAGTGGGAAAATTAACGCAATGGCAAAGTGCGCCTCCGTTGTGTAAAAACTGTGGAGCGGAGAAACTTCCTGTGGAAAGGCACGGAAAAGTATATTTTTATTCGCGCAGCGGACACTGCACGTCCTCAGCGATCGAACGAGCGGCTGTCCTGAGGTGGGTTGTCGCCGGGTGGACTGCCGGACACTGCCGTACAATAGCCCGAATGATTGCGCATCTTCGCGGAACTTTGCTGGCGAAACGTCCGAACCAGGCGATCGTGGAAACTCACGGGGTCGGCTATGACGTTGCGATCAGCGTGCCGACGTTCAGCGAAATGCCAGCGGCGGGCGCTGAAGTCGCCCTCCACATTCATACCCATGTTCGGGAGGACGCGCTGAGCCTGTACGGATTTTTGCGGCTTGCGGAAAAACAACTTTTTGAAAAGCTGCTGACGGTCAGCGGAATCGGTCCGAAGCTTGCGATCACGATTCTGAGCGGCATGCCGGTCGACGAGATGGTAGGGGCGATTCGCGGGGGCGACCTGGCGCGGCTGACTCGCATTCCGGGAATCGGCAAGAAGACGGCGGAGCGCATGGTGCTGGAGCTGCGCGACAAGTTGCCGGCGGCGACGGGAGCTTCTGAAAGCAGCGTGGCCGTGGCGAGTCCGATTGAGGAAGATGTCATTTCCGCGCTGGTAAATCTGGGTTATCAGCGGGCGGCCGCGGACAACGCGTTGCGTTCCGCGCGGGGTGGTAAGAGTCCTCAGACTTTTGAAGTGCTGTTTCGCGAGGCGCTGGGATTGCTGTCGAAGTAACTACGTGTTAACGGCGTGAGTATGTGTTCAGTGAGTGCCGTGTCAGAACTCTGGGTCGTGGTGCAATTTGCGACATCGTTAACCACCAAGGGCACGAAGGTACACGAAGGAAATATCTGAAGCCGAAAGCCTTCGTGATTCTTCGTGGCCTTGGTGGTTCAGGATTTCATCGGCTCTGTCGTGAAACTGCACCACTACCGAACTCTGGAGGTTTTGTGCGCAGACGGTCAGTTCAGATCGCGGTGCTGGTCCTATGTATCGCGGCGGCGTTTTTCTTGACGATCCCGCGGCTGGTGGACGAAGAGCAGAATAAAGTTGTGAAGAAGCCGCCGTACGCGGCATCCGAGCGGGCGCTGAATCTGCATAAGGAACTCACGATCGCCGATCTTCACGCCGATTCGCTTCTATGGGGACGCGATCTGCTGGAACGCAGTACCTCCGGGCACGTGGATATTCCGCGCCTGGCTGACGGCAACGTTACATTGCAGGTGTTCTCCCTACCCACCAAGAGCCCGCACGGATTGAACATCGAGAGCAATGACGACAAGAGCGATGACATTTTCTGGCTGGCGGTTGCGGAGCGCTGGCCACCGGCAACGTGGAGCAGCTTGACCGAACGTGCGCTGTATCAGGCGCGGCGTCTGCATCAATTTGCGAA
>Ga0302326_10022135_pt1 | contig 13004 bp, 13 predicted proteins | sample Palsa_T0_3_FD_202264 | JGI IMG/M metagenome (GOLD analysis project Ga0302326, IMG submission 202264) | Peat permafrost microbial communities from Stordalen Mire near Abisko, Sweden - Palsa_T0_3 | ecosystem: Environmental > Terrestrial > Soil > Palsa > Peat permafrost | place: Sweden: Abisko... | reverse complement strand
GGGATCGGCGTATCTCGTTGCCTTGGCGCTGATTCAGATTTTGGTGCCGCACCTTGAAGCGGCGCCGGTCGAGACCTAGCGCGGATTTGAATTCAGGGCTGGGTTTGGCTCGGCTACAATTCCATTAGAGAATCGCGCGCACCCGCGCCCTAAAGCTCTCAGGAGAAGAGTTCATGGCCTTGAAAATTAAATCCAAGCAGGACGTTCGCTGGGACATGATCGCCCTCGGCGAGATCATGCTGCGCTTCGATCCCGGCGATCAGCGCATCTGGACCACGCGCAAGTTCGATGTGTGCGAAGGCGGCGGCGAATACAACGTCGCGCGCGGCTTGAAGCGCTGCTTCGGTCTGGATACGGCGGTGGTCACGGCGTTCGCCGATAATCCCATCGGAAAGCTCCTTCAGGATCTCGTCTATCAGGGCGGCGTCGATCAATCCTTGGTCCGCTGGGTGCCCTACGACGGCGTCGGCCGCAGCGTGCGCAATGGCCTGAACTTCACGGAGCGCGGCTTCGGCGTGCGCGCCGCGCTGGGCGCCTCTGACCGCGGCCACACCGCGATTTCGCAGATGAAAGCCGGCGACGTCGATTGGGATGAGGTGTTCGGCAAACAGGGCGCGCGCTGGTTCCACACCGGCGGAATTTTTTGCGCGCTGTCCGAATCCACCATCGAAGTCGCGCTCGAAGCCGTGCAAGCTGCGCGCCGCCACGGCACCATCGTCTCCTACGACCTAAACTATCGCGAATCGCTGTGGGCCGCGATCGGCGGAAAAAAGCGCGCGCAGGAAGTCAATCGCCGCATCGCGCCGTTCATCGACGTCGCGCTCGGCAATGAAGAGGATTTCTCCGCCGCGCTGGGCTACGCCGTTCCCGGCGTCGATGAAAGCCTCGCGCAGCTGAATGTCCAGGGCTTCGAGACCATGATCCAGAACGTGGTCAAGGATTTTCCATTTCAAGTTGTGGCCACCACCCTGCGCCAGGCCAAAACCGCCACGCGCAACGATTGGGGAGCCATCTGCTATTACGACGGCACCTTTTATCAAGCGCAGCGCCGCGACGATCTGGAAATCTACGACCGCGTCGGCGGCGGCGATTCCTTTGCCGCCGGATTGATCTACGGCTTCCTCACCGACAAGGGCGCGCAGTGGGCCGTTGAATGCGGCGCCGCTCACGGCGCCCTGGCGATGACCACGCCGGGAGACACGACCACAGCCACGCTGAAAGAAGTCCTGCAAGTGATGAAGGGCGGCGGCGCGCGCATCGCACGCTGAAGGTGCTGGCTCGCAACTTCCGAATTCAGTGCAAGCAACTACAAGATTGGAGCCGGCCATCTCGATGAACAGGGAAGAAGTCAAAAAGCGCATCACCGATATTGGCGTGTTGCCGGTCGTGCGCGCGTCGTCGTCGCACGAAGCCAAGCTTGCCGTCGAAGCGGTTTGCGCCGGCGGAATTCCCGTCGTCGAAATCACCATGACTGTGCCCGGCGCCGTTGAAATTATTCGCGAGCTCTCGAAATCCCGCGGCGCCGACGTGCTGATTGGCGCGGGCACCGTGCTGGACGCCGCGGCCGCGCGCCAATGCCTGGATGCCGGCGCGCAATTCATCGTCAGCCCCGGCCTCGATCTTCCAACACTCGAACTTGTGCTCAAGGAAGGCAAAGTGATGGTGCCCGGCGCGCTTTCGCCCACCGAAGTGATCACGGCATGGAAAGCAGGCGCCGATTTTGTGAAGGTTTATCCCTGCGGAAATGTGGGCGGCGCGAAATACATCAAGGCGTTGAAAGGGCCGTTGCCGCAAATTCCTTTGCTTCCCACCGGTGGCGTGAATTTGGAAACGGCGGCGGATTTTATTCTCGCCGGTTCGGAAGCTCTCGGCGTCGGCGGGGAATTGGTGCAACCCGCGGCGCTTAAAGCCGGCAAGCCCGAAGCGATTATCGAGGCCGCGCGAAAATTCGTCGAAATCGTGCAGCAAGCGCGAGCCAGCCGCGAATCTCGCTAGCCCGCGCGCCCGCGCTCAATTTATTGGTTCACGCCGCTTGCCAGGAATCCGCCGTCGACCGCCAGCGTTTGCCCCGTAACGAAGCTGGAAGATTCCGACGCCAGAAATATCGCGCCGCCCACCATTTCGTCCAAATGCCCGAATCGCTTCATGGGCGTGCGCATCAGCAGCTCTTTTCCGCGCCCCGTGCCATCCAGCAATTTCGCGTTCAAATCCGTGCGGAACACCCCTGGCGCCAGCGCGTTCACCGTAACTCCGTATTGCGCCCATTCCGATCCCAGCGATCGCGTGAGCGCCGAAACCGCCGCTTTGCTCGCGCCGTACGCCGCCACCTCGAAGAACGCCACGAACGTCGTCAGCGACGCGATGTTCACGATCCGCCCGTACTTCCTCTCGATCATGTGCCGGCCAAACACGCGGCACGAGCGCAGCGTCCCCGTCAGATTCGTATCAATGATGCGATTCCATTCCTCTTCGGAAATATCCAGTGTCGGCGTCCGCTTGATCACGCCCGCGCAATTCACCAGAATTTCCACGCTGCCGAATTCGCCCAGCACAGCGTCGCGCAGCGCTTCGATGCTCGCCACATTGCCAACGTCGGTCGAAGTCTCGAGCGAGCGCCGCCCCAGCTCCCTCACGGCCTTCGCAGCCGCTGCCACTTCCGGGACGCGTCTCCCGGTCGGCACCACGTTCGCGCCCGCCTCAGCCAAGCCAACGGAAATGGCCAGCCCAATGCCCGAAGTTCCGCCCACCACCACCGCAGTCTTACCCGTCAGATCGAGTTTTGAATACGCCATCAATTCTCCTTGGTTTTTCCGAACGCTCGCGCCATCACAATTTTAGGAGCAACTTATCGAACTGAATATGAAAATTTTCGGCGCCAGGCGATCGTTCGCAGCCGCAGCGGAAATTATCTGGTCCGCCGGATTCTAACCCAGGCTGTACCGCATTGAAACACATGCACGCTGCTCCACCGCGGCGTCGTTGACGCAGTACCACTCCATTGGATAGCGTGTAATCTGTACCTCCGAGCCATTGCCGCCCTCTCCGTCGGATCGTAGTCTTAGTGTCATCAGAGGGTTACCATGACAACGCTTTTCATCAATCTTCCCGCCACTTTTATTTTCAGACTGTCGTTCTGCGCCGTCGCCGCGCTGTTCGCCGTGTATTTCGTTTTGAGAAAGCGCCCTGTAGCGGCGCGCATTCGCATTCTCTTGGCACTAAGCCTGTCTCTGCTGCTCCTGATCTTCGCATTCGGATCTGCCAGAAAGACCCGAGCGGCCGTCGCGAGCCACAGCGCCTTCGCCGCGCCCGACTCGGAGCCCGGCGGCAAAATCGTAGCCGTTTCCGCAACGTCGCCGACGGTTTTCCGCTCGGATCTCGACGCGCCGCGCCCGGTCTACGGACATTCAATCGTCAAGGGCGGCATCCACTCCCTCGGCGAACTTCTCGACGTGATCGCCACAGACCCGCTAGCCGCGCAACACTACAAAGGGTTTGACATCACCAAGGCGCATTTCATCCGCTTGGACCACAACATCGTTGCTTACATCTCCTATCGCGTCGATGGTAAGGGAATCTACTGGAGCAGCAAGCCCGAATTGATCCTGGCCGGGGAACAAGTGATCACTGACGGCACCAATTTCATCCGCGTGCGCTGCGGAAATATGATCTCCTACGCACCGCAGAGCCCGGCCGAAACAGACGAGCCCACCGATACGGACACGATCATCGGCGCGTTCGTGCCCGCTTTCGATCCCGCGCCGACGACCGCCGCAAACCTGCCGCAGCTCAACACTCCGCCCGCAGATTCGCCGCAAGGGACTCCGTCAGCGGCCTGCTGCTCCGGCGGCGGAATCGGTACACCGCCCATTTTCTTTGTCGGGTCGTCCGCCCCGCAAACGCCCAGCACTCCCGGCGTGCCGCCCGTCGTCAGCGTCGATGAATTTCCCGCGCACGGCGAGTTTTTCTCGCTGCTGGCTACGGTCATCGCGCTCTTTCTGATTCGCAAGCGCATTCCCCAATTCGCCGCGCGCCGGCGACGCTAAGGGAGCAGCGCCGTTCAGGCCGCGGTGTCTCCGTATCCCTGCGGATGCGTCCTGTGCCACTCCCACGCGCTCGCGATGATGCTTTCCAGCGCGGCGAATTTCGGCTTCCAGCCCAGCTCGCGCCCGATCTTCTCCGAACTCGCCACCAGCTCCGGCGGATCGCCCGCCCGCCGCGCTTCAATTTCCGCTGGAATCGCGTGCCCGGTAACGCGCCGCGCCGTTTCCACCACCTCTTTCACGCTAAAGCCTTTTCCATTCCCCAGGTTGTAAATCAGCGGCGCGCGCTCTTCCAGCGCACCCATCGCCAGCACGTGCGCCTGCGCCAAATCCGAGACGTGAACGTAATCGCGAATGCACGTTCCGTCCGGCGTCGGATAATCGTCGCCGAATATTTTGATCCGGTCGTGCTGCCCCAGCGCCACCTGCAGCACGCGCGGAATCAAATGCGATTCCGGGCTGTGGTCTTCGCCGCGCTCCGGGTTTCCTCCGGCCACGTTGAAATAGCGCAGCGTCGCATAACGCAGACCGTGAATTTGGTGAAACCACGCCAGCATCTGTTCCACCAGCAGTTTCGATTCGCCGTACGGATTCGTCGGCCGTTTCGCCGCCGTTTCTTCAATCGGCGAACGGTCCGGGCTGCCGAACACCGCCGCCGTCGATGAAAATACGAACTTCGAGACGCCGAACTCCAGCATGGACTCGATCAAACGCAGCGTGTTGAACGTGTTGTTGTGGAAATAGACCTCCGGAATCTGCATCGATTCGCCCACTTCCGCCAGCGCCGCAAAATGCATCACCGCGTCCACCGGCGCCCCGGAAAACGCGCGCTCCAGCGTCTTCTTATCCCCCACATTTCCCACGATCAATTCCGCGCCCGGCGGCACCGCGCCGCGATGCCCGCGCCGCAGGTTGTCGATCGCCACGATGCTGTGGCCCAATTCCAGCAGTTGCGCCGCAACGGTGCTGCCGATGTATCCCGCGCCGCCGGTCACCAGAATGCGCTTCCCCATTATGTTTTTCCGTCTCCTGTTGTCCTGCGATTTGGCGCGCAAACTTGCGCGGACGCGCTTTTCGGGAGCAAACTTCCTTCCCGCCGATCATAGCATCGCTCGCGAGGCGGCCAGAAGAGATGACTCCCGAAGAATTTCGCAGGGCCGGGCATCAACTGATCGATTGGGTCGCCGATTATCGCGCGCGAATCGCGGCGCTGCCCGTCGCGCCCAGCACGCAGCCCGGAGAAATTCGCAGGCAATTGCCCGCCGATCCTCCCGATGCGCCAGAATCCTTCGACGCCATTTTTCGCGATCTCGATTCCATCGTGATGCCCGGCCTTTTGCACTGGCAGCATCCCAGTTTTTTCGGTTTTTTCCCGGCCAACGCCGCGCTCTCCAGCGTCCTCGGCGATTTTCTCAGCACCGGCCTCGGCGTCATCGGCATCTCCTGGCAATCCAGTCCCGCGCTCACCGAGCTTGAAGAAGTCACCACCGATTGGGTGCGCCGCATGGTCGGTTTGTCCGGCGCGTGGAGCGGCGTGATTCAAGACACTGCTTCCACGGCCACGCTTGTGGCTTTAATTTCCGCGCGCGAGCGCGTCACGAACTACGGTCTGGCCGCCGGTGGCATGCAATCCGCGCCGCAGCGCCTCACGGTTTACGTATCCGCGCACAGCCATAGCTCGGTCGAAAAAGCCGCGCTGCTCGCCGGCTTCGGCCGAAACAATCTGCGCGTCGTTCCGCACGACGCCGATTACGCCATGCGCCCCAATGCCCTAGACGAAACTATCGCGCGCGACGTCGCAGCTGGCTTCCTGCCCTGCGCGGTCGTCGCCACTACCGGCACCACCGCCACCACAGCCTTCGATCCCATCGACGCGATTGCCGAAATCGCCCAACGTCGCGGCGGCCTCTGGCTGCACGTCGATGCCGCCATGGCCGGCGCGGCCATGATCCTTCCGGAATACCGCGCGCTTTGGCAGGGGATCGAACAAGCCGATTCGCTGGTCATCAACGCCCACAAATGGTTGGGTGCGCCTTCGGATTGCTCGCTCTACTATGTGCGCGATACGCAGCACCTGATTCGCGTCTTCTCCACCAACCCCAGCTATCTGCAATCCGCCGCCGACGCGCAGGTGAAAAATTACCGCGATTGGGGTATCCCGCTGGGCCGCCGCTTCCGAGCGCTCAAATTGTGGTGTTTGATTCGAGAGCAAGGCGTGCGCGGCTTGCAAGCACGCCTGCGCCGCGATCTGGCCAACGCGCGCTGGCTCGCAGAAGAAATCGCCGCCGCGCCGGCTTGGCGCGTTCTCGCGCCCGTTCGCTTGCAGACGCTCTGCATCCGCCACGAACCCGCTGGCCTCGCCGGCGAGCATCTCGATCGCCACACGCTTGATTGGGTGGAGCGCGTGAATCGGTCCGGCCGCGCCTATCTCACGCCCGCCAAGCTCGATGGCTGCTGGATGGTTCGTGTCTCGATCGGTGCGGAAATGACGGAGCTGGAAGATGTGCGCGCGTTATGGACGCTCATGCGCGGCGAAGCTGAACGTTGAAGTTGGAAGTGAAAATCGCCGAAGTTTAAAATCCTAGCAGACCCAGGTTCCCGTGCCGGTTTCCGCGCGCGATTTCTCGCGCGTTTTGGTATCGCTAGCGGCGCCTTCGCGCGGCCAAATCCCCAGCAAAAGCACGCTGCCGATCACCGCCGATACGTGCACATAAAAAACGCGCGTCGGCCCGTCGAGTTCATAAAAATCCGCACGATGCGGATCGGGCCTCGCCGGCGCGTCGGAGGCCAGTAATCGCCGAAGCTCATCCACCACCTCGGTGGGATAATTGCGCAGATTTTCGATATCCAGCGGCTGCTTTTCGCGTTCGCTCATGTCCCTGTATTCCTTCCCGTCTCCTTCAATCCTTTTCGTTCCGCCTATTCGTTATACGCATGCCCGCGCCGAATGTTTCATTCCCTATTCTGATGCGCGGCGCGCGATTCGTGTCCACCGAATTCCCGCACGTTTCCATTCATATATTGGATGTGTGCCCCGCGAAAGAGTTGCCGCGGCGAAAAGCCTCTCTTGGCGATGTTCCGCCGCGCCCGGATGGTCGCGCTCGCCTGTACCACTTCTGTACGCACGGTCAATCGTTTCTCTCGCGCCGCCCGTGTACGCTTTTCCCAGACGATCGCGGCCGCTTGAGCCTGAAGCGCGTGGTGGGTCCGGTTCGGCTCGCATTGGCCCTCGCAGCTGTGCGGGCCGCGGCCGGCCCCGCGGCCGCGTAAGTCTTCTCCGTTAGCTCAATTTGGCTCCGCCATAGCCCGCTCACATATTACATCGTCATTTACTGGTAACAGTGGTACTTGCGCCGCGCTTCCGCGGCTGCAATAGTCAAATCTGTTACGGTTGATGAAGAGCCCATCTCGAATGGGCTCCCCTTTCGGAGACGCAATTGAGGAAGCCAAAACCAAAAGTTCAGCAAGCGCCGCAGTCGAAATCCAAAGCCAAAAAGAAAAAGAACCCTCCCAGTTTCAGCACGGATCGCCGCCGCAAGCACCGTCACTGGCAGGTCGTCGTCTACTATCGCGACGCCGAGAAATTCGCGCGCATCTATACCGACCGCGGCAGGGCCACGCGTTTCGCCGAGCGCCAGAAGAGATCGCCGGTCGTGCGCTCCGCCCGCGTGCGCCAGGTCCACTGAACCTTCCGGCCCCAATAGTCCAGTTCGCGTCAATCCGACGCTCGCGCTCAGTATCGGCTGCACGCTCTTTCCAGAGCGCTTGTCGGCGTCGCGCTTCGGCCGCGAATCGCGTGATCTTGTCGCTTCCGCACGCCCATGCTATAAATTGGCTGTTCTGAGCGGCCGTAGTATAGGGGTAGTACGACAGCTTGCCAAGCTGTAGGCGGGGGTTCGAGTCCCCTCGGCCGCTCCAGTTTTCGTATCCGGCGCCCTGGCCACTGCCGCGGAGGCTCATGCTCGCATACCTCTGCGGTCCCATCGAGTTCTCCCCCGACGGCGGTAAATTGTGGCGCCGCAAGCTCGCCCCGTTCCTTAGCCAGGAGCTGGGCCATCGCGTGTACGATCCCGCCGAGGACGAGAAGAAAAATCTCACTGACGAAGAAGCCGCGCATTTCCGCGAATGGAAGGCCGCCGACGTGGAGCGCTTTCGCCGAGTGATCCGCAAAATCATCCGCTTCGATCTCGATCTGATCGAAAACAAAGCCGATTACGTCATCTGCCATCTCGCCGGGGCCGACGCCGCAAGCTCCAGCGGCGGCACGGCCGCGGAACTCACGCTCGCGTATCGCCGCGGCATCCCGGTTTACATGGTCACCGATTTGCCCGCCGCCGAAATCAGCGGCTGGATGCTGGCCTGCGCCGACCACGTCTTCGATTCCATCGAGGCGCTCAAGAAATTTCTGCTCGAACGCTACGGCCGCGAAAAGCAGGCCCCGCTTTGGACGGAATAATCGAAACCGCGCCGCCGATCTTGGTTGCCGTCGGCAGCACGCGCCGACCGAAACTCGATGCCGTGCGCGCCGCGCTCGATATTCTCGGCCCAAAATTGGCGCCGCACGCGCGCTTCGAGATTGTCGGGCGAGAAGTTGATTCCGGCGTGCGCGAAACCCCGGTTGGCCACGCCGAATCCATGCTCGGAGCCCGCCATCGCGCCGAAGCCTTGGCTCGCATCGCGCGTGAAGAAAATCTGGCCTGGCAATATTTCGTCGGCCTCGAAGGCGGCCTGGAAGTCGTCGAGGATCGCGGCCGCCGCACCGTGTTTCTCGCCAGTTGGGCCTACGTCGCCGACGCTTCCGGCCGCGGCGCTTTCGGCCAATCCGGCGCGATTCAATTGCCCGGCGCTTTGGCCGCCGAAGTCATTGATAATCGCGTTTCTCTCAGCGCCGCCATCGACGCCTTCGCCGCCCGCCGCGGCATTCGCGATGCCGAAGGCGCCTGGGGCGTCCTCACCGCCGGCCTGATCAGCCGCCGCGATTCCTTCCGCTTCGCCCTAATCAACGCCTTCGCCCTTTTCTACAACGCGAGCATGTACGCAAGCCCCGGCGCGCGCGACCCGTCGCGCTAACTCCGCCCGGACATTTCCTTCGCATGTTCGATCCTTGGCGCTTGTGCTAGGCTTACCGCTGCGCATCACCTGCCGCTCGGAGGCTTGCCTTGGACATCGTCACCGGCAACATGGGATGGATCGAGGTAATTGTCGGCCCAATGTTTTCGGGTAAGAGCGAAGAACTGATTCGCCGCCTCAAGCGCGCCGAAATCGCACGCCAGCGCGTGCAGATCTTCAAGCCGCAACTCGATACGCGCTACTCCGTCACCGAAATCGTCTCGCATTCCGGTCTGGGCATTCGTTCTGAAATCGTCCGTGATGCTGCCGAAGTCCTGGCCCGCGTCGAAGCCCGCACCGAAGTCGTCGGCATCGACGAAGCCCAATTCCTCGGCGAATCGCTGGTCAAAGTCTGCAATCAGCTCGCCGACGCCGGCAAGCGCGTGATCGTCTCCGGTCTGGACACCGATTATCTCGGCCGCCCCTTCGATCCCATGCCGCGCCTGCTCGCCGAAGCCGAAGAGATCACCAAGCTCCTGGCCATCTGCATGCGCTGCGGCAATCCCGCCGCGCACACCCAGCGCCTGGTCGCCTCCGAAGATTTAATCGTCGTCGGCGCCAGCGGCATGTACGAAGCCCGTTGCCGCCGCTGCTTCGAGCCGCAACTCGCCCACGAAAAAGTCGAAGCCGAGAAGGCCGGCAAGCAAACCGCCGCCAGCGCCTCCGCCGGCTCCGCGCACTAGCGCCAGGCATCCGCAATTCACAGAAACACTTCTTTTAGCCCTGAACCTCGCTCACCCGTCTAAACGCGGCTTCCGACAACGCACGATGCTCCTCGCATCCGATCACGCCGGTGTCGCCGCCATCCGCCGCGCCAGCGCCGACGCCAAATTCCGCCGCGGCCCGCAATCTCTCGATGCGACCCGCGCTCGCATCCCACTCGCCGGCATCAAACCGTCCCGCTTCAAACGCGCGAAGTACCGCCTCCACTGCCGGCTCGATGTCGGCTTCGTTATGCCCCAGCATCACCAGGTCCGTACCCGCCGCAATCGTTTCAATCGCGGCTTGGCCCGCACCGTAATTCTTTGCAATCGCACCCATACCCAGATCGTCCGCTAAAATCACGCCGCCGAAGTTCATCTGACCTCGCAGAAGCCCTGTCAAAATCCGCCGCGAAAGCGAAGCCGGCCGCGCCGCATCCACCTTCGGCAGGAGAATGTGCGCCGTCATAATCATTGGCACCGCATCCGCAATTGCCGCGGCGAATGGCACCAGCTCCGCCGCGTTCAATCGCTCGAGCGTCCCGGAAAGCGTCGGCAGATCAAGATGCGGATCAATCCGCGTGTCGCCGTGCCCGGGGAAATGTTTTGCGCAAGCGAACACTCCGCCCGCTCGTAACCCGTGCGAAAATGCCAGCCCCATGCGCGCGACCAAATTCGCATCCGCGCCAAAACTTCGCTCGCGCGTAATCGGGCTTTCCGACTGCACGTGCAAATCAAGCATCGGCGCAAAATCCAGATTTGCGCCCGCCGCGCGCAACTCACGCGCCATCGCGCGCGCAATTTCTTCCACCAGCGCAGCATCGCCCACGCGTCCCAGTTCTGCCGCGCTCGGCCACTGCGTGAACGGCGGCGCAAGAGCGAATTGCTGCCCGCCTTCCTGGTCGATCCCAATCAGCACCGGCTTCGCCGCCGCCGCGTAACGAATTTCGGCGATCAGCGCGCGCAGTTCCTCAACGCTGCGATAATTGCGCGCAAAAATCACCACGCCCGCGAGCCCGAATTCCAAGAGGCCTCCCAAGCGCTCGCTCATTCGCGTGCCTTCAAATCCCACCACGAATCGCCCCAGCACTCCTCGCAGGGCTTCAGTCCGGCCGAAGCTATTTCCGCGTTTTGTCACTGAGCTCATCTGCTTGGTATGATGCGCCGCGGCCGATTCGTAGCCGGTTCGTGCCGCCCCGCCACGAGGCTACCGGCAAAAGGGAGATGTAGTCAAAATGAGAATCGAAGCGCGCGCCCCCACGCGAGTGGATTTAGCCGGAGGCACGCTGGACATTTGGCCGCTCTATTTATTCCACGAAGGCGCGCTCACCGTGAATTGCGCGATCTCGCGCTACGCCACCTGCGTGATCGAAACGCGTCCCGAAGCGCCGTCGAAGGCCGCCCACGCCATCACGCTCATCTCCACTGACACGCGCCGCAAAGAATCCTTTCCCTCGCTCGAAGCCCTGTGCCGCGCGCCGCGCTATCGCCTGCCGCTCCTGGCGCATCTCGTGAGATTTTTCCGCCCCGCCCACGGCTTCACGCTCACTACAAATTCCGAAGTCCCCGCCGGCGCCGGCCTCGGCGGTTCCAGCGCCATGGCCGTGGCGATTTGCGCCGCGCTCGATCGCCTCACCGGCGCCGGCCGCCGCCTCCAGGATTGGATCCACATCAGCCGCGACGCCGAGGCCATCGTCATCGGCGTACCTACCGGCACGCAGGACCACTACCCCGCGGCCTTCGGCGGCGTCAGCTCCATCGTTCTACCGCCCGGCGGCGAACATCGCGAAGCGCTCTCCTGCGACGTCGACGCCCTCGAACGCCGCCTGGTACTTTGCTACACCGGCAAGCCGCGCAAATCCGCGATCAACAATTGGGAAGTTTTCTCGCGCCACATCGACGGCGATAAGCGCATCGCGCGCAACCTCGAAAAAATCGCCGCCGTCGCTCGCGAAGTTCGCGCCGCACTCGAGCGCAATGATTGGCCCGAACTCGGCCGCCTGATCCGCGAAGAATGGGATTTCCGTCGCCGCAATCTCCCCACCATCTCCACGCCCACAATCGATCGAATCATCGCAGCGGCCCGCCGCGAAGGCGCGCTGGCCGGAAAAGTCTGCGGCGCCGGCGGCGGTGGTTGCCTGGTCCTCCTCATCGAACCCGACGCCCGCAGCCGCGTCGAATCCGCCGTGCGCAAATCCGGCGGCCAGTTGCTCCCGCTGCGCATCGACCGCCAGGGCGTGCAAGTCACCGTAGCAACCTGAAAAGCCCGCGAGCCCCCAGGCGAACGGCAGACGGGCTTCCGCGCCGCGCTGGCCCACACCGAAACACCGATTCGCCGCCCTCAAAATTCTCGTCTCTTTCCTATTTGACCTTGCATCCAACCGGCGTACAATCCTCTCGAAGGTGCGGCATGAAGCGCCTTATCTGGATAACCGTTTCAGTTTTCCTCATCGCGGGTGGCAGTGTGCTCCTCGCCACGCCTCTCCGTGCTGCTCCCGGCCCTGGAAGCGATCAGACTCCCGCGAACCCAAGCACATTGCAGGAAGAATCGCGTCTCGCCTTGGTCCGCTTCGTTGACGGCGAGTTTGCAAAAGTCGTCTCGCCGCTGCCCGGCGGCCGAAGCGGTTTTCATCTGAAGGCCGGCGAGCCTCTCGACGAAAAAACTCTCGAAATCATTCTTCAGGGTCATCAAGCGGCCGCCAATGTCGGCGATAAAGTGCAAATCACGCGCCTGCAATTTCACGAGCGCCAAATCGCCGTGGATATCAATGGCGGCGGTAACAAAGGCAACAGTTGGCGCGACCGCGTGCACTTCGATCTCGATGGCGAGGATCCCGCGCCGCCGAGCGATCAGACCATCTCTCCCGCCGTCGAATCCGAGCCCGGCGCCACCATCTATCTGGATTTCGATCGCGCCCTGCCGGACATGACTCCCGACGATCTGAAGAAATATCTCTCCGTGATGCTCGATTTCGGCGGGCAGCATTCCGCCGCCGTGCAGTGGGTGGAGACGCTCCCGCCCGCCGTGCAGGAAGCCATCACCGAAAAGCGCGCCATCTATGGCATGACCCGCGACGAAGTGATCGCCGGCATGGGCAAGCCCGACCACAAAGTTCGCGAAACCCAGCCCGACGGCACCGAAATAGAAGACTGG
>Ga0302326_10022134_pt1 | contig 13004 bp, 11 predicted proteins | sample Palsa_T0_3_FD_202264 | JGI IMG/M metagenome (GOLD analysis project Ga0302326, IMG submission 202264) | Peat permafrost microbial communities from Stordalen Mire near Abisko, Sweden - Palsa_T0_3 | ecosystem: Environmental > Terrestrial > Soil > Palsa > Peat permafrost | place: Sweden: Abisko... | reverse complement strand
CCGCCGCCTCAATCGCAGCAGCCTCATCCTCGAGTCCCGCCGAATACCGCAGCAACATCGCCGCGGTCAAAATCGCGCCCAGCGGATTCGCAATTCCTTTTCCAGCAATGTCCGGAGCCGACCCATGCACCGGCTCGTACAGATTCACCTTCCCGCCAATCGTTGCGGATGGAAGCATCCCCAACGAGCCGGTTATCACGCCCGCCTCATCCGACAAAATGTCGCCGAACAAGTTTTCCGTGAGGACGACATCGTAGTTGCGCGGCTGATTCATCAGATGCATCGCCATCGCGTCCACGTACTGATGCTCCAGCGAAACATCGGGATACTGCTTCGCCACCTCAGTCACAGTCGCGCGCCACAGCTGCGAAACCTCCAGCACGTTCGCCTTGTCGACGGATGTGACCTTCTTCCGCCGCTTCTGTGCCAGTTCGAACGCCACCTTCGACACGCGCACCACTTCGTCGCGCGTGTACCGCATCGTGTTCCAGGCCGCATTCACGCGCTTGTCCCACTCGCGCGGCGCGCCGAAATACAGCCCGCCCAGCAGCTCGCGAACGAAAAGAATATCGGCGCCTTCCACGATCTCCGGCCGCAGCGGCGAATTCTGCGAGAGCCCCGGCCACGCAAAGGACGGACGCAGATTCGCAAACCCACCCAGTTCCGCGCGAATTTTCAACAGCCCCGCCTCCGGTCGTTCGCTCGGCGGCAGCGCATTGAACTCGTTGCTCCCCACCGCGCCCAACAGCACCGCATCGCTCTCCAGCGCAGCCTTTAACGTGTCATCCGGCAGCGGTGACCCTTTCGCCTTGATCGCCACACCGCCGATCAGCTCCTGGCGAAATTCGAAATCGTACGCACCCAGTTCCGCCACCGACTCGAGCACCCGCACCGCTTCGCCCGTCACTTCCGGGCCGATCCCATCACCGGCCACAATCAGAATCTTCAGCTTTTTCGTCATGAAATCTATTCGGCTCTCTTATTCGCGCCTTAGGGTTTCTCGCCGACCGGCTTTCAGCTAACCGGCGTTTAGCTGACCGGTTCTAAGCCGATCGGACCTTAGCTGAGGGGCCCGCTCCCTGGAAATCAAATCCTCATGCCGCTGATGATGCGCCACGAGATTGATCAAATCCTGGTCGTAGATCGCCTTCTTGCGATCCGCCAGCTCCGTGAACGCCCGATACGCAACGTCCAAATCCTCCACCGACAGCCGATACCCCAGCTCCTGCAGCCGCGAACGCAGTGCGGTTCGCCCCGAATGCTTGCCCAGCACCATCCGATTCGCCGGCACGCCCACCGACAGCGGCGTCATAATTTCGTACGTCAGCGGATTCGACAGCACCCCGTGCTGATGAATCCCGGCCTCGTGCGCAAACGCGTTCGCCCCGACCACCGCCTTGTTCGGTGCAGCTCCAAAGCTGATCGTGCCCGCCAGCTGTTGACTCACGGGATAGAGCTTCTCCAGGTTCAAGCCACACTCGTATGGATAAACATCGGTCCGCACCTTGAGCGCCGCGGCAATCTCTTCCAGCGCCGCATTCCCCGCTCGCTCGCCAATACCGTTGATTGTGCACTCTACCTGTCGCGCCCCCGCGCGAATCGCCGCCAACGTATTCGCCACCGCCAGCCCCAGATCATCGTGGCAATGCGTCGACAAAATCACGTGGTCAGCACCGGGTACCTTCGCCAGAATGTTCCGGAACATCCCCGCATAATCTTCCGGTGTCGCGTACCCGACCGTGTCCGGCAAGTTGATCGTCGTCGCCCCCGCGCTGATCGCCGCGCCCACAAACTGGCACAGAAACTCGGGATCCGTCCTGGTCGCGTCTTCCGGCGAAAACTCCACATCATCCGCATACGTCTTCGCGAGAGCTACCATCTTCGCGGCTTGCTCCAGAGCCTCGTCACGCGTGATCTTCAGCTTGTACTCGAGATGAATATCCGAGCTCGCCAGAAACACGTGGATGCGCGGCCGAGCCGCTTTCTCCACGGCCTTCGCCGCCCGCTCAATATCTTCTCTCCGCGCCCGAGCCAGCGACGCCACCTTTGGCCCGCGCACTTCCTGCGCGATCGCCGATATCGCCGCGAAGTCCCCATCCGAAGCAATCGCGAACCCCGCCTCGAGAATGTCGACACCCAGTCCGGCGAGCGAATGCGCCAGCGTCAGCTTCTCCTGGTGGGTCATGCTGCAGCCCGGCGACTGCTCGCCGTCACGCAGCGTTGTATCGAAGAAATAAATCCGATCCTGGGGCATAGAGTGTCTCTCTCCGTTAAAACCTGCGCGCGGCCGATCGCCGCGCACCGCCTCAACGGCCATCTTGCTGCTTACCGATTCAGTTTCGCAAAAGCAACCTCTATAAAGCAAATTTGTAATTCTTTGCGTTTATATAAATTCCATTCATAATGAATCAGCACCCTGATTCTGACCGCATCTATGGACCTTTACCAGCTAGAGACCTTCCTCGCCGTCGTCGAAGAAAAGGGCTTTTCCCGCGCCGCTGTTCGTATGCGCCGGACCCAGCCCGCCATTAGCCACGCCATTCGCAAGCTCGAAGAGGAAATAGGCGAACCCCTCTTCGAGCGTTCTTCCCGCGACGGCACCCTCACCGCTTCCGGCAAACTCCTGCGCAGTTATGCCGAGCGCCTCCTCCGCCTGCGCGGCGAAACCGTCACCGCCCTCGAAGAGCTTCGCTCCCTCGAGCGTGGCCGGCTCACCATTGCGGCCAACGAATATACCTGTCTCTGGCTGCTACCCATACTGGACGACTTTCGGCGCGACTATCCGCACCTCGGCGTCACCGTCCAGCGCTCGCTCGCGAGCCAGATTCCCGAGCAGCTCCTCGAGCGTGCCGTGGAATTCGGCATCCTCTCCTTTCGTCCCGAGGATGCTCGTCTCCACGCCATCGCCGTCTACACCGACTCCGTCACCTTCATCGTTGACCCGAAACATCCCTTCGCCAAACAGAAGCAGGTCTCCATCCGTGAGCTCGGTGCGCAGAATTTCATCGCCCACACCGTCGCTTCACCGCTCCGCCAGCGCGTTATCGAGACCTTCGCCCGCCATCAGACCCCGCTCAACATGGGCATCGAACTGCCCAGTCTCGAAGCCATCAAGCGCTTCGTGGCGCGCGGCAATGGCGTCGCGCTCGTCCCGGGCCTCACCGTCCAGCCGGAACTGGCCCGCGGCGAATTGGTGCAGGTCGCCGTCCCCGAGCTGAAAATCACGCGCCGCCTCTGGCTCGTCCATCGCACCCGCGCGACCCTCTCCCACGCAGGCCAGGCCTTCCTCACCATAGCCAAAGACATCGCCTCTGAGCGGGGCCACCCTTTCGCATTTCGTGCCGAGCATCCTCCCGTTCGGGCTCCTCGTTCGTCAAAGCAGTAGACACTCCCTTCCGCCGTAAGCTGTGGAAACGGCCTGCGGCAGGTACAATGACCAGGTGAACATCCCAAAGGTGTTTGCTATTTCAAGGAGCCTGGGCTTCTGCCGCAGCCGCTCGCGATGCGCGGCCGGAAAATCCCGAAGGGCGTTGTGAAGAGGTTGACCAAAGAATGAAGAAATCGCTGTTCTTGTTCTTGTTGTTGCCCCTGCTGGCTGTTCCCGTCTTCGCGCAGGAAAGCCGTCAGGATATCAGCGTTAGCGGCACCGCAATTATCCCGCCCTTTGCCTCAGGAAACGCTGTTCAGCTGCATGCCACTGTCGGGTACGCGGGCGCGCTCGTGAGCTACCGCTATCTCCTCACTCCTCATGGTGGTCTGGAGCTCAATTATCAGTACAACCAGAACGTCCAGCACTTCGAGGTTCCCTTCGGCTATGGATACCAGATCCACGACCGATTCCAGGAAATCTCCGGGGCCTACGTCTACAGCTTCAATTTCAAAAACTGGAACCCGTTTATCGAAGGCGGCGCCGCCGGATTCATGTTCTCGCCCATCGATGACGCCAAGACCAACACCTTCGGCATCAGCCGGAATACCAATGTCGGTGCCCTCTACGGCGCTGGGATCGCCTACGAAATCAGCCCCAGCTTCGATATTCGCGCCGAATATCGCGGACTGGTCATGAAGACCCCCACTTTCAACTACCAGAGCAACGCCTTCCGCACCAACGTCTACTACAACATCTACGATCCCGTCATCGGCGTCGCCTACCATTTCTAGAAGGTTTCGCCCTCACGCAAAATGGGCCGGGCACATTGTGCCCAGCCCATCTGTTGTTCCGGTTTCCTCGCCGATTATTGTCCCAGGAACCTGTATGCCACGCCAACGCTGATGCCGTTGGGCGTCAGGCCGCTGTTGTTCTGCAGTACTGTGCCGGTCGTGGGGTTGTAGGCCGGTGGGCCTGCAAACGATGGCCAAACCTGCCACTCGTAATCAGCGCGAACATACATGTTCCGATTCAATCGATAAGTAAATATTCCACCCGGAGCGTACACAAAATAGCTGCCCTTGAGGCTGCCCGCCGCCGGGTAATTTTCCGTTGTGATCCATCCGCCGCCGACTCCCAGTTTGAACCAGCCGGTAAATCGGCGATACCGGAACAGCCGATAGCGAGGACCGACGAGGTAGTTGGATTCAACTTCGCCCCCGACGCCATGCCAGTGCAGCCAGCGTGCTTCGCCTTCGATGCCATACTTCTGGTGCAGGTCGAAATCGAACAGAGCCGTCGGACCGAACAGCTCGCTCTGGCAGCCGAAGGGGCTGCTGGTTGAGCACCCCCAGTCCGGATTGAAGGCCGACATCTCAACCCCCGCTGTTATGGAGGCCTCGCCGCCCGTCGCCGATTCCGCGTTCTGCGCAATTAATGCGGTAGGAAGTAGTAGAAGTAAAGCGATAAATCCAATCTTTTTGACCACGATCAGTCTCCGTCGTACAGCTTGCGGGCATTCCACGAACTGCAGTTCTTAATCGTTATTAACCCTTCTTCAACTGCAAACGATGCGCTTTGCGGTTCTCTTTTCCGAACCGCAAAGCCCACTTCTCCCAAATGAAACAGGTTACTGTGGTGCCTGTGCCTGCGGCTGCGCCTGAGCGCTCGCCGAAGGCTGCTGGGCTCCAGCATCCGCCGATGGCGGCACGCTCGCGGCCGGCTGCGCGTTCGCAGGTGGCGCTGCGGGCGATGCATCCGAATACCGCTGCAACCGGTAGAACACCGGGGTCAACTCCAGCGGCATTTTGTCCCGCGCGTTCAAAAGCGGTGCAGGCTTCACGTTCAGCGTGAATACCTTGTCGTCCCAGGGATCGATCTTCAGCCGGCTGTTCAGCGGCAACGCTGCAATCTGCGTCAGGTTGTCCATGTCCAACTTCGGCGCTCCCTGCGTCAACCCAACCAGCCAGGGCTGTCCATCAGCTCGAACCAGCGAATCCCCCAGCCGCGGCGTGAACAGCGACGGAAGATCCTTCTCCCTTATTTGCAGCTGCTGAAAGAACAGCCCTACGCTGGCTGCTTTATCGTGATAAATCGAGTGGTTGAACAGATCCACCGCCTTCTTCGCGGCTTCGTCGTTATCCGGATTCGAGTGGTTCATCGTGATCCGGCGGAACGTTGCCGTATCCGGGAAGAGCAGGCGATCATTGAACGCGTACCGCGTGTCGATATGGTGCCCGGTAACGATGTGCGCCAGTTGGAACGCAATCACCGCTGCCAGCGCATTCTCGTCCGGCAGTGTGTCGATCAGGCCCTTGCTCAGCAGGATCGTGTTGCCCACCGCCAGCGACTCCAGCGGCGTCGTCAGAATTACCCGGCAATGAATGTCGCTGGGAAGCTGCAGATTGTTCCCGATGATGATGTTCGTGGCCACCTGTTCGAGATTCTTATCGAAGTCGCTCGGAGGCGCCACCAGTCCAGCCTGCGTCAGCCGGTCCAACACGTTCTGCTCTGCCTGCGAAATCCATTCGCGCTCTGCCTGCAGCGGGCTCACGTCCGCCGAGTTGTCGCTTTGGTCCTGCGCGCCCTCGATCTCCATCGATTCGGCGTCCGATTCCCTCGTCGGCAGCTTCAGCGAATAGCCCCAGTACGTTGTCTGTCCCTTGAAGCTGGTAGCGTGCGCCACTTCGTTATGCAGCGTGTCTTCGATATACACCCCAGCCGGCGCCCATACCCCTGGCTGCACGTTCATCCGCCAGCTGTCGAAATGGAAGTAGTGGCTGGCTTCGTCGTTCGCATTGGCAAGGTACGTCCCGTTGAAGCGAACTACATTGCCGTCCTCGTCCTCAATCCAGATGCGTCCGAAGAACCGCCCCGATCCCTTCTCCTTCGGGCCTACATCGAAAACCCACGTGCGCACGGTTCCCAGAAACTCGCGGCGGACGAATGTGAAATTGTAGTGCTGCTGGTCGAACCCCGACGGATCGATAAACATCATCGCCATGAATCCCGTCGGCGAGTTCTCCAGATGAAACGCCTTCGTCAGATCCGACATGAAGCCAAACGATCCCGCGAACCATCCGTGCTTTTTCTCGCTCCGGGGCGCCTGCGCGTACTGCTCGTTCACGAACGCTTTCCCGAAATCCACACGGCCGATCATGTACTGGTCCGCGACCGGCACCTGATAAAGCTTCACATCCGGCCGCAGGTCCTGGATGTAAGACTGCACCACAGGCGTGCTCTTCTGGATCTGTTTGATGATGACCTTCTCGCGCGCGATCGCCTGTTGCACCAGCCGCTGTTGCTGCGGAGTTAGGGGTATCGGGGCCACGGCGTGAGGGTCCTTCTTAGCCTGGGACGCCGGAACGCCCAGCAATAATGTCATGCCCAGCAAAATAATCTTGCGATACATTCTTATGACTCCTGACTTCGTTCCTGATATTTAGGCCGCACTCCCCAAGGCGCGAACATCTCTCCGCCTCGTCTACTGCTTCTTTACGCCATTTGGAACGTCACGTGGATGATGCTCACCTGATCCACCGCGTGCCCGTCTTTCGTTGCCGGCTTGAACTGGATCCGTTGCGCGGCCAGCTTTGCCTGCTCGTCCAACCCATGGCCCAAACCGTTGATCACCCGCAGAACCTCAACCTGCCCGGTAGCTGCAAATCGGACCTGCAGCGTCACATCACCCTCGATCTTGAGTTGACGCGCCTCGCTCGTATAGGTGGGCAGAGGCTTGGCCAGCACTACGATAGGCGTTTCCGTGGGTGCCTGCGGGCGCGCTGCTGGAGCAGGCGCCGATCCATACATGTTGTCGCCAAAGCTACCCTTCGCGACGGTTCCTTTGCTCCCCGGCTGTCCCGTTCCGCCCAGCACTCCGTTGTTGAATCCCGCCGATGCGACCGTCGCGTTCCGATCCTTACCGCCTGGAACGCCATTCGCCACGCCGGACCCGAAATCCGCACCGTGCACCGTTCCCGGACGCGCGGCTCCCGCACCGCTGGCCACACCCGGCGCTGCATTGAACGAACCCACAGCAGCGATCGTGGGCGTCCGCGTAGCGCTCGGATTCGGCTTCACGCCCTCTGGATCGCCAAACCCGCCCGTCTTGGGCGTTGGCGCGGACTGGTTGTTCGCGACCGCCGTCGGCGCCTCGCTTTTGAACATCCCCAGCTTCGGCTGTGGCGGAGGCGTGAACTTCTTCGGTGGCGCCGCTTCCATCTTCGGCATCTCCGGCGTCGGCAGCTTAATCTCCGCTACCTTCGGTGGCGGCGGCACAGGCTTCGGCATCTCAATCTTTGGCTGCTCGATCTTCACCACCGGAGGCGGGGCAACAATCTTGATCTTCGGGACCGGCGGCACGTACGGCTTTGGCTGCTCTACCGGGAAAATCAGCTGCGTCGTCTGGTATTTGTGCTCCTGCACCTGATGCACTTGTGCGACGGTCAGTAGCAGCAACAAAGCTGCTATCGTCACATTGACGACCATGCTCATGCCGAATGAACCCATCCGGCCCTCAGGCTCGGGGAGTAGTCCGAACGTTCCACGCTTCAGTGAATTATCTGTCGCCATTGCCCAGTTTCTCCAACATCACTTGCGAAAAGAAGTTGCGACTGTTAATCAGTGCACTCGTGCTGCCATGCACTTTGATGACCAGTAAATCGTTCGCCCGTTGGTCCCAAAAAACCACCCATTCTCCGCAAAGCCCGATAAACGTCCTCGGGGGGGGGTGATTGCCGACAGAGAGGGGTTACCATTTGATCTTCCTACAGGTACTTCCGCTCGCACAAGAGGTGACTTAAGGTTACATCTGTGGATTACCTCCAACAGTCACACGAACGAGGCAGAAGCGTGCCCATTTTGGGTCTTGCCATATGTGAACGACGCCATCGAGGCCTTCTTCGTTCACTTGGTCTACTCTCTTGCGGTGAGCATCCGCAAGCCCCTGGTGGCTGCAATCTATCAAAACCCTCGGATAGGAGCGGGAACCGAACGCCCCCGCCGACGGTTACCGCTGGCGAGGGACTTTTCCCGATAGATGATATGAAGTCAGACGCAGCTGGGACTCAAATAGCATAAAGGACGGAGGTCTGGAAATTTGAGAATTCTGGTCACCGGCGGAGCTGGGTACATTGGTGGGATGGTCGCGCTCACCCTGGCACAACAAGGCCATAGCGTCGTCGTATACGACAATCTCTGCCACGCGACTCGCCCCCTGCTTCCTTCCGGCGCCGAATTCGTCCAGGGCGAGCTCGCCGACCGCACCGGTCTCGAAAAGCTGCTCTCCTCCGGCTTCGACGGCGTGATGCACTTCGCCGCACTCATCGAAGCTGGTGAGAGCATGCTCAGGCCCGAACTCTACTTTCGGAATAACAGCGCCTCCACCCTTACCCTCATCGAAGCCATGCTCGCCACAGGCGTCAAAAAGCTCGTCTTTTCTTCAACTGCCGCCGTGTACGGTGAACCGGACGTAACGCCAATCCCCGAGGATGCGCCCCTTCGCCCCACCAACGCCTACGGCGAATCGAAGCTCCTGGTGGAAAAAATTCTCTCCTGGATGTATCGAGTACACGGTTTCCGCTACGCCAGTCTTCGCTATTTCAACGTCGCCGGCGCCATGGGTGGACGCGGCGAAGCCCACGAGCCTGAGTCCCACATCATCCCTCTGGTCTTGGATGTCGCTTTAGGCCGTAGAGACCACATCAAAATCTACGGCGACGACTATCCGACTCCCGATGGTACCTGTGTTCGTGACTATATCCACGTCGAGGACCTCGCTCAGGCCCATCTCCTCGCCTTCGAGGCGCTCGCCCACCGGGAGCAGCTCATCTACAACCTGGGCAATGGAGCAGGATTCTCGGTCCGCGAGGTCATCGAGTCGGCGCGCCGTGTCACCGGCCACCCGATCCCGGTCGAAGTACAGCCCCGCCGCCCGGGCGACCCCGCAGTCCTCATCGCCAGTTCTGAAAAGATCGCCCGCGAACTGGGCTGGAAACCCCGTCACACCAACCTCGACGAGATCATCGAAAGCGCCTGGGTCTGGCACCAAATCCGCTATTCCTGAGAGAAGGCGAGCGATGAGGCCAGCGAAAGGTGAGCGGAAACCGAGCGGAAAACTGCCAAACGCCAGTAAAAGCGAGTTGCAAGACCGCTCGAATTTCGCTGGCCTTACGCTCGCTTCTTGCTGGCTTTCGCGCTACTTCTCGACCTCAACACCGCGCCAGAAAGCTATATGATTCTTAATGTTACGCGCAGCAGGATTTGGATTGGGATAGTACCAGGCCGCGTCCTGGTTTTCCTGTCCATCGACCAATAAGCTGTAATAGCGCGCCTGACCCTTCCAGGGGCAGGTCGACGTCGTCGAGCTCGGACGCAAAAACTCCCGGTTCACCGCGCCCTCGGGGAAGTACACATTCCCTTCGACCGTCTCGTAAGTTTCACTTTCTGCAAGCACTTTGCCGTTCCAAACTGCCTTCGCCATCGTTCTCTCTTCCTTCGCCTCTCTCGCCGCCCGACGTACCACATTACCAGATGCGAGACCCCCCGCCAACGACGCGCCATTCCCAACAGACGCCCCGTGCCGAACCAGGCTCCCGCGGATCTGCTGCCCCACATCTCGATTTTGAGAAGTGGGAATCGTGCGAAGCCCGCTGCACCCTATACCCTGTCTCCACCATGCCCACCCGCGTCAACCGCCTCACTGTCGACCTTTCACAGTATCCCGACCTCGTCGTGGTCTACCTCGGCATGCGCGTCAACCGCATCGCTGGCCTCAAAGCCCTCATCGGATTCGGCCCGAAAATCTCAAAATCCGCCGCCGACCAGCCCGAAGGTCTCCTCCGCCATGAAAACTTCGTTTTCTCTCTGTTCCCCACGCACGCCGGCATTCGCCAATACTGGCGCGATATGGACTCGCTTCTCGCCTGGACCCGTTCCGACCCGCACCGCCAATGGTGGAAGAACTTCCTCCGCGACTCAGGAGGCACCGGCTTCTGGCACGAAACCTACACCATGCGCGGCGGCATGGAGGCCATCTACGACGACATCACTCCCAAAATCGGCTTCATGAGCTTCGCGCCCATCGTCCCCGCGCGCGGCAGCATGTTCACTGCCGCCCACCGCACCGCCAGTGCCAATACTGCGGCGGCCGTGGTCAACGAAGAAGAGCTCTACGGCAAGTAAATAAGAGGTCTGTCAACCTGACCGGAGCGCGGCGCAGTGAACGACCTCGCGTTTGCTCTTGAAATCCTGTTCGCTATTCCCTAACTCCCCACCTCATCGAAAAACTCAATCAGACTTTCAATTCCCCGATGAAAATTCGCAATGTGAAATTTCTCATTCGGAGCATGCAGGCCATCGTCCGGCAATCCAAACCCCATCATCACTGACGGAATCTTCAAAAACTTCTCGAAGTCCCCCACAATCGGAATCGATCCGCCCGACCGGATGAAGACCGTGTCCTTCCCCCAAACTTTTTTCAACGCCTTCGTTGCCGCCTTCACGTAAGGATTGTCCGTCCCAATCACAATCGGCTCGCCCTGGTGGATCAGCCGCACCTCGACGCTGACGCCCTCCGGCTTGATCTTCTCGACATACGCTTTGTACTGTGCGAACGCCTTCTCGGGCGTCATGTCCGGCACCAGCCGCATCGAAACCTTCGCCGTAGCCTTGGCCGGAATCACCGTCTTCGCCCCAGCACCGATAAATCCGCCCACAATCCCATGCACGTCGAGCGTGGGCCGTGCCCAGGTCCGCTCAATCGCCGAATAGCCCTTCTCGCCCACCAGCTTCGAAGCCCCGACTTCCTTCTCGCGATACTCCTCCTCATCGAACGGAAGCGCCTTCCACGCCTTCAATTCATCCGCACTCGGCGCCTTCACATCGTCATAAAAACCAGGAATCAGAATCTTCCCCTCACGGTCCTTGAGCCCCGCGATGATCTGCGCCAGGGCCACAAACGGATTCGGTGCCGCACCCCCATACATCCCTGAATGCAAATCCGTCTTCGCGCCCCGCACCTCCAGCTCCGTGTAGATCATCCCCCGTAAGCCCACGCACAGAGTCGGCAGGTCGGGCGCAAACATTTCCGTGTCGGAAATCAGCGCAAAGTCCGCCTTCAACCGCTCTGGATGCTCGCGGACAAACGCAGCAATCCGCTCCCCGCCAACCTCTTCTTCGCCTTCGTAAATCACACGCACATTGATGGGCAGCTTGCCATCCTTCTTCATCAGCGAATCGAGCGCCTTCACCTGCGACCACAGCTGACCCTTGTCATCGACAGCCCCGCGCGCGTACAAATTCCCATTCCGCTCCGTAGGCTCAAACGGCGGCGACACCCACTCGTCCAGCGGGTCCGGCGGCTGCACATCGAAGTGCGCGTAGCACAACACCGTCGGCTTGCCCGTGGCATGCAGCCAGTCCGCATACACCAGCGGATGACCTTCAGCAGCGCGGATCACCTCCACATGCTCCATGCCGATGCGCCGCAACTCCGCTGCCACAAACTCCGCCGCTTTCTCCACATCGCCCTTATGCTCGGGAGTCGTTGACACGGACGGAATCCGCAACAGAGTCTTAAGCTCATCCAAAAACCGCGCAGCATTCTCTCGCGCATACCCAACCGCACCAGCACTCATCCATCACCTCGCGCAATCAAAAACCAAACACCCGAGTATACGGCGACTCAAACCTTCCTCTTGATCCGCGCGCAAAAGCCCCGCCGAAAACAATCCGCCGAGTGATCGTTCACGATCCCCATCGCCTGCATCCACGCATACACAATCACCGGCCCCACAAACTTGAAGCCCCTCTTCTTCAGCTCCTTCGAAAACTTCTCCGCCAACGGAGTGCTCGCCGGCACTGGACCGCCTTTGCGAATATCGTCCTGGATCGGCTGCCCACCAGCCATCTCCCAAACCCACGTCGAAAAATCCAGGCCTTCCTTCTGCATATCGAGAAAAATTCGCGCTCCGCCAATCGTCGCCTCGATCTTCGCGCGCGATCGGATGATCCCAGGATTCTCAAGCATCTTCTCCACATCCTTCTCTCCGAAACGCGCCACCTTCTTCGGATCGAACCCGCGAAACACCTTCCGGAACTCATCGCGCTTCCGCAACACAACAATCCAGGCCAGCCCCGCCTGAAATCCCTCGAGCATCAGCGACTCCCAAAGCGCCCGGCTGTCGAACTCCGGCACCCCCCACTCCTCATCGTGATACGCCTGCATCAGCGCATTGTTGCCAGCCCACAAGCATCGCTGTTTCACTCCACGTGTCATCATTCGATCTCCCGCTCCCATTCTCTACATATCTGCGCGATGTGCGACCGCCGCCTTCTTGACGCACAGCCCATCAGACAACTACTGTAATCACCGCCCAGTAAACGTTATCTCAGCTCCGCCGGAACATGCCCATGCGCCCATTCCTTCCCGTACTTTTCCTTCTCGCTGCCTCGCTCCAAGCGCAAACCACGGCCACCCTCTCCATCGACGCTTCGCACCCTGCCGCCCAGGTCAGCCCCACCCTCTACGGCATCATGAGCGAGGAGATCAACCATGCCTGGGACGGCGGCCTCTACGCCGAGCTCATTGCGAACCGCACTCCGCAGCCGCCGCGCCGCCCCGGCCGTCCGCCGCAGA
>Ga0302326_10022133_pt1 | contig 13005 bp, 10 predicted proteins | sample Palsa_T0_3_FD_202264 | JGI IMG/M metagenome (GOLD analysis project Ga0302326, IMG submission 202264) | Peat permafrost microbial communities from Stordalen Mire near Abisko, Sweden - Palsa_T0_3 | ecosystem: Environmental > Terrestrial > Soil > Palsa > Peat permafrost | place: Sweden: Abisko... | reverse complement strand
TCAACGTGGTCGAAGTAGAGATTGCTCGTATTCGCCACGCGCGCAGTGCCCGCGCCATTTACTCCAGCCTCATCCACGGCGGCAAGAATTCCCTGCTCCAGCCTGTCGCGCAGCGCGGTCAACTCCGCCGCACCACGGCCCGCGAGCCAATTCCGTGCCAACTCCGCAGCCTTCCCCAGCCCGACGATCCCTGCCACGTTCTCCGTGCCAGGACGCCGTCCGCGCTCATGTAGCCCGCCAAAGAACATCGGCCGCAGGCGCACGCTGCGCCGCACATACAGCGCGCCCGTTCCCTGCGGCGCATACATCTTATGCCCGGAGACGCTCAGCAGATCGCAGCCAAGCTTCGCAACGTCGATCTCAACCTTCCCTGCCGCCTGCACCGCATCGGTATGAAATAGCGCGCCCGCAGCATGGGCCACCGCTGCAAGCTCGCGCACTGGCTGGACCGCTCCCGTCTCATTGTTGGCGAGCATCACGCTCACCAGCCGAGTCTTTGGCAGGAGGGCCTCCTTGAGCGCCACAACCTCCACCACCCCATCCGGCGTGCAGGGCAAGAATGTCACTTCAATCCCTCGCTCGGCTAGTTCCTCCGCCGCGTGCAGCACTGCATGGTGCTCGATACTCGTGGTAATCAGATGGTCGCCCGGCCCCAGCACGCCGAAGAGCGCCATGTTGTCGCTCTCCGTGCCCCCGGAGGTAAACACCACCTCCGCCGCGCGGCAGCCCAGCAGGCCGGCCACCTGCACGCGCGCGCGATCCACCGCCGCCCGCGCACTCTGGCCCTGCTGATGGATGGAGCTGGCATTGCCAAACTCCTCCATCCAGAAGGGACGCATGGCCTCCAGCACCTCTGGAAGCAGCGGTGTCGTGGCGTTCGCGTCCATGTAAATCCGGCGCATGCCACAAGTTTACGCCGCGCGGATGCACATCAATGCTTAGCGTTCTGCGATTGGGATATACGGCTCGGGATACGGTGGCCCGGTGTAGTCCGCGCGCGGTCGGATCAGCCGGTTGTCATCGTGCTGCTCGATCACATGCGCCGCCCACCCCGCAATCCGGCTCACCGCAAAGATCGGCGTAAAGAGGTCGATGTCGATGCCCAGCGTGGTGTAAGTCGAGGCGGAGTAGAAGTCGACATTCGCGTTCAGCTTCTTCTCCTGCTTCACGAACAGCTCAATCTTGCGCGACATGTCGAACCACTTGGTGCTGCCCGCGGACCGCCCCAGGTCCTCGGACATCCGCCGCAGATGCGTCGCCCGCGGATCCTCAGTGTGATACACCCGGTGCCCAAAGCCCGAGATCTTCTTCTTCTCCGCGAACATCTGCGTCACATACTCCAATGGGTCTCGGCCCGAGGCCTCGATCGCATACAACAGCTTCATCGTCTCTTCGTTGGCGCCGCCGTGCAGCGGACCCTTCAGAGCCCCAATGGCGCCTGTGATGGCCGAATGCAGGTCGCTCAGCGTCGCCGCGATCACCCGCGCAGCGAATGTGCTGGCATTCAATTCGTGGTCGGCATGCAGGATCAGGGCAATATCGAATGCCTTGGTCGCCGTCGACGAAGGCTTCTCGCCGTTCAGCATCCACAGAAAGTTCGCCGCATGGGTGAGACTCATGTCCGGCTCAACGACTGGCTTGGCCTTGCGGATGCGGTCGTAGATCGCCACAATCATCGCGATCTGCGCCGTCAGCCGGTAGCTCTTGCGCACGTTCGCGGCATGGCTCGAGTCCTTCTCGTCGGCGTCGTACATGGAGAGCAGGCTCACCGCCGTGCGCAGCGCCTCCATCGGCGTCGCTTCCGATGGCAGCCCTCGCAGGAACACAACGACCCGTGGGCTCACCGCCCGGGCCGCGGCAAGCTCGCGGCTGAACTCCTCCAGCTGCGCCACGGTCGGCAGCGCGCCAAACCACAGCAAGTACGTCGTCTCCTCAAATGTCGATTTCGTCGCCAGCTCGTGGATATCGATGCCGCGATAGGACAACACACCGGCCTCACCGTCGATCCAGCAGATCGACGAAGTTGTGGCGACAATGCCTTCGAGACCCTTGCTTGCGACCGCCGTTGCCATGAAGAGTCTTCTCCAGTTGAAATTGGGATTCTCTACGTTTATAGCCCAGCGGAGAAAACATTGTCACGGAGAAGGTGCGAATATCGCTTTGCCGAGGGCAGCGCCTGCCATGTGCGCCCAACGGCGGGATGCCTTTGTCCCCGCCCGTCCGCCTTGACAGGCATGGCCCCGCGATTCGGCCCAGAGCTTCCAGGTGCGTTATAGTCTTTTCAAGAGCTTCCTGCGGTCTACCAACTTTTCCAGGGCTTTTGGCGTCTACCAAATAGCTAGCCGAGTTTGTCGGCAACCAACCTATCGAGAGGAAGAAAAAAGTCATGAGCGATACGGAACAGATTCCACAGCGGTCGGCCTCGGGAGCATTCATCGCGGTCATCGTGGTTGCTGTCGTGCTGGGGATCGGCGCGCTCGGCTGGTGCTACAGCCTGCAGAGCCGCCTTGCCACTGCCGAGCAGGGCCTCACCGACGCCGGCAAGAAGAACGCTGAACTCGCCGACAAGCTGGACACCACCAACGCCCGGCTCAGCGCCACGACCGAGACCCTGAGCCAGAATGTCGGCGCGACCCAGAAGCAGATCGACGCCCGCGCCGACGCCATCATGGCCGCGCAAAGGGCGCAGGGCGCGCAGACCGCGAAGCTCGCCCAGGCGCAGCAGGCCGCAGAACAGCAGATTGGGGCGGTCTCCACCGACGTGGCCAGCGTGAAGACCGACGTAGGCGGCGTGAAGACCGACGTCGCCAACACGCGCAGCGACCTGGAGAGCACCAAGGCCCAGATGCAGAGCATGATGGGCGACGAAGGCAAGATGAGCGGCCTGATCGCCACCAACCATGATGAACTTGAGGAGCTGAAGCACAAGGGCGATCGCAACTACTACGAGTTCACCCTGCAGAAGGGCGCGCAGCCGAGCCTTCTCTCCACCGTCAAGCTCCAACTGAAGAAGGTGGACGTGAAGCGTTCGAAGTACACCCTGGAAGTCAGCGCCGACGACCACAACATCGAGAAGAAGGACAAAAACATCGACGAGCCGGTGCAATTCTACTCCGGCAAGGACCCCGCACTCTTTGAGCTTGTGGTGAACAACATCGACAAGAACAAGGTCTCGGGCTACCTCTCTACCCCGAAGAATGCGCCGCGGGGAATGTCTACTCCATAGCATTCGCTTCACACAGCAACGCAGAAGGGGGACGCTTATCGCGTCCCCCTTCTGTGTTTGCCTTGGGTTGGATTACTTCTTTTTGGTTTTCTTCGCTGACTTCTTGGCTGCTTTCTTGGTTGCCATTTGCCTATTCTCCCTATCGATTAGACATCGATGCTGCAACAGTTAAACTTGCAGCTAACGAAGGTATAGATTTGATGAAATTCAGTGTCAAGAAAAATCGATGCGTAATTGAAATTTTTTTTTGAGAGCTGACGACGGAATGCGCCCCTAAAAAACCGCGGACGAGTGCAACGGGCCACTTTGCTCAAATCAAAAACTGTACTGCGACGCCGTCTCAGCTCTGTCGCTCGGTGCGAACAATGTACTTCGTCGTTGCGTGAGAGGAGCCTTCGATGGCCGATGAATCGCGGCAAATCTTCAGCGTTGCCGCTGCGTATGTGCCGATCGGAAGGTTCGAAGTCACCTTCACCAGCATCTCCGCGATCGAGCTTCGCGACCTCGCTATCCGCGATGCAGTCCATCGCATCGCCCTTGACCCACCGTAAACCGACGAGTGCCTAATGGGATGCGCCCTCGTCACGGGTCCCGAGCAAGATCCCGCTCGCCATGCGGTTTTTGCGCGCCGAGCTCGCTCACACCCTCGCCACAGCAACTCGCGAAGGACGCCTCGCTGTGGAAATCGCGCCCGTAACTCTGCCAGCAAATTCCTCAGCGCCCCTCAACATCGAATGCCGATTGTCATTCCGCACCACCATTCATGTCACTCCTTAACGCAGCGAAGGAAGCCGGTCTTAGAAATTGTCATCGCAGCCAGTCGAGGAGCCCCTGTGCCGCGCTTAGGTCGCCATTGCGGTCGTAAGGATGCGTTAGCCCAGCTGCGCCCCCGCAGATGCTAGACTCAACTCGTCCGCTTTCCACGCAGAGTTCCGGTCAGCCTATGCTTTTCAAAGCCCGCAGTGCCGCAGTCTACGGCATCGACGCCAGCATCATTGACGTCGAGGTGGACTTCTCCGGCGTAATTTTGGAGAAGGAGCTGTTCAACACAGTCGGCCTGCCCGATGCAGCTGTCCGCGAGAGCCGCGACCGCGTCCGCTCCGCAATCAAGAACTCCGGCTTCGACATTCCGCCCACGCGCATCACCATCAACCTCGCGCCCGCGGACATCAAGAAGGAAGGCTCCGGCTTCGACCTGCCGATCGCGATTGCGCTGCTGGGGGCGTACGGCGCAATGCACACAAAAGATGTCTCAGACTTCCTGCTGGTCGGCGAGCTCGGCCTCGACGGCAGCCTGCGCGCCGTCCAGGGTATGTTGCCCATCGCCATCGCCGCCCGCGCCAAAGGCGTCCGCAATCTGGCGATCCCAGCCTCGAATGCGCGTGAGGCCGCGGTAGTCGAGGGCGTGAACGTATACCCCGTCCACACCTTGCTCGAAGTCCGCGAGCTGCTCAACTCTGCATCCTTCGGCGTCATCCCGGCCAAGCCTCTGCGCGTCGAGCCGGATGCGCTACTGGCCGAGCTACAGCAATTTCCTCACGACTTCAAAGACGTCCGCGGACAGCATGTCGCCAAGCGGGCGTTGGAGGTTGCCGCTGCCGGGGGACACAACATCCTGATGATCGGGCCACCCGGCTCGGGCAAGACCATGCTGGCCAAGCGACTGCCATCCATCCTTGCGCCGCTGCGCTTCGAAGAGGCATTGGAGACGACAAAGATTCACTCCGTCGCCGGTGTGCTTGATCCGGAGCAGGGTCTGGTGATCCATCGGCCCTTTCGCTCGCCGCACCACACCATCTCAGATGCGGGACTGATCGGAGGCGGCATGATCCCACGGCCGGGCGAGGTTTCGCTCGCCCACAACGGCCTGCTCTTCCTGGACGAACTGCCCGAGTTCCCCCGCAACGTCCTTGAGGTGCTCCGCCAACCGCTGGAGGACGGCACCGTCACCATTGCGCGCGCCGCCATGAGCCTCAGCTTTCCTGCGCGCTTTATGTTGGCGGCCGCTATGAACCCATGTCCGTGCGGTTACTTCAACGACAAATCGCGCGACTGCATGTGTACCCCGCCCATGATCCAGCGGTACGTCTCGAAGGTGTCCGGTCCGCTGCTGGACCGTATCGACATCCACATCGAAGTCCCCGCCGTGCAATATAAAGAACTGCGTGGCGGTGCCTCCGCCGAAGGCTCGGCTGAGATTCGCTCCCGCGTCCTGGCCGCCCGCGAGCGCCAACACGCCCGATTCGCTGTGAGTGCAGAACGGACGAAGGGCACGGCAAGGTCGTCCTCCCGACCGATATTCTCCAACTCGCAGATGAACACCCAGCAGATCCGTGCCCACTGCGAGCTCTCCTCCGACGCCGAACGCCTGCTGGAGCGGGCCATGCAGCAGCAGGGCCTGAGTGCTCGCGCCCACGACCGCATCCTCAAAGTCGCCCGGACCATCGCCGACCTCTCGGCGGAGGCGGATATTGCTGTAGTCCATATCGCGGAGGCAATTCAGTATCGGACGCTGGATCGCAGCTATTGGTCGTAAACAGGAGTACCAATCTGTTCACTTCCCGTTTATGGAATAAATTTTCCTCAGACCTCCCAAAAAAAGTATTGACGGGGCCATCAAAACGATTTACCCTCCTTATGTATCAGGTTGTTCCGCGCTGGCAAGGCTGCGGAAGAGACTCAGGCGAACGGAATAGGACATCGCCTAACCTCTACTCCTGTTGGATTCTCCGAGTACAGCTCCGAACCGCCCGCAACATTGATCCTCTGCTTTATGAAGCGCATGGCTTTGCGCTTTTGCTACTCGTCGCCCTGAAAAGGGCCGTTGCTAGTTCCTCATGAGTCAATAAGTATGAGATTTGCCGGAGTCCCGACACGGTTTGTTGCATCTAACGATGCGGGTGTGGTTCGGCCAGTCTGAGTTCATACACAGTGCCGCCTTGGATCATTTAAGCATTCATCGAAGATCGCACCTGGCGATCGACCTAATTGAAAGATTTATACCCGCAGGCCGCCCAATGCAGCCCAGCGCCGGAAAAACGAAAGGAATTACCTATGCGCTCAGATCTTATTTTTGGAGCTCTCACCCACGTCACGAATCGCTACGAGCTCTGCCAGCTGGCCTCCAAAGCAACTCGCAAGCTGCACAAGCCCAACACTCGGCTACAGGACACCACGAACGAGGTTCTCGACCGCTTCAAGGATGCCCTACCTGCGGACGCAGCAGCGGAGCATGCGGTCCAGAGCGTTCATCTCGACCAGCGTAAAGCGGCTTAGCTTTTGCGCGGCCGCCGCGCTGGCGGTCGCGTCACCCCCAAAAAGTTGCACTTCCCAAGTGCCAGTTTCCTTGTATAATTACCGCATTCAGTAGATTAGTCAGTAGATTAGTCCGGCCCTCCGCAAGACCCCCTTCCTCAATTTAGGCTTGTCAAGCGCCTCCCCCAGACAATCCCCTCCCAAGCCTCAAAATCCAGCCCAGAAAATCTCCAAGACCCAGGTAAATCATGACGATCTCAGAACTTAAGGAACACAATATCGCCGAGTTGAGCAAGCTTGCTCGCGGCCTCGACATCGCCGGCACCTCCGGCCTCCGCAAACAGGATCTGATCTTCAAAATCCTTCAGGCCCAATCTGAAAAAGAAGGCCACATCTTCGCCGAGGGCGTCCTTGAGATCCTTCCCGACGGCTACGGCTTCCTGCGCTCCCCGGATTACAACTATCTTCCCGGCCCGGATGACATTTACGTCTCGCCCTCGCAGATCCGCAAGTTCGACCTCAAGACCGGCGACACCATCAGCGGCAACGTACGGCCGCCGCACGAGGGTGAGAAGTACTTCGCTCTGGTCAAGATCGAGGCCATCAACTTCGAGTCGCCTGAGGAGACGCGTAACAAGATCCTATTCGACAACCTGACGCCGCTCTACGCGCAGGAGCGCGTGAAGATGGAGACTGTGCGCGAACACATCTCCGGTCGGGTAATGGACCTGCTGACGCCGGTCGGCAAGGGCCAGCGCGGACTGATCGTCGCTCCGCCGCGCACCGGCAAGACGATGCTGCTGCAGTCGATCGCCAACTCCATCACGACGAACCATCCCGAGGTTGTGCTGATCGTGCTGCTGATCGACGAGCGCCCGGAAGAGGTTACGGACATGCAGCGGTCAGTGAAGGGCGAAGTCATCAGTTCCACCTTCGACGAGCCCGCCGCACGGCACGTGCAGGTCGCCGAGATGGTAATTGAGAAGGCCAAGCGGCTGGTGGAGCATAAGCGCGACGTGGTGATCCTGCTCGACTCCATTACACGTCTTGCGCGCGCCTACAACACCATCGTGCCACCTTCAGGTAAGGTGCTCTCGGGCGGTGTGGATTCCAACGCCCTGCAACGGCCGAAGCGCTTCTTCGGTGCGGCGCGCAACATCGAGGAAGGCGGTAGCTTGACCATCATTGCAACAGCCCTGGTGGACACGGGCTCAAGAATGGACGAGGTCATCTTCGAGGAGTTCAAGGGTACGGGCAACATGGAGGTCATCCTCGACCGCAAGCTGGTGGACAAGCGCGTCTTCCCGGCCATCGACATCCAACGGTCCGGCACGCGCAAGGAGGAGCTGCTGATCCCGAAGGAAGACCTGCAGCGGACGTGGATCCTGCGCAAGGTGCTGAACCCACTCTCCCCGGTCGAGGCCATGGAGCTGCTCACCGACAAGCTGGCCAAGACACGCAACAACCAGGAGTTCCTGCACAACATGAGTTCAATCTAGTCGCAGTCGTCACGGCTGCGTGGCCGGCTCCCCAGCTCACTTCTTCGCTCTCACCGCCCATTGCCTGTACAGTGGATGTCGGCAAAAGGCAGTTGGAGGAGCGGGTATGAGCAAGTGGACACGGCGGGATCTGGTAAAGACAGGGCTGGCGGCATCTGCCGGCGTACTGGCAAACAAAGAGTTGCGGGCGGAGTCCGCCAAATCGAATCTGGCGGCTGTAGCGCGCCCCGCTTCAACCTTCGCGCAACTCGATCCCTCCGCACCCAATCCATTCCGCGATCGTCTGCTGCTGGACTACGGCTGGCGCTTCGCGCTCGGCAATGCCAACAACCCGGACAAGGACTTCGGCTTCGGCAAGCTGAGCGCCGGCTCCGGCACCTTTGCCAAGGCGGGACGTGCGGGAGGGCCAACGGCGCCGCGCTTCGACGACTCCGCGTGGCAGAAGATCGACCTGCCGCACGACTGGGCCGTGGACCTGCCGTTCGTCAACAATCCCCTCCTCATCGACCACGGCGCCAAGCCGCTCGGCCGTGAGTACCCGGAGACCAGCATTGGCTGGTACCGGCGGGAGTTTGTGCTGCCAGGCAGCGATGCGGGCCGGCGCATCTGCGTGGAGTTCGACGGCATCTTCCGCAACGCGACGGTCTTCTTCAACGGGCACTACATCACAGAGAACATGAGCGGCTACGCGCCGCTGAGCATTGACCTGACGGACTTTGTGAACGTGGCAGACAAGGCCGCGGTGGACAGGGCGGCGGCGGACCAGGCGCGCGTCGCGGCGGCCGGAAGCGATGCCGCGGCGGTGGCGAGGATTCGCGCCGGGATGCAGAAACCGGGGAGCAATGTGCTTGTGGTGCGGGTGGACGCCACGCTGGATGAGGGCTGGTTTTACGAGGGTGCGGGGATCTATCGACACGCGTGGCTCACGAAGACGGCGCCCGTGCACATTGCACGCTGGGGCAATTATGTGCGGACGGAGTCCAGCGCGCCGAACCATCCCGCGACGATCTCTCTCAGCAGCGAAATCGCGAACGAGAGCGATGCGGCGGTGACGGCGAGGATACATGCGGCGTTCATCGATGCGGCCGGCAAGACTGTGGCGAATGCGGTCTCCGAACCGGCGACGATTGCGGAGGGAGAGGGCCATGACTTTGCGCTGCGGGCGACGGTTGCGGCGGCAAAGCTGTGGTCGTGCGAGGAGCCGAACCTGTATAGGGCAGTAACGACGCTTGAAGTCGCCGGCAAAGCTGTGGATAGCGACGAAGCAACCTTCGGCATTCGGACGATCAAGTTCGATGTCGACAAGGGATTTTTCCTGAATGGCAAGCCGGTGAAGATCAAGGGTACGTGCAATCACCAGGACCACGCGGGCGTGGGCGCGGCGATCCCTGATCGCATCCAGGCGTATCGGCTGGAGCGGCTGAAGTGGATGGGTTCGAACGGCTGCCGCACCTCGCACAACCCGCCGACGCCGGAGTTCCTGGACGCCTGCGACCGGATGGGCATGCTGGTGATGGATGAGACGCGGATGATGTCGTCGAATCCGGAGGGGCTGAGCGAGCTGGAGCGGCTGATCAAACGCGACCGCAACCACCCCAGCGTGGTGATCTGGTCGCTGGGCAATGAAGAGGCGGAGCAGGGCTCGGCGCGAGGGGCGAAGATTGTGGCCACGATGAAGAAGCTGCAGCGGCGGCTCGATCCAACCCGCGTCTCGACCGCGGCGATGAGTGGCGGATGGGGCGGCGTGGGCATCTCGAATGTGCTGGATGTGATGGGTTGCAACTACAGCGACGGCCTGATCGACAAGTACCGCAAAGACTATCCCAAGCAGCCGATGATTGGGACCGAGACGGCGAGCTCGCTGGCCACGCGCGGCATCTATGCGAACGACAAGGTGCGCGGCTACATGAGCGCATACGATACGGAGAAGCCGGGGTGGGGCAACACGGCGGAGGAATGGTGGTCCTTCTATGACGCGCGCGAGTGGCTGGCGGGCGGGTTTGCGTGGACAGGCTTCGACTACCGCGGCGAGACGACGCCATACAAGTGGCCGTGCATCAGTTCGCACTTTGGGATTCTGGACACATGCGGCTTCGCCAAGGATACGGCGTACTACTACAAGACGTGGTGGGGCGCGGAGCCAGTGCTGCATCTGCTGCCGCACTGGAACTGGGAGGGCAAAGAGGGCCAGGAGATTGAGGTGTGGGCCTACTGCAATCTTGAGAGCGTCGAGTTGTTCATGAATGGCGCGAGCCAGGGGTCGCAGTCCGTAGCGAAGAACGGGCATCTGGTGTGGAAGGTGAAGTATGCGCCGGGAACGATTGAGGCGCGGGCGAGCAAGGGCGGTCGCGTGGTGCTGACTGAAAGGAGCGAGACGGCGGGGCCGGCGGCGAAGATTGTTGCGACCGCCGACCGCGGGAAGATCGCGGCAGACGGGCAGGACGTTGCGGTGGTGAACGTGACGATCGTGGATGCGCAGGGACGGACGGTGCCGACGGCGGGCAACATGGTGACGTTCGCACTGAGCGGGCCGGGAGCGGTGATTGGGGTGGGCAATGGCGATCCAAGCTGCCACGAGCCAGACCATGCGACGCAGCGAAGCGCCTTCAATGGGCTCTGCATGGCGATTGTGCAGAGCAGGCGGGGTGAGCCGGGCGCGGTGACAGTGACTGTGGCATCCGATGGCCTGGAGACGGCTGTGGTTGCGATTGCGAGTGAGGCAGCGGCGTTGAAGCCGGTCGCAGATTGATCGCGGGCAAATGCGTCCTTTGCGCTGAGAAGTTATTCTGAAGAGACGATGACTCGTCTGCTTCGGAGCTTTGCCATGCTTTGGCTGCTGGCGTTGAGCGGTGTGCGGATGGCGCGCGCCATCGAGGTGAAGGTTTCGGCGCAGGCGCTGGAGCGGACGTTGCAGACGCAGCTGTTCAACGGGCCGGATGGACGATATTACATGCGGGGCGATGCGACCTCGGCGTGCTTTGTGTACGCGGAGAAGCCGCAGGTCTCCTTCAAGGACGACCGCGTGGTCGTGCATGTGCATACGAAGGCCAAGCTGGGTGGGGCGCTCCACGGCGCGTGTGTGGGAGTCTCGCTCGCGACCGACGCGGATGTGTCGTTTGTGCCGGATGCGGAGGGTGAGTCTGTGGGCTTTCGCAATGCGCGGATCGAGAAGGTAAGCGACTCGAAGGAGCTGAACTTTCTGCTGGTGCCGTTTCTGAGCCGCAAACTGCCTTCGCAGATGAAGGTTAACGCGGCGGACATTATGCGCAAGCTGCTTGGCCAGTCAGTAGCAGCGACGGGTTATACGTTGACGCTGGACTCGCTGAAGCTGCACTCGATGGTGGTGGACCACGACGCGCTGGTGGTGGATGTAGATGCGGGGCTGGGTATCGACTGAGTTGAGCCGACGTAGGACGAAGCGCTTAGCGCAAGTTTCTCGAAGCTGAATCGCGAATGCAAAGAGCCAATACAGAGATTCTGGCTGCGCCAGAATGACGGCATCTGAAGGTATTGCACTAGCGATAGGACCAGGTGCGGACGGGGCCGACATCGACGTGCACGAACTGTGAGACGGGATAGAAGCCGACGCCGCCAGCGTGGAGTGCGAGCGCTGCGTTGCGGAGGGTGACCGTGCTGACGCCGGGGACGCGGATGTCGATGGCCTTGCCGAGCATGTGCTGGCTGTGTTCGGCGACGCCGGTGGAGGCGCTGCGGGTGCGCAGGAAGTTGTTGCTCCAGGGAGTGCGGTAGCCGCAGACGATGTCGATGATGCCGCGCGGGCGGCCGAGCGAGGCCATGAGCGTGTGGAGGAGATCGAACTCCTTCGGGTCGAAGCTGCTGACGTCCTGGGTACGGTGGTCGCGGAGGAAGTGGTTGAGGCGGTCGAGCGCCTCGGGGATGTAGGTGTCGCCGATGCGGTAGACGATGTCGATGTCTTCGCCGGTGTGGAGGTGGTGCAGGCGAAGTTCGTATCGCTGCGGACTTCCGTCCGAGACCGCCGGCTTGGCGGTTATAGATTGAAGATCGTCGGCTTTGCAGCTGAAATTCGATCCTAGAAAAAGTACGGCGCCAGCGGCAATTGCAATCAATCTTCCGGACATCATTCGCATTGATTCTCCCCAGGGATCGGCTTCAGTGAATCCGCATTGCGAATGAGCTTTGCGCTCCTCGATTCACATATCTAGTTTATCGTCCGCTTCGACTTACTGGCCGGCCCGAAATGTCATCTTTTCGTCGCAGGCCATAACCCAATTGCGGTATAGACGGCAGCGAGTGTGGCACCCTTGTAAGCATGACACTTGACCCGGTGCAGGTTCGCGTCCTTGGCGCATTGATGGAAAAGGAGATTGCGACGCCGGAGACTTATCCTCTCTCGCTCAATGCGCTGATCGCTGCGTGCAATCAGAGGTCGAGTCGCGATCCCGTTATGGAACTTGCGGAAGAGCAAGTGCGGCAGGCGCTTCATGGGCTTGAAGATCTGGCGCTGACCGCCGTGGTGCGGGACAGCCGCGTGGCGAAGTATGAACACCGGATTCGCACAGTGTTGAATCTGCGGCGGGATGAGACCGCGGTGCTGTGCCTGCTGTTTCTACGCGGGCCACAGACGCCCGGCGAACTCCGCTCGCGATCCGAGCGGCTGCACAGCTTTGACGGACTCGATGCGGTGGAGAGCACGCTGGAACGGATGACGGCCTCTCCACCGGCTGAGGAGACTACAAGCGCTCAAAGGTTGGCGCCGCTGGTCGCTGTTCTGCCACGACAGCCCGGTTCGCGAGAGGCTCGGTATGCTCATCTGCTGGGCGGGCCGGTGGAGGCGGCGGCGCGGGACTCCGGTTCCGCAGGATTTTCTTCCGGCGCACCCTCTGCGGTCGATCGCGATGGGAGGTCTGCGGCTCCGTCGGTCACCGCCCGGGTGGACGCACTCGAGGCTGAGGTCGCGGCGCTGCGGTCGGCGATCGCCTCAATCGAGGCACAGCTCGAGGATCGGCCCGGCGAAGGTTAGGTCTGCTGTGGGCTTCTAGTAGC
>Ga0302326_10022129_pt1 | contig 13007 bp, 10 predicted proteins | sample Palsa_T0_3_FD_202264 | JGI IMG/M metagenome (GOLD analysis project Ga0302326, IMG submission 202264) | Peat permafrost microbial communities from Stordalen Mire near Abisko, Sweden - Palsa_T0_3 | ecosystem: Environmental > Terrestrial > Soil > Palsa > Peat permafrost | place: Sweden: Abisko... | reverse complement strand
TGGTCGGACGCAGTCCAGCCCTATCCCGCTGCGAGCTCCTTCTCGAGCTCTTCCCACTCGCTCAGCCACGCGCGCAGGCGATCGCTCAGCTCCGCATCCTCGCGCCGGAGCTTCTCGGCGTCTTCCTTCGACGTATTGAGGAAGAAGCCCGCCTCGGCGCACCGATCGGCGATCGCCTTCCGGCGCCGCTCCGCCGCCTCGATCGAGGCGAGGATCTTGTCTCGCTTGCCCGGGAGCGCGGCGAGACGGTTGCGGCGTCGCTTCTGCTCCTCCCACGAGGGCGCCGCCTCCGGGCCCCCTGCGCCCGGCGCGTCCGCGCGGCGTCCGGTCGCCTTCTCGGCCTTGTTCTTGAGGACTACGGCGTCGGCGTCGAGGTGGTCGTCGCCGCAGCGCTCCAGATACTCGGCGTACGTCCCGGGAAAGTCGCGCAGGCCGTCGGGGGTGACCTCGAGGATCCGCGTGGCGAGCTGGGACACGAACCATCGATCGTGCGATACGAAGAAGACCGTGCCCTCGTAGGCGCGCAGGCCCTCGACGAGGGCTGCGATGGCTTCCAGATCGAGGTGATTGGTCGGCTCGTCCAGGACGAGCAAGTTGGGTTGCTCCGCGATGATCCGGCAAAAGATGAGGCGCGCGGCCTCGCCTCCAGACAGTGATCCGACGGGCTTGTCGACGTCCGCGCCGGAGAAGAGAACGCGCCCGAGCTGCCCGCGCACGAAGGCCGTACCCTCGCCCGGACAGGCCTCCCACGCGTACTCCAGCGGCGTCATCGCCTCGTTGCGGAGCAGGTCATGGTGATCCTGCGCGAAGTACCCGACGTGGACCTCGTGGCCGAGGCGGACCTTCCCCGCGTCGGCGTCGAGGGCGCCCATCACGATCTTGAGCAGCGTCGACTTCCCGAGGCCGTTCGGGCCGATGAGGGCGACCTTCTCTCCGCGCCGGATGGCCAGCGACACATCCCGCAGGACGCGCTTGTCGCCGTAGGCCTTGGATACCGCCTCGACCTCCAGGACGTCGCGGCCGCTCGCCCGCCGCGGCGAAAAGCGAAAGAGCGGCGTGCGCCGCGAGGTCGCCTTGACCTCGGCGACCTCGATCCGCTCGATCTGCTTGAGGCGGCTCTGGGCCTGCTTGGCCTTCGAGGCTTTCGCGCCGAACCTCTCCACGAACGCGCGCTTTTCGGCGATGATCTTCTCGGCCCGCGCGACCTCGGTCTCGAGGCGGCCCCGCGCAGCGGCTTTCTCGACGACGAACCGCGAATAGTTGCCCGTATAGGGGGTGATCGTCTGGTAGTCGACGTCGAGAACGTGCGTCGCCACGTTGTCGAGGAAGCGCTGGTCGTGCGAGATGACGACCGCGACACCCCGGTACGCAGCGAGGAACTTCTCGAGCCAGCGGATCGACAGGATGTCCAGGTGGTTGGTCGGCTCGTCGAGCAAGACGACGTCCGGCCCGGCGATGAGCACTTGCGCGAGCAGGACGCGCAGCTTGAACCCGCCGGAGAGGGTCGACAGTGGCTCGCGGTGCGAGGCGATGGGGAGGCCGAGCCCCTCGAGGACGGCCGTCGCCCTGGCCTCGAGCGTGTAGCCGCCGGAGAGCCGCAGCGCGTCCTCGAGATCCGCGATCTGCGTCGCGTCGCCTTCGCCGTGGTCGACGATGCGCGCGCGCTCCTCGAGCATCCGCCAGGTGGCTTGGTCGCCCATCATCGCGAGATCGAGGATGATGCCCGCGTCGTCGAGGAAGCGGTCCTGCCTCAAGACGCCGAGGCGTGCCTCGCACGCGATCGTGAAGCTCCCGTCGGTCGCCGCCTCGTCCCCGGCGAGGATCCGCAGGAACGTCGTCTTCCCGGAGCCGTTGGCTCCCACGAGCCCGTAGCGAGCCCCGGGGTTGAGCTGCAGCGAAACGCCATCGAAGAGCGTCCGCCCGCCGTACGATTTTCCGAGGCGCGCGGTGGTGATCACGCCGCGTCATCTAGCACGGGGGCTCCTCGAGGCTGATGCGTCCAAGCGCCCCGGCGCGGAAATCGTGAATCAGCACGTCGGCCGCCTTGTGCAGGTCGACCGTGCCGCCGGCCCGCAGGCCGCCGCGACGGCGTCCGATCTCGAGGAGCAGCCCCTCGGCCTCCACGGGCAGGTGCTCGAGCTTGTACCGGGCCACGAGGGCCTGCGGGTAGCGCCCGAGCAGGTACTCCGCGCCGAACAGGGCGACGCGCTCGTACTCGATCGCCCGATCCGGGAGCGCGCCCCCGAGGGCCAGTCGGATCGTCGCCGAGTCTTCTTCGATCTTTGGCCAGAGCACGCCCGGGTGGTCCGAAAGCACGGTTCCGTCCGCGAGGATGACCTGCTGCCTCGCCTTGGTGACCGCCGGCTCGTCGCCGACCTTGGCCACTTTGCGGTTCATGAGCGTGTTGACGAGCGTTGACTTGCCCACGTTCGGAATGCCCACGATCATCGCGTGGGCGGCGGTTCTCTGCCGGGTCGGCCGCGCGAGGCGAGCGCATAGCTCCGCGATCCGCGTCCTCGACTCCCCGGGACGGTCCATGCGGAGCGCGACCGCCACGACCTCGCCGCGAGCGGGCTCCTTCGCCGTCTCGGGGGGCCGCGACGCGAAGTGACGCAGCCACGCCTCCGTGACCTCCGGATCGGCGACGTCGCTCTTGGCGAGGACCTTGATGCACGGCTTCTGCTTGCGAAGCTCGGTGATGACCGGGTTCTCGCTCGACCGCGGCATGCGGGCGTCGAGGACCTCGATGACCACGTCGGTCGCCGCGATCGACTCGGCGATCTGGCGCCGGGCCGTGGCCATGTGCCCGGGGTACCACTGGGTCGGCATCGGGGGTGGTTCGCAACCGAATCCGGTGGGGAGCTCGAGGGGAGCGGAGGTCGCTCCCCTCGACCGCAACTAATGCTGCGGGTCGCCCAGGCTGATGGCGCCCTCTTTCAGACCGCGTATGACCTTCAGAGCCGCGTCCCGATTGGGATACAGGTTCGAAGGTGTATGCAACTTGATGGCCGTCATCCGGCCCGCAGTTCGCTGCAGGAGCTCTCCGCCGTATCGGACGACGGTGATGGCGACGATATCGAGCATGCGCTTGACCTGAGTCGAGTAGAAATCGAGCTCGTCGATGTTCATCCTCAGGTTGGTGTAATCCATGAGAATATACACCTTCACGCCGCCGCAGGAACCGCGCCAAAAGCGCACGCCGTCGTCGAAGTACCTTTTCATTTCCTCGCGGGTTACCAGATCCACGAGCGTAGGGTGAGTCTCCTCGAGGACGTTATCGACCGGGTAGTAGGTGTACACAGCCTTCGCCGCCATGTCTTCACTTCCCAGTTCAACGTACCAGTATCCGCGAACGCGGGCTACCCACGTGAAAGGGGGCTCCCCTGCCGCCCCTCGCCCTTCAGCTCGGGGGCCGACTTCGCGCGAACGCCAGCATTTCGCCTGCCGCAGCGCTGAACGCCGCAAATGTTTCGTCCACGAGTGAGAGAAGGTCCTGCGACGCGCTCGCGTCGACCGCGACGTCCGCGAGGATCCCCTTCGCGTCCTCCTTCTCCATCGTGTGATCCGCTTCCGAGCTCGCATGATGTGCGCCGAAGTACACGAGCTTCAGACCCGTCGCTTGCGCGAGCTCCGTCGCAACCGGCACGACGTTCCGCAACGTCACCGTCCCGGTCGCTTCGATGCACTGCACGAGCAGCAAGCGTCGCAGGGAATCGGCGCCGAGGCCGAGCCGGCATATGCGGTACGAGAGCATTCGAGTCTTCTCCGTCGCGTCGCTCCAGAGGAATCGCAGCGCGTCGGTGAAGCTCGTCGGGGGATCGAGGTCGAGCTTGGAGAGGTCGGCGAGGAACCATTTCCAGTGGCCGCCGTCTTCGTGCGTGTGGGCGTTCACGAGCTCCTGAAACCTGTCTTTGGCCGGCTCTTCGCGCAGGACCGAGTGATACACGTCGGCAAACGTCATGACGAAATGCGCGAGAGCGGGCGCGAAGGCGAGCCTTTGCCGGGCCGGCACGCTCCCGTCGCGCAGAAATTCGTAAAAGGGATGCGCGTCGAATTCGCGTGTTCGGTGCTGGAGGGCGCTAAGCACTCGGCGCATGGCTAGCGTCCTACGCTCGATGACGCGCCCGCCGTGATTCGGCGGACAGACGAAGCAGATCCATGGAGCTCGGGAGAGAAGTAGACGGTGAAGCGATCGCAGTCCGGCTCGAGGCGAATCGAGACGTACGTTTGCAGACCAACGCCGGTGTCGAGCTCGCGATGCGACGCCGCCGCGTTCAACGCCGAGCGGTACATGACCGCGGCCTTTGGCGATTCCACGAAGCGAAGGATACGGTCGCGAACGACGCCGTCGTGTTCCGCATACGCCCGCACGGGGAAATAGACGGTCGCAGACGTGGGAGCCGAGGCATTCTCGCAGAACGAAAGGCACGTGAAGACCGGGCGATCGTCGAAAGGCCCGTTCGAGCCTGCCATCGCGCGACAGAAGGCCGCCGCGCGCCCGGGGCCAGGGCCTGGGACCATGGCCACCGCCGCCTCGACCTCCTCTGGCGTTGCGTTGGGATGGGCTGCGTAAATCTTCACGCGCGCGCGTGGATTCGCCGCAAGATCGAGCGAGAAAAACCGGTTATGGGGTCCCAGGGGCGGGATGTTCCGCAAGGCGGTCTCCATTCGCAGGCGCGTCATGGCAGTTTCGAGGACGAAGGCGCTCTGGTCGGCGCCCTTGGCGCGAGGGTTCAGGTACACCTTGAACCGCGGCTCTCGACCGGGCTGAAGGCAGACCGCGTGCCAGATCCCGAAGGTCTCGCTTCGCGGGCCCACCGCGAAGAGGTCAGCGACGGCGGCGAATCGATCCATGGGGACGCCGTGCTCGGCTGCGAGGCGCTCGTTCACGCGGAGCCCGGCTTCCCAGTTCGAGCGAAGCGAAGGTGCTTCCCCTTGGGCTTCTACGAGAAAACGGATTTCCGGAAGGTCGCCGTCGATCGCAATCGACAACTCGAACGGCGAATGGTCGTCGGTGACGTCCGACGGCCAAGGCTTCGCCTGAGCCGGCCGCCCGCCCCATCCGACTGCCAGCTTCCGGAAGAGGCAGGATGCGCGATGGATGCTGAAAGCGTCGTACCCCAGTGCCGAACACAGTGCCCTCAGCTTGGCGACGCCGGCATCGGCAAGCGTAACGTCTCCAAAATCGCGAACCGTCGGTTCGTGATCCATTCTTTCACCCCATTTCAAATAGTCATATTGTTTCCCGTAACCGCCGCCCGCAACCGCGTCCGCTCGCTTTGGTCGTAGCCAACCTCACAGGCGGCAACGACGTGGGGTCGCCGTCCGGCACGCCCTCGGCGAAAAAGGCGAGCGATCCGCCCGCACGGAAAAACCGTTGGACGCGGCAGCCGTTCGACTATGATGAGGGGTCCGGCGTTCAGCAAGGCAGGAGCGAAAGGGGGTCCGAGGATGTTCACCCGTCCGACTTGCGTCGACTGTCGAACCCTGGCCCCGCAGACGAGCTCCTACTACACGCTCATCGGGCCGACCCACGGCTGGCGGATGACTCGCGCGGCGCAGATCGGCGGGGACATGCTCTTCGAGTGGCGGTGTCCGGCGTGCTGGCGCAAGTACAAGGCGACCGCGGCGGCCGCGGGCCGCTCGCCGCCCTAGTGGAACCTGGTACCGGGTGCTGTCATCTTCGGCGGTAGGCCGCCGGCGTCATCCCCGCCCAGCGATGAAAGGCGCGCTCGAAGGTCTGGACGTTGCCGTAGTCCAATCGCGTAGCCACTTCGGCAAGCGACAGGTGTTTCATACGCAGAAGTAGCAGCGCCCGGTCGCGCCGTTCCTGATCGAGAAGCGTCGACAGCGAGCAACCGTGCAGAGCAAGCTGACGCCGAAGAGTCCTCGGCGACATTCCCGCGGCCTCGGCCACCTCGTGGGCCGATCGGATGCTGCCTTCGCGATTGACCAGAAGATCCTTCACCGTTCGCACGAATCGCGATCCCGAGCTGAGCGCCTGCAGCTCCATCTCGCACTGCTCGTTGGCGAGCCTCAGCGCGATCGGACTGGCCATCACCAGCGGGTAGTCGAGGACCTCCGCGGGCATCACCGCGCGCGTCGTCGGCTGGTCGAAACGGACGGGAGGCACGAGGTTCGCGAAGCGGGCGTAGTAGGGGGGCTCGGCGAATGCGATTTCGGCGGTGGCCCGCAAGCTACGTCCGGTGAGTGCCTCGCCCATCCGCCAGAGGCCCGTGAGGCGCGCGAAGGTGACGACGTCTCGGACGCTTCCGAAGTCGGCAAGCTCGTCGAGAACCAGCGATGCCACGTCCCCCTGCACCTGGAGCCGTATCGGTTCGGCGGTCGCCCCCAGGGGCGCGAACTGGACGGCCAGCGCGATCGCGTCGCCCAGCGTGGCCGTGCTCATGGTCGCGAAGCCGAGGTAGCCGAACGTCGAGATTCGCATCTGCAGCCCCCAGCCGATCCCGAGACCAGGCTCGCCGGTCAGCGTGCGCGCTCGGTCGATGATCGATAGGTACAGCTGCTGCGAAAAGCGGCGCTGCGGCTGTACGACGTCGGCTTCCGAGAGCCCGAACGTGCCGAGCAAGTCGTCGGGACCCACGTTCCAATGCTTCACGAGCTCGACCAGTGGAGACAGCACGGCCGCCGGCACGGTGTGCTCCTGACGTGCGTGTCGCGGGTCGATCGGCGCGGGCGAGGACAACGCGATCCATGATGCCACGCCGTCCGTGGCGCGGCACCGGGCGAGTGACCGGAATGGATGGAAGATTGGCCGCAAGACGCGTGGCGAGACGCGCAGGTGAACATAAGGCCTAGCGACATCTTCTTCGCCGATGCCCCCCAGCAGCGGGCGTCGCCAATCCGAGGTGCAAAGGCATGATCGCTGGTCGGCGTAGTTCTTGGGCAGCGTGGTGGCTCACGTGCATCGCGCTTGCCGCGTGTGCCAGCAGCGGCAACACCGCCGGTTCGCCCACTTTGGGTTCGACGAGCCCCGTAGGCAGCAGTGGCGGGAGCGGCAGTGGCGCGAGCAGCAGCGGGACTCTCGGTGGCGGCGGAAGCACCGGCGGCGGTGACGACTCGCAGGAAGAAAGTTCCAGCTCCAGCGGCGGCGCGAGCTCCAGCTCCTCATCGGGGACGGCTTCTGGCTCGGGCATCGCTTCTTCCGACTCGGGAACCGCCGACGACGACGCGGGCACGAACGCCGACGATTCAGCCGCCTCGAGCGGCGGCGGGTCGGGTGGCAACACGCCGACGATGCTCCCGGCGGTGAGCGGGACGTGCCCCACGATCACGCCTGGAGCGACAGCAACATCGCTCATGTTCAACAGCGAACCGGTCGACATCTGGGCAGGCACGCCGACCGCCGGCCAGAACGGCTCGCTCGTTCTCTTCTGGTTCGAGACGGGCGGCACGGCAACCGACGTCACCACCCAGTTCGGACAGGCGCAAATCGAAGCCGTCACCGCGGCGGGAGGCATTGTCGCGTCGTTTGGCGCGACCAACTACATGGGCACGAACACCGGGGACGGCGTCTGGTACACGGGTGACTTCGACACGGCGGACCAGGTCGTTGCCTGCGCGATCCAGCAGTTTCACATCGACACGCGGCGCATCTTCACGACGGGGGCGAGCGCCGGAGCACTGCAGGCAACCTGGATGTCGTATTCCCGATCCGGATACATCGCCGCCGCAGCGACACTCTCTGGCGGCCTGGACGAGCTCGACGGCATCAGCGCCACCCCCACGACCTACCAGGACCCAACCAACGTCCCGGCGGCCATGGCCGTCCACGGCGCGCCTGGAGTGGACGTCGTGATCCTCGATTTCGCCCAGTCGAGCGCGGCCTGGGAGGCCGACATCGCCATGAAAGGGGGCTTCTCGATGGACTGCAATACGGGCGGCGGTCACGTCAGCGGTCCGCCGCAGATCTGCCCCGGGATCTGGCAGTTCTTCGAGGATCATCCCTTCAAGGTGTCACCGCAGCCTTACCCCCCGATACCCGCGGTGTTCCCCAGCTACTGCCAGATCGGCCCGCGCAGCGCCGACGGAGGCGCCCCGTAAGCCGGCGCGAATCGACCCCGCGAAATAGCCATGGCATAGCCATGGCAGGAGGTTGCCGCGGGACGCGGCCGGCACCGCACGTGCAGGCGAGCAACTCACGGACGGGGAGGTCCTTCTATGGCGAGCGCTTCCGGCGAATCGATGCCGAGCATGGGGGGCACCGAGCTCACGCTCACCTCGGCGGGGGGCGTCGAGCAACTCACGCGTGCACGTGGGACGCTCTTTCTCATCACGAACCGGCACGGCGACATTGCCCCTCGTGGGGCCAAAGAGCTCGGCCTCTTCTACGAAGACACGCGGTACCTGTCGCACTACGAGCTCGGCGTCGCCGGTGCGACGATGGTGTACCTGTCGGCCGAAACGGCCGACGACGCGTTCAACCAGATCGACTTGATGCTGTCGGGGCTCGAGGAGAAGGAGTTGCTCGACGACCCTCAGAACTACCTGCACATCCGGCGGCGTCAGCTCGTCGACCAGGACTTCCTCGAGGACATCGCGTTCACCAATTTCTTGAGACGCGAGGTCTCGCTCGACGTGCGTTTCACGTTCGACGTCGACTTCGCCGACGTGTTCGAGGTCCGGGGCGCGCGTCGCCCGCGCCGGGGACACGCGGAGCCGCCCGATACCGCCGGGGGCGACGGAGCGGGGGTCGACTTCCGGTACGTGGGGCTCGACGGGGTTCTTCGCGCCACCCGCCTGACGTTTGCGCCGGAGCCGACGACGGTTCGGCCCCGTGAGGCTCGCTACACCCTTGCCATCCGGCCGGGCGAGACGAAGACGCTGTCCATCCGCGTGACGCCCCGTCCCCTCGCGACGAGATCGCCTCGGCCGTTCGAAGCGGCGACCAAGCGCCTCGTCGACGAGGCCGCCGAGTTCCGCGACGCCTCGACCAAGTTCCGCTGCGACAGCGAGATCGTGCAGCAGTTGCTGGATCAGGCCGTGACCGACCTTCACGCGCTGCGCATCCAGTTCGGCGGACACCGGGTGGTCGGCGCGGGCATCCCATGGTTTTGCTGCCCGTTCGGCCGCGACTCGATCCTCGCGTCGTACGAGACGCTCACGTTGAACCCGGCTCTCGCGATCGAGACGCTGCGGACGCTCGCCGCGTACCAGGGCAAGCGCTACGACGACCGAACGGAAGAGGAGCCGGGAAAGATCTTCCACGAGCTTCGCTTCGGCGAGATGGCGAGCACTCGCGAGATACCGCACTCGCCGTACTACGGCTCCATCGACGCGACGCCGCTCTTCGTCGTGCTCGCCGAAGCGGCGCTCGCGACGACCGGCGACCTGCTCGTCGCTCGCTCGCTTCGCGACAGCGTCGTCGCGGCGCTCGAATGGATCGATCGTCGCTCGGAGGGCGGAGCGCGGTTCGTCACCTACGAGAAGAAGACGGCGCGTGGGCTCGACAACCAGGGGTGGAAAGACTCGAGGGCGGGCGTGTCGTACCCCGATGGCCGGCAAGCCGTGCCGCCCATCGCGCTCTGCGAAGTGCAGGGCTACTGCTACGACGCGTACGTGCGCGGGGCGCGCCTGCTCGCGGCGCTGGGCGAGGCGAAGCTCGCGGCCACCTACCGGGCGCGCGCCGAGACGTTCCGCCAGCGGTTCGAATCGGAGTTCTGGTTGCCCCAGGGGCGACGGTACGCGTATGCCATCGACGGCCATGGGGGCAAGCTCGACACGGTCGTCTCGAACCTCGGGCACCTGCTCTGGTCACGGCTCGTCGACCCCGATCGCGCGCGGAGCACCGCGGAGCTCCTCACGGACGGCGACTCGTTCTCGGGCTTCGGGGTGAGGACGCTCGCCTCGAGCCAGGCCGTCTACAATCCGCTCAGTTACCACAACGGCACGGTGTGGCCGCACGACAACGCCGTCATCGCGCAGGGGATGGCCCACTACCGCCTCTCCGCGGCGGCGATGCGCGTCTTCGACGGCATCCTGGGCGCCGCGTCCCACTTTCGCGATCGTCGCTTGCCGGAGCTTTATTGCGGCCTCCCGTCGACCGGCGGCAGCCTGGTGCGTTATCCGGTGGCATGCAGCCCGCAGGCGTGGGCGTCGGCCGCGCCGTTCCTTCTGCTCCAGGCCGTGCTGGGCATCGAAGCCGACGCGGTGAACGGCCGCCTCGCGATCGTGCAGCCGGCGCTGCCCGCGTCGATCAAGCGCCTCGAGATCGACGATCTGCGGGTGGGCGACGCGCGCGTCTCGATCCACTTCGAGCGGGCGGGCGCGCAGTGCCGCGTCGTGCGGCTCGACGTGCGCGGTGGCCCCTTGCGGACGGAGGTCGTGACCTACTGAATGGCCCGCTCGCCGCTCACGCGGGCGGCGCTCGGGGCCGCCGTCAGGGGCCGGCCGTGGGTCGAGCGCGACAGCAAGCGCTCGTAGAGGGCCACGTGCTCGCGGGCCATCCGGAGCGACGACCACCGTTCGCGCGCCCGTTCGCGGCACCGCGCGCGGTCGAACGAATCGAGGTGGCGAATGCGTTCGGCCATCTCGGCCACGTCGCGGACGACGAAGCCGGTGACACCGTCTTCGACCACCTCGGGGACGCTGCCGCGCGCGAAGGCGATGACCGGCGTGCCGACGAGCATCGATTCGATCATGACGAGCCCGAACGGCTCTTCCCAGTCGATCGGAAAGAGCATCGCACGGGCTCCGCCGAGCAGCGACAGCTTGGGCACGTGCGACAGCTCGCCCAGCCACTCGATGCCGCCCTTTCCGTCTTCCAGGCGGGGGCGCACCTCGCGCTCGAAGTACGGCCGGTCAGGCGGATGGACACCGCCGCCCATCCGCAGCGTCACCCCGGCAAGCCGTGCGGCGTCGATGGCGAAGTGGGGGCCCTTTTCGTGCGCGAAGCGGCCCAGAAAGGCCACGTAGCCGCCGTCGCCGCGACCGGCTTCGTAGAGCTCAGGATCCAGTCCGTGCAAGATGATCTCGTCCATGGGAACTTCGGGGGCGAGCTCGGCCTGGCGGCGCGAGATACCGATGTACGTCGCGTCGGGGAAGTCGCGATAAAGCTCGCTGAGCCGCTCGTCGCGGCAGTGGTGCACGGTGTAGACCGTGCGAATCGACGGCGCGAGCGACGCGAACGCGAGCGACGGCGCCTGGTGCGTGTGCACGATGTCGAACGCGCCCGGCGTCGCCGTGATCTTTTTCCACGAGTAGGCCGCGTGGCGCAGCTCGGCGGACTCGAACGGCGGCCAGATGGGCCTTTCGAATCGATAGTCGAGCTTGCCGGCGGGCTCCGAGTCGCCCGTCGCGAAGGTGGTGACGTCGTGCCCGAGGCGAGTCAGGTTCTTGGCTAGCTCGGCAACGACGAGCTCGGTGCCTCCGTAAGCGCGGGGTGGAACAGTAACGGCACACGATGAAACAAGCGCGATACGCATTGCGGTCTCCTTGATTGGGCCGGCGCGTCGAGGGAACGAGTGACATTCAGGCTTTGCACGATACGTTCCGTAGACTCTGTATTTCGGGTCGCACGCCCGGGGCCCCGTCCGTCGCGAGGGCGTGCAGCTGGGCGAACGCCGTATCGCGGTTCGCGAGCAGCTCGTGGGGCGGGCCGTCCTCGATGATGCGGCCGGCGTCGAACACGAGGATGCGATCGACCGATCGAAGCGTGGACAGGCGGTGGGCCACGATGAACGTCGTCCGGCCCGCGCAGAGACCCGACAAATCCTGTTCGAGTCGCGCTTCAGTCTGCATGTCGAGCGCGCTCGTGGGCTCGTCGAGCACGACGATCGACGGATTGCGGAGAAAGAGGCGTGCGAGCGCGATGCGCTGCCGTTGCCCGCCCGACAGCCGCCCGCCGCGCTCGCCACAGCGCGTGTCGTAGCCGCCCTCGAGTTGCTCGATGAACCCGCTTGCCTGCGCTCGCCGCGCGGCAGTCTCGACCTGCGCGTCGCTCGCCTGAGGCCGCCCGAAGCGAATGTTCTCGCGGATCGACGCGTCCCAGAGGAAGGCATCTTGCCCCATGATCGCCGTGGCGGAGCGCAAGTGCCGCAGTCCCAGCTCGGCGATCGTCAGCCCGTCGTACGCGATCTCGCCCGACGTGGGCTGATAGAAGCCGAGGAGCAGATCGAGCAGGGTGCTCTTTCCCGCGCCGCTCTCGCCGACGAGGCCCACGCGCTGCCCGGCCGGGACGTGCAGCGTGACCTCGGTGAGCGCGTTTTTCTCCTGGCCGGGATACGCAAAGCTGACGTCGCGGAAACGGACATCGCCGCGGAGCGCGCCGCGCGACACGCGCCGGCTTGGCCGCCGGTAGGCCTCGAGCTGCTGCGAGTCGAGCACCGCCAGGATGGCCTCGAGATGGGGCCGCGCCTTGGTCCACTCTTCGTACGCGTTCGAGAACGCCGAGAAGCCGCACTGGACGTAGGCCAGCAGGGCCACGAACGCCACGATCTGGCCGACCGAGGTGCGACCCTGCAGGTATAGGCAGCCGCCGGCCGAGGCGACCAGCACCGGCACGTAGAGCGAGACGAGATCGACCCGGAGCAGCTGCGACCGCAGGGCCAGCGTCGCGCGCAGGCCGGCTTCGCGCAGCTGGTCGATCTGCCGGACGATCCGGTCGCGGACGTGACGTTCGTTGCCGAAGCTTTTGATGACGCGCATGCCCGCGACGAGCTCGACCATGCGCTCCGAGAAGCCCTCGCCGCGCGCCTGGACACGCGCCTGGAGCCGGCGCGCGCGGCGGCGCGGCAGGTAGACGAGCAGAAGCTGCACCGGTACGACCGTCACCGCGACGCACGCGAGGATCCGATTCTGCGTGAAAAGGTAGACGAGCGTCGCCGCGCCGACCGCGACGTTGACGATGAGCGCGTTGCTCACGTGCTCGAGAAAAACCTCGACGCAGTTCATATCGAGGGTCACCTGGCTGGAGAGCGCGCCCGCGCCCTTGGTGGCGTAATACGACAGCGAGAGGCGCTGCATCTGGTCGACGACGAGCCGGCGCA
>Ga0302326_10022128_pt1 | contig 13007 bp, 5 predicted proteins | sample Palsa_T0_3_FD_202264 | JGI IMG/M metagenome (GOLD analysis project Ga0302326, IMG submission 202264) | Peat permafrost microbial communities from Stordalen Mire near Abisko, Sweden - Palsa_T0_3 | ecosystem: Environmental > Terrestrial > Soil > Palsa > Peat permafrost | place: Sweden: Abisko... | reverse complement strand
CCTCCAGGCGTTCCCTGCACCACACCAGTATTCACGCCGAGAAAACTTCCGCCAGCCCTGGTGCGGAGCAGGTCCGCATCGGCAATCGGCAAGTTGTAGCGGGCGATCGCCAAGTCCAGATTGTTTTCGAGCGCCAGATCAATCGCATCTTTCAAGGATAGATACAATTTTCCCTCACGAATGAGCCGATCAAGACGCGGCGAATTGGTCAGTACGGGCTCGGGCACATGATCGGCACTGTAGGGGCTCAGCGGATTGTGCGATTTCGGCATTTGCAATTCAACGGGAGTGCGCACCTGGGCTGCGATCGTGGCCGAGGCGACGAGGAGCAGCGCTGCGATCCGCGGAATGTCACACCACCGTTTACGGAAACAGAGGTTCATCGATTCACCGCCGCAGGACTTGGCTCCATCGTCGGATTTGCCGTATCGCCGACCAGCCAACCATCGCGCAACTGGATGGTGCGAGTGCCATAAGCAGCGTTGGTCTCGGAGTGGGTGACCTGCACGATCGTGGTTCCCTGTTGATTCAATTCCCGGAAAAGATCCATGATCTCCTTGGCATGGGAGGAGTGCAGATTGCCGGTCGGCTCGTCGGCGAGCAGCAACGCCGGCTTATGGATGACGGCCCGTGCGATCCCCACCAACTGCTGTTGCCCGCCAGAAAGTTGGCTGGGGTAGAGATCCTTCTTGGCGACAATCTGGAAACGATCGAGTGTGTCGGCGACAAGGGTCTGCCGCTGGCTGCGCGGAATGTCTTTGTAGGAGAGCGGCAGATCGATGTTCTCCTGCACGGTGAGATCGTCGAGCAGGTGATAACTCTGAAAAACCATGCCGATGTTTTTCTTCGCCAGCTCGGCGCGTTGCTTTCTTTTCATCGCGTGCGCAGCCTGCTCGCGAAACCAGTACTCGCCCTGCCACTGGTCATCGAGGAAAGCGAGCACATTCAGAAGCGACGATTTTCCCGCGCCGGACGGCCCCATCACCGTGATGAACTCGGCTTCGCGAATCTCCATGTTGATGCGGCGAAGCACCCAGGTTTGTCCGGCCGGGGTTTTGTAACTGCGTTCGAGGTTCTTGAGTTGAATCATGTTTCTCCTAAACTGCTTTCTTTCGACTTACTCGTAGCGTAGCGCCACCATGGGATCGACCTTCGTCGCCCGATAGGCCGGGACGATGCTGGCCAGGAGAGCGACGGCGGCCACCAGCGCCGCAACTGCCAGGAACGTAACCGGATCCGTCGGGCGCACTTCGAAGATCAGACGCGACAAAACGCGCCCCAGCACCAATGCACCCGCGGTTCCGATCGCGACTCCGAGCAAGGTTGGCTTCATGCCCTCGACCACGACCATGCGCAGAACATCGCCCAGCCGGGCGCCCAGGGCGAGGCGGATTCCGATTTCTCGCATGCTCCGTTTCACGCTGTAGGACAGCACGCTGTAGATGCCCACAGCGGCCAGCAACAGTGCGAGAGCCGCAAACGAGCCGAGCAGAAGCATGTTGAACCGCTCGGAAGATACAGAGTTCGTGACCAGTTCGTCCATGGACAGAATGTCGCGCAAGGGAATCTCAGGGTCGACCTCGTGCACGGCATTCGAAACGGCAGAAACGACCCCGGTGGCAGCGCCGGTGGAGCGCACTACAAAAGACAAGGGAAACGAATTCCATCCCCCCATCGCAGCCGCGGAAAGCTGGTCCAGCGGGAAATAGAGAGTTGGGCCGGGGCGAGTTTGGTCCAGGCTGTCAAGCTTTATGTCGCCCACAACTCCGACCACTGCGCGAATCGTGTCCGGAAAAAAGTTCAGCGTGAGACGCTTTCCCAGCGGGTCTTCGCCGGGCCAAAACTGGCGGGCCATGGATTCGCTGATCAGAACCGCCCCTGGCCTTCCCGCGACATCGGTGGCGCCGAAGTCGCGGCCACGGAGGATCGGAATGCGCAACGCGTTCATATAACCGGGGCTGATGAGACGGACGTCGACCTCCGGTTGCTCCGCCATGGGCACGACAGGGCGGCCCTCGATCGCGATGGGCTGATGCGAACCATACTCGTTTAAGGGAAGGGCGTCGGTCACGCCCGCGGATTCGACACCGGGCAACGCCCGAACCCGCTCGAGCACTCCCTTGAAAAAGCTGACCTGCTCGGCGGGTGAGGGAAACTTCGCCCTGGAGACGGCAGCTGTCATGGTCAGCACACGGTGGGGATCGAACCCCGGACTCACCGCGAGAAGCCTGCGGAAGCTGCGAATCATCAACCCCGCGCCGATCAGCAGCATCAAGGAAAGGGCAACCTCCAGCACCACCAGAGTGCTGCGCGTACCGTGTCCGCTCGAATCCGCATCGGTTCGACCCAATCCCTGTTTGAGGGCCTCATTGGTGTTACTCCGAGTCAAGCGCAGAGCCGGCAGCATTCCGGCAAGAATGCCAGTGGCTAGGGAAATGATCGCGGCGAAGGCAAGAACTTGCGAATCCAGCCCCACTTCGATCGAGCGCGGCAATTTATCCGCCAGAAAAGCCACAATCAGGCGAACCCCAAAGTGCGCGCAGATCAGGCCAAGCGCTCCTCCCATGAGTGCGAGGAGCACAGTCTCGGTGAGGACTTGGCGGAGCACCCGGGCCGAACTAGCGCCCAGTGCGGTTCGAATCGCAATCTCCTTTTGCCGGCTGAAAGTTTTCGCCAGTGTAAGGTTGGCCACATTGACGCAAGCGATCAGAAGAACGAAAGTCACTGCTCCCAACAGAACCAAGAGCGCGGGCCGCACATCACTGACCAGATCTTCACGCAAGCGGACGACCACGGCGCCCCATCCCTTGTCATCCTCGGGATACAGTTGCTCCAGTCGGCTGGAGACGGTGTTCATCTCCGCCTGCGCCTGCGTCAATTCAACTCCAGGCTTGAGCCGTGCGATGACAAGATAGTGGTGCTCCCCTCGCACCGCACGTTCTTTATCGGTCCAGGCCATCGGGGTCCATATCTGCGCAATGTCGGGGAACCGGAAGCTTGCTGGCATGACGCCAGCCACGAGATAGCCTTGGCCATCCAGGTTGATGTTGTGGCCCACGATGTCAGGATTTGCACCGAAGCGCTCTTGCCACAAACGATGACTGAGAACTACGACGTGGGAGCGTCCCGGCTGATCCTCTTCCGGAGAAAACACGCGTCCAAGTATTGGCGGAACACCCAGCGTAGCGAAGAAACCGGAAGATACCCCGACGGCGTCTACCTGTTCTGGCTTGTCACCGCCGGTCAGGGTGAAACCTTGGTAGTTGTAAATCGCCATCCGGTCGAATACGTGGTTCTGGCCTTCCCAGTCCAAATAATTTGCCGCGGAGACGGAAAACGTCGTCAGACCGGGAAAACTCTTGGGCGGAGGAACATGCCAGATTCGGACCAACCGGTCGGCCTCCTTAAACCCCAGCGGTCGCACCAGCACGGCGTTCACTACACTGAAAATCGCGGTGTTGGCGCCAATGCCCAGCGCCAGGGTAATGACCGCGACCGCGGCGAAGCCGGGACTCTTGCGCAACTGGCGCAGTGCGTAGCGAATGTCTTGCAGTAGTCCTCTCATCTCAGTTGTATCCTCCTACTCGCAGCGCAGCGCGACCATGGGATCGACCTGGGCGGCGCGGCGGGCCGGGACCAAGCTTGCTCCCACCGCAAATGCGATCAGTAACAACGCCGCAGAGCCCAGGGTCATCGGATCTGCTGGCGAGATTCCAAAAACCAGCTGAGCGACGGTTTGCCGAAGAATCCAGGCGCACAGGAGTCCGATTGCGGCTCCAATTACGGCCATCCACAGCCCTTGTTTTACGATGAGCCAAAGCACGTCTCCGCGCTGTGCTCCCAAGGCCATGCGTAAGCCGATTTCACTGGTGCGCTGCGCGACAACGTAGGAAACCACTCCGTACACACCGATCCCTGACAACATCACTCCAAAAGCTGCGAACAACGCGAGTAGACCGGTGGTGTAGCGGCGATCGGCGGTCTGTCCCTGCATGATCTGATCCATCGTCGAAACCTGTGCGAATGGCAGCTCGGCATCGAGCGAATGAAGCTGTCGGCGAATCGGTGCGGCAAGTTGCATCGGGTCAAGACTCGTACGCACGATCAAATTCTTGAAGCCAGCGTTCAGCACCGGCGTCTGCCGGAAGAGCGTGTTGATATGCGGCAACGGGGGGAGCGCCAGTCCGCGGTTCATGGAATTTCCAATCACGCCAATAATGGTGAATGGAGTGGTGGAGGCGCTCGAGGCAGCGATGGGGTCCAAACCCATGCGAATCTGCCTTCCCACCGGATCTTCCGCCGGAAAGTAAAGGTCCGCGAACGCCTGATTCACCAACACCACAGGCATGCTGGCCGCGGTGTCTGAATCCGAGAAGTCGCGGCCATGGAGCAGCGGGATTCGAAGCGTGTGAAGATAATGCGAGTCCGTCGAATTGAATGCCGCCGCGGGCGTATCTTCAAGCTGCGAGACGGGCCGGCCTACGATGGTGAAATTTGCTGTCCACTGATCATCGAACGGGTAGGCGGCACTGATCACCGCGTCCTCGACTCCGGGTAGTTGGCGGACTCGCGCCACGTATTCGTCCGAGAAACGGGTGATGCTCGCGCGATCGGGATAGCGAACGGATGGCAGAAAAAAATGCGTTCTTAGTAAATGATCGACGCGAAAACCCAGCTGCTGGCTCTGTAAACGCATCAGGCTCTGAATCAGAAGCCCGGTGCCAACCAGCAGCAGGACGGCCAGTGCCAGCTCCCCGGCAACAAAGGAATGCCTCAACCAGCGCCTGCTGCGGGCAGCGATGTTCGATCGTCCGCCTTCTTTGAGCACTTCCGATGGATTCATTCTCAGGTTGATCCACGCCGGAAGAGTTCCGAAAAGCAAGCTGCTCAAAACTGAAATTCCAAACCCGAAGGCGAGCACACGGAGATCGAGTCCCACCGCGGCAAGTTGAGTCAGTTGGGCGGGATGGGCGCGCGCTATTAGGGCACAGCCGCCCCAGGCCAACGCTGCGCCGAGGATTCCTCCGAACATGCCTAGCACCAGGTTTTCGGTCATGAATTGCCGAATCAGGGCAGATCGTTCCGCCCCCATTGCCACTCGCACCGCGATCTCGCGAGTGCGGCTGGAGTTTCTTGCCAACAACAAATTCGCAACGTTCGAGCAGGCAATCAGCAGAATTAAAATCACCGCGCCCATCAGGAGGAGCAGGATGGGACGTAGATTGGCGACGTGCTCTTCCTCGAGAGGACGGAGCATTACACCTACACCGCGGTCCAGCGGATATTGGGCGGCGAGATTCTGCGCCAGTCGCTGAAGGTCGGCGTTCGCCTCCTGGAGGCTGACCCCTGATTTCAATCGCCCGATTGTGGCCCAACCGCGCGACCCCCGTTGGCTTTCCTGCCATACCGTCTCGCTGGCAGTCGTATAGGGAACGAATGGGCTCCACAGCTCAACTTTGCCTTGTGTCGTGTCACCGAACAATTCGGGAATCTCGCCCGGCATGACTGCGATAATCGTGTAAGGCTCGTCATTGATCCGAATGGTTTTGCCCAGTATGGAGGGATCGCCATGGAACCGAGTCTGCCAGAAGTTGTAGCCCAGAATCGCTTCAAACTGATTTCCCCATTGGTTTTCTTCGTCCCGAAACAGACGCCCCATCAAAGGCTTGATGCCCAAGACTTCGAAATATTCGGCTGGGACTAACCCTACACGCATCTGCTCGGGCTCGATCGATCCGCTGCCGGTGCTAACATTCTTCGGCCAGATGTCGTACACGGCGAATTTCTCGAAAGTATGGTTTTGGGTTCGAAAGTCGCGAACGTCGAGGGGAGACGGGCCAGTTAATATCCGGTCCCCCTCGGTCGATAAGATTCTGACCAGACGGTCAGGATTGGGAAATGGCAAAGGTCTCAGCAGCACGGCATTCAGCACGCCGAACATCGCCGTGCTCAGTCCGATGCCCAGAGCTAGGGTAAGCACCGCAACCGCGGTGAACCCGGGACTCTTGCCGAACAGGCGCAGTGCGTAGCGAACATTTTGGAGTAGTCCGGTCATCTCAGTTGTATCCTCCTACTCGTAGCGCAGCGCCACCATGGGATCGACTTTGGCCGCGCGCTGTGCCGGCAGCAGAGCGGAGGCAGTGGCCACTACCAGGATCACGAGCGTGGCCAGGCATAGCGTAAGCGGATCGCTGCTCGAAATGCCGAAAAGCTGGCTACGCACCGCCATACCCAGCAAGAGTGACGCTGGCAAAGCCATGGCGACGGCGATTCCCGTCAGCCATAGCACCTCGACCAGCACCACGCCGACCACCGAGGCGCGGCTCGCTCCGAGCGCCATGCGGATGCCGATCTCCGAAGTTCTCTGCGCCGTCGAGTAGGCCAGCACGCCGTATAAACCGATGGCAGCCATGAGCGCGGCCAGCGCTCCGAAGCTCTCTGCCAGAAGCGCTACCACACGTTCGGCGGTTAAGTTATCGTCGATTTGTTGTTCCATGGTCCGGAAGCTGTCGAGCACGAGCTTCGAATCGAGCGCCTGCATGGCGCGACGGATGGTCGCTTCCGCGCTTTCCGGCGTTTGCCAGGTGCGAATGTAGAAAGTCATGGCGCCGGGATCGGCTTCTTGCAGGTAAGGCGTGAATACCGTCCGTTTGATTTCCTGACGAACTCCGGTATGCCTGGCGTCTTTAACCACGCCTACAATTTCAACGTCCGGTTTCACTTCCCCTCCGTTGCTGCCCAGGGAATGCCCCAGCGCATGCTGGGGGTCGCCAAAAAAGTGGCGCGCGAAACTCTCGTTGACGACCGCGACTTTTTGCGTCCCTGCCCGATCCGCATCGCTCAACTCGCGGCCCGCAACGAGCGGCATCCCCATGCCGGAGAAGTAGCCGGGACTGACGTAGGGATGCTCGACGTTCATATCCTCGTTTTCTTTTGCGGTATAGCCTGCGAGCGTAATGTTGTTAGAAAAATTGTCATTCGCCAGTTCCGAGTCGGTGGTGCCGGCAACCGAACGCACTCCCGGAAGGGCGGTGAGGGTGCGCAGCACTCGGGAGTCAACTTCGAGATCCTGGGCGCGGGGATATCCCGCAAGAGATGGATCGACGTTGAAGGTCACCAGATGATCGGTCGCGAACCCAACATCGAGCGACTTGAGATTGTGCAGGGTGCGCATGAAGAGGCCGGCACCCACCAGCAGCAAAAGGCTCAATCCGACTTGCACGCCGACCGCAATGCGGCGGAAACGCAGTGGCCCTCCCGCGGTGATCACCTGCTGCTTCAGCGCGGGCACGAGGTTGGGCCGCCAGAATTGTACGGCTGGGGCCATGCTGAAAAGCAGACTTGCCGATACTGCCAAAGTAAAATTGAAAAGCAAGATTCTCAAGTCCACCTGCGAGGAGAACGGCAACTCCATACCCGTGCCGCCCCAGATCATGTCGATCAGCACGGCTGAGACCTGGGGCACAAGGATGATGCCCAGGACTCCGCCCGTCAGTCCCAGCAACAGCCCTTCCACCAGGAGCTGCTGAACCACCCGATTCCGCTTTGCCCCCAGCGCATAGCGCACGGACATTTCGCGCGACCGGCCCGCCGCACGAACCAGAAACAAGCTGCCCACGTTGGCGCAAGCCATCAAGGCAACCAGCCCCACCATTGCCATCACAATGAGCAAAGGCGTTTCGACGTCGCTGCGCAGTGGAGAAAATCCTTTTGTACCATCGAGCAGGGAAAGGCGAGACTTCGCCACGAAGTTCTCACCAAAGCTTTCCGTTCGGTGCCCCAGCTGTTTTAGTTCGTCGGCCCGGATCGCCGTCCACAACGGATTGATGCCTGCCTCTGCCTGCTGGCGGCTGACGCCGGGTTTTAGTCTGGCCACAATGTTGAGCCAGCTTGACCACCGGTTCTCGAGGTCGTCAGCCCCCGGCATCACTTGTGCCTTCATCATCATGGGCACGAACAGGTCGGGAGTGTCGCCCATCACGACGCTGTGAAAACCAGGTTGGGCTACACCGATCACGGTGAAGGGGTGACCGTTCACCAAAATGGACTGGTTCAGAATGGTTCGGTCTTGCCCGAAGTGGCGCCGCCAGTAATTGAAGCTCAACACTGCCACCGGATTGGCGTTGGGCACGGTATCATCGGACGCGACGAACAGGCGGCCTAATGCAGGCTCGACGCCCAGCACATCGAAATAGTTGCCTGAGACCAATTCCGTCGCGACGAGCGCTGGCTGGTTGCGCCACTCGAGACCTGCCTCGGTCCAGTCCGTGGCAATGACCCCACTGAACACCGAATTGCGGTCCCGGAGGTCGCGATACATTGGATACGAGAAGTAAGTTTTCCCATCCGCACGGGAACTAAGGCGCCCGGTATTGCTCCCGGAATATCGCAGCAGTACAAGACGGTCGGGCTCCCGCACCGGCAGGCTGCGCAACAGCGCTTGATCGAGCAGCCCGAATATGGCCGTGTTCGCCCCGATTCCGAGCGCCAGGGTGAGCACGGCCACCGCCGTGAACCCCGGACTCTTGCGGAGCTGGCGCAAAGCGTAACGAAGATCTTGGGATAGTCCGTTCATCAGTTATCTATCTCCTAGTCGTAGCGCAGCGCCACCATGGGATCGACTTTGGCAGCCCGGCGTGCGGGCAAAAAACTTGCAAGCACTGCGACTGCTGCCAGAATTGCGGAAACGACGGCGAATACCAGCGGATCCGTCGGGCGGACGTCGAACAGCAGCAGCCAACGTAGTTGAAATGGCAGGCTCGAGAGAAGACGGGTTATCGCAAAGGCGCCCAGCAAACCGGTCGCGACGCCGGCCGATGTCAGAACCAAGCCTTGCCTGAGCACCAAGCCGGCAACGTCCCGGTGAGATGCTCCGAGCGCCATGCGGATACCGATCTCATGGGTTCTCTGGGTGACGGTGTAGGAAATCACACTGTAAATGCCAACCGCCGCCAGGACCAAGGCGAGCGCAGCGAAGCCCCCGAGCAACCACATGATGGTATGACCCTGGCGCACCGGGCCTCGAACAATCTCACTCATCGTGTTCACGTTCGAAACCGGTACATCTTTGTCGAGGGCTGCAACTTCGCGCCGGACTAAAGCAACGATCGCCAGCGGATCCGCGGTGGTGCGTACCAGAACATTGCGCGGCCAAAGAATCCACGGATATTGCGTATAGGGGACGTAGATTTCCGGGATGAAGGGGGCGTACTGGCCTTCGCTCCTGACGTTTCCAGCGACCCCAATCACCGAAAGCCATGACTGGTTCTTATCGTTTGCATCAGAACTCAGCTTCAGGCGTTTTCCGATAGGGTCCTCGCCCGGCCAGTACTTGCGTGCGAGCGATTCACTGACGATGGCTGTCTGTTCTGTGCTGGGCGAATCGGCATCGGTGAACGGCCGGCCTTCCCGCAGGGGAATCCGCATCGTACGGAAATAGTCGGGGGCGACGACCACGTAGTTGGCGTCTGGCACCTCCCCGGCCGGAGGATTGGGATGGTCCGCAGTCACGAAATTCCAGCCGGCCCAGCCGCTCATCGGCACACCGCGAGAAATAGTTGCAGCCTCGACGCCCGGTAGGGTTTCGATGCGGTTCAGGAGTTGCTCGAAGAATTCGACCTGGCGGAGAGGCTGTTTATAGTGAGGACCCTGGAGAGGTACTTCTAGGGTCAGCAAATGGTTAGGATCGAAACCAATATCTACAGCGCGAAGATGGATGAGGGTCTTGATCATGAGGCCGGCGCCAACCAGAAGGGCCAGAGCTAAACCGAATTCGCAAACTACGAGTCCATCCCGCAATCTGCGGCCCTTGGCGCTGTTTGTAGAGGTTCGGCCGCTCGCCTTCAGCGCCTCATGCACGTTGGGTTTGGAAGCGCCCAGTGCCGGCGCCAAGCCAAACGTGATTCCCGTGCCCAGAGCGACAACCATGGTGAAGACGAGTACGACGATGTTGATCCCGGCGTCTTCCACGCGAGGAGTCTCAGGAGGAGACAGCCGCACAAGGATTTCCGACCCCCAGGTGGCCAGTGCGAGACCCGCCAGCGCCCCGATGGTTGCGAGCACAGTGCTTTCGATCAAGAATTGGCGAATAATCTGTGCGCGGCTTGCTCCGAGCGCCATGCGGATTGCGGTTTCTTTTTCCCGTCCCGTCGCGCGGACCAGCAGCAGATTCGCCACATTGGCGCATGCGATGAGCAGAACCAGGGCCACCGCTCCGAGCAAAACAAGAAGAGCGGGACGAGTGTAGCTAACGACCTGGTCATGCAATTGAACCAGGGCGATGCTCCACCCTTTTGACTCCGGATATTGCTGTTCGATCCGGCCAGCGATTGTGTCCATTTCTGCCTGCGCCTGCGCCAGGGTTACTCCCGGTTGGAGTCGAGCGATCACGTGGTAATCGTGAAACTCCCGCCCCTCGGGTTCGAGATCGAGTCCCGAAATCCATAGCTGGGAATGGGGAGAAAAGGACGCTGAATAGTCGTCGGCGAAGTTGGCCGGCAAGATGCCCACGACTGGATAGCTCTCGCCATTGAGAGAAATGTTCTTCCCTACAAGCGTGGGGTCGCCTCCGTAGCGCTGCTGCCAGAGCCCATAACTCACAACGGCTGCCGCACGGCCTCGTTTTTCTTCTTCAGGAACGAACAGACGGCCGCGCCATGGCTGAACCCCCAGAACAGAAAGCAAGTTGGCGGTTACTCGTTGCCCAGCGATCTGCTCGGGCCTGTTGTCTCCAGTCAGATTGAAAGAGCCAGATTCAAACGCCGCCATGTCGGCGAACACATGGTTTTCTTTTTTCCAGTCGAGGAAGTTCGCGGAGGAAACGATGTTCTCAAACCAGCCGCGATGCAGATTCTGCTCCCACACCATGACCAGGCGATCCGGCTTTTCGTAGGTCAGTGGTCTGAGGAGCACGGCGTTGACCACGCTGAAGATGGCTGAGTTTGCACCGATGCCCAACGCCAAAGTCAGCACGGCCACCGCAGTGAACCCGGGACTCTTGCCGAGCTGGCGTAGAGCGTAACGAAGGTCCTCGACCAAGCCGTTCATCGCTCGTGTCCTCTCACTCGTAACGTAGCGCCACCATGGGATCGATCTTGGCGGCACGGCGTGCCGGCACCCATGCCCCCAATAGCGCCACAACTAGAAGCAGCGCTGCGGCTTCGGCCAGCGTTGCCGGGTCGTTCGCACGTATGTCGAACAGCAGAGAACCGATCCAGCGGGCAGCAGCGAGCGAACCGATAATCCCAGCGGCGGCGCCGAAGCCAATCCATAGGGACGCTTGCCCCACCATCATTCGGATGACACTCATTGGGGTTGCTCCCAGAGCCATACGAATGCCGATCTCTTGCGTGCGTTGACTGACCAACAGTGAGACGACGCCGTAGATGCCGACTGCAGTCAACAGCAGCCCAACGATTGCAAACAGAGAAATCAAGGCCGCGCTGAAGCGTGGACGCTCCGCGAGTTTGGCGACACTCTGGCCCAGAGTATCCACGTCCACCGGCAACGTAGGGTCGAGCGTGTGGACGGTGTTGCGCAATTGCTCGGCTTCGGCTTGTGCCCCAATCGCGGTTCGAACCACCATGCTAATGTGCTGAGAATCGGGATATTGAAAGATAGCGTCGTCCTCTCCATGCCGGCGGACCATGTAGTACTCGGGACCGACGCGGCCCCCGAGGCCTTGATTTTGGGTGTTGCCGGCCACGCCGATTACCGTGTGTCCGACACTCGCCCTGCCTTCCCCCTGGGGAAAGTGGATGATTTTGCCCAGAGGATCTTCGCCGGGGAAAAGTCGCTGTGCTAGAGCTTCATTGAGGATGACCGCGTCCGAACCAGGCTTGCGGTCCGCATCCTCAAAGGTGCGTCCGCGCAGCAATGGAATGCCCAGAACCGAAAAATAATCCGGCGTAACCGATCTCCATCCCACGACTCCGCCGATGCCCTGCTCCGGTCCCAGAGGCGGTTGTCCCTCGGCCTGCAATGCCACAAATGGCACGGTGCGAGCTGTCGCACTCGGTGGAAGTGAGTCGCTTAAAGCCGCGGAGCCAGTCCCCGGAAGCTCTTTCAGTTTCCGTTCCAGTTCCTCAAAGAAAGCAAGGCGCTCCCGAGCCCCGAAATATCTTTGCTGCCCCAATGTGATCTGCGCCGTGACGATGTTTTCCGTGTTCATGCCCAGAGGTTCGGTTTCCAGATTGCGCAGACTGCGCACGAGTAACAGGGCGCTCGAGAGCAGCACGACGGCCATCCACACCTGGGCCACAAGGAGCAGTTGCCGCAGTCGCGCGGGTTCGACACCCGCTGTGGCCCTGACGACCAGCATCTGTCTCGTCGGCTTCTCGAGCGCAGGTACAGTTCCGAAGACGATTCCCGAAGCCAGCGACACGATGATCGCGAACAGCAGCACCCTTCCGTCTACCGTCGCGTCGGACAAGCGCGGAATTCCCGCGGGCGCAAGCACAACGAACACCCGGACGATAAACCAAGCCAGTCCTGTACCGGCCGCACCGGCCACCAGGGCGAGCAATACGCTCTCCGTGAACCTCTGCCGGAACAGACGAACCCGGCTTGCGCCGAGAGCCGAGCGGATGGCCAACTCGTGCCGCCTCCCGACGCTACGAGCCAACGCGATATTCATCGCGTTGGCACAGGCGATCAGAAGCACCGCAAGGGCCGATGCGAGCAGCAGCCACGCGGCCCGGCGAGAGTCATGGACCTGGAGGTCCCGGATGGAACGTACTTCGAGACGAAGCACCTTTCGGAACGGCGGAGGCGCCGACTCGACAAAGCCGCGGAAAAGTGGTTGCAACTCCGCCTTGGCCTGGTCAACACTGATGCCTGGTTTCATCCGCCCGAATACCCGGACTACCGTGCCCAACTGGTTGCGTTGCACAATGGATTCGTCGAGCGCTTCCGGCACCAGAATGCTGGTGCGCGCAAGTGTGGGGAATTCGAAATCACGCGGCAATACTCCCAGGATCCGCGCCGTCTTGCCGTTCAGTGAAATCGTG
>Ga0302326_10022126_pt1 | contig 13007 bp, 7 predicted proteins | sample Palsa_T0_3_FD_202264 | JGI IMG/M metagenome (GOLD analysis project Ga0302326, IMG submission 202264) | Peat permafrost microbial communities from Stordalen Mire near Abisko, Sweden - Palsa_T0_3 | ecosystem: Environmental > Terrestrial > Soil > Palsa > Peat permafrost | place: Sweden: Abisko... | reverse complement strand
ATGCCGGCGCGCTGGTTCTCGCGGTCGATCAGGTAGTCGTTCTCGGCGGTGTACCGGCGAGGGATGATGCCGTCGGTGAAGGCCGATATCGGCGTCGAGAACGGGGCGACGGAGAAGAGGTTCGCGCCGCCGAGCTCGCGGGGATTCGGCCGGACCTTCGGCCCGACGAAATAGCGCCAGCAGTTCTCATCGTCGATCGGCACGAACAGTCCGTGGCCCACGCTGAACGGAATGCTGGCGACCATCGTCGAATAAGGCAGGGCGTAGGCGGTGACGCGCACGTGGGTGTTGCCGTTGGGCGTGGTCCTGACGCCGGCGTACCGGTATCCGTACCAGGTCTCCTCGAGTTCGAGGCGCGGGGCGCGGTCGTGCCGCCAGAACTTCCAGGACATCGCGTTGGACGGGTAGCCGGGCTTGTCGGAGCCGTCATCGGGGATGTCATCGATCCCGTCGAACTGATGCAGGTGGGAGATGTGGGCCGTATCGAGGTTGCCCTCCATCGCCTGCGCCCAGTTACAGGTGGTCAGCTGCTTCGTCGCCATGAACTCGGCCGCGTCGTGCCCTTCGGTCCCGAAGTCCCTGAACGGCGTCATCGTCTCCCGGGGACCCAGGTAGGCCCAGACGATCCCGCCCGACTCGTGGGTGGGGTACGCCCGCATCCGTACCTTCTCGCAGAATGGCTGCGGCTCGCTGGGCATGTCCACGCATCGCCCGTCGGCGTCGAACGCCCACCCGTGGTAGACGCAGCGCAGGGCGGCGCCCTCGTTGCGCCCGAAGTACAGGGACGCGCCCCGGTGCGGGCAATTCTCCTGCAGCAACCCCACCCGTCCGGAACTGTCGCGGTAGGCGACGAGGTTCTCGCCCAGCAGCCGGACCCGGGCGGGCGCGCCCCCCGGCTCCGGGACCTCGGCCGTCAGGCAGGCGGGCGTCCAGTAGCGGCGGAGCAGCTCGCCCATCAGCGTCCCCGGACCCACCCTGGTCAAGATCTCGTTCTCTTCCGTCCGCAGCATGCCGCACCTCCGCTTGACCCCGACCAGTTCGACCTTCGACCTCTCTCGAACGGTTTCATCGCGGTAACAAGGTTGTCAATCGGCAAGCAACCAAAGACCCCGGCGTCAGTTTGTGCGCTTATCCGGTCGGTGGACTAATCGGGGCCTCGAGTCGGGCAGGCTTTCCACCTTGCCGCGGGCGATGGCCCGGACGAGCTGGGCGTGGTCCCGTTCGTTCTGGTCGGCGTACTGCCGCGCGAACCGGCCGAGCTCGGCCGCGAATTTGGGGCCCTTCCCGATGTAGCCGTCGATCGCCACCGGGTCGCCGGACCGGGCGTGGGCCCGGGCCAGCGTCTCGCCGCAGGCGGTGGCGAACTCGACCAGGCGGGGGGCGATGAGCTCGGTGCTCGGGATGATCTTCATGTCCCTGAACTGCCTGACGTAGTAGTCCTTCCCGTGCAGCGAGCCCCAGCCGACGAAGATGTCGGTGGCGCTCTGGATCAGCCGCTTCCCATTGATCACCCGGGCGCCGTGATTGTCGTGGCGGCTGCGTCGAGTGTGCTCCTCGTACACGGCCGGCCCGGCCTGCTTGACCTGGAGGAACAGCGGGTCGGCGCCGGTCCGGCCCTCGAGCAGCACCAGGTAGACCTGCATCCCCACGCTGCCGACCCCCACCACCTGGCGCACCACGTCGACCACCGTGAACCGGTCGAACAGGCTCCGCCGGTCCTCCTGGAGGGTCAGCCGGTACTCGGCCAGCAGGTGGTCGGTGAGGTCGTCCTGCTCATCGTCGCCGATCGTGACGCGAATCGGGGGTTCGGCGGTGATCCGCGGACGCCCGTGCACCATCGTGGTGAGCTTGGCGAACGCGCCGCGGCTGGTCCGGCGCTTGCGCTTCTTCTCGATGTGGATGGAGACCCGGCCGCGGTCGGCCGGCTCGAAATAGCTGATCAGGCTGTCGACGTGCATGTTGTCGTACCAGGTGTCGAGCTCGGGCATCGTCCGGTACAGGCGGATGCGGCGGCAGTAGGCCTCCACCCCGGCGGCAACCGCCGCGTTGGCCACCTTCGGCCTGATCCGGTTCTCCCGCGCCGCCACCACCAGGCTGGCGGCAAAGCGCTTGACGTCCCATTCGAACGGGCCGGGCAGCGTTTCGTCGAAGTCGCGCAGGTCGAACGACAGGTTCCGCTCCGGCGTGGCCCACAGGCCGAAGTTAAGGACGTGCGCGTCGCCGCACAACTGGACGATCAGCCCGCTGTCGGGCTGCGAGGCCAGATCGCCGGCCATCACCGCCGCCGCGCCCCGGTAGTAGTTCCACGGTGAGATCGCCATCCGGTAATGCCGGATGGGGACGAGTTCGGGAACCCGGATCTTGTTCTGGGCCAGGATCGTGCCGAGCGCGTCGTGCCCCCGGTCGCGTTCGTCCCAGTGCCCGAGCCCGCGCCGCCCGGCTCGCTTCCGCGCCGCCCGGCCGCGGCCGCGCCGGTCGCCGATCGTGGCGGGCAGATCGTGCACGACAGCGGGCGGCCGCGACCTCGGCGGGCGGGACTTCGTCATGGACCGTTCATGCCCCGACGGCACCGGCCGGACGCCCCGGAATCGCGACGGAACGCGGTCAGTCAGCTCCGTTCCGCGCCGGGACGGGCCGACTAAGGGGCCGAGCGCCGGCCCGAAGCCCGAGCGCTGCACCCTCGGCGCGCGCAGCGCGGCCAGCAGCTCGTCGAGCGATTCGAAGTTGTGCGCGCTGACCACGGCGTCGCAGTAGGGCCAGGCGGCGGCCATGCCCCCGACCTCCGGCCGGTACCGGTCGCTCTGCGTCCGGGGGTTCGCCCACACGATCCGGTAGGCGACCCGGTGCAGCCTCGCCATCTGAGCGCCGACCAGAGCCGGGTCGCCGGTTTCCCAGCCGTCGGAGATGATCAGCACGACCGCGCCGCGGGCCATGCCGCGGGTGCCGTAGCGGTCGTTGAACTCGCGCAGCGCCGCGCCGATCCTGGTCCCGCCCGCCCAGTCGGGGGCGGCCTGGCCGGCCCGCGCCAGCATCGACTCCGGGGTGGCGGCGGCCAGGTACGGCGTCAGCCGGGTCAGCCGGGTCGCGAACGTGAAGACCTCGGTCCGCGGCCGGGCGGCGTCCGTGGTCGGGCCGGAGAACCCGGAGCCGCCCCCGCCTGAGGCGGCGGTGGAGCGCGAGGCAACGTACATCAGCTGCAGGATCGCCCGCGCGTAGGGCTCCATCGAGCCGGAGATGTCACACAGCACGACGAGCCGGCGCTGCCGGACCCGCACCGCCCGCCGCGCGATCTTGATCGGCTCGCCGCCAGTGCGGATGGCCTGCCGCATCGTCCGGCGCATGTCGAGCCTGGCGCCGTCCTTGCGCGGCCGGTACCGCCGGGTGCGACGCGGCGGCACCGCGATCACGAGCTGCCGCATCAGGGTCGCCAGCTGCGCCAGTTCCGACGGCGAGAGCTGCGCGAAATCCCGCTGACGGAGCCGCTCGGTCACCGACGCGACCCGCCGAACGGCCGGCCGGCCCGGATCGGGGTCGGGTTCGGAATCCGACTCGGCCGACGCCTCGGAGGCCTCCGCCCCCGCCACCGTCTGGTCGAGCCCGCGCAGCTCCTCCGGCAGCTCCTCGCCCCCGGCGGCCGACGGGTCCGATCCCTCGGCGGCCTCCGCCCGTTCCACCGAGTCGACCACCATACCCGGCTGCGGGGCGACCACCTCGGGCCGCCGCGGACCGCCCGGGCCGCCCGGTCCGAACAGCTCGCTGAACACCCGCTCGAATACGTCTACCTGGGCCGGCCCCGACACCATGGTGGCGAGCGCGCAGGCGTGCAGCTCCGCCAGCGTCGTGGCGTGCATCACGGTCAGCGCCCCCGCCAGCCGCCCGCTTCGGTCGGGCCCGGTCTGCAGGCCGGCCGACCGCAGCGCGACCGCCACGACGGCGGCCAGCGCCGCGTAATCGGTCGGGCGCCCGTCAGCCATGCCCGACGACAGACGCCAGCCCGGCCTCCCGCACCGTCTGCTCGTCCTCCGGGTACTTGACCACGACGCTCATCGTGGCGTCGGCCGTGTCCGCCGACAGGGTCGGGGCGCCGAGCACGGTCAGCGCCCCCGCCCAGGTGATCGCCTCGGAGATGCCGGGTGACTTGGTCAGCTCGAGCGCCCGCAGCCGCGCCACGGCGGCGGCCACCTCGCCCGCGAGCGCCTCCCCGGCGGCCGGCACCCGTCGCCTGATAATCGCGGCCACCCGGGCCGGGTCGGGGAAGCCGATCCAGTGGTAGAGGCAGCGCCGCTTCAGCGCGTCGTGCAGGTCCCTGGTCCGGTTCGAGGTCAGGATGACCACCGGCGGCATCACGGCGTGCCGCGTGCCCAGCTCGGGAATGGTCACCGAGGACTCCGCCAGCATCTCGAACAGGAACGCCTCGAACTCGTCGTCGGCCCGGTCCACCTCGTCGATCAGCAGCACCGCGGGCCGGGGTCCGGGATGATCGAGCGCGGTCAGCAGCGGCCGGGAGAGCAGGAACTCCTCGCGGAACAGGTCGGTCTCGCGCAGTTGCTCGTGCGTCGCCTCGGCCAGCCTGATCGCGAGCAGCTGCCGAGGGTAGTTCCACTCGTAGAGCGCCTCGGCCGACGAGATGCCCTCGTAGCACTGCAGCCGGATGAGCGGGGTGTCGAGCGTCTCGGCGATCGCCTTGGCGGCCTGGGTCTTGCCGACGCCGGGCTCGCCCTCGAGCAGGATCGGCTGCCCCATCCGGACCGCGAGAAACAGCGCCGCCGCGAGCTGATCCCCGGCCAGGTAGCCGGTCTTGTCGAGCGCCGCCGCCAGCGCCGGCACGTCAGGAAACCGCTCGCCCATCTCGGCCGGGACAACGCTGCTCACAAGGTGGGAGTTTATCTCCTGGGATCAGCCGGGGACGCATCGCGATCACCGCGGCTACGGAAGCAGGCAGCCGCACCTCGTAACCCTGCGTCCCCTGTATACCTTGTTGTCCTCTTTGGTCCATTTACGTCCATCAAGTCACTTTATGTAATAAAATCGCCACCCGGAGGTGGTGGTGGATCATGGCTCGCTGGCCCGTGTTCCTCACGCGCGGACGATCCCCCCAGGTCAAAGCCGCGACCGCGGTCATCGGGGCGGGGGTACTGCTCGCGTCGGCGGCGGCCGCCCCGGCCGCTCTCGGCTCGGGTTCGGCCGCCCTCGGCTCGGGTCCGGCCGACGCACTGCAGCAGCAGTACGAGGACGTGATCAAGGCGGTGCTGCCGTCGGTGGTCCAGATCAGCACGCCGGACGCGCAGGGGTCGGGCGTGGTCTACGACGACGAGGGCGACATCGTGACCAACGCGCACGTGGTCGGCACCGCCTCGACCGTGCAGGTGACGCCGGACGTCGGCGGCGCCACCCTGATCGCGAAGGTGCTCGGCGTCTACGCGCCCGACGACCTCGCCGTGATCAGGGTCACGTCCGGCGGCGGGTCGCTGGCCCCGGCGACGTTCGGCCAGTCGGCCGACGTGGTCGCCGGGCAGATAGTGCTGGCGCTCGGCAGCCCGCTCGGCCTGACCGGCAGCGCGACCCAGGGCATCATCTCCGCGACCGGCCGGACGCTGATCGAGACCAACGCCACCGACCGCGGCGCGGTCAAGACCCTCACGATCGCCGGCGCGCTGCAAACGAGCGCGGCGATCAACAGCGGCAATAGCGGCGGCGCGCTGGTCACCCTCTCCGGTCAGGTGATCGGCCTCCCGACGGCGGCGGCCCTCAACCCCGGGACCGGCGATTCGACTGGCATCGGCTTCGCCATCCCGGCCGACACCGTCACCCGCATCGCCGGACAGCTGATCTCCGCGGGCCAGGTCTCCGAGCCGGGCCAGGCCACGCTCGGGCTATCGGTCGCCAGCACGGTCACATCGTCCCCGCACCGGGGCGGGGCGACGATCGCGCGGGTGTCGGCTGGCGGCCCGGCCGCCTCGGCCGGGCTGCGCGCCGGGGACGTGATCACCTCGGTTGACGGCAGTGAGATCCAGAGCGAGGCCCAGCTCGCCGCGCTGCTGGACGCCCTCAAGCCGGGCATGCAGGTCGATCTGGCCTACACCCGATCCGGCGTCACGCACACCGCGACCGTGACCCTGGGCACCTCCTGGAGCTGACGGCGCCGGGTCAGCGGCCGCCGATGTCCTCGCTCCAGACCTGCGGGTAGCGGGTCTGGAACTCGTCCATGGCGGCGATGCAGGCGGGGTCGTCGAGCAGCACGATCTCGACGCCGCGGTCGCGCAGGAAGCCCAGGTCGCCCTCGAAGGTCCGGGCCTCGCCGACGACCACCCGGGGGATCTGGAAGAGCAGGATCGCACCGGTGCACATCTGGCACGGGGACAGCGTGGTGTAGAGCGTGGTGCCGGAGTAGGAAGGCCGCCGGCCAGCGTTGCGCAGGCAGGCGATCTCGCCGTGCGCCACCGGGTCGCCGTGCTGCACCCGCTCGTTGTGCCCGGCCGCGAGCACCTCGCCGCCGGCCGCGAGGACCGCCCCGACCGGCACCCCGCCCGCGTCGAGGCTCGCCCGCGCCTGCTCAAGCGCCAGCGCCATCAGTACTCTGTCCGCAGCAAGCACATCGCTCATGACCGGATAGGTTACCGAGTTCAGCGCGCCTGCCGGCGGCCGGGTACTGTGGCCGTTCGTGGCTACCCGAGGCACCACGGCGACGATCGCCCTCGAGCGGGCGAAGATCCGGTTCGCCCTGCACGAGTACACGCACGATCCGCGGGCCGACTCATTCGGCCTTGAGGCCAGCGCGGCGCTCGGCGTCCCGCCCGAGCGGATGTTCAAGACGCTGGTGGCGACGGTGGACGGCGGCGCCCTCGCGGTCGGCGTGGTGCCGGTCAGCCGCCAGCTCGACCTCAAGGCGCTCGCCGCCGCCGTCGGCGGCAAGAAGGCGGCCATGGCCGACACCGCCGTCGCCGAGCGCGCCACCGGTTACGTCGTCGGCGGCATCTCCCCGGTCGGGCAGAAGCGGCGCCTGCCGATCGTCATCGACGCCTCCGCGCTCGAGCTCAGCGCGCTGTTCTGCTGCGCCGGCCGTCGCGGCCTGCAAATGGAGATCGCCCCCGCCGACCTGATCAAGGCGACGGGGGCGAAGGTCGCCGATATCACGGCGGCTTTAAAAAATCAGTCGTCCGAACGGACCGTCGCGACTGTGGCATCGTCGGCCCCGGCCTGCTCCGAGGCAGGCGGACCGGCGGCCTGCGCCTGATCGCCATCGTCGCCGCCGTCGGGGCCGGCCTGGACGTCGGCCGCGTCCTCCGGGTCGGCCGTGACGGCGGCGGCCTCGTCGGGCTTGACGTCGTCAACCGATCCGGCGGCGCTGGCCGGGAGCACGGTGAAGGGCCGCTCGGGACGGCGCTGGGCGAGAGCGAACCAGACCAGCCCGACCGCGGTCAGGGCGATCGCGACGAACATGTTCAGCCGCAGCCCGAGGAAGTACTCGGAGGAGTCGATTCTGATCGTCTCCTCAAAGATGCGATATCCCGAGTAGCCGGCCACATAGAGCGCGAAGAGGGTCCACGGCTTCATCCGGGCGTGGTGCCCGAGCCAGACGAGGAACGCCGCCAACGCCAGATCCCAGATCAACTCGTACAGGAATGACGGCTGGAAGGTCGCGAAGTGCAGGTCCTGAGCCGGGATACCGCCGGCCACCCGGTAGGAGTACGGGATCTCCAGGCCCCATGGCAGCGTTGTCGGCTTGCCGAAGAGCTCCTTGTTGAAATAGTTGCCGATCCGGCCGACCGCCTGGGCGACCAGCAGCGCCGGGGCGATGGCGTTCGCGAACGGGCCCACGGTGATGCCGAGCCGGTGCAGCCGCCAGGCCCCGACCGCGGCCGCGAGCGCGACCCCGCCCCAGATGCCGAGGCCGCCGGTCCAGACCGCGAACACCCCGTACCACACGTGCGGGATATCGGCGGGCGTGGTGATGTCAAAGTAAATGCGGCCGCCGATGATGCCCGCGGGCACGACCCAGAGCGCGATGTCGTTGACCAGGTCGGGATCGCCGCCCAGGGCCCGCCAGCGACGCCTGGTGATCAGGATCGCCAGCGTGATCCCGATGATGTAGCCAAGGGCGTAGAAGTGAATCTCCAGCGGGCCGATATGGAATGCGTTAATCGGCGGGCTGGGGATGAACTCCGGGAGCGCGGAGATGCCTGGGGCCATGCCTCCGAGACTATCCGGCACCGGGGTCGGCCGGGACGCAAGTCGCGCGAACGGCGACGGGCGTCCCGGCCTTCCGGCTACGAGTCAGACGCCGAGCCGTCGGCGCTGGCGATCCCGGTCCCGGCGGCCTGCGCGTCGGCCGGGTGCGGGGCGACTACCATCGGCGGGGCTGCCAGCCCGGCCGACTTGTCCGGGCGGCCCGCCAGCCGGTAGACGTCCTTGCCGTCCACCGTCTCCTTCTCCTGGAGGAGGCTGACGAGGGCGTCGAGTTCGGCCCGGTGGTTGGTGAGCTCCTCCACCGCGCGGGCCTCGGCCTGGCGCAGCAGCTTGGAGACCTCGCCGTCGATCGCGGCCTGGGTCGCCTCGGCGTAGGGCCGGCTGGACATGCCGGGGCCGCCGCCGCCGAGGAAGACCGAGCCGCCCTCGGGGTACCCGACCGGGCCGAGCACGGCCGACATCCCGAACTCGCGGACCATCTTGGTGGCCAGGTCGGTCGCGCCGGCCAGGTCGTTGCCGGCCCCGGTCGAGCCCTGGCCGAGGACGACGAGCTCCGCCGCCCGGCCGCCGAGCCGCACGGCCAGCGAGTCGTACAGGTAGTCCTCCCCGTACATGTGCCGTTCGACCAGCGGCAGCTGCTCGGTGACGCCGAGGGCCTGCCCGGCCGGCAGGATGGTGACCTTCGCGACCGGGTCGGCGTGCTCCGCCAGCGCGGCGACCAGGGCGTGGCCGGACTCGTGGACCGCGACCGCGTGCTTCTCCTCCGGCAGCAGCACGTTCGACCCCTCTCGGCGGCCGAGGATGACCCGGTCCCGGGCGGCGAAGAAGTCGTCGGCGGTGATCACGTGGCGGTTGTCGCGGACGGCGAAGATCGCGGCCTCGTTGGCCAGGTTGGCCAGGTCCGCTCCGGAGAACCCGGGCGTGCCCCGGGCGACCACGCTGAGGTCGACGTCGGGCGCGAGCTTCTTGTCGCGGACGTGCACCCGCAGGATCGCGGTCCGCTCGGTCACGTTCGGCAGCGGGATCGTGACCTGCCGGTCGAATCGGCCGGGGCGCAGCAGCGCGGGGTCGAGCACCTCCGGCCGGTTGGTCGCGCCGAGGACCACGACGCCCGCCGACGGGTCGAATCCGTCCATCTCCGCCAGCAGCTGGTTGAGGGTCTGCTCCCGCTCGTCGTTGGAGACGACCGCGCCCGACCCGGCCCGGCGCTGCCCGATGGCGTCGATCTCGTCGATGAAGATGATCGACGGCGCCCGCTTGCGGGCCTCGGCGAACAGGTCGCGGACCCGGGCGGCGCCCACGCCGACGAACAGCTCCACGAATCCTGACCCGGAGACCGAGAAGAACGGCACGTCCGCCTCGCCCGCCACGGCCCGGGCGAGCAGGGTCTTGCCGGTGCCGGGCGGGCCCACCATCAGCACGCCGCGGGGGACCACGGCGCCGGCCCGCGCGAACCGCTCGGGCCGACGCAGGAAGTCGACCACCTCGCTGATCTCGGCCTTGGCGCCGTCGTAGCCGGCCACGTCGGCGAACGTGGTCGACGGCCGCTCCTCGTCGAACACCTTCGCCCGCGATTTGCCGACGCCGAGCACGCCCTGCATCGCCCCGCCGCCCGCGCCCCGCGACAGCCGGAACCAGAACCACAGCGGCAGCGCCAGCACCGCCAGCAGGATCAGCCACGACAGCAGCTCAGAACCGAACCCCGACGACGGGGCGGTATAGGTCGTCGCCGCCCCGGACGCGGTCAGCTCGGTCGACAGCGAGGGCGGCTGCGGTGACGGGAGGGTCACGGTGAAGTTGGTGCCGTTCTTCAGCGTGCCGGTCGCGGTGCCGGTGCCCTGCGGGATGTTCACCGTCTTGACCGTCTTAGCCGTCAGGTCGTTCTGAAACTGGGTGAAGGTGAGGTTCGTCGACGACGACCCGTGCAACGGTGACAGGAAGATCCAGAGGAAGAACGCGACGATGATCGCCAACGGCAGCAGCGAGTGCCGCCAGGCCGGCGGCGGCGGCGGTGTCTTCCCTGGCGTCGGCTTATCGCCCGGCGGCGGAGTCGAGGCTTGCTTGCTCATCGGACGCACCCTTCTGACCGGCCGACGAGCATCCGCAGCCGGCGGTGTCCCAGTGCTTGGCTATTTCCCTAGCGGCCACTTTTTTACCCAACACCGGGTAAACACCGCCCTCGTGCCCGCCTCTTCCTGCGACGGCGGCTAGCGGCTACGCCCTGGGCGATCACGCCTTCCAGGACCGCACTGCACTCACTCTAAGTACGTGAGATATCACCCTACGTGGGTGTAGGCCGGTTGACCGGCGTCAGCTAGGGGTACCTTCCCCGTTCACGGGAGCCGATGCGGAAGTGGATGCAGAGGGTGCAGGGGGATAAATGGCGCGTGCGGCCACCGTAATGGGTGAGACCAGGATGAATCCGGGGCTTCGGGGTGACAAGCTGCGGGTGCCCTCGCTGAGCGCGGGCGTGCTGAACCGTCCCCGCGTGACCGGCCTGATCGAGCGGGCCGCCGCTCACCCGGTGACAGTGATCACGGCGCCGGCCGGCGCCGGGAAGACCCTTGCCTGCGCGATCTGGGCCCAATCGGCGGCCCGGTCGTCCAGGGTCGCCTGGCTCACGGTCGACGAGGGCGACCGGGACCCGTCCAGGTTCTGGGCCAACGTGGCCGCCGCGCTGGCCGACGGGTCGGCCGCGCCGCCGCCCCCGGAGCCGACCCTGGTGCCCCGCAGCCGCAGCGCGTCCGACGACCTGCCGGTGAGCCTGGCGGACGCGGTCCGTGGCTCCGGCTCGGTGATCACGCTGGTGCTCGATGACGTGCACACGCTGGCGGGCGGCAGCGTCCTGCCCGAGCTCAGCTTCCTGGTCCATCACGCCCCGGTCGGCCTGCGGCTCATCCTGTCCGGGCGATACGCGCCCGGCCTGCAGCTGGCGAAGATGCGGATTGGCGGCGACCTGGCCGAGCTTGACGCGACCGACCTGGCCTGCGCCCCCGCCGAGGCGGAGGCGTACCTGGCCAAGCTCGGCCTCCGCGTCGCGGCGGCGGAACGCGACGAGCTGCTCCGCTACACCGAGGGCTGGATGGCGGGGCTGCGGATGGCCGCGCACGCGACCCGGCGCGGTTCCGGCACCATCAGCCAGGTCGGCAGCGATCCGGCCGCCGCCGACTACCTCCGCGACGAGATCCTGGACCGGCAGCCGGCCGGGATCCGCCAGTTCCTGCTGCGGACGAGCATGGCCGGGCGGCTCAGCGGCGACTTCGCCGACTGGCTGACTGGCGGCTCCGGCGGCGCGCGGGTGCTTGACCGCCTCGTCCGCGAGAACAGCCTGGTGGCCAGGGACAGCGGCGGGCAGTACCGCTATCACCCGTTCCTGCGTGATCTGCTGACGGCCGAGCTCCGCCGTCAGCTCCCGGTCGAGGTGCCGATGCTGGCAGGCCGGGCGGCGCGGTGGCATGCCGCCCGCGGGGAGGCGGTGGAGGCGGTCCGGTGCTCGGCCGAGGCCGGCGACTGGGAGTTCGCATCGCGCGCGCTGGCGGAAGTCGGCATCGCGGCCGCGCTTGGCGGCCGGGCGGCCGAGCTCGAGGAGGTCATCGGGCGGTTCCCGGCCGATCGCCGGGCGGATGACCCGGCCGTGGCGGCGGCGCTAGGGGCGGCCCGGCTGTGCCGCGGCGGCCCGGAGTGCGCCGCCGCCTACCTGGACCGGGCGCAGCTGACGATAGGCGGCTGCGCGCCGGCCATCCGGCCGGTGGTCGAGCTCTGGCTGGCGGCGCTGCGGGTGATGCACGCCGCCGACGAGCCGACGCTCGCCCGCGGCCGGATGCTAGCCGAACGCGCGCAGGCGACGGCGGGAACGCTGCCCGCCCACCGGGCGCTGGGAACGCTGTGGCTCGCCCTGGGCACCGCCAGGCTGCGCCGCTGGGAGATAGCGGACGCGCGGCGCGAGCTGAGGCACGCGGTCCGGCAGCTGGAGGCGGCCGGGATGGCCGGGCTGCTGGCCCGCGCGCACGGCTGGCAGGCGCTGGCCGAGGCGCTCTACGGCGACCTCAGGGCGGCGGCCGAGATCATCGCCGCGGCAGAGCCCAGTCCGGCCGATCCCGATGCGGCGGGCTTGATCGCCCTCGCCGCCGCGCAGCTGGCCCTCGACCGCGATGACCTCGCCTCGGCCGGGTTGCCGCTCGATCAGGCCGACGCCGCCGCTGTGCGCCGCCGGCCGGCCGAGCCCGACCTCGAGGCGGTGGGGGCGCTGATCAGGGCGCGGGCGGCGCTCGCGGGGGACGATATCACCGCCGCCCGCAGCCTCGCCCGGCTAGTGCGCGAGCGCGGCCTCGACCCGGTGGCGGCCTCGGTCCTCGAGGCCGACATCGAACTCCGGGCGGGCGATGTCCCGATGGCGGCGGCGGCGCTGGCCGCCCCGGCGGACGAGCGGCCGGGCGAGGCAGACGACGAGGCCGCGTCGGACCGCCAGCGAGCGGATCAGATCCTGGCCCGGGCGCGGCTGCTGCTGGCCGACGGCGAGCCGGCCGGCGCGCTCAAAGCAGCCGCCGAATGCCTGGACACGGCCGGGATCACGCTCCGGGACCAGATCACGGCGCTGCTCGTCGCCGCCGTCGCCAACCGGCGGCTCGGCGCCGCCGACGATGCGGCCGCGCTGCTCGAGCACGCGCTCGCGATCGCGGAACCACACAGCGCCTTCCGGCCGTTCCTCGAGGCCGGCATGGGGGTCCACTCGGCCATCGCGATCCTGATCCCGCCGGCCAGCCGCGCGGTCGCCTTCGCGGCCCGGGTCCGCGAGCGCTTCGCCTGCCAGCTCCCCGCGA